>OWIO01000049.1_pt1 | contig 87580 bp, 82 predicted proteins | sample 1733011 | NCBI WGS metagenome assembly OWIO01 (sample SAMN05065779, study PRJEB22554) | human gut metagenome | biome: ENVO:2100002; feature: ENVO:00000062; material: ENVO:00002003 | host: Homo sapiens | place: USA | reverse complement strand
TCCTGCACGAATAATTCCACCTGATTTTTCCGCGTTTGGGTCACGGTTTGGGTCAGAGCGGAAAACCAGTGGCACAGAAATTGCGCCGCTGTAAACAAAGAATAAAGGAAAATCAGATCGCGTACACAAACGACACCGAGATATCCTGCTCATAATCACCGAAGTGTTTCCCAAACAGATTGAAACCGCCGACGTATTCTGCGTCGGCTTTATTTTCGATTCTGAGGGAAATCGGCTTTGCAGAATGGAAATCAAAATCACGGACGGTGACAGCAGCGGAGGACTTGCCGTTGATGGTACAGCCCTGCTCATTGATCTCCAGCGTGACCAGCTCGCCAAACTGTGTGCTGCCGCTGGGCCACCACGCAGGGTTCAGCCGCCCGCGGCGGCTGCCGTAGTCGGCGGGCGAACGCCATGTACCGCAGTCGTGGCCGTCCAGCGAAATGGAGATGTCGGAAATCCAGTCCTCTTTATAATTAAATGTCTCAGAGCAGGCTTCAAACGTGATCAGAATTCGCTTGATATGAAGCGGTTCATCAAACTGCCACGGAATTTTGTACAGCACAAATCCGCCGCAGGTCCAGAGAATCTGTGCGTTTACATGCTCCGGCAGGAAAAATGCGTCCGGACGGTCGTCGTGACCGATCATCCCGCCTTCGCTTGCAATCCCGCACGTCGGCATGACCTCGCAATCGCTGTAACAGCCGATGGGGATGGAAAGGCTATACACTTTATCCACGTCCGGGTCGTCCGCCGTCAGGGTGATGTCGATGTTGTCGTATTTTCGGCTGCAAATTTTCATAGAGCCGCGGCTGCCCTTTTGCATCTTGGTGTTGATCAGGCCCGCCGTTTCCAGAGAGCGGATATACACCGCTGCGCTGGAGGTGGGGATTTGCAGCTTTTCCGCAATCTCTGCCACGTTAAAGCTGTTGTGGTACAGCAGCTTTAAAATCTGAATTCGTGCGGGCGAGGACAGTGCCGAGCCAAGCGCGCACAGACGCTCTTCATTTTCAAGGTCAAGCTCCAGAATCTTTGCCATGGTACGCCCTCCTTTTTTCCTCCAGTGTAACAGCTTTTTTGGAGGTTGTCCAGCATATATCTAAAATTTCTGTTCTATTTTTATCGATAGAAATATGTTTTTTGTTCAAATACGCCAATATAACCGAAGAATCATAGAATTTTATGGATGTATTGACAGGAAAACAGCGGGCGTATTATACTGATTTCAGAGCAAAGAACGAGTTTCACGTTTCTATAAAACTTGTTCTATACAAAAATAAGAATGATGGAGGAATTGCAATGAAAAAGTATCTTGCGCTGCTTCTGGCAGTTCTGATGGTGCTGACGGTGCTTGCCGGCTGCGCCAGCCAGCAGGCGGAGACCACCACCCCGGACGCCCCCACCGCAACCACAGACAACACGCCGGAGGCCGAAACTCCTGACGCACAGCCGGACGAGACGACCACCTCGGGCGAAAAAACAAAAATCAGCTTTATGGGTTGGGGCACGGACGCCGAAATCGCGACATACACTGCGATGATTGACCAGTTTGAGGCAGCGTATCCCGATGTCGAGGTCGAATATATCGTCGTTGCCGACAATGAATTTGACACGAAGCTCCAGACCATGATCGGCTCCGGTCAGGCGCCGGACGTGTTCTATTGCAGCATTGATAAGATGATGAAGTACGCCGCGACTGGAAACCTTCTGAGTTTGACCGACTATGTCAACAACAACGAGATTTTCGACCCGAACAACGTCTGGGAGTGTCTCAATGATCTCTATCGCTATGACGGCGAGAATCAGGGCAGCGGCGATATCTATGCACTGCCGAAGGACGTCAGCGCGTTCCCGATCTTCTATAATGTAGACCTCTTCAAGGCTGCCGGCGTGGAAGCACCGACTGCGGAGAAGCCCTGGGACTGGAACGATTTTGTCGAAGTTGCGAAGAAGCTCACCACCGGTGAGGGCGAGGACAAGATCTATGGCACCGGCGCATATTCGCTGGAATCCGCCGTCTGGTCGAATGGTGCGGAGTGGGTCGATCCCGAAACGCTGACCAAGGTGGAGATCACCGACCCGAAGTTCACCGAGGCCCTTCAATTCTGCGCAGACCTGTCGCTGGTACACGGTGTTGCACCGAGCCAGGAAGAGAGCAGCGCCCTGAGCGATTATGACCGCTTCAAGCAGGGCAAGCTCGCCATGGTTGGCGCGGGCACCTGGAGCCTTGCCGATTTCCAGAACAACTGCGACTTTGATTGGGATGTCATGCCGTGGCCGGTCAGCCCGAACACCGGCAACACCGCGATCTGGTTTGGCAGCGCCGGCCTTGCCGTCTCTGCTGCCACTGAGCACGCGGAAGCAGCCTGCAACCTTGCCGCTTACCTTGCATTCAATGAGGATACGCAGCGCACAGCCTATCAGATGGGTCAGGCCATCCCGACGCTCAAGGATATGGCCTATGGCGAGTACATGGAGTGCGATGACAAGCCCGCCAGCAAGCAGGTGTTCTTCGATATGCTGGAGCACACGGCACGTCTTGCGACCCAGTCGAGAACGTTCAATCAGGACTGGTTTGCGGAGTTCAACTCTAACACCGCAGCCGTATTCAAGGGCGAAATGACGGCTGAGGAATACTGCAATTCGATCAACGACACGGTCCAGAACCTTTTGGACGAGTGCAATGAACTGAAGGCCGAATACGCCGGATAATTCACGCAAGCAACGCGGTCGGCAGGCGAGATCCTGCCGGCCGCACTGGCATTTTATTTACCGCACCGATGGGAGGGCTGTCATGAAACATCATTCCAGCAGGCTGGGACGCAAAGAGGGCATCGCAGGTCTGCTCCTCGTCACGCCGCAGATCATCTACTTTCTGGTTTTCTTTCTTCTGCCGCTTGGCATCTGCGTCTATGCGGGCTTTACCAACTGGAACATCCTGTCTCCGCTGCGAAAATTCGTCGGCCTGCGGAATTTTGATAAGCTGTTCTCCGACCCGAAGTTCTGGACGGCCTGCAAAAATACGCTCTATTACCTCATCCCGATTCCGTTCTATTTGACGTTTGCGCTGGCCTTCGCATACAGCTGCCACAAAAAGATTCTGGGCGAAAAGGTATTCCGCGTGATCTACTATCTTCCGTTCATCTCCTCCATCGTTGCGCTGACCCTGATCTGGAAGTGGCTGTTTAACGCGAAATACGGCCTTGTCAATCTGTTTTTGGGACTGTTTGGCATTGCCGGGCCGGATTGGCTGGGCGACCCGGTGTGGACGCGCCGGATGATCGTCATCATGATTAGCTGGAAAATGATCGGCATTATCTCCATCTACTATATCGCGGCGCTCAAGAACGTCCCCTCCACCTATTATGAGGCGGCGAAGATCGACGGCGCCAGCTCTTGGCAGCAGTTTAAGAGCATCACGCTCCCACTGCTTACGCCTACGACGTTTTATCTGATCGTCACCGGCATGATTGGCTCGCTCCAGACATTTTTGGAGGTGAACCTGTTTGCCCCGGACGGTGGACGTGGGTATGGCGTCGGCTCGATCGTGTTTTATATCTGGCAAAAAGCCTTTGACAGCAGCCAGATGGGATACGCCTGCGCGTGCGCCACGGTATTTGGTGTTGCGATGATCATCCTGACCACAGTTCAGTTCACGGTGTCCCGCAAATGGGTCTATGAGGGGGAATGAGATCATGGAAAAACGAAAAACCTCTCCCAAGCGCGTCATCGCGTTTGTCATTCTGGCCATTGGCGCATGCACCATGGTGCTGCCGTTTTTGTGGATGCTGTCAACCTCGCTGAAAGACGCAAATCTGGTCTATGCCATCCCGCCGCAGTGGATTCCGGCTCCGGTGGACTGGGAAAATTACCGCGACATCTGGTCAGCGGCAAATCTGCTGACCGGCATCAAAAACAGCCTGATTGTGACGGCTCTGGTACTGCTGTTCAGCACGCTGACGTCCTCCATGGCGGCGTTCGCCTTTGCAAAGCTGAAATTTCCGGCAAAGCGCATCATCTTCCTGATGCTGCTGTCTACGATGATGGTGCCGGCCGCGGTGCTGTTTGTGCCGCAGTACATTGTGTATACAAAGCTGCACTGGATCGACACGCTGCTGCCGCTTATCATTCCTGCATCGCTGTGCAACATCAGCAATACGTTTTTCCTCCGGCAGTTCATGACCGGACTGCCCAGCGCATATCTGGACGCGGCAAAAATTGACGGATGCAGCTACTTTGGCGCCTATTGGCGGATTTTCCTGCCGCTCTGCAAACCCGCGATCATCACGAACGCCATCATGCTGTTTATGGCGACGTGGAATGATTACATGAATCCGATGATCTTTATCCACAGCGACAAACGCCAGACCATTCAGGTGGCGATTGCCATGATGAGTTCGCACTATGAGCAGCAGACAGATATCCCGCTGGTCATGGCCGCGTCGCTGATTGCGCTGCTGCCGGTGCTGATTCTGTTCATCACCTGCCAGAAATACTTTGTAGACTCCGTTGCCATTACCGGCGTGAAAGGATAACGCATGACAACGTATCAAAACCCCATTCAGAAGCACGGCGACTTTGCCGACCCGTTTGTGCTTCGCTTCAATGGACGTTACTATTTATATTGTACAAACCCCGGTGTGCGCTGCTGGCAGTCGGACGATCTGCTGCACTGGACACTCATTGGGGAAGTTGTGGCGGAGGACGAGTTTCCGGGACTGGTGCCCTTTGCACCTGAAGTCGTGTACGAAAACGGCTGGTTTTATATGTATACCTCGCCGCACGGCCTTGGCCACTACGTTCTGCGCAGCGATTTCCCGCTTGGGCCGTTCCGGAAAATCACACCGAATATCGGCCACGCCATCGATTTCTCTGTTTTCATCGACGATGACGGCGCGTGGTACGCCTATTGGGCGGATGATCGCGGCATTCTCGGCTGCCGCATGACCTCCCCTACCAAGTTCGGCGCGCCGCAGTACATCGGCGCGTATCTGCACGGCTGGACGGAAGGACCGTTCGTCGTCAAGCGCGATGGGGTGTACCATCTGACCTATACTGGAAACCACTTTCTCTCGAAGGGCTACCGCATCCAGGGCGCGTCGGCGGCGCACCCGCTGGGGCCGTTCACGGACTATGGCCACAATCCGCTAGCCGTCCGGACGGAGGGCTCGGTCGTCGGGCTCGGGCACAGCAGCACCGTCTGCGGTCCCGACCTGATGAGCGACTGGATGTTCTATCACAACCTGAACCCGGACAAGACGCGCGACCTCGATCTGGACCGCGTTTTGTTCCGCGGAAGAGACAGCTTTCTCCTCGGACCGACTGCCGCGCCGATGCCTGCGCCGAAACACCCGGATTATCAGGATCTCTTTACCGCCGAAGCAGGTGAGGAATGGCGGATGGAGACCGGCGGTTGGCGTGCAGAAAATGGATTCCGTGTGAGCGGCGGCGCAATTCGTGCCATCTGCGCGCATCCGCTTCCGGAGCACGGCGCGGCGGAGGTGCACGTTGCTGCCGCATCTGAGAAAACCGGAGCATACGGTATCTGTCTCGCCGGACAGACGCTCTTGATCTTCCGGGAGACGAACCGAATCCGGCTGCTGGACGCGGACGGGACGGCACGCTGGGAAATGGCGCTGCCGGAAGGCTTCCGCCATGACGCGCTGCACAGCATCATGCTCCGCTGGGATGGTGCCTTTACCGCATACCTTGATCATTTGCTTCTGCGTGACCTGACACTCCATTTATCGGGGGCGCACGTCGGCTATTTCGCCGACGGCGCGGCACGCTTCGGAAGTGTCACGATTTCCGGCAAGGCAGAGGGGCTTTGTGTTCCAACGCAGACGCTTGTCCCGGCAATGCCTGCATTTTCGCTTGCCGTTCCCACCGATGGCGCATACCTGTGTACGCTTTACGGACAAAGCGACGTACCGGCACGGCTGCGCGTCGACGGCGAAGAAGCTTTGCCGCAGTGTGAAACCGACAACATCGCAACCTTCCGCCTGACACTTTCCACTGGACTGCATGACGTGCAGATTTCCTGCATGGAGAACTGCCGCATCCGCTTCGACCCGTTGGACACCATACAGGAAGAGACACTGACCGCGGCCATGGAGCGCTGGGACAAGCAGACCGGAAAACTGCGATTCTCGGATGTGGAAATTCATGCACACCTCTGCCCGCGCGAGTGCGGCGGCAGCTGGGAAGCCGGAATTCTGCTTCGTGCGCAAAATCTTGCGGATGGTGGCGAGGGCAGCGACAAGCAGCTCGGCACAAATTTCTTTGTCGGCTACCGCATTGCGGTCTGCAACGATCAGGTGCGGCTCTATAAGCACTGCTATGATGAAACGCTACTCACGTCTGCGCCGCTTCCGGTCCAGCCGGAGTACGACCTGACCGTGCGCTGCATTGCGGATACCCTGACCATCTCCTCCTGCGGCACGGAGCTGCTTTCCTATGTAGATGATAATCCGCTCATGACCGGACGCGCCGGCTTCCACAGTCGCGCGTGCGAATTGCGTGGCTCTTCGCTGACGCTGTACGCGAAAGAAACCTCAATCTTTGGAGGCAATCCATGAATCAAATTCCAAGATCTGAATACCCACGGCCGGATTTTCAGCGGGAGATTTGGCTCCCGCTGAACGGTGAATGGGATTTTTCCTTTGACGAACCAATCTTTGACCGGAAAATTCTCGTCCCATTTGCGTGCGAGACAAAGCTTTCCGGCATCCACGACACCAGCTTTCACAATGCTGTCTGGTATCGCCGCAGCTTTTCACTGCCGGAGCCGATGCATGACAGACAGATATTGCTGCACTTCGGCGCGGTAGACTACACTTGCCGCCTGTGGGTGAACGGCCAGTTTATCCGGGAACACACCGGCGGACAGTGCGGCTTCTCTGCCGATATTACCGGCGCGTTGAACGCCTCCGGTGAGACTATCATCGTGCTGGAGGCGCGCGATGACCCCGCCGATCTGGAAATGCCGCGCGGAAAGCAGTATTGGAAGCCGGAGTCCGAGAGTATTTTCTACACCCGCACGACCGGCATCTGGCAGAGTGTATGGCTGGAGGCTGTTTCGCCGATGCATCTGACATCCTGCCGGATCACGCCGCTGTTTGATGATCGAAGCGTCCGCTTTTCGTATGCGCTCAGTGCCGCACCGCAGAACGTGACACTGACGGCGGAGATCACATTCCGGGGAAAAACGGCGGGCACAGTCAGTGTAGCGCCCACATCTGCGCGCGGCGCGTTTGACTGGCAGATCGACCAGTCGGCGCTTTCGGCATGGAACTATCAGGAGGATCTCGTCTGGACGCCGGAGCAGCCGAACCTGTTCGATGTAACCTTCCACGTCTTTGAACATGGGCGCGAGGTCGACACCGTACAGTCCTACTTCGGAATGCGCAAGGTGTCCATCCAGAATGGGCAGTTCCAGCTGAACAACCGTCCCTATTATCAGAAGCTGGTGCTCGATCAGGGCTACTGGCCGGAGTCGCTGTTGACCGCACCATCGGATGAGGCGTTCATCCGGGACATCGAGTTGACAAAGGCGATGGGCTTCAACGGCGTTCGCAAACACCAAAAGGTGGAGGATCCGCGCTATCTCTATCACGCCGACCGCATGGGCCTGCTCGTCTGGGGCGAGATCGGCGCCGCCTATCTCTACTCCGAGAAATATGCCGACAGAATCTACCGCGAATGGTTGGACGTGCTCCGGCGCGACTATAACCACCCCTGCATCGTCGTCTGGACACCGCTGAATGAGTCCTGGGGTGTACAGGAAATTGAAACCGACCCGCGCCAGCAGGCGCACAGCGAGGCGATGGTCGCAATCACAAAATCCATGGACACCACACGCCCAGTGGTTGACAACGATGGCTGGGAGCATACGAATGGCGATTTGCTGACCATTCACGACTATTCACCAAGCGGCGAGATGCTGCGCACGCATCTTGGCAGCATGGACGCGATCCTTGCGCTGCACCCTGCTCAGCGTGCACTGTTTGTAGGCAGGCACACTTATGCCGGACAGCCGATTTTGCTGTCGGAATTTGGCGGCGTAAAGTTTGCACCGGGCACGGAGGAACAGCGCTCGTGGGGTTACTGCGAGGCAGACTCCTGTGCCGCGTTTACAAAAAAGCTCCGGGAGCTGTTTGACGCGGTGCGCACCTGCCCGTTGGTGGATGGCTACTGCTACACACAGCTGACGGACGTGGAAACAGAGCAAAACGGCCTGCTCGCTTATGACCGCACACCGAAGCTGCCGCTGGAAACCATTTGTGCAATTCTGAACGGGAGGACGAATGAACATGAAAACCTGTAAGCTGCTATTTCAGGGGGACAGCATTACGGATGCTGACCGCGTCCGCGAAAATCCGCTGGATCTTGGAACGGGATATCCCTATTATGCTGCACAACTTCTGCGCGCGCAGCATCCGGACGTTGACTTTACCTTCTGGAACCGCGGCATTGGTTGCGACGAAACGCAGAATCTGCTCGCCAGAATCGAGCCAGATCTGATTGCATTGCAGCCGGATGTGGTGTCGCTGCTGATCGGCATCAATGACACATGGCACCACGCGGACGCACGGGACTGGATGCCGCTGTCCGTATTTGAGGCACGCTATCGACAGATTCTTGAGCGTATCCGGAAAGAGACAAACGCAAAGCTCATGGTGATCGAGCAGTATCTATTTCCGGTTCCCGATAAAACGTATTTTGCGGAGGATCTAGCGCCGAAGCAGGCGTGTGTCCGCGCACTTGCGAAAGAATACGCGGATGTATTCCTCCCGGCGCATGAGCTTGCACAGCAGGCCGCTGCCGCACGCGGCAGCGACACATTTACAGCCGACGGTGTGCATCTGAACGAGACCGGCGCGCGCTGGCTGGCGGAGGCTTATGCGAAAGCGATTGCACCGTTGCTTTGAGGTACGAAAGTAAAGCACGGGCGCAGGATGTCTCTGTCACGATACGATCAGAGAGGAAAACGGAATATAAATTGAAACCGGCAGCAGGAATGTGTTTCCTGCTGCCGGTTTCGTATATGACCATCGCCAAAGTTGGCCGGTGGCTATTTTTATACCTCCGAAAAATATTTTCAAAACAGGCTGGTCAAAATGCGATTTCCTGTCGGATCAAATGGGGGGACTTTTCAAAACCGCCAATGACGCATCCTCTTGAAAACATTTTGTGAACTTTTGCAGAAATGGGTCTAAAAAGTACGTTCTCGCTGCCTACCACATGAGAGGACTTTTCAGAAACAACAACGATGTAGTGATTCGTAAATATTTTGTGAATTTTTGCAAAAGTGCTTCTAAAAATCGCATTCTCGTGGCCTATACCTTGAGGGGACTTTTTTCGTCGGGAAACCGCTCAAAACGCAAAAATCTGTCGGATTAAATAGGAGGTATTTTGAACGGCGAAAAAATTCCTGATTTTTTTGAAAACAGGTTGTAGAAAACACAATTTTAATCCCTGTCAGTAATGAGAGATTTTTTGTGTGCCCCCAAAATCTTTCGTACAAATGCGGTAAAAATTGTGCAACAAAAGATAGGAGGTGTTTTTCGGAAAGACAAAATGCAGACGGAAAAATGAACACGAACAAAGGAGGACAACATGAAAGAATCAAACTACAAAAGCTATGACGAACTGCCGCTGTTCCTGAACGCGGCGACGGTAGCAAAGATGCTGGGCATTGCGCCGTCCAGCAGCTACGAACTGATGCACGAAAAAGATTTCCATGCGCTGCGAATCGGTAATCGGATCGTCGTTCCGAAAGAAGCGTTCATCCGCTGGGTAGAGCAGCACACGGGAGGAACTGAGTGAAGCGAAATCTCTGGCCGGCACGCGATTTGGTCAAGGACTACTTCCCACTGCCGAAGGAGATTTTCTCGCTGGGTCTGAGTGCGGCAGAAATCGCAATCTACGCCTACCTGCTGTTCTGCGAGGATCGCCAGACGTTCCAATGCTGGCCAAGCTACCGAAAAATCGGTGAAGCGGTTGGGCTGAGTCCGAACACGATCCGTAAACACATTCGGTCGCTCGAAGAACACGAGTTGCTCATCACGGAGCCGACGATGGTTACGACAAAGGATGGAAAAACGCGCAACGGCAATCTGCTCTTCACCATCCGACCGATTCATGCGGTGCTTCAGCAGGAGTATGACCGGCAGATGCAGCAGCTGGACGAGGGCGCAGCAAGGAGGAAATATGCCGATTTTATTGAGAACACAGGTTGAACGCACAGCCAAAACGCCAGTCACAGCCCGTCGCGCCCGTGTCGGCAGTTTGTGCCGCTTTCTGGACGCAGCCGAGCGCGTACCCACCAGAGGACTCAAAACCAGACGTTGCGCCGACGTGCGGGAGCGGTGCAGGAACGGCAAGAGCAGAAAAAGGATGCCTACGGGCGGACTTTGACAGAGGGAGAAGCCGCAAGCGGCGAAGCAGGACAAAGCCGCGGGGTCGTGCGCGCCCCGCGGCGGTCACATCTGCCCGCGGTGCGGGCAGTTTCGGGGATTTACGAGGGCGTTCCAAACACAGCGAAAAACAGCCGGAGGGCGTTGCGGAATGAAAAAAGCCCGCCGTTTCAAGGGAAACAGATGGGTTCCAACGAAAAACACGAGGTGAATACAGAAAAATGGTAAAAGGAAAAGAAAAATTTGCACTCTGGATCACGCCGGAGTGTAAGCAGCTCGTCGATGACTGTTATGCGGACGATCAATGCCAGAGCCGCAGCGAGTATATTGAAAAAGCAATCTTATTTTATACCGGCTTCTTATATGCCGAAAAAGCAGATCGTTACCTTCCAAAAGTCTTGCAGCAGATCCTATCCGGAACGCTGGATCGATTTGCAGAGCGCATTGGACGGCAGCTTTTCAAGCTGGCAGTTGAGCAGAATGTCAGTAATCATATCCTTGCTTCGGACACGGACATTGACGCCTGGAGCTATCAGAAAATGCGCGGACTCAGTATGGATGAAGTCAAAAGAACGAACGGGAGAATTGATTTTGAAGATGCGCTGTTGAGTGAAAGGGGCGTGTGAAAATGTCAAAGCTGATTCAGAAAGCAGGCTTTCTGAATCCAAAACGTGCCGGCCGTTATATGAATTATATCGCCACCCGCGACGGCGTGGAGCTTTTGGATGAAAACGCAGACAGCATTTATATGCGCTATATTGCCACACGGCCTCGCGCGGAAAAGCACGGCGAACACGGCTTGTTTGGAGCCGAAGATGCTGTTGATCTGGAAAAGACGTTGGGCGAGTTGAAAACGCATGAGGGCAACGTCTGGACGATTATTTACTCGCTGCGCCGCGAGGATGCCGCGCGGCTTGGCTATCCCAGCAAAAAGAGTTCCGTGCCATCAAGAACGCCATCATTCAGGAAGCGGAGCGTTTGCGGCTTCAACTCGAAGAATCTTCTGCACAGGCTTCTGCAAATCCGACGCTTGCAAGTGAAAATACTTCGTCTGTAGATTCTCACCATATGCAGCTTCCGCCCGAATATCTTCTGAATTCAACAATCCGCCTGTTCCACCAGATGGGACAGATCTTCCGCGACAATGCCATGCCGCCCTGCAATCCAATGGGCATCCGTATGGATTCCAAGCGGCGAAAAAAGCTGATACAAAAGCGGCTGGCGATGGGCCATAAGCAGGATGACCATGAGCAGACGCAGGGCTATGAACAAAGTCTGTAAATCCTGAATGTCTTGGGCGTGTAATACAAATGAGGATATGAGTTTACATAACTATTTCCAAGAGCGCAGTCAGAGCTACTTCTGGGGGATTTAGCGGCGCAAAAACTGCGCCGCAGTAAACAAAGAATGGGCTTTTTTCCTGAAATGGAAACCCCTGAAAAATGTCCGAAATTTTCAAAAAATTGCTAGACTTTATTGCTTTTCTGTGGTAGTTATTTGTGTTACCAAAACGGAAAGGGGAACACAGATGGCGAAGAAACGGGCAAATGGGGAAGGCAACATCCGCAAGCGGAAGGACGGACGCTGGGAGGGGCGCTACACAGCAGGCATCGACCCGGAAACGGGCAAGCCAATCGCAAAGAGCGTCCTCGCGCGGACGCAGCGCGAATGCAAAGAGAAGCTGCAAAAGGCGATGGAAGAACTCGAAAAGATCGATGTGACGAAGCGGCGGGATTACACGGTAGGCGAGTGGGCGCAGCTCTGGTACGAGAACTACGCGAAGCCGTCCGTTCGAGCATCCACGGCGGCATATTACAAGAACTACATCGACCAGCATATCGTGCCGCACATCGGGGACGTCAAACTGACAGCACTTACAACGCTGCAAATCCAGAAATTCTACAATGAGACGAAGGCGCACGGCAGAGTGCAGCGGTACGAAAAAATGGACGATCTGAGTCTCAGCAACAAGACGATTCGCGGACTGCACACGATGCTGCGGCAGTGCTTGGAGCAGGCGGTGACAGAACGGCTGATTCCGTACAATCCCGCAAACGGATGCCGCCTGCCGAAAAAGGAAAAGAAGAAAATGCAGATCATTCCGCCGGAGAAAATCCGCGACTACCTGAAAGCGGCAGAAGAATGGGGCGTCCTGCCGATGTTCTATCTGGAACTGAGTACCGGCTTGCGGCGCGGGGAGCTGGTGGCACTGCTGTGGAGCGACCTCAATTTGCAGACGAAAACGCTGACCGTGTCCAAATCCGTGTCGCGCGGCAAAGGCGAGCTGGTCGTGACAGAACCGAAAACGGAAAATTCTGTCCGAGAGATTTATCTCAGCGACGAAGCGATTCGACTGCTGGTCGAAGACCGCAAGAATCACCCGTTCAGCCCATATATGTTCCCGTCGCCTAAGACTGGTGGAATGTATGGTCCGGACTGCGTTGGAAGGATTCATAAGAAGTTGCTCAAAAAAGCCGGAATTGAGGAGCACGTCAGATTTCATGATCTCAGACACACATTCTCGACGCTGGCAATTCAAAGCGGCATCGACCCGAAAACAGTCGCGGAAATCCTCGGTCACGCCTCGGCGGAATTTTCACTGGACGTGTACACCCATGTCACGGCAGGTATGAAAAAAGAAGCCGCACAGAAAATCAGCGGCTTCATGGCAAGCGTGGGATGAAAAAAGCGAAAAAGACTGCGCCGGCTGTCGGAAATGCTCCGATAGGCGGCGAATTCTCTCTTCCGGCGCTTTCCGCTCCGAATTTAAATCCCGTTTGGGTCACGTTTGGGTCAGACGGAAAAGTCACAGAATTCTCCATCGGAAAAAGTTCGGAATATGCAGAAAAATCCGGCTGAAATCAGAAGATTTCAGCCGGATTTGGTCGGAGTGTCGGGATTCGAACCCGAGGCCTCTTGGTCCCGAACCAAGCGCGATACCAAACTTCGCCACACCCCGTCAGCTTGGATATTATACGTAGAAAACAGTGATTTGTCAAGAGGGATGCATGAAAATATTTTTTGGCGCATACGCTTGCCAGAGGAGGTGCGTGCGATGAAGGAAAACAGGGGTAAAAACGAAAGGCAAGCGGGAGCCGGGATCTCGCGGCTTTATCTGCTGCTGGCGATGCTGGCGCTTGTGTGGACGCTCAAGACCTGCGTACCGGCGGTTGACGCGGCGATCACGAAAATTGCCGGTGCGGCACAAAAAACAAAGACCGTACAGGCGTTTTCAGCACTGACGGAACGGCTGCGGGAAGGAGAGGCCGTGCAGGAGGCGCTGTCCGGCTCGTTTGAGATTCTGACCGGTGCCGGGGATTGAGCTCCGGCCAGGCTTTTTTATGTTTGCAATTGTCCTTGCGGCGCTTGACCGCAGCGGCTCTGTGCTGCCGATCCTCTGCGCGATGGCGGTACATGAGCTGGCGCACGTTGTCATGATGCTGGCCTGCGGCGGACAGGTACGGCGACTGACGCTGCGGTTTGCAGATCTTCAGATCGCGGCATCCGGCCTTGGCTACCGGCAGGAGCTGCTTTCTGCGCTGGCGGGACCACTGGTCAATTTGATCTGCGGCGCAGCATTTTGTATGCAGCGGCCTTCCTTCGCCGCATACAGTCTGATGCTGGGGATCTATAATCTGCTGCCGGTCTGGCCGCTGGACGGCGGACGGATGATCCGCTGCGCGCTGCTGGCGCGGCTGCCGATCACACAGGCGGAGCATATTTCGGAGATCGTCAGCTTCGCAGCCTGCGCGGTTCTGCTGCTGATCGGCGTGTTCCTGACTTTTTTCAGGAAGTCAGGACTCTGGCCGCTTGGAACGGCGGCCTATCTGACCGTGCGCCTGCTGATGCTTGCAAGACGTACGGATGCGGTGCAGTGAACAGTGGGGAAACCGGCAAGCTTTTTGTTGCTTTTTCCGGCGCGAACAGGTACAATAGAGTGAATCACAAAAGAGAAGGAAGCTATTCATGACAGATCAGTTCCACAGGCTCCTCATGCGCGTCCAGAAGCCGGCACGCTATGTGGGCGGAGAATATAATCAGATCATCAAAGACAAAAAGGACGTCGATGTGCGCGTTGCGTTCTGTTTCCCGGACACCTATGAGATCGGTATGTCCAACATCGGTATGAGGATCCTCTATGGCGTGATGAACGAGATGTCCGGCGTCTGGTGCGAGCGCGTTTTTGCGCCGTGGGGCGATATGGAGGACAAGATGCGCGCGCATGGTCTTCCACTCTGGGCGCTGGAAAGCCACGACGCGGTCAGGGATTTTGATCTGGTCGCGTTCACGCTCGGCTATGAGATGTGCTATTCAAATGTCCTGAATATGCTGGAACTGGCGCAGATCCCGCTGCTGTCCAAAGACCGCGGCGGACTGGAAAATATCGTTTTTGCCGGCGGCGTCTGTGCGGTCAACCCGGAGCCGCTGGCGGATTTTATTGACTTCTTTTCCGTCGGAGAAGGGGAGGAAAGCACGCCGGAGATCATCGAATGCTACCGCGCCGCAAAAAAGCAGGGGCTGACGAAGCTGGAATTCTTGCATGAGGTCGCGAAAATCGAGGGCGTCTATGTGCCGTCTTTTTACACGCATACCTATCATGAAGACGGAACGCTTGCCGCCATCACGCCAGAACCCGGCGCGCCGGAGCGCGTCAAAAAGCGCATTGTGCAGGATATGAATACGGCATATTTTCCGACGAAGACCATCGTTCCGTCGACCCAGATCGTCCATGACCGCTCGAATCTTGAAATTTTCCGCGGTTGTATCCGCGGCTGCCGGTTCTGTCAGGCCGGGTTCTGCTACCGGCCGATAAGGGCTAAATCGGCAGATGTATTATGTAAACAAGCAATCGAATCCCTCGAAGATTCCGGCAACAGTGAGATCACGCTGGCCAGCCTTTCGACCTCCGATTACCGCGAGCTGGAAGCCCTGGCCGACGGTCTGCTCGACTACTGTGAGCCGCGCAAGATCAATCTCTCGCTGCCGAGCCTGCGCGCGGATAATTTTTCGCGGGAGCTCATGATGCGCATCCAGAAGGTGCGCAAAAGCGGCCTGACGTTCGCACCGGAGGCTGGAACGCAGCGCCTGCGCGACGCGATCAATAAAAACGTAACAGAAGAAGAAATTCTCTCCACCTGCGCCACGGCCTTTTCCGGCGGCTGGAACAGTGTGAAGCTGTATTTCATGCTGGGTCTGCCGACGGAAACGGATGAGGATGTAGTTGGCATTGCGGAGCTGGTCTATAAAATCCTTCAGGTCTGGCGGGAGAACGGCAGCGGGAAAAAGCGCGGGCTGTCTATCAATCTGGCGACGGCGTATTTTGTCCCGAAGCCCTTCACGCCGTTTCAGTGGGCAGCGCAGATCACGCCGGAGGAATATCTGCGGCGCGTCCATCTGCTGCAGGCAAACCTGCACGCAAAATGCGTCGACTATCGCTATCACGAATCCGACCTCAGCCGTCTGGAAGCCGTCATGGCACGCGGCGACCGCCGCGTCGGACAGGCACTGCTGGAGGCGCACCGGCTCGGGTGCAGGCTCGACGGCTGGGACGAGTATTTTGACTATGAAAAGTGGCTGGAAGCGTTCCGGCGCGCCGGCCTCGACCTGGATTTCTACACGACGCGCGGCTTTGCCGCCGACGAGCTTCTGCCGTGGCAGACCATCGACGTCGGCGTTACGACGAAATTCCTGCTGCACGAGTGTGAAAAGGCGCTGCGTTCGGAGGCAACGCCGGACTGCCGCACGCACTGCAACGGCTGCGGTGCGCGGATGCTGAGCGAAAGGAGGCTGTGCGATGAATCGCCTGCTGTTTGAAAAGACCGGCGACGCGGTCTATCTCTCGCATCTGGATCTGATGCGCGTGTTTCAGCGCGCATTCAAGCGCGCGGATATCATGATCTGGCATTCGCAGGGCTTCAGCCCGCGCGCGTATGTCTCTATCGCGCTGCCGCTGCCCGTCGGCTCGGAGAGCGTCTGCGAAATTCTGGACTTTGAAATTCAGGACGGCTCTGTCGACCTTGCAAAGCTCCCGGCCCTGCTGAACCGCACGATGCCCGCAGGCATCCGAGTGCTGGAGGCGTATGAAAGCGCCGCTAAGATCAAGCACCTAACGCGTTTGCGCGCGCAGATCACGCTGGAATATGACCGGGGTGTACCGGAACAGGCCGAGCGGACGATCACGGAGCTGTTTTCGGGCGGCCCCGTGCTTGTCAAAAAGCGTACGAAGAGCGGCGGGGAGGCGGAGCTTGATCTCACGCCCATGATTTTTGGGCTTTCCATGCGAAAAGCGTCCGCGCAGGAGCTGGAGCTGACGGTTCTCGTCTCCGCGCAGAATCCAAGCTGCAACCCGCAGCTGCTGGTCAACGCGATCGAGCGCTATCTGCCGGAGCAGAAGCCGGACTTTGCGCGCATCAAACGGCTGGAAATTTACGACGAACAGGGAAACCCGTTCCGCTGAGGAGGAACAGCTATGCAGGGAAGTGTATCAATTTTGAATGTCAGCCCGGAAGCGGCTGCGATGATCGCCTCCGGCGGGCGGATCTCCACGATGGACGGCACGGCGGGCGAGATTTATGTGAAATCACTGGCCGCCGGGCAGGAAAAGAATGAAAAGCTGATTGGCAAAGTGCTCTCGTCCGGGCATACCTCGGTACTGGAGCATTGTTATGTAAACTTATCGTTTGAAAATGTCTCCGTTCTGGCGGAGCAGTTTCTGATCGAGTTCCGGCTGGCCTCGTTTACGGTCAAATCCCGGCGCTACGTCGATTTTTCCAAGGCCGGGTATGTTTCGCCTGCTTTCGCGGACGACGCACAGCGGGTGGTATTTGAAAACACGGCAGCATCGCTGTTCCGCACCTATGACGCGCTGGAGGCTGCGGGCATTCCGAAGGAGGACGCGCGCTTCGTCCTGCCGTACTGCTTTTGCAGCAATTTCTTCTGCTCCATGAATGCACGGGAGCTTGTGCACGTGATGAACGAGCTGACCTATGGACGCGGCAGCCGCATTCCAGAGCTGCGTGCGCTGGGCGAGAGCCTGTTTGCGCAGTGTGAGCGGCAGCTGCCGTTTTTGGCTGTCCGTAAGCCGGAGGCCTATCGTCAGTCGGACGCATTCTGCCCGCGGCAGGTACAGCTGCTTACGTCGAAAGCACCTGTTACAGTTCTTGCTGCGCCGCAGGATGCAGAAGGGTTGATCTGCGGCGCGTATCAGCTTGCGCGCGGCTATGTGCCGCAGCCGCTGACGGAACCGGAGCAGACGGCGCTGCTCAAATCCCTTTTGGCCCAGCCGCGAAAACGGGAGCTGGAGCAGGCGAGCTATACGCTGCAGTTCGGCGGACTGTCTCTTGCGGCGCTCACGCATCTGACGCGTCACCGGATGCAGGCGCTCTGTGCGCCGGAGCTGCTGAAAACGGCGCGCTATGACCGCTATGTCCTGCCTGAAAGCGTCCGGCAGGCCGGAATGGAGGCGCAGTACCGCGAAGCGTTCCGCTTGGCCGGCGAAGCTGCCGCGCAGCTCCGGACAGCGGGGGCAGGGGAGGACGTGCTGTCCTATCTGCTGCTCAGCGGGCAGACTGTCCCGGTGCTGACGACGATGAACGCTGGGGAGCTGTATGTCTTTTTCCGCCTGCGCTGCTGCAATCGCGCCCAGTGGGAGATCCGAGACGCGGCCTGCGCCGCGCTTGCGGCGCTGCGGAAGACCTCGCCGCTCCTGTTCAGTCTCTACGGCCCGACGTGCTTCGTCTCCGGCAAATGTCCGGAGGGAAAAATGACCTGCGGCCAACAGGCTGAAATTCGAAAGAAATTCAGCAAATAGGCAGATACCTCTGAAAAATCTCTTTTCGCTCTATTGAAAATATTTAAAAACCGGCGGGGTCGCTTCCAATTGACCTCAGCCGGTTCTTTTTCTGTCCGGACAAACATACCCTTTGGCAGAGGAGGGGAGAACTCATGAAAACAAAATTCTGGAACGGAAGTTTCCTGCGAACAGTTCTGCAATGCCTTGCCATCGCCTGCGCAGCGCTTCTGGCCCTGTCTGCGCTGGGGGCGGGACTCGTGCTCGGCGGTGTGGTCGATCAAAAGCAGATCCCTGCGGCGGCCTGCTGCATCTGCTTTGCGGCGGTTTTTCTCGGAAGCTTTCTGGCTGCGAAGCATACGGCCGGGAAGCGGCTGCCTGCTGCACTTGCGGTTGCGGGCTGCTGCTTTGCGGTCTGCTTTCTGGCGCGGCTGACGGCTTTCGGAAATACGCAGGCACATATGCTGACTCCTGCGGTCTGTATGCTTGCGGCCGCGCTTCTTGCGGGCATTCTGGGCGGTACGCGGAAAAAGAGCGCTCGGCGACGCAGGCGATGAAGGAGTTCCTGCATACGACAAAATGTAAATATAATTTACTATCCGTGCATACTTCGAAGCATTTTCTTTCATTTCAAGATTTCGACCCGCACACGCGGATGCGGCACCATATGTTGTGCTTTTTGCAAAAAGTAGTGGATTTCAACGCCGGCGCAGTTCCTTTATTGACATAATATCATTAACATAACTCCTAGTCATAATTTACAAAAATTTCGAAATCACTACTTTTTCCTTGAAATTTTCCGATGTTTGCGCTATAGTAACATCACTTCCTGTGAAACAGGCGGTAGAAATAATTTCGATCGCATAATTTCTTAAGAATTCTGAAGATCATGCGCAACGTTCGATTTTTTCTGATTCTTAAAAATGTGCGACCACGATTTTGATCGATTTCGGAAGGGCCTTCGCATGAGTGACATTATTATGCGATATGAGGATTACCTCATCCACACCAAACACGCGTCTGACAATACCGTCGCGTCCTATATGCGCGATCTGCGTCAGTATGCGTCATATCTCGGCTCCGAAGGCGTCGACGTTCTGGATGCAGATCAGGCGGTCGTGTCCGGCTACATGGGCAGCATGAAGGCAGGCGGCAAGTCCGCCGCCACGATCTCCCGCGCGCTGGCTTCGATCAAAAGCCTGTACATATTTGCGATCCAGATCCACGAGATCGAGGAAAACCCCATACAGAACATCAAGATCGATAAGGCGGAAAAGAAGCTGCCGCAGATCCTGACCGGAAAAGAGGTCGAGCTTCTTTTACAACAGCCCAAGGTTTCGGAAATGAAGGGCTGCCGGGATAAGGCCATGCTTGAGGTTCTGTATGCGACCGGTATCCGGGTCAGCGAACTGATCGGCCTGAACATCGACGACGTCAGCCTCCCCGGAAGCTTCATCCGCTGCGAAAGCGGAGAAAAAATGCGCATTATCCCGATTTATCCCGAAGCGCTTCAGGCGCTGCGCGAATACATCGAAACTGTCCGCCCCAAAATGATCGCCGTCCCGACCGAGCATTCGCTCTTCGTCAACGTATCCGGTGAACGCATGAGCCGCCAGGGCTTCTGGAAGATCATCAAGCATTATCAGGAAAAGGCGCACATCGAAAAGGATATCACGCCGCACACGCTCCGCCACAGCTTTGCGGCCCATCTGCTTGAAAACGGCGCTGATCTGCGCTCCATCCAGCAAATGCTCGGCCACAGTGACATTTCCTCCACGCAGGTCTACACGCAGCTGGTTAAGCAGAACCTGAAGGCAGTCTACAACAAATATCATCCAAAGGCATAGGATTTTCGCGTTCCATGAGATCGGCATCTGACTTTTTGCATGAGAGAGGGGAATGAGGGATGCCCTTTGGCTGCTGTGGGATAAAAAACGGGTGCGCCGCTTTTGCGGCGCACCCTAAATTTTTGATTGCTCAGTTGTCAATGCCTGTCATGGCCTGCAGCACCTCATACTGCTGCTCGTTCAGGCCCTTCTTCATGGAAAGCCCTTCCGTAATGTCGATATCGACCATTTGTCCGGCCCGCGCGCAGATCACGCGGTTGGTCTTGCCCTCGGCCAGCGCCTTGACCGCCTGATAGCCCATACGGCTTGCCATGACGCGGTCGCGCGCAGACGGCGTGCCGCCGCGCTGGATATGTCCGAGGATCGTCACACGCGGGTCAAGCCCCAGCTCCTCATGGATCCCCTTGCCGATCTCGATCGCGCTGCCCGCGCCTTCGGCAACAATGATCATGAAGTGCGTATTGCCGGCCAGACGCGCCTGCCGGATGCGGTCAATCACGTCACCGTCAAAATCAAGCGGCTTTTCCGGCACCAGAACCGCCGTTGCACCGGTGGCAAGCCCGACATAAAGTGCCAGATGGCCCGCGTTGCGGCCCATGACCTCAACGACGGAGCATCGCTCATGCGACTGCATCGTGTCGCGCAGGCGGTCGATGGCCTCGACAGCGGTATTGGCGGCCGTGTCATAGCCGATGGTATAATCGGTGCAGACAATGTCGTTGTCAATCGTAGCCGGAACGCCGACGACCGAAATGCCCTGTTTTGCAAGCTCTACCAGCCCGCGGAACGAGCCGTCGCCGCCGATGGAGACAATGCCGTCCAGCCCAAGCAGCTTGCAGGTCGCGGCGGCCTTTTTCTGCCCCTCCAGCGTGCGGAATTCATCGCTGCGCGCCGTATAGAGCATCGTGCCGCCGCGGTTGATGATATGCGCGACATTGCCGTTTTTCAGAACCATAAAATCGCCGTTGATCAGGCCATTATAACCGCGGCGGATGCCGACACACTCGATCCCCATATATGTGCACGCGCGCACAACAGAGCGGATGGCCGCATTCATGCCGGGCGCGTCGCCGCCGGAGGTCAGAACACCGATTCGTTTCACTGCATTTGCCATACAGGCACTTCCTCTCCATTAAAATTGCTTTCATCATACCCCAAAAAAGCAAAAATGTAAACAGGCAATCGCGCAGAATCGGCGGAGTTCTGTGAAAAATCAATCTTCAGGAAAAAATTATGTTTTCTTCGCCGCAGGTGTGCTATACTTACAATATATACATAAGGGAGGCGGGAGCTTGAACCAGACAGGAAGAATTCTGGAGGAAGTCAAAAAAGCAGTATGCGGAAAGGATCGCGTGCTGGTATGGGTGCTGACCGTGCTGCTCGCAAGAGGACACGTCTTATTGGAGGATATCCCCGGCGTCGGAAAGACGACCATGGCACTGGCCTTTTCCCGTGCACTGGGGCTGGAATATGGCCGCGTCCAGTTTACGCCGGACGTGCTGCCATCGGATATTACGGGTTATTCCGTCTACCAGAAGGAGACTGGTAAGCTGGTCTATCAGCCGGGCGCGGTGCTCTGCAATCTGTTTCTGGCGGACGAGCTGAACCGCGCGACCTCGCGTACACAGTCTGCGCTTCTGGAGGCCATGGAGGAAGGCCAGGTCACGGTCGACGGCGTCAGCCATCCGATCCCGCAGCCGTTCATCGTCTTTGCCACGCAGAACCCAACCGGCGCTGCCGGTACGCAGCTGCTGCCGGATTCGCAGATGGACCGGTTCACCGTACGGCTGTCCATCGGATATCCCGCACCGGAGGATGAGCGCAATATGGTGCTCGCCCGGCAGGGCGTCAATCCACTGCAAACCGTCTGTCAGGTGCTTTCGCGCGACGAGCTGATCGCCATGCAGGACGAGGCCGCCGCTGTTTACATCAAGACCGAATTGATCGACTACATCGTCGCGCTGATCGACGCCACGCGGAAGCATTCGATGATCCTGCGCGGCGCAAGTCCTCGTGCGACGCTCTCTCTGACCGCGATGGCCAAGGCAGTCGCCTATGTCCAGCGGCGGGATTATGTGGTGCCGAAGGATATTCAGGTCACGTTCCCGCAGGTCATCGCGCACCGCCTGCTGCTGGCTCCGGAGGCCGGAGCGCGTCAGATCACGCCGGAGCAGCTGCTCGACGAGATCCTGCATCAGGTCCCGTCGCCAAGACTGTAAGGCTATGGTGAAAAACCGCATTCTTTACGGGCTGTTTCTACTCGCAGCCGTGATCTTTCACAGCTTTTATACCGGCTGGTTTTCGTTTTTCCTGCTGGTGTTCGCCGTGCTGCTGCCAGTTTTTTCGCTGCTCGTCAGCCTGCCGGCCATGCTCCGCGCTGCTTATGAAGCGGAGCTTCCGGCGCGCTGCTTCTGCGGGCAGACTGTGCAGTACCGGCTGACCGCCCGGCACATGGCAAAGCTTCCGGTATCCCGCTGCCGCCTGCGCCTGACGGTATCCGACGCCGTGGGCGGCGAGGTGCGCCAGCAAAGGCTGGAGCTTGCAGGGACGCTCGGCTTTGCGCTGCGCATTGATACGCGCCACGCAGGCGTGCAGACCTTTCAGCCCGGCAAGGGCCGCGTGTGCGACGCGCTGGGGCTTTTCAGCCTGCCGCTGCGCCTGCCGGACGCCTGCTCCATCGCCGTCGAGCCGGAGCCGCAGGAGCCGCCCGTGCTGCCGAATCTCAGCCATTTTCAGTACCGCTCCTATCATCCAAAGCCCGGCGGCGGCTTTTCCGAGATCCACGATCTGCGCGAATACCGCCCCGGCGACAGCCTGCATGAGATCCACTGGAAGTTGTCTGCCAAGACCGACAAGCTGATCGTCCGCGAGGCGGAGGAGCCGGATCTGGGTCTGGTTGTGCTGAGCTTCGACTTTTCCGGAACCCGCACGCAGCTGGACAGCACGCTGCGGCAGCTGCTGTGGCTTTCCGGCTGGCTGACCGAAAGGGAAGTGGCCCACCAGATCGACTGGATCGAGCCGGATTCGCTGGAACCGCAGACAAAGTCCGTCAAAACGCCGGACGATCTGCGGGAGCTTTTGAACACGCTTTTGCAGACCCATCTGACCGGCAATACGCCCTCGCTTGCGTCCAGAGCCTACCCGCACGCGGATTGGCGCTATCATGTGCAGCCGGAGGAACAGGAGGTGCAGCAGGCATGAAACCGTCAAAATATACGTTCTTTACGTCCCTGCTCTGTGCCTCTGGTCTGTCTGCCGGGCTGTGCTTCTGCGTGATGACCTCGTTTGCCGTCCCGGCGGACGGCCTTTCGCTGGTATGCGCGTGCGTCCTTGCGGCGCTGCTCTTTTCCGCGCTGCTCCTGCTGCCGAAAAGCTGGATCTGGCTGCTGGCCATGGCTGCGCTTGCGGGCGGAGGGCTTTATATGCTGCGCGCACAGCTTGTCGATAGCACGTCTGCACTTGTTTTTGCCGTTACGCAGCAATACGCAGAGGCGATCCCGGGTATGCAGGCCGTCCATCTGACGGATGCCGCCGGCGCGGATGCAACGTTGGCTTTCATTCTGATTGCAGCGCTCTATGCGCTTCTTTGCAGCTGGACGGTCATGCGCAGTGAAAGCCTTGTCTATCTGCTTGTTTTGACATTGCCGGTTCTGGCGCTGTGCCTGATCATTCTGCAGACGCCTCCGGCGGCCTGGGCCATTTTGCTCGTTGTAGGCGTTCTTGCGCTGCTTCTTCTGACGCAGCTGCTCCGCGCACGGCAGGCAGGCGAGGGGAACCGGCTGGCGCTGCTTCTGGCCGCGCCGCTGGCGCTCTTGATCGGCTTGCTCGCCGTTCTGTTTCCGGCTGGTACGTATGACCGCGCCGAATGGTCCGACCATCTGCAGGAAACTATCTCCACGGCAGCTGACAGGCTGACGCTTTTCCGCCGCGACGCGCAGACCGGACAGGTGAAATTCACCTCGCCTATCAGCCCCAGCACGCTCGGCAGCTATCTCTGGGATTCCAGCGTAACTGGCGTCAATCTCAACCGCATCGGGCCGCAGCGCCAATTTGGCCGCTCTGTGATGCGCGTAAAAGCAACGCTTGGATCCTCTTGGGCTGGCGCTTCATTCTACCTGCGCGGGGATTCCATGGCCGTTTATGAGGATAACCGTTGGAAACCGCTCCCGGAAAATGCATATCCTGATATGAAGAATATGCATAATCCGCTTTTGGCAGGAGAGGCTGTCGTCAGCTTTCAGCCAGAGGTAACGATCGAAACGGATATGAAGTCCGGGATCTATTATATCCCATACAACGCAACCGCGTTTCCGGAGGACGCGGAGCCGTTTTACGACGCCTACGTCAAAAACCCCTCGCAGCAGACGAATTATACGGTTCCCTATGTTCTCTCGCGCAGCCCGTTGCAGAACAGCGCGTATGATGCGTTCGTCCATGAGACCTACACACAAGTCCCGGATGAGACGCGGCAGGCACTTTCCGACATCCTCTCGGAGCTGGTCGGGGAGGAGGACGCCGATCCGTATCAGTATATCCCGCGTGTTCTGGAGTATGTGTCGACCAGCGCCCGCTATGACCTCAATACGCCGGCTGTGCCGGACGGAGAAGATTTTGTGTCGTGGTTCCTGCACGACAGCGAAACCGGTTACTGTGTGCATTATGCGACTGCGGCGACGATTTTGCTGCGATGTCTTGGCGTTCCGGCGCGTTATGTGACCGGCTATTACACAGATGTGTATGAAAACGAATGGACGACCGTGACCTCGGACGATGCGCATGCGTGGGTGGAGATCTATCTGAACGGGATCGGCTGGCTTCGGGATGATCCAACGCCTGCGGCAGACACCCCTGCGCAGACAGCACCGGAGGAACCCATTGCCGCTCCTATTGAGCCGGCAGACAACCAGCCGGAGGATACGCCGCCCGCAGGCGACGAACCGCCCGCTGTCCCGGATATCCCGGCAGAAAGTCAGGAAACACCGCAGAAAACCGACAAAAAGTCCGTTAACATCCCGCATTTTGTTTGGCCGGTTCTGGTGTTGGCTGCCGCCCTGTTCCTTTGGCGCGCGCTGCGGTTCAGCGTTCGAAGAGCTGCGATTGGGAGGGGCTCACCCAACCGCCGGGCAGTTGCGCTGTATCATCATATCTGCTGGCTTTCCCGGCAGACCAAAACAGAGGTTCCGAGCGATTTTCTGGAAATCGCTGAAAAGGCAAGATTCAGCCATCATAAGCTGAACAGGGAAGACCTGCTTCCGATGCAAGCGCTCGCGGAACAGCTGACGAAGCAGCTGCTCGCAGACAAGCGCTTCTGGAAACAGGTCCTGTATCGCGTGATTTATGCACTTGGATAAGCATTGAGAGGTTTCCTATGGAGTATGGCTGGTTCATGCGATTTTCTTCCGGCGAAGCTGGAACTCTGGCGATGCAAGCCTCACGCCGGAATGTCGGATCTCATGCCATACCGTCTGCGTTTTGAAAAGCGCCAGCGTTTGCAGCGGCAGAAAACACGCCATGAAAACAGGATAGAGCAGGATGCCGCCTGTCAGTCTGAAATCCAGCCGTTTTTCCAGCACCAGTGCCGCAGCAGCCACCGCGAGACTGCCAGCATAAGCGGAGAGCAGACTGACCGGCAGGCTTTGCAGGGATATGCTACCCGCGAGGAACGCTGCCAGTGTAAAAAACGGGGTCAGCGCCTGCAGGAACGGAAACGCAAGCTGAAGCATACCGTCCAGCCGGTTCAGACTGGGTCGGCGCAGAAAATTCCGAAAAAGCTTTGGCAGCGTCAGGCGTGAAACCTGCATGATGCCGCTCATCCAGCGTCTGCGCTGCACGAGCGAGGCGCGCCATGTGACCGGCTCCTCGTCATAGGTCACGGCGCTTTCACAGTAGCCAATCCGGACGCCGTGCGTCAGACAGGCTGCATACAACTCAGCATCCTCCGCAAGCGTGCAGCAGGGGAATCCGCCCAACGCTTCCAGCAAATCGCGCCGAATGGAAAAGCCGGTTCCAATTACTCTGGCGGATAGCCCCAGAGCCTCTCTGGCGCGGTTCAGGAAGCGATTTGCCGTACAGAAATAGATCTCATAACAGGCGCTGATCCCGGCCTGCATACGGTTCTTTGCAAGAATCCGGCTTTTAACGATTGCAGAGCGCGACAGCGCCTGATTCATTTCGGCTAAAAATGCGGGATCCGCCTCGTTATCGGCGTCAAAAACACAGAATGCATCGTAGTGCTGCTGGCCACGCAAAAGTGTGTCCGCCGCATACTGAAGCGCAGCACCCTTGGAGCGGACAGAGGACGGCATTTCCATGATCCTGGCTCCAGCGCGCTGTGCTGCTTCCACGGTGTGGTCGGTGCAGTTGTTCGGGAGCACCCAGATATCAAATAATTCCCGTGGATACCGCTGCGCCTGAAGACTTTCGATCAGTCCTGCAATACAGCTTTCTTCATTTCTGGCCGCGATCAATATGGCGAACCGCCGCTGTCCGGCGGAAGCTGCCGGCTTTTTCCGCCTGCACAGGCAGAAGAGTGAAACAGCCAAAAAGTATAGGGAAAGCAGCTTAAAAATCAGAAAAAACGCATTGACTGCCGCGTTCATAGAATTTTCTCCTTTGTAGTTTCTGTGCCTCAAGTATATCATATCTGCACGCACATGGGCGAAAGCATCCGATTAAGCATTGCTTAAGATTCGATGAAGGACGCGAACCCACTGCCAGATAGGGAAGCGCATTAACAGACCAGACCACGGTAGAAGAGGACAATATTTGTTTGGGTCTGGTGAACGCAACAAAATAAAGATTTTGTTGCGTTCAGAGAGCAGGTGTGTTATAATACCTTTATCAAAGCTGTTCTAAAGGAGTTTTTATGTATGCAGCCGTATTCTGAATGTCCGCAGGTGCTGCGGGACTTTTTATCGTATCATGAATCGATCAAGGGCCAATCACGGCGCACGGTTTCGGAATATCATCTGGATCTGCGGATGTTTCTTCGGTTTCTGACGCTGATGCGCAAGGAGCTTCCGTATCAGACGCCGCTTGACGAGATCGACATTAAATGGATCGACGCGTCTGTTCTCGATACGGTGTCGTCTTCTGAGGTGTTTGATTTTCTATCTTATCTTACAAACGACCGGCAAAACCGTGAAGGCCCGGCTGATGTCGGGATCGCGGCCGCTGCCCGCGCGCGGAAGCTGTCAGCCATTAAGGCATTCTATAAGTATCTGACCATCAGCACCAAGCAGATCCAGAACAATCCGGTCAAAGATATCGAATTTCCCAAAATCCGGCGCAGTCTGCCAAAATACCTGACGCTGGAAGAATCTACCGCGCTCTTGAAGGCTGTCGATGGGCCGAATAAAAACCGGGATTTTGCAATTTTGATGCTGTTTCTGAATTGTGGGATCCGCCGTTCGGAACTGGTCGGGCTGAATCTTACGGACGTCTATGAGGATCGCATTCGCGTCGTCGGCAAGGGCAACAAGGAACGGATCGTCTACATGGGCTCTTCCTGCCGGAAAGCCATCGACCGGTATCTGGAGGAACGGAACCAGATCGTGCTGACGGACAATAAGGCGCTCTTTGGGTCACGGGATAAAAACCGTATCAGCGTTTCAGCCGTCCATCGGCTGGTCAAAAAGCACCTGCTGGAATCCGGACTTGACGCGTCGCAGTTTTCCGCGCATAAGCTGCGGCACACTGCCGCAACGCTGATGCTGGCGAACGGCGTGGATCTGAAAACGCTGCAGGAGGTTCTGGGCCACGAAAATCTGAATACGACGCAGATCTACACGCACATTGAAAATACAGACAAGAAAATTGCCGCAGAGGCCAATCCCCTTTCCAAGCTGAAACTATAAAAAACGCAGGCAGTGCACAGCATGGCTGCGTACTGCCTGCTCAGTTTGTTATCCCATATTTGCGAAGGTCGTTCCAAGGCTGGTATTAAATCCAAGCGCTTGATACATTGCCTCGTCGCACGCGGCGCAGCATACGGTTAAGCTTGCAATATCGTTTTCTCTGCACCAGCTTTGCGCTGCTTCCGCCAGCTTCCGTGCGGTTCCCCTGTTTCGGAATGCGGGTTCAATGTAAAAATCCTCAAACACGCCCACATTCGAACAGGAAAAAGTCGAATAATATGCGGCAACACTGCACATACCGACAGCGCGATAACCGCGCTTGGCAAAAAAGAATGTGATTCTCCCCACTCGGACAGCCTGCTGAAGCTGCTTTTGCTGGATTTTTGTAAGTGATTCCTCGCCAATTTCACGTTTGAAGCCGTTTTCCAGCTTCAAAAGCTGCCAATCAACGGGGTCTTTCAGAATCTCCACGGTAAACGGCACAGTCTCCGCAGGCGGCAGAAGCATCAACGGCTCTCCCCACTCGTCCACGCCGTTTTCTACGAATCCAATGCGTCTCCAGAACCGGAGACGGCGTTCGTCTCCGCCGTAATTCAGTTCAGCGTAGCGTGCGCCGCGCGCCTTTGCCCAGTCCAGAAGAACAGCAGCGCATGCTCGGCCTGTTCCATTGCCTCGGAATTCCGGGTAGACGCAGAATTCCATGATAAAGCACTTTCCATCCTCGGAAGTGAAAATCACCGGCAGTGCAAAGCCAATGTCCTGTCCGTTCCGCTGAAAGAACAGATAATAGCAGTTGTCTTGCGGCCGGTTGTGCACGTGTTCAATCTGCGCACGGTATTCCGCATCATTCAAAAAATGCTTGAGGCTTTCGTCCTTCGGGTTAGGAAAAATATCACGATCGTGGTAGCTGTGAAGCTGCTCCCAAAAGGCGGCAGTATCGGCTTCTGAAATCGCTTCACGGATGATGATCTGGTTTTTCATGCTGTTTCCTCCAAAATTTGATTTGGAGGGTTAGGAAGCGTGAACCCTCCATACACGACTCAATTTCATAAAAAACCACCCTTTCTGCTTCGTATTTGCAGGCAAATTGTCTGCTGCCGCTATTATAGCAGGAGGTTCCCCGAATTGCAAGAAATAGAAAAACCAGACAGCACACAGTCATAGCTGCGTGCTGTCTGGTTTTATGCTGCGATCAACCGCCCAGATAGGCTTTTTTGATGGAATCGCTTTCAAGAAGCTCCTTGCCGGAGCCGGAGAGCGTGATCTTGCCGGTTTCCAGAACGTAGGCGCGGTTTGCTACCTGCAGCGCCATCTGCGCGTTCTGCTCGACGAGCAGGATGGTCGCACCGGCCTTGTGCAGCTCGCGGATAATGTCGAAGATCTGCTCGACCAGGATCGGTGCCAGGCCCATGGACGGCTCGTCCAGCATCAAAAGCTTCGGCTCTGACATCATGGCGCGGCCCATGGCAAGCATCTGCTGTTCGCCGCCGGAGAGCGTACCGCTGATCTGCTTGCTGCGCTCCTTCAGACGCGGAAAAAGCTCATATACGTGCTCAAGATTGCCCTCAATGGAGCTGTTCGGACGGGTATACGCGCCCATTTCGAGGTTTTCCTCGACGGTCATATGTGCGAACACGCGGCGGCCCTCCGGGCACTGCGCAAGGCCAAGCTGGACGATCTTGTTGGGGGCCATAGTGTTGATCGGCGTACCCATAAACTCAATCGTGCCGGTCTTCGCGCGAAGCAGGCCGGAAATCGTGTTCAGAACAGTACTCTTGCCTGCGCCGTTTGCGCCGATCAGCGTGACGATCTCGCCCTCGTTGACTTCAAGGGAGACGCCCTTGACCGCATGAATTGCGCCATAGTAGACATGAAGATCATTGACGGAAAGCAACATATCTCAGCCCTCCTTCTTTTTGCCGAGGTACGCTTCGATAACGGCCGGATTGGCCTGAATATCGTTCGGCGTGCCCTTTGCGATGATTTTACCGAAGTTCAGAACGCAGATGCCCTCACAGATGCCCATTACAAGGTTCATATCGTGCTCGATCAGCATGATTGCGATGCCAAAGGTGTCTCGGATCTTCACGATATTCTCCATAAGCTCGCTCGTTTCGGACGGGTTCATGCCGGCGGCAGGCTCATCCAGCAGCAGCAGGCACGGATTCGTCGCCAGTGCGCGGACGATCTCCAACCGGCGCTGTGCGCCATACGGCAGGCTGCCTGCCAGATGATCCGCTACATTTTCCATGTTGAAAATGCTCAGCAGCTCCAGCGCGCGCTCCTTTGCAATGCGCTCGCGTCTCCAATACCCCGGCAGGCGGAGAATGGCGGAAGCGGCGGAATATTTCATTTCATTGTTCAGGCCGATCAAAACGTTGTCCAGAACGGTCAGATTGCGGAACAGGCGGATATTCTGGAAGGTTCGGCCAATGCCCATGTGGTTGACCTCGACCGTGCTCTTCCCTTCTGTTGAAACGCCGTCCAGAAGAATAGAGCCGCGGGTCGGCTTGTACACGTTGGTCAGCAAATTGAAAATCGTCGTCTTGCCTGCGCCGTTCGGGCCGATCAGGCCGGTGATCTCCGTGCGGCCGATAGCGAGGTTGAAGTCGGCAACAGCGGTCAGACCGCCGAAGTCAATGCCGAGGTGGCGCGTTTCCAGAATCGGAGGCTTGCCGATGTCACGTTCCGTCAGTAGGTTCGTGTACGGCTGCGGAACAAGCTTGGGCTGTGGATTGACCCATTTGTTACTCATTGTCTGCCGCCTCCTTCTTTGGATTTTCTGTGCGTCCGAGCAGCCGGTTCAGGAAGGTTTCAAGGCTGCGGGACAGCGAGAAATCGTAGCTGCCGAGCAGTCCCTTCGGCCGGAAGATCATCATCACGACAAGTGCCAGAGAGTATACGACCATGCGGTAATCCGAGAACGAACGCAGCAGCTCCGGCAGGATGGTGAGCACGGTTGCCGACAGGATCGAACCCAGCATGGAGCCCATGCCGCCAAGCACGACCATGACCAGAATTTCAATGGACTTCATGAACTTGAACGTCGAGGGATACAAAGAGCCGATATAGCCTGCGTACAGGCAGCCCGCGATACCGGCCAGCATAGCGGAGACGACGAAGGCGAACGTCTTATAATACGTCGTCTGTACGCCAACGCTCTCGGATGCGATCTCGTCTTCACGGATGGACAAGATCGCACGGCCATGGCGGGATTTCATGATCGTGTGGATGATATAGCAGGACACGACCACGCAGATAAACACCAGTGTAAATGAGGAATATTTTGGAATACGCTTCAGACCGGCTGCGCCATATGTAAAGTCCTTGCCGATCACGGAGTCAATGTTCGTCAGGATGACGCGGATGATCTCGCCGAAGCCCAGCGTGATAATTGCCAGATAGTCGCCGCGCAGACGCAGCGCCGGGATGCCGATCAGAATGCCGAAGATACCGGCAACGACCGCACTGATCAGCAGCGCCAGCAGGATATAGGGAATGGCAGCGCCCGTATTGCCGGATTTCAAAAGCTCCTGCACCGGGACGGCTTTCATGAAAATGCCGCCCGCATATGCGCCGACCGCCATAAAGCCCGCGTGTCCAAGCGGGAGCTGGCCCAGATAGCCAGTCGCGACGTTCAGCGAGGTTGCGAGGATGATATTGATGCCGACAGTGATGAGAATGCCGCTCCAATAGTTTGTGATGGTTCCGTTCTGAATGAGCGTATACAGCACGAACCACAGCGCGAGGATCAGCACAAGATTGATCAGATACCGCAGCGGCATGGGAATGCGGATGGCAGATCGTGTTTTCTTCATAGTCCGTCTCCCCTTCCTTACACTTTTTCCGTCTGCGGACGGCCAAGAATACCGGTCGGCTTGACCAGCAGAACGACGATCAGAATCGCAAATACAACGCCGTCCTTCCAGATGGAAAGACCGACTGCCGAAACGAGCGCTTCGAGAAGACCAATGGCAAAGCCGCCGATCATCGCGCCGGGGATCGAGCCGATACCGCCGAGGACGGCGGCAACGAACGCCTTCAGGCCCAGCATAGAGCCCATCGTGGGCGACGCCTGCTGATAGGCGCACAGATACAAGACAGAGCCAATACCGGCAAGCGCCGAGCCGATGGCGAACGTAAAGGAGATCGTTCTGTTCAGGCTGATGCCCATCAGCTGTGCCGCGCCCATATCCTCAGACACGGCGCGCATGGCCTTGCCGAGCTTCGTCTTCTGCACAACGACGGTCAGGGCAGCCATGGCAATGATGGTCACAATAATGGTCAACAGCGCTGCGTTGCTGATGGTCACAGAGCCGAGCGAGATATTGCCCGGAACAATGGGATCCATGCTCTTCGTATCGGAGCCAAAGAGCAGCTGCGCGCCGTTTTCCAGAAGGAACGAGATACCGATCGCGGTGATAAGCAGGCTCAGTCTCGGCGCCTTGCGCAGCGGCGTATAGGCAACCTTTTCAATCACAACGCCGAGGAGCGTGCTGGTAATGACCGCGATGATAACAGATACGATGGGGTGCAGATGGAAGTTCGTCATGGCGTAAAAGGCGGCATATGCGCCGACCATGATGATGTCGCCGTGTGCGAAGTTCAAAAGCAGGATAATACCGTAGACCATGCTGTAGCCAAGTGCCACCAGCGCGTAGATCGAGCCTGTCTGGAGGCCGTTGAACAGCTGCGAGAGCAGCAGGGACAGGTTCATGTTGATACCTCACTTTCCTTCTCTATTGCGGACACCCGATGGCCGGCGCCAAGTGCGCTTGGAACCGTCCATCCGATGTCCGCCGTGGACAGGTACGGAGAAGCACTCCGTACCTGTCCGGCTGGTTCATGCTATATCAGGCAGGAACCGACAAATTCTTACTGATTATAACGCGTTTCTTCGCATGATGCAATGCGAATTGGAAGTTTTAGTACATTTCCTGATAGACCTCGTCGCCGCCGGTCAGCTCGATGATGGCAACGGGCTTGATGGGGTTGTTGTACTCGTCGAAGGAATAGGAACCGGTGATGCCCTCGGTACCGTTCATGTTCTTGATGGCGTCGATGACAGCCTGCTTGTATTCGTCAGTGCCAGCGGTCAGGCCCTGCTCTTCGGCAGCCTTCAGACCCTCGCAGAGCAGCATGGCAGCGTCGTATGCCAGAGGCGCAAACATGTTGGGGATTTCGTCGACATTATAAGCAGCCTTGTAATCCTCTTCAAACTGCTTGACGGAATCCGTGCCGGGCGCGTAGCCAGAGCAGTAGACGGAGCCTTCGAGGTCTTCTGCGGAAGCATAGTTCTTGACGGAGCCGAAGCCGTCGCCGCCCATGAAGACTGCGTCGCAGCCAGCTGCGCGGGCTGCCGTGATGGCAAGACCAGCCTCAGCGTAGTAAATGGGAGCGAAGACAACGTCGGGATCGGCAGCGGCGATGTTGGTCATCTGGGCCTTGAAGTCCTTATCGCCCTCGGCAAATGCCTCGGTGTCGACGATCTCCAGGCCAAGCTCGGCAGCCTTTTCCACGAACGCGTTCATCAGGCCCTCGGAGTAGTCGTTGCCGGTCTGATAGAAGACAGCAGCGGTCTTGGCGCTCAGCTTTTCAACGGCGTAGTTTGCCATCTTTTCGCCCTGATACGGGTCGATGAAGCAGGCGCGGAAGACGTTGGGACGGATCTCGCTTTCGGGATCAGCCGGGTCGATGACGGTGACGCCGGTAGCGGTTGCGGAAGCGGTGACCTGCGGCATATTGTCCTCATAGGTCGCATCAGCCAGCGCAATGGTCGTGCCGGTCAGCGTAGCGCCGAAGACAGCGGTGATGCCGTTGTCGCAGGCGAGGTTGTACGCGTTGACAGCCTCAACGCCGTCGCCCTTGTCATCGTATTCCAGAACCTTGACCTGCTTGCCGTTGATGCCGCCATTGGCGTTCAGCTGATTGATATAGAGCATTGCGCCGTCACGGACGGGCTGGCCGTACTGGGCATAGTCGCCGGTCGTGTTGCTGATGAGAGCGATGACGATCTCGCCGCCGTCAGAGGCAGCGGCAGTGTCATTGGACGCTGTGTCAGTAGAAGCTGTTGCATCCGTGGTGGCGGATTTGGAGCCGCAGGCTGTCAGGCAGCCCAGCAGCATCACGACTGCCAGAACGAGGCTTACGAGTTTCATTGCTTTTTTCATTTTCATTTACCTCACTTTGTTCTTTTTGCTGTTTTGCTATTCAAAAAGCGGCTCTGCAAAAAGCAGAACCGCTTCGAATGCCCGGATAAGTCCGGCCCTCAGGCCGCTTCAGGGATCCAAATCCTGTCGCTTTTTGCGTTTTTAAGCTTGTACATCATAATAAGAAGCATTCCGTTTACAAGGCCCCATGCCAGTACCAGAAGTACCAACAGGCCGATAATGGGGAAAACGCGAATGCAAATAGATACAAGCACCAGAATGGAAATAGAAAAGGACACTGCCAGAATGGCAGTGTCCTTGCAGACTGCGGCAGAATCAGCCGTGCAGGCGGATGCTGCACAGCAGGTAGCCGGTGCGCAGCTGGACGCATCGGAACAAGCGGTATTCTGCTTTGCCGTGAACTGCATCATGGTGCGCACCTCCTTGAAATGATGGCCTCATTATACCCACATACTTTAGCGATGTCAAGTGCTGAAATATGAAAAATGCCTCAAATTTCGAGTTTTCTTTTGTGAATTTTTCACAACTTCAATTCTTGATTCCTGACAAGTGCCCATGTGAGAAAAACAGATGTGTACATTTTCCGTGATTTGACCTATATTTTGTGGTTCAGGCTTGCATTTTATGCCGCTGTCTGGTATCTTATAGACATTCTTGGCGGATTTCCGTTAATTAAGGTGTGTGATTACAATGGAAAAGAAAAAACGTCGCTGGGGCGACCGGAAGGACGGTGTGCTGCTGCGCGATCTGGACGGTATGCACTTTATTACGCCGCTGATCTACCCGAACCGCTGCGACAACGAGGCCTATATCAGAGAAACGATCGACCTCACCAATATGAACGCGTATCTCAAAAAGAAAAACGAGTCGGAGACAGAGTTCCCCTACACCATGTTCCATATTATCGTGGCAGGACTCGTCAAGACGATCACGCTGCGCCCGAAGATGAACCGGTTCATTGCCAACAAAAACTTCTATCAGCGCAATGAGGTATCCATGTCCTTCGTTGTAAAGAAGCAGTTTGCGGACGAGGCGGCGGAGGCGCTGGCCGTTATTCACGCGAAGGACGAATCCAACGTCGAGTCCATCCACGAGGATCTGCGCCATCAGATCCTTGACTGCAAGGACGTCCATAAGGTCGATTCCTCGACCGACAACATGGATTTCTTCAACCATATGCCGCGCTTCCTTGGCAAGTTCCTGGTCTGGATCCTGACGCGTCTGGATATCCACGGCTGGATACCCGCCAGCATCATTGAGACAGACCCGTATTATACAACGTGTGTGATCTCCAATCTTGGCTCCATTAAGCTCAACTGCGGCTATCATCATCTGACAAACTGGGGCACCTGCTCCGTGTTCTGCATCATCGGCGAAAAGTCGAAGCGTCCGGTCTATCACGAGGACGGCACGATTGAAATGCGTGAAATGCTCGATCTGGGCCTCACCATCGACGAGCGTCTGGCAGACGGCTATTATTACTCCAAGACCATCCGCCTGCTCAAGACGCTGCTGGAAAACCCGGAGCTGCTGGAAACACCGGCCAATCAGGAAGTGGAATATTGATTTTGGTGCGCGCTGCATACGCAGCGCGCATTTTTAATCCAGATGCACGACTGGGCTGCAAATGGCTTCCATGCACTGCGCTATTTCCATGCCAAAATTGCCGCGCCGCGCAAAATCCGCAACGGAGATCATGCCGGTCAGCTTTCCATTCTGCGTGACCGGCAGTCTGCGCAGCTGCGCGCGGGACATGAGGCGCGCGGCCTTTGCCGCATCCTCCCCTGCCTCGACGGACAAAACGCCTGCGGACATGACCTCACTCACACGCATCTGCTCTGCCGCTTTCCCTGCCGCGACGCAGCGCAGCACAACGTCGCGATCTGTCAGAACCCCGCAGAGCCGCCCATTTTCCCCCTGAACCGGCAGAAAGCCGAGGTTATACCGGCTCATGAGCCGCGCTGCAACGGAAACCGGCTCCTGTGCACCGACGCTGACGACATTTCTGGACATACAATCCTTGACCTTCATAAGACCCTCCATCATTTGAAAAGCTCCGGCAGCAAACGCTGCCGGAGCTTCTGCGTTTATGGAGATTGTAGCCGGGACTGCCGGCTGTTAAACAGCTTATTTGCCCTGCAGCTTGCGGTCGATGGCTTCCGCAGCCTTCTTGCCTGCGCCCATAGCCAGAATGACAGTCGCAGCGCCGGTAACGGCGTCGCCGCCTGCGAAGACGTTTTCACGGGTAGACATTTCGTTCTCGTCGACGATGATGCCGCCCTTTTTGTTTGTCTCGAGGCCCGGCGTGGTGGAGCGGATCAGCGGGTTCGGAGATGTGCCGAGGGACATGATGACCATATCGACATCCAGCACGAATTCGCTGCCCTCAACGGGGATCGGGCGGCGGCGGCCGGACGCGTCAGGTTCCCCAAGCTCCATCTTGATGCACTTCATGCCGCACACACGGCCATCCTCACCGCCGAGGATCTCGGTCGGGTTGGTGAGCGTCAGGAACTCGATGCCCTCTTCCTTCGCGTGGTGCTGCTCTTCCAGTCTGGCGGGCATTTCGGCCTCGCCGCGGCGGTAGACGATGTACACCTTGTCGGTGCCCATGCGCTTTGCGCAGCGGGCGGCATCCATCGCGACGTTGCCGCCGCCGACGATCGCCGCTGCCTTGGAGTGCAGGATCGGCGTGTCGCTCTCTTCGAGATACGCCTTCATCAGGTTGATGCGGGTCAGGTATTCATTTGCCGAGCAGACGCCCTTGAGGGATTCGCCGGGGATGTGCATGAACATCGGAAGACCTGCGCCGGAGCCGATAAACACAGCCTTAAAGCCCATCTCAAACAGCTCGTCGATGGACAGGACCTTGCCGATGACCATATCGGTCATGACTTCAACGCCCTGCGCCTTCAGTTTTTCGACCTCATTGGCGACAATAGCCTTCGGCAGACGGAACTCCGGAATGCCGTAGACCAGAACGCCGCCGGCAGTGTGCAGCGCCTCAAACAGGGACACCGCATAGCCCTTCTTGGCAAGCAGCGACGCGCAGGTCAGGCCGGACGGGCCGGAGCCGACGACAGCGACCTTGATGCCGTTGGACTCAGCCTTTTTCGGCATGGCGTTGATGTTCTCGCGGTACCAGTCGGCGACAAAGCGCTCCAGACGGCCGATCGCGACTGGCTCGCCCTTGTTGCCGCGGACGCACTTGGATTCGCACTGCGTCTCCTGCGGACAGACACGGCCGGAAAGGGCGGGCAGCGCATTGGTATCGGTGATGATCTCATAGGCCTTTTCGAAGTTGCCCTCGGCGACCTCATGGATAAATTCGGGAATATGAATATTGACCGGGCAGCCCTCGACACAGTGCGGCTTCTTGCACTGCAGGCAGCGCTTGGCCTCATTGATGGCCATCTCAGCGGTATAACCCAGCGTGACTTCCTTGAAATTCTTATTGCGGACGTTCGGGTCCTGCTCCGGCATCGGAGTCTTGGTAGCCTGCATATTAGCCATGATGATTCCCTCCCCTTACTTGATGAGCTCTTCGCCCATCTTCTGGATGCGGCAGATATGGGTCTTGCGCTCTTCTGCTTCTCTCTCGCGGTAGACGCTGTTGCGGCTCATGAGCTCGTCATAATCGACCTTGTGGCCGTCAAAATCCGGGCCGTCGACACAGGCGAACTTCACCTCGCCGCCGACCGTGACGCGGCAGCCGCCGCACATACCGGTTCCGTCGACCATGATCGGGTTCAGCGAAACGACGGTCTTGACGCCGAACGGCTCGGTCGTCTTGGAGACAAACTTCATCATCGGGATTGGGCCGATGGCGAGAACTTCGTCATAGTGAATGCCAGACTCAAGCAGCTGCTGCAGCTTGACGGTCACAAAGCCGTGCTCGCCATAGGAGCCGTCGTCGGTCATGAGGTACAGATGGTCGCAGGCCTGCTTGAACTCGTCTTCGAGAATGACGATGTCCTTATTGCGGAAGCCGACGATGACATCGGTCTCGACACCTGCTTCTTTAAACGCCTTTGCGGACGGATACGCGATTGCACAGCCGACACCGCCGCCGACAACGCACACGCGCTTTTTGCCCTCCACGTCCGTCGGCTTGCCAAGCGGGCCGACGAAGTCCTGAATATAGTCACCCTCGTTCAGACTGCCGAGCATCTCGGTGGACAGGCCGACCTTCTGGAAGATGATCGCAACCGTTCCCTTCTCGCGGTCGTAGCCCGCAATCGTCAGCGGAACGCGCTCTGATTTCTCGTCGACACGGAAAATGATGAACTGACCGGCCTTTGCCTTGCGGGCAACGAACGGAGCTTCGATCTCCATATACGTGACGGCAGCGTTCAGTTCCTTCTTACGCACGATTTTGTACATAACTTGTTCATCCCTTCAAATCATCAGTAATTTCTTGTTCGTTCTGATAATCCAACACACTCAGTATACCACATCTTCCATTCTGTTGTAAACAAGAAAATCGATAAAAAAATACCGATACATTCCATGTTACGAATTAGCTTATACCATTTGTGATATATCGCATCCGAATTCGGAATGAATTACGACATTGTCGGATTGGACGTTTTTCCACGCAAATCCAGATACCAGCGCGGCAGGTGCAGCAGGCGCAGGTTCGGGCTGAAGGCCTGCAAGGAACGCAAGCGTTCCGACCAGCTGCTCCGGCGTGCAGCGCTCCCGCAGCGCTCCGAGGTCCAGCGATTTTTCCCGCTTGCTCAGCCGCCGTCCGTCCGGCGCAAGCAGAAGCGGGACATGATAATACGCAGGCGTTGGGAACCCGAGCGTCTTTTGCAGCCACATCTGGCGCGGCACGGAGCTTAGCAGATCGCGTCCTCGGACAATCTCAGTGACGCCGCCCGCCGCATCGTCGGTCACAACTGCCAGCTGATAAGCGTATACGCCGTCTGAACGGCGGATGATAAAGTCGCCGCAGTCCTGCACAAGATTCTCGGTATATTCACCTTGCAGACCATCCTGCACTGTTATGACCGTATTCGGAACGATCACGCGCCATGCAGGTTTTCTCGTTTTCGCCGCGCGCTCTGCATATGTCAATGTCCTGCAGGTTCCAGCATAGATCACATTGCCGTCTGACGCGTGCGGCGCGGAGGCCGCGTGCAGCTCGGCGCGGGAGCAATAGCACGGATAGACCAGCCCGAGCGCACGCAGCCGTTCAAATTCCGCATGATAGGCGTCTGCCCGCCTTGACTGCGGCGTCTGTTCCTCGTCCCAGTCAAGGCCGAGCCAGTCCAGATCGCGCTTGAGCGTTTCAATATAGTCCGGCCTGCACCGATCCGGGTCCAGATCCTCAATGCGCAGCAGCAACCGCCCGTTCCGGCTTCGCACGGAAAGCCAGGCCAGCAGCGCGGAAAACACATTCCCAAGGTGCATCCTGCCGCTGGGGCTGGGCGCAAATCGTCCGGTCAGCATATTGGGCATTCCCTCCCCCGAAAAAACGGCAGGGACTCCCCTGCCGTTTGGATTATAATTGATAGATCCGGCGGTATTCTTCATAATACCGCTCGTACATATCGGATTTGAGCTCCTTGAGGCTGTTCAGATACTCGTGCGTATCGAACGAATCCGACTCCAGCTCGATCAGAGCGACCGCGATGTTGGAGCAGTGATCTGCGACGCGCTCATAGTTTGTCAGAAGATCGTTGAACACAAAGCCCTGTCCAAGTGTGCAGAGTCCCTTTTGCAGGCGGTCGACATGGTGGAGCTTCATCTCGTCGCAGAGATTGTCGATCAGCTCTTCAAGCGGCTCGACGCGGGCGGCAAGCTGCAGATCGTTATTGACGAACGAGCGGATCGCCGTGGAGAGAATCTCTGTCAGAGCGGCCTCCATGACCTCCAACTCGTGCGCCGCCGCCTCGGAGAAGGACAGGTTCTTTTCGTGCAGCTCCTTCGCAGCCTCGGCAATATTCAGGGCGTGGTCGGAAATACGCTCGAAATCAGAGATCGTATGCAGGAATTTGGATACTTCTGCGTTCTGCTTGACTGTCATTTCTCGCTCGGTGACCTTGACGAGATAGGTGCCGAGTTTGTCCTCATACCGGTCTACAGAGTTCTCCAGATCCTCAACCAGCTTGAACTGTTCGTTGGAATAGCCATGCAGCAGCGCAACTGCCTCGACAAAATTCCGCTTGGCCTCCTCGGCCATGGCGTTGATGGTCAGGCGGCTCTGCTCGATGGCGAGCGCGGGATGCTGGATGAAGCGTTCTTCAAGCCGCATGGCCTCCGGCTCGACCTCCTTCTGCTGCGGCTTGTCGCGCACCAGGAAGTTGACGGTCTTTTCGATCTGCTTTGTAAACGGCAGCAGCGCGACGACCTTGATGAAACGGAACACCGTATTGACAAACGCAATGGATACGCTGGTCATGATACGGTCGGCAAACGGGAAGCGGATCAGCACGTCAAGCGTATAATAAATCGCCGCAAAGAGGATCACGCCCGTGACCTCGGCGACCAGATAAACCATGGCCGTCCGTTTGCCGTCGACAGACGCGCCGATGGCGGACAGCAGCACCGGCATGGCCGCGCCGATGGCAATGCCCATGATGATGGGAAGCGCTATGGAAAAATCAATGATGCCGGTCGACGCGAGCGCCTGCAAAATGCCGACTGCGGCAGACGCGGACTGCAGCACGCAGGTAAACAGCGTACCAAAGAGGATGCCGAGGAACGGATTGGAGAAGGACGTCAGGATGCGGATAAAGGTCGGGTCCTCGCGCAGCGGCGAAACGGCGGCGGACATTGTGGACATACCGAACATCAGGACCGCGAAGCCCATCAGGATATCGCCGATGTGCTTTTTGGCCGGGTCCTTTGCCGCCATACGCAGAACGATGCCGATGACCGAGATCACGCCCGTGAGCGTCGCCGTGGAGAACAGGTCGAGCCAGCCTCCGGTCGAGCCGATGTCGGAAAGACAGATGATCCAGCCCGTGATGGACGTACCGAGGATCGCGCCCAGCACGATGGAAATGGCCTGCCGCACCTTCATCATACCGGAGTTGACAAAGCCGACGATCATGACCGATGTGGCGGACGAGGACTGGATCACCGCCGTTACGCCGGCGCCCAGCAGAAAGCCCTTGATGGGATTGCCGGTCAGCCGGTACAGAATCAGCTCCAGTTTATTGCCCGCGACCTGCTTCAGTCCGTCCCCCATCAGGGCCATGCCGAACAAAAACAGCGCGATGCCGCTCAGCAGCGAGATCACATTCGAAATACCCACGCATAACATCCTCTCTGTTTGTTAATTGTATGTTAAATTACGAAGATTAAATGTTTTGTATCTTTTATCTTAAATTCATGTTAAATCTTGCTTTTTCTTTACATTTCACTTAAACTTAACATAAAGAGGAACGACGATTTTACATTTCTGCTTTATTGTATTCGCAAAAGGAGTGGTTCATATGATCTATTTACTGGAAGACGACGATTCCATCCGCAAGCTTGTGCTCTACGGACTGGACAGCCAGGGCTTTCAGGCAAAGGGCTTTGCGCTTCCTTCGGAATTCTGGCGGGCTATGGACACAGAGCTTCCGGAGCTGGTGCTGCTCGATATCATGCTGCCGGAAGAAGATGGCCTGTCCATCCTGAAAAAGCTGCGCGCGCGGCCTGCGACCAAACGCCTGCCCATCATTATGCTGACGGCGAAAAATTCGGAATACGACCGCGTGATCGGACTTGACCACGGCGCGGACGACTTTGTTTCCAAGCCGTTTTCCATGCTGGAGCTGATTGCGCGCATCCGCGCAGTCCTGCGCCGAGCAGAGCCTGCGCAGACGAGCGGCGATTTTTCGCTCGGCCTGCTGTTCGTCTCCCCTGACCGCCATGAGGTCAAGGTCGGCGGCAAGGACGTGACGCTGACCAACAAGGAATTTGAGCTTTTGTGCCTGCTGCTGCGCAACAAGGGCATCGTATTGACGCGCGCAACGCTGATGGACCGCGTCTGGGGCTTTGAGTCCGAACGGGAAAACCGGACGCTGGACGTGCATATCCGAACGCTGCGCGTCAAGCTCGGCGAAGCGGGCAGCTATATCGAGACGGTGCGCGGCATCGGCTATAAGATCGGAGGTGAGGATCTGTGACGGCCAAGATATTTCGAAACGCGTTTTTGATCGGGTTTACCGTTCTGCTTGCCTGTATTTTGCTCTTTTTCTTCATTATGTACTCGAACTATCAGGCGCAGGCATATGACATTCTGGAGGTCGAAGCCGAGCACATTGCGGAGGGGATGCAGATCTGCGGCGGCGAAGAGTATCTCGCCGCGATGCAGTCTGACGAGCGCATCACATGGATCGCGCCGGACGGCTCTGTGCTCTATGACAATATGGCGGACGCCGATACGATGGAGAATCACCTTCAGCGCCCGGAGGTGCAGGGGGCCTTCGAGACGGGAAGCGGACGGTCTGACCGCTATTCCTCCACGATTCTGGAAAAGAACAACTATTACGCGCGTCTGCTGACGGACGGGACGGTTCTTCGCGTGGCCGGAAAGCAGACGAGCGTAGCGGCCATGGCGCTGATGCTGGTGCAGCCGTCTTTGTGGATTGTTGTGCTGGTGCTGGTGCTGTGCGGACTGCTTGCCATGCGGCTGGCCAAGCAGATTGTCCGGCCCATCAACGCCATCAATCCCGATAATCCGAACGCCACGCCGACCTATCCGGAGCTTCAGCCGCTGATCTCCCGCCTACAGGAGCAGAACCGCACCATCCGCACGCAGCTGAGTGAGCTGTCAACGCGGCAGCGCGAGTTTGACGCGATCACGGAGAATATGCGCGAGGGCTTTCTGATCGTCGACGATAAGTGCAACATTCTTTCCAGCAACCGCAGCGCACTGCGTCTGCTGGGGATTGACGGGACGCCGAAGCCTGAAAATCTGCATCAGGCCGTCTGCTCCGGTGAGCTTCTGACGCTGGTCGATGCTGCGCTGGATGGAACGCGCGGCGACGAGGAGCTTTCCTTCGGCGGCGGCACGTGGCAGCTGTATGCCAATCCGGTCATTACCGGCAGCCGCGTGACGGGCGCGATCTTGATCTTCATGGACGTGACCGAGCGCGAACAGCGTGAGGCGCTGCGCCGCGAATTCTCGGCCAATGTTTCGCATGAGCTGAAAACGCCGCTGACCTCCATCACCGGCTTTGCCGAGCTTATGAAGGAGGGGATGGTCCCGAAGGAAAAGATGCAGGAATTCTCCGGCGACATTTACCGGGAATCCCGCCGTCTGATCGATCTGGTCGACGACATCATCCAGCTTTCCCGGCTGGACGAGGGCACGGCAAACTTCGCAAAAACGCCGGTCGACCTGTATGTGCTGGCGGGCGGCGTGATCGAGAGCCTCCGCCCCGTCGCGCAGCGGCAGAATATCACGCTCAGTCTCTCCGGGCAGCACGCCGTAATTCAGGGTGTTGAGCAGCTTTTACAGGAAATGGTCTATAACCTCTGCGACAACGCGATCAAGTATAACGTTCCGGGCGGCAATGTCGCTGTTTCTGTCTGGCAGAATGGACCGACGACCACGCTTTCCGTCGTGGATACCGGCATCGGCATTCCCTACGCTGACCAGAGCCGCGTGTTTGAGCGCTTCTACCGCGTCGATAAGAGCCACTCCAAGGAGGTTGGCGGCACTGGTCTTGGCCTCTCCATTGTCAAGCACGCCGCGCAGTACCACGGCGCGAAGATCGAGCTCAAGAGCGATCCCGGCAAGGGCACGGCGATTGCCGTCAACTTCACCGCTGCAAAATAACCGTGAATTCTGATAGGGCCGCTGCCGAAGCAGCGGCCTCTTTCGTACATTTTCCCGATCCTGCCTGAATCGCCCATTTTTCGCTTGCATCGCGGCTTTTAATCCGGTAAAATACCGGTATCTGTTCTTTGGAGGCGTTTTATGCACGAATTGACGTTTGCTTCCACCGCGCTGATGATCTGTGTCGCGGCTGGGGCTTATCTGGCTGGCTGCTGCAACGGCGCAATCATCACGTCGTTCCTGTTTTACAGGGATGACATTCGCAGGCACGGCAGCCACAACGCGGGGCTGACCAATTTCTACCGCGTATACGGCGAAAAATTCGCGATCTGCGTCATACTGGTCGATATGCTCAAGGCATTTGTCGCAGTAAAGCTCGGCTCGGCTGTATTCGACGCGTATCTGGGACTCCGGCTGGAGGGCGAGTATTTTTCCGCCCTGTTCTGCGTAATTGGACACATTTTCCCTGCGTTCTATTCCTTTAAGGGCGGCAAGGGCATTCTTTGCAGCGGCACGCTCCTGCTGCTGCTGGACTGGCGCATTGCGGCGGTCGGCTGGGGACTGTTTGCGCTGCTGTGGCTCACAACGCGGTATGTCTCGCTCGGATCTGTATCGGGTGCAGTCAGCTTCCCGGTCACAACACTGATCTTCTGTCCGGGGAATTGGACGGTGTTCGTGCTGTCGCTTCTCATCGCGGCGCTTGTGATCTGGGCGCATCGGGAAAATATCCGCCGACTGCTTCACGGCACGGAATCCAGATTCCGCTGGCATAAGGACGCACCCTGAACGAGTCGACCGTTTTTCAGACAGAGAGGTTTTCCATGATCATCGACTTCCACACGCACACATTTCCGGATCAGATCGCAGCCGCGGCGATTGCTCGCCTGTCCAACAGAGCACATATTCCCGCGTATTCCAGCGGCACGGCAGGCGGCCTGCTGCTGGCAGAACGGGCCGCAGGCGTCGACCGTTCGATCATTCTCCCGGTCGCCACGAAGCCGGAGCAAGTGCATCATATCAACGATGCAGCCGCCGCGCACAACGAGCATGCGTTTGTCACAAATATGTTTTCCTTTGCCTGCATCCATCCGGACTATGCAGACTGGAAGCAGGAGCTTGACCGCATTGCGGCCCGAAATATGCGCGGCATCAAGCTTCATCCGGCTTATCAGCAGACCGATCTGGACGATCCGAAGTACCTGCGCATTTTAGAGCGTGCAGGCGCGCTTGGGCTGATCGTCGTGACGCATGCAGGCTTCGATATTGGCTTTCCCGGCTGCCGATGCTGCACGCCGGAAAAGGTGAGAAATGCGCTTCGTCAGGTCGGTCCTGTGACGCTGGTGCTGGCGCATATGGGTGGCTGGTGCTGCTGGGAAGAAGTTCCGGAGCTACTTGCGGATACCCCGGCTCTGCTGGACACGGCCTTCTCGCTCCGTCCGGCGGACGCAGCGGAGGACGATCCCCAATGGCTTTCTGATGAAGCGTTCGTGAACCTCGTCCGCACGTTCGGCGCAGAGCGCGTCCTGTTCGGCACAGACAGCCCGTGGGCAGACCCGCAGACCGAGCTGCGGCATATCCGCGCACTTCCCCTCTCGGATGAGGAAAAAGCGGCCATCCTCGGCGGAAACGCCAAGCGGCTGCTGCGAATCTGATTGCTAACTGCATATTAAAAAAACGGAGAAAACCGGCAGCGGTTTTGGCGTGTGCCGATAAGGCAGTAATTTGAGATAACTGCAAAATTGGCATCTGCCGGGCAGGATTGGACAACAAAAACAGGCGGCACTCAGCTTCGGTTGGGCGCCGCCTGTTTTGCACATATAAGGGTAGAAAATCACCGATTTTCCGCTCGGATACTTAGTCCAATACGATGTCCTTTTTCTTTCCGTTCTTCTTTCTCGGATACTGCCGGATACGGGTGACAAAATCCAGATTGATAATCTCCAGTTCTCCCGTCTTCTTCTCTATGACCATACCGCCGTCGTCAATTTCTTTTATCACTCCCTGTACGCTGCCGTCATTTGAAGTGATCGTATAAATGATGCACTCTTCGCCGATAAACCGTTTTGCCAGTTCTTTCATTTCACTGTTCTCCTTGTTCTGCTTTTTTTGATTCAAAATATGCCTGACTGCTGCCAGTCTCCTTTGCCGCATGATCCATGGGATAATCACAAGAAGGAACAGGGCAAGCAAAATGAGGTAAAGACTGTCCATTTGCGCATCCCTCCCAATTTATATTCAGGAGATTCTATTTCCTGCTTCGGAATATCGCATTGCTTCTTTACAGTACATCGATATATTTACAGCCCAAATAAGGCATACAGTAAATGAGGGCAGGAATCCAATGTCGAACACAAGCGCACAGACCGCAAGCACGATCGCCAAAACCGTACACACCGCATTTGTTGCGGAGTATGCTTTGAACGCACACTTGCCGATCATAATTTTTTCGGCTTCATCGCAGTCGTCAATCCACTTTTTTTGAAATCTCATATCGTAGACGGACGCTTTCTTTTCGGGATTCATTTGCTTAGTTGTATCTACGCACTTTTGCTGAAAGAGGATCGCTTCAATCATAATAGCGAAGAAAGAGACGATACCGATGAAAAATACAATGGTTTTCTCCATGTCGTCAAATATTGCAAAACCTCCCGAATAGGATGCCGCGATCAGAAAATAGGCGACGATAAAGCTTGCGCTCGCGATCCAAATTACGACAGACAACTTTCGGTCAATAGTATCCGAGATAGCCTCATCCTCGCCATCCCACGCAGCGAGCAATTTCTTTGCACTCCGATAAATCGGGAGGCAGAGTACAGGCACGATGATTGCTATCGCAACCATCAGCCACGGAGCAATGTGCGTTCCGAAAAACGCTCCCGTTTCTTTCATCATGCCGACCAGTTCATCCATCCCTCCTTTTGCCGCACCATAACCGGAGTAATAGCCGATTACACCGCCGACAATCGCACATACGACCGCAAAAAGCAAAAACTTAGGCAGAGCTTTTCGATTTGCCTCTTTGATTTCGTCATTTTTCATTTTCCGTTTCCTCCTGTAAATAGAAGACTTCTTCAACCGTAACGCCGCATACCTTTGCGATCGTCAGAGCAAGTGTAACGGACGGCGAATAATCGCCGCGCTCGATCAGGCTGATCGTTTGCCGTGATACGCCGCATAAGCGCCCCATTTCCTGCTGATTCACATTCAGGATCGCCCTGAATACTTTCAAGCGATTTTGCAGTATCATGCAGCACCTCCGTCTGACGATTTTACTTGCCTTAATGACAACTATCATTGTCATGTTGTATTATACTCTTGTTATTTGAATCTGTCAAGTTGTTTTGAAAAAGTGAGGGATAAAGTTCGTTGCCTTGCCCTCCGCTGTCAGTAGAATGGCGTGTTCTGCAGTTCGATCTTTATCTGGGGTCACCTAGGATGAACTGCTAAAAGCGGAACAGGCATGATCGAATCATGCCTGTTCCGAGAAGTTTGAATTTTACTGTCTTACCGGCAGGGGGCCTTTCTCCGTTCTTTTTTATCCGTTTTCCAGACTCATCGTTGCATAGGCGTTGAGATCCTGCCCTGCGCGTTTTCCGGCCAGATATTCGTAGTAGCCCTGCGCGCCGATCATGGCGCCGTTGTCGCCGCAGAGGCTGAGGGGCGGCATACACAGGCGGACGCCGAGCCGCTGTGTTTCGCGCGTGAACTCGCCACGAATGCGGGAATTGGCAGCGACGCCGCCCGCGATGGCAAGCGTTTTGTAGCCAGTTTCCTTCAATGCCTGCATCGTCCGTGGCACGAGCATATCACTGACCGCCTTGGAAAACGACGCGCAAAGCGACGGGATATCCAGAGCCTCACCGCGCTGCTCATGCGTGTGAATAAGGTTCAGCGCCGCTGTTTTAAGACCCGAAAAGGACATATCGAGCGGATTTCCGCTGAGCTTCGTATGCGGCATGGGATATTTTGTTTCGTCGCCGGTCTGCGCCGTTTTGTCAAGTACAGCGCCGCCGGGATATGGCATACCGATCACGCGGGCGATCTTGTCAAAGCACTCCCCTGCCGCGTCGTCGCGCGTTGTGCCCATGATGTGAAATTTTGTGTAATCCTGCACGTCGACGATCATCGTATGCCCTCCGGAGACGACGAGGCAAAGAAACGGCGGCTCCAGATCGGGATACGCCAGATAATTGGCCGCAATATGTCCCCGGATATGGTGAACCGGAACAAGCGGCACACCGAGGCTATACGCCGCCGCCTTTGCAAAATTCACACCCACCAGTACCGCACCGATCAGCCCCGGCGCATACGTCACGGCAATCGCGTCGATCTCCTGCCGCGTTATGGACGCGCGGGAAAGCGCCTCGTCTGCCAGCGCGTAAATTGCTTCAATATGCTTGCGCGAGGCCAGCTCCGGCACAACGCCGCCGTAAAGCCGGTGCAGTGCGACCTGTGAGGCGATGCAGTCCGTCAAAACTGTTCTTCCGTCCTCCACGACAGCGACGGCAGTTTCGTCACAGGAGGATTCCACGGCAAGAATTTTCATTTCAGTTCCTTTCTGAGAATACGTGCATCCTCTTTGGGGTGTTGGTAATAGTTTTTCCGCAGGCCGATCTGCTCAAAGCCGAGCGAGTCATAGAGCGCGATTGCGGGCGCGTTGGAATCCCGGACCTCGAGCGTCAGGGCCGACGCCAGCATCTGTCTTCTCAGCGCCTTACACAGCGCAAGAACGAGCGCACGGCCAACGCCCCTCCGGCGATAATCCGGATGGACCGCAATGTTCATCATATCGGATTCGCCCAGAACGGTTTGGCTGCCAATATAGCCAGCGACGGTATCGCCGTCTACGGCGCAGAGCCAGAGACTCAGCGGGTTCTGCAGCTCACGTACAAGAATTGACTCCGGCCAGGGGTCAGAAAAGCAGGCAATTTCCAGCGCGGCGATCTGCGCAAGATGCTCCGGCTCCATCGGTGTTATGGTAAGTTCCGTCATGTTCTTTACTTTGCCTCATACCAGCTCGCGCCGGACTTCGCTTCCGCCAGCAGCGGGACCTTCAGCTGCACGACGTTTTCCATCTCGGCGGTCACAATTTTTTTGACCTGCTCCGCTTCCTTGACCGGGCACTCGACGATCAGCTCGTCGTGCACCTGCAAAACGAGCCGCGCCTTGAGCTTCTGCTTTCGGAGCGCCGCGTCGACGCGAATCATGGCCAGCTTGATGATATCCGCTGCCGTGCCCTGAATGGGGGTGTTGAGCGCAACGCGCTCACCGAACGAGCGGATATTGAAGTTGCTGCTTTTGAGCTCCGGCAGCTCACGGCGGCGGCCAAAGAGCGTGGTCACATAGCCATCCCGCTTCGCCTGCTCGACAATTTCATGCATATAGGTCCGGACGCCTGCATAATGCGCCAGGTAATTGTCGATATACTGCCGCGCTTCCTTGCGCGTGACGCCGATGTCCTCGGAGAGGGAGAACTCCGAAATGCCGTATACGATACCGAAATTGACGGCCTTTGCGTGGCGGCGCATGAGCGGCGTGACCTGCTCCGGCTCCACGCCGAAGACCTGTGCAGCCGTTGAGGTGTGGATATCGAAGCCGGATTGAAACGCCTCCTGCATGGTTTTGTCGTCCGCGATATGCGCCAGCACGCGCAGCTCGATCTGGCTGTAATCCGCGTCAACGAAGACGCAGCCGTCGCTTGGCACGAACATCCGGCGGATCTCGCTGCCAAGCTCCGTGCGGACGGGGATATTCTGAAGGTTCGGATCTGTCGAGGACAGGCGGCCCGTGGCCGTGACAAGGTTCTGGAAGGTGGTGTGAATGCGCCCGTCGTCCGCGATCTGCTTGACAAGCCCGTCGGCATACGTGCTTTTGAGCTTTGTCATGGCACGGTAATCGAGAATCGCCTCAATGATCGGGTGCTTGCCCTTGAGCTTTTCGAGCACATCCGCGTTTGTCGAATAGCCGCTCTTCGTCTTCTTGCCTGCGGGCAGTCCCAGCTCGTCAAACAGGATCTCGCCGAGCTGCTTCGTGGAATTGATATTGAATTCGCGCCCGGCGAAATCGAAAATGGTCTGCTGGGCCGCTTCAATGCGGCTTTGCAGCATATTTCCAAACGAGATCAGGGCCATCTGGTCAGCCTTGACGCCCGCATATTCCATCTCGGCCAGTACCCGGCAGAGCGGCAGCTCGATCTCATAATAGAGCTTTTCCATGCCGTTCTGCGCAAGCTTTTCCGGCAGCGCCTCATACAGTGCCGCGACCGCAGACGCCTCCGCAAGCCGATTGCACACCCGTGCAGCCTCTTCGCCGACCTCGTCCTTGTCCGCGCGGCCGATCTCAAAGCCGAGCAGATGCGTGACCACGCGGTCAAGGTCGTAGCTTCCCTGTGTCGCGTCGAGATCGTAGGCGGCCAGCGCGGTATCGAAAATGAAGCTCTCCGCCGGGTATCCAAGCTCCAGCAGGCGGCGCATGAGCGGCTTGCAGTCGTGCGTGACCTTCTTGACGGACACGCCGAACAGGGTTGACATAAATTTTGTACTTTCCAGCGCGTCCCCGCAGAAATAATAGCCGCTTTCATCCGTATTGACCGCAATTGCAGATAAATCCGGTTCTGCAATCAGATTTACATAATGTTCTTTCTGGAAGGATGCCGCAAGCGCCTCGGCGCGGGCGGCTTCGCTTACGACCTCGCTTGTGCAGACGCCATCGATCATGCCGTTCTCCGCTGTCTCCTGCGGCGCGTGCAGGCCGTACCGGGCAATGAGCCGCGTGAACTCCAGACGGGCAAACAGCTCGTATAGAGCTGCTTCGTCATACGGCTGTACAAGGCAAGCTTCCGGCGAAAACTCGATCGGCGCTTCGCAGCGGATCGTCGCCAGATCGTAGGACAGATACGCGCTGTCCCTCCCCTGTTCGAGCTTGGCACGCAGCTTTTCCTTGACCGCGTCCAGATGTGCGTACACGCCGTCCAACGTGCCGTAGTCCAGCAGCAGCTGCGTCGCCGTCTTCGGGCCGACGCCCGCAACGCCGGGGATATTATCTGAGCTGTCGCCCATGAGCGCCTTCAGGTCGATCAGATGAATGGGCTCAAAGCCGTATTCCTCACGGAATTTTGCGGGATCATAGTTGACTGCGACGGTCTGGGACAGCTTGGACGAGACGAGCTTGACCGTCACGTGTTCATCGATCAGCTGCAAAGAATCCCGGTCGCCGGTGACGATCACGCAGTCCCAGCCCGCATGGCCACAGCGTTTTCCGATCGTGCCGATCACATCGTCGGCTTCCCAGCCCTCGCATTCAAAAATCGGGATGCGCATGGCCCGCAGCACATCCTTCATAACGGGCATCTGCATGGCAAGCTCGTCCGGCATGGGATGGCGCGTGGCCTTATAGCCGTCATATTTCAAATGGCGGAATGTCGGCGCTTTAAGGTCAAACGCGACGCAGAGCGCGTCCGGCTTTTCGTCCGCGCGCAGCTTTTCCAGAATATTCAGAAAGCCATAAATGGCATTTGTAAAGAACCCGTCTCTGGTCGTCAGTGCACGGACGCCATAATAGGCGCGGTTGATGACGCTGTTTCCGTCGAGAACCATCAGCTTCATGGGCGTAAACTCCTTTGCATTTCTTTGGTTAGTTTACCACATTTCCGCCCTTCTTTCAAGAAAGGCGCTTCTTCCGGTTGACGGTTTTTCGTGAAAAGATTATACTAAAGAAAAAAGAAAAGGAGCATTTCGATATGATCTACTCTTCGAAGGACATGGAATCCCGCGCCGTTCTGGATACGGCGGCAAAGATCTGCGCCGCAGCGCGCACCGCGCCGAAAACCAGAGGCATGGACGGCCTCGTGACCTGCGTTTTAACGGGCGAGGATAAAAGCCAGCTGGCTGCGCAGATGCGGAAGCTGGCCGACGAGCTGGATTATGCGTTCTTTAACCGTGACGCAGATAACGTTGACGCGTCCGACGCTGTGGTGCTTTTCGGAATGGAGGAGGTGCGGCGCGGGCTTGACGCGGGCTGTCAGTACTGTCACTTCGAAAGCTGCGCCGACTGTACAGAAAAGGACGGCCTGTGCGCGTGGGATGCCATCGATATCGGCATCGCCATCGGCTCCGCCGCTGCCGCAGCAGCCGACGCGCGCGTCGACAGCCGCGTGATGTTCTCCGTTGGCCGTGCGGCAAAAAGCCTCGGCCTGCTCGGAGAAAAGGCTTCGCTGGTGCTTGGCCTGCCCCTCAGCATCAGCGGAAAGTCCCCGTTCTTCGACCGGAAGCCAAAGAAATAAGCCGCCGACCCCACAGAATTATATTGCCATCACGTATACCTGACAGGGATTCCATTCATCCCATAATGTTGGAAATACCTCAAATTCCTGAAAGCCGAGCGACAGGTAAAACCGGTTCGTACTGTCATATTCCGCATATCTTCCCATCTGCACGGTTTTTACCTGCATAAAGGAGTATCCAGCTTTGCCTGCCGCTTCTCTTGCTTGTTGAAACAGCTCACGGCCAATCCCCTGACGGTGATATTCCTTCAATACGCCCATCACGTATAATTCGACGGTAGCCTTTCCTGTTTCTTTCAGATACAAAAATCCCACGGGCTTGTCTGCGTCATAGGCGCAGAAGAATTGTTTATCGCCGCTTTCTGTGATGTAATCCTCCCTTGCCTCTGGGATACCGAACCATTCCGGAAGCGCTTCCAGAATGCTCCGCGTCACAGCCTGTTTTTTGGTGCTGTTTGTCAGCTGGCATATTTTCATTAGCTACTCCTGTAAATTCAGATTGGATAATCTTTTGATGCGCAAACCCGGAGCAAATGCTCCGGGTTTTGTTTGATCAGATGTGCTTCCACTTTGCGCCGCCGGGGATATCGGTGATCTCGATGCCCTGCGACTTGAGTTTGTCGCGGATACGGTCGGCCTCGGCGAAGTTTTTGGCCTTTTTCGCGTCATAGCGTGCCTGGATCTGCGCGGTCACAGCGGGATCGTCACTGCCATCCTCGCAGAAGATGGAATACGCACCTGCGGCAGGCTTTTCAGCCGCATTGCGCTTGCGGATCTCATCTGCCTTTTTGCACAGGTCAAGGCTCAGTACCTTGTCGAAATCATCAAGGACGAACAGCTTCGTCGCGTCGTTGGTCTTGTATTTGAGCACGTCGTACAGTGCTGTAATCGCAAGAGAGGTATTCAGATCATTGCCGAGCGCGGCGTTGAATTTCTCGCGCAGTGCGGACACGGCAGCCTCGTCGATCTCGCCGTCGCCGGGCTTCAGCGCAGCGATTTTCGTCAGCAGCTTCTGATACGTTCCGGCAGCATTGTCAAGGTTTTCCCATGTGAAGACCAGATTGCGGCGGTAGTGGCTCTGCAGGCAGAACAGGCGGTAGCACAGCGGGTCGTAGCCCTTCTGCTCCAGTAGGGATACCGTCAGGAATTCGCCCTTGGATTTGGACATTTTGCCGCTGGCGGTGTTCAGATGCATAACGTGCATCCAATAATTGCACCAGTGGTGGCCGATATAGCTCTCAGACTGCGCGATCTCGTTCGTATGGTGCGGGAATGCGTTGTCGATGCCGCCGCAGTGGATGTCGAGGTGTTCGCCCAGATATTTGAGCGAAATGCCGGTGCATTCGATGTGCCAGCCCGGATAGCCGACGCCCCACGGAGAATCCCACTTGAGCGCCTGATCCTCAAACTTGGATTTTGTGAACCAGAGCACGAAGTCGTTCTTGTTGCGCTTGTTCGTATCCTCCTCGACGCCCTCGCGAACGCCGACGGCGAGGTCTTCCTCTTTGTGCTCGTTGAAAATGTAGTATTTTTCAAGCTTGGAGGTATCGAAATACACGTTTCCGCCCTCGATATAGGCGTAGCCGGTGTCAATGAGCTTGGTAATGATCTTGATATATTCGTCAATGCAGCCTGTGGCGGGCTGAACGACGTCGGGCTTCTTGATGTTGAGCTTGCGGCAGTCCTCGAAGAACGCGTCGGTGTAGAACTGTGCGATCTCCATGACCGTTTTGTGCTCGCGGCGGGCGCCCTTGAGCATCTTGTCCTCGCCCTCATCTGCGTCGGAGGTCAGATGGCCGACATCCGTGATATTCATAACGCGCTTCACGGGATAGCCCGCGTAACGGAGGTATTTTTCCAGCACATCCTCCATGATATAGCTGCGCAGATTGCCGATGTGTGCAAAGTGATAGACCGTCGGGCCGCAGGTATACATTTTGACCAGCTTCGGGTCATAGGGGACAAATTCTTCCTTTTTGTGTGTAGCAGAGTTGTAAAGATACATCGTCAAGTCTCCTTTTTCGTATCGTTGATCTGTTCTTCCAGCAGCGCCATGCGGCGCTTGAGTTCTTCGATTTCCAGCATGACCGGGTCCGGCGTGTGAATATGGTCGAGCTTATCGCCGCAGAGCCGGACGATCCGGCCCGGAACGCCGACGACCGTCGCCCCCTCCGGCACCTCGCGCAGTACTACAGCGTTTGCCGCAATGCGGGCGTTGTCGCCAACGCGGAACGGGCCAAGCACCTTTGCGCCGGAGCCGACCATGACGTTGTTGCCGAGCGTCGGATGGCGCTTGCCGATATCCTTGCCCGTGCCGCCGAGCGTTACGCCCTGATAGAGCAGGCAGTCGTCCCCGATCTCGGCGGTTTCGCCGATCACGATGCCGGTTCCGTGGTCAATGACCAGCCGCCGGCCAATGGTCGCGCCGGGATGGATCTCGATTCCCGTCCACATCTTCGACCACTGCGAGATCGCACGGGCGATGAAAAAGCAGCGCCGCAGGTAAAACCAATGCGCGATCCGGTAGTCGATGGTCGCGTGCAGGCCGTTATACAGCAGCATGACCTCAATGGCAGACCGTGCGGCAGGGTCATTTTTCTTATATGCCCGGATATCCTCCAATAAATGCAAATGAAGCTCCTCCAATATAAAAACCCGCCTCCTGACTGCTCAAGAGGCGGGTCAAAAAACTCGCGGTTCCACTCTGATTTCTTGCTCTGGCTGTAACGTCAGCCTGCACGGGGTCTCCCCTCGCTCCCGAACGCACGTTCCCGCATCGCCTTTGCCCCCGTTTGCAGCCGACGGCGGAGACTCTCTGAAAAAGCGGAGCAGCGGTACTCTTTTCGATCAACGCGATATTGAATTTTCTTGGGAAATCATATCATTGGAGCAGGAAAAAGTCAAGCCTTCTTCGCAAGACCGAGGCAGGCCCAGTTTTTGCAGAAATACTCCACGCCGGAATAGACCGTTGTGACCAGAATGACGATATTCACGACCAGATCCAGCGTCGGAAGATTCGGCAGCACCATCATGGCGATCAGACCGACCATCGTGCAGGAGGTCTTGATCTTGCCGCTCCATCCGGCAGCGATGACAGTTCCGTTGCTGGCCGCGACCATGCGCAGACCGCTGATGGCAAATTCGCGCGCGATCACGATGAACACGACCCAGGACGGCATCCGACCCCAGCCGACGAAGATCATCATGCAGGCCGTCACCAGCAGCTTATCGGCCAGCGGGTCGAGGAATTTGCCGAAATCGCTGACCTGATTGTAGTGGCGGGCAATATAGCCGTCCAGAAAATCGGAAATGCTGGCGATCACAAAGACCGCAACAGCGGCCCAGCGCAGCCAGTCCGCGCCGTTCGCTGACAGCAGCATCAGAACCATGTAGACCGGGATCAGCACCACACGGACAAGGGTAATTTTACTCGCAGTCGTCATTGTATTCTTCCTCCAGTACGCCGGCAAGCTCTCCGTCGTAGGTATCCACAACGTGGATGTCTACAAAATCGCCGGTCTTAATGTGTTTTTCCGCTGTGAACCAGATCTTCCCGTCAATGTCGGGAGAATCGGCATAGGTTCTGCCGTAATAGCTGTCCTCGTCCGGGTCATAGCCCTCGCAGAGCACCTGCATGACCTGACCGACACAGGACTCGTTATAGTCGTCCATAATGCGCGACTGAATCTCCGCAACCTGCTCTGCGCGCTGCTTGGCGATCTCGGTATCAGGATATTCCATTTCGGCTGCGCGTGTGCCCTCTTCGGGCGAAAACGCGAACGCACCGACGCGTTCAAGCTTGTATTCCTTCAGGAAATCGCACAGCTGTGCAAATTCTGCCTCGCCCTCGCCGGGAAGACCGGTAATGAGGCTCGTGCGGAGCACAAGGCCGGGGATCTCATGGCGGAGCTTTGTGAACAGCTGCCGGACATATTCGCCGTTGCCGCGCCGGTTCATTTTACGCAGGATCTCGTCGTTGATATGCTGGATGGGAATATCCAGATATTTGACGATCTTCGGCTCGTTTGCCAGAACGTCGATCAGCTCCTGCGACATTTCATCGGGATAGAGATAATGTACCCGGACCCAGACCAGCCCGTCGATTTTGCAGAGCCTGCGCAGCAGCTCCGCAAGCTTCCGCTCGCCGTAGAGATCGAGGCCGTAGCGGCTGGTATCCTGTGCGACGACGATCAGCTCCTTCACGCCGTCGGACGCAAGCTGCTCCGCTTCCTTTATCAGATCTTCCATCGGGCGGCTGCGGAGCTTGCCGCGCAGCTTCGGAATGACGCAGTACGCGCAGTGGTTATCGCAGCCCTCGGCAATTTTCAGATAGGCGTAATATTCCGGCGTTGTGAGGATCCGGCCATCTTCCGACTGGTCGGCGTTAATATCGTCGAAGCGCTTGTAGCGCTTGCCGGACAGCACCTGCCCGACCGCGTTCGCAACATCGTAATACGAGCCTGTGCCAAGCACGCCGTCGACCTCCGGCAGCTCCTTCAGAATTTCCTCCTGATAGCGCTGGGCAAGACAGCCGGTGACGAGAATTTTCTGAATTCTCCCTTCTGCTTTCAGCTGCGCCATGGCCAGAATGTTGTCAATGGCCTCTGTCTTTGCGGATTCAATGAAGCCGCAGGTGTTGACAATGACGAGTTCCGCACCGTCGGGGTCTGGGCTGATCTCATAGCCCGCCTGCCGCAGCAGCCAGAGCATATGCTCGGCGTTGACCTGATTTTTGGCGCAGCCAAGCGAGATCATGCCGATCGTATGGGTCATGATATGTCGTCCTCCGTGATTTCTTCCAGCTCCAGCCCGACGCGGTAGCGCCGAAGGCCGGACTGGATGTCCTTCCAGCTGTGGCCGCGCCGGATGAGCGCGTCCACAGTCCGTTTTACTTCTTTTTCGTCCGGATCCTTCCCCTGCCAGCGGCGGAGCAGAAAGCGGTCAATGGCGTCGTCCATTTCGGGCAGCTCCGCAAGCGCCTCCTCCCAGAGTTCCTGCGGGATGCCCTTTTCGAATAAAATATTTTTGATGCGGCTTTTCCCGTAGCCCTTTGCCGCAGCGCTTGCAGCGAGCTGCCGTGCTGTCTCGCGGTCATCGAGCAGATGCAGCTCCTTGAGCCAGCCGACGGCTTCCTGCGCGTCGGCTGCTTCCTCACCCTTCCGGACAAGGCGCTTCTGCAGCTCCTTTTCAGACACGCCTGCCGCTGCGACAATGCGCACGGCCCGCGCCTTTGCAGACGCTTTTCCGGCAGCAGCCAGCAGCGCCTGATAGTCTTCCTCCGTCAGCTCCATTCCGCTGTAAAGGCCGAAGTCCGCAAGCAGATACGGCTGCGTTTTTAAAACAGTATCGTCGTCAAAGACAAGCTTGACGCGCTTTGACTGCGGCAGCTCCTGAATGGCAAGCAGGCGCATCAGTCGTCGTTAAAATCGTCTGCCGAGATACTTACAGGCTTCGCGGCGACGGATGCAGGCGGCTTTGCGTTCTTGCCCTGCAGCTTCCACATATTGTCTCGGATGGACTGCTCAATGCGGTCAGCGACGTCGGGATGATCAATGAGGTACTGCTTGGCCGAGTCGCGGCCCTGTCCAATACGCTCGTCTCCGATGGAGAACCAGCTGCCGCTCTTGTTGATGAGCTCGAGCTGCACGGCAAGGTCGACCATCTCGCCCCATTTGGAGATGCCTTCGCCGTACATGATATCGAAAAACGCCTCTTTGAAGGGGGGCGCGCATTTATTCTTGACGATCTTGGCCCGCGTGCGGTTGCCGATGACCTCGGAGCCGTTTTTGATGGCCTCCGTGCGGCGGATATCAATACGGACAGATGCATAGAATTTCAGCGCGTTGCCGCCGGTCGTCGTTTCGGGGTTGCCGTACATGACGCCGATCTTCATACGCAGCTGGTTGATGAAGATCACAACGCAGTTCGTCTTGGAGATATTACCCGCCAGCTTTCGCAGCGCCTGCGACATGAGCCGGGCCTGCAGGCCGACGAACGTATCGCCCATCTCGCCCTCAATTTCCGCGCGGGGCGTCAGCGCCGCAACAGAGTCGACGACCACAACATCGACCGCGCCGGAGCGCACAAGCGCGTCGGTGATCTCCAGCGCCTGCTCGCCGGTATCCGGCTGGGAAACCAGCATGGAGTCAATATCCACGCCGATACGGGCGGCATAGTCCGGGTCAAGCGCGTGCTCAGCGTCGACGAATGCGACCTCGCCGCCGCGCTTCTGCGCCTGCGCGACGATATGCAGTGCAAGCGTCGTTTTACCGGAGGATTCCGGGCCGTAGATCTCAATAATTCTTCCCTTGGGTACGCCGCCGATGCCGAGCGCAGCATCGAGTGCCAGAGAACCGGTCGGAATCGCATCGACCTGAAGATCAGGCCGGTCGCCAAGGCGCATGACCGCACCCTTGCCGAAGTTTTTCTCGATCTGCCGGATGGCCGTATCAAGCGCCTGTTTCTTGTCGTTATTGGGAGTCTGATCGGCTGTTTTTTTCTTTTCCATCGTCTCAGTTCCTTCCTCTTTTGTGTATGAACCTACTATAACACATCATTCGATAAAAATCAAACATTTGTTTTACTTCTTTTTGCCTCTGACTGCTCGGACAACGCCGCGCAGATCCTTCCGCAGGACAATGTCCGTATATCCGTATTCCTGCAGGATCATGGATACGGCCATATGCTGTCCCAGGCCGAATTCAAAGCAAAGGTATCCGCCGTCGGACAGCAGATGGGTAAAGTTTTCGGCGACGGCGCGGTAAAATGCCAGACCGTCCTTCCCGCCGTCCAGTGCAAGCGCAGGCTCGTATTCCTTCACGGACGGTTCCAGCCGCGTCATTTCCTCGCTCGTTACATACGGCGGGTTGCAGACCAGCGCGTCGAGCGTGCCGACAAAGCTCGGCCCTCTTTTTCGCGCGTCCAGCCCGACTGCCGTTACGCGGTTCATAAGCTTCAGACGCTTGATATTGCGCTTGGCGACGGCCAGCGCGGGGCGCGAAATATCCGCAAGCGTCACATGGGCATCCGGCAGCTGGTGCGCGATGGCGAGGCCGATACAGCCGCTGCCGCAGCAAAGATCCAGCACGCGCGGTGCTTCCCTGCCGCGCAGAACATCAAGCGCAAGGTCGGTGACAGCCATGGTGTCGTCGCGCGGGATGAGCACATCCGGCGTGACCTCCAGCGAGATCCCATAGAAATCCCACTGTCCGAGAATATACGGCAGCGGCTCGTGCGCCAGCATACGATTTACATAACTACTCAGTTTTTCTTCGATCTGCTCGCTTGCATATAAATTCGAATCAGCCAGCACAGCTGTCACGGATTTCCCGGACGCGAATGCCAACAGCTCCCGTGCGGCCATGGAGGCATTCTCCCCTTCCGACGGCAGCAGCGCCCGGCGGGCCTGCAGATAGAGGTCGCTGTATTTCTTTACCATCGGTCGGCACCCGCCTCGTCCGGAATGACGAGCTTCAGCGCTTCGATGGCGACCTCCAGCATGGAATCATCCGGCTCGTTGGTCGTAAAGTGCTGGAACCACATACCGGGCGCGGACAGTGCGCGCGTCAGGGCGTTGTCATGACGGCCGACAAAGCGGTTGCATTCATAGCTGATCGACACGACGAACGGCAGCAGCGCAAGCCGGATAAGCATACGGACAAGCATATTGCTGGTCGGGAAAACGGCGCTTACGAGCGCAAAGAGCAAAATCGAAATTGCAACGACGACAAACAGGAAGCTTGTGCCGCAGCGCGGATGCAGGCGGGTCATACCGCGGCAGTTTTCAACGGTCAGCGGAAGCTGCGCCTCATAGCAGCGGATGGTCTTATGCTCCGCGCCGTGATAGGAAAAGACACGCTTCATGTCCTTCATCCGGGAAATCAGGATCATATAGCCCATAAAGATCGCGATGCGGATCACACCCTCGATCAGGCTGCGGACGACGGCATTGTGGATCCAGCGGTCAAAAATGCCGCTCAAAAGCGTCGGGAGCAGGAAGAACAGGCCAACAGAAAACAGAACGCCGAGAAACACAGAGAACGATACGACTGCCTTTTCCAGCTTCTCGCTGCCCAGCTTCTTCTCCAGCCACTGCTCAAATTTGGACGGCTGCGCGTCTTCTTCCTCTTCCGGGAAGAACTCCGCCGAATACATGAGCGCCTTTACACCAGATACCATAGACGAAGCAAAGTTCACCACACCGCGAATCAGCGGCCATTTGGCAATGCCTGTGCGCTTTTTAAGCGGTTCGACCTTCGTGACGAGGCCCTCCGGCCCGCGCACGACGATGGAGCGCTTGTCCGGCCCCTGCATCATGATGCCCTCGATCAGGGCTTGACCGCCGATGAGCGTTTTAAATTTTTCCTGGCTGACAGGATTGTTCTCTTTTTTCATGCAAACCTCTTATTCTTCCCCGGTGGGGATGCTGATCGTGACAAGCGTACCGCCGCCCTCCGCGTTTTCCAGCGTCAGCGTGCCGCCGTGCATGGTGACGATCTCCTCGCAGACGGCGAGGCCGATGCCGCTGCCGCGGGCCTTGGAACTGCCCTTATAGAATTTTAATTTGACGTGCGGAAGCTCTTCCTCCGGAATGCCAGGACCGTAGTCCCGCATACGGATGACGACAAAGCTCCCTTCATGTGCGATGGACGCGTCGATGCGTTTGCCCTCGCCGCCGTGCTTGGCCGCATTGTCAAGAATGTTCAAAAACACCTGCCGCATACGCGCAACGTCGCACGGGATTTCCGGAATCTCCTCGTCGCAGCCGTCGTAATGCAGGCAGATGCCCTCCTGCTTGAGCCGGTTGCCATACATGAAGACCGTATCCTCAAATTCTGCCAGAATATCGGCTGTTTCGACATGGAGCGTAAACCGCCCGTCCTGCATCCGCGTGAATTCCAGCAGCTCCTCGACCATACCGGTCAGCCGCTTGGCCTCGCGCGCGATGATCACGACGCCGCGCCGCGTTTCCGCGTCCAGATTCTCGGATGTCAGAAGCGTCTCACCCCAGCCGGAAATGGCTGTAAGCGGCGTTCGAAGCTCATGCGACACGGAGGAAATGAACTCTGTCTGTGTTTTTTCCGCCTGTCCGATCTTGACAGACATATCATTAATGGTGCTGACCAGCTCGCCGATCTCGTCGTCATACTGACCGGGGATCTGCACGCCGTAGGAGCCGGCGGCAATGCGCTTGGCCGTCGCGTTGATCTGCGAGACGGGCACCAGAATGGACTTGATAAAAAAGCTGCTCAGGAAAAAGATCGAGCCGATGAAAAGCAAGCCGATCGTCACGGCGATCAGCGCGATCATCAGGATCTGAAGATCCGCGTTGCGCAGGCTCGTCACATAGCGCAGAACGCCGATCACCTCACCGTTGGTATAGATCATCGGGCTGGAGACGGCCAGAATGCGCTCCCCTGTCAGCGGGTTTCTGCCTTTATAGTGCCGGATCTGCTGGCTGTCGATGGCCTGCTGGATCTCGGGCGTCGAGGGGGAGCGTCCTGCGAATTTTCCGTAGGAGGAGGCGACGAGCTTTCCGTTTGCGGAAATGAACTGCAGCTCCAGCCGGTCCTTTTCCTCAAAGGTCTGCGCGAATTTGATGCAGGACTGGTAGTATTCCTTATAGCTCTGCGAAATGTAGTTACTGAAAAAATCAGTTGTTGTTTTCGCCTTGTTTTCGAGGCCGGAGCGAAGGTTTGTGTCGTAATACGCCGCCATGGAGAACACCACGCCGAGCACGCACGCTGCGACCAGCAGCATGATCACGCCCACGTTATTGACGAACCAGCGCCGTTCAATGCCGGACAGGCGTTTCTTTTTCTTCAAAAAGCCTCACCTCACGCCTTATGCGCCCCACTTGTAGCCAAAGCCCCAGACTGTTGTGATATAAGTCGGATTTGCGGTATCGTCCTCAATTTTAATACGCAGGCGGCGGATGTTGACGTCAACGATCTTGAGCTCTCCGTCATAGTCCCGGCCCCAGACCGCAGCGAGGATATCCTCCCGAGAAAGCGCCCGGCCCGGATTCTGCATGAACAACTTGACAATGGCATATTCCACCTGCGTCAGTTTGATGCGGCGGCCCTCCTTGTCCAGCGTCCGGTTGCGCGTGTTCAACACGAACGGACCGTGTTTGAGTTCGATCTGATTGGACGAGCCGTCGGAGTCAATGCGGCGGTAGAGCGCGTCGATGCGTGCGGTCAGCTCCGCAGGACTGAAGGGCTTGGTCATATAGTCGTCCGCGCCTGTCATCAGGCCGGTGATCTTGTCCATTTCCTGACTTCTTGCGGTTAACATAATAATTCCGATCTTTTTATCCGTCACCCGGATGCTGCGGCAGACCTCAAAGCCGTCGATGCCGGGCAGCATAATATCGAGGATCGCGACACCGACATCCGGGTTGGCCTTCAGCAGATCCAGCGCTTCTTCTCCGGTCCCGGCCTCTACGACCTCATACCCGGCGCGCTTGAGATTGATGACCACAAAGCTGCGGATACTGACCTCGTCTTCCAAAATCAAAACCTTTTTCATGCTGTTTCGCTCCTCATGTCTCTCCCGAATTCCAATCAATATGAATAAAGTGGAACATATCCCGCAGCCTGTCCGCAGACAGCTCCTCGGCCCACTTCCCTGTTCCAAGCTTCGCCGCATAGGTGATATCACCTTTTTCGGCCAGAATGAACCTGCCGTCGGCGGATGCAGATTCATTTCGATTCTCTCCGGAAAACGCGTAGATCGTAAAGATCAGCTCTGTGCGCCGCCCGTCTTCCCACTGCGAAAATGCATAGCCATGCACGCCGTCCGCCTCTGCGCCGCGCGTGATGCAGAACTGGTTCTGCCAGCGGTCCGGAAGCTTTAAGAACCAGCCGCCTGAAAAGCTGTGATAGGTCGTCAGCTTCGGCAGACTGCGCCCGTCCAGATCAAGGTTGTACCAGCTGATCGCGGAGTCGTTTTCGTCAGATCCCTCTGCTGACGGAAGCGGCAGGATCTGTGGAAGCTCAATCAATCCATCGCCGTCAATATCGGCGGCGTAGACATAGTAGCTGCGAACAGTGGAGACAGGAATCTCCGCCTCGCGTGTGGTGACGCTTCGGAAAGCACCGTCCTGAAACGCAAACACATCGGTCACAAGCCCGTTGTCTTCATATGCGCTTGACACAAAGACGGCACGCACATCCTGCATCAGATTTCCGGCCAGAATGCGCTTGACCGGGGACGCTCCGGCAGTTAGATACGCTTCCTTCTCGCGCTCCATCTGCCCATCTTTCCAGCGGTAGAACTCCGCTACGCCCTGCGGCTGCTCTGCTTCAAAGCGGAGCAGGAAAATATCCTTCCGGCCGTCGCCGTCAAGGTCGACTACGCGGTATTCCGAGTAATTGGCATTCATCAGCTCGGCCACATGGCCGTCGGAGTAGGAATATGCGCTGAGCGATTGCAGCACGTCGGTGGACAGCTGCCGCCCGATGACAAGCTCGATGCCCGGCTGGCCGGTCAGCTGGACGTATTCGACGCTGGCAAAGCTGGTGCCGTCGCCCTCGATCACATCCGTCAGGTGGTAATCGCCGTCCACACGGGAAAAGATGCAGGCTCTGAGCGGCCTGTCCCCTGCCGCCTTCAAAAACGCGATCGCTTCTTCCTGTCCGTCGCCGTCGAGATCGGCCAGCTGCACAGACTGCTGATTCGGGCCGGACACCGGCGCAGAATAGGCAGCGCTCTGGCCGCTCAGAACCGCATCGATTGCAAGCTCCAGCCGGTCATATTCATCAGAATGCCGCGGCAGCGTATATAACTCGTCAACTGTTTTGACAAAACAGCCTGAAAGCAGCAGCGTCAGCGCTGCTGCAAGCAGCGCAAGCCCCGCCCGTTTTCCGTGCAATCGTTCCAACTCCTTTTTCAACTCTTTATAGTATATCATGTCAGGTTACAAAAGTGTAGCGAATTTGTAAAAAACAAGACTATTTCACGACCACATTTTTTTCGCCGAGCTGCTCCCGCAGCTCCTGCAGCATCCGCTCGTCCAGCGCACAGCTTCCACCCATCCTTGCGCCGGTGTCGGCAAAATAGATCACGGCCCGCGCTTTTCCCGGGAACATCTTGAGAATGGGCAGGACCTTCTTTGCCGAGCGCTGCGCGGAGCTTTCGATTTTGAGATAGACGGTATGCGCCTGCGCCGCTGTCTGACGCGCGGCCTGCGCGGCATCAAGATCCTTCATATCCCCGATCTGCACCACGCGGTTCACGACCATCTGCGGCGGTTTTTCGTCGCGAACGGAAATGCGGCCATTCAGGATAACAGGCGAGTTTTCATAAAGCAGCGAGCCATATTGGCCCAGGATCGTGGAGAATGTCAGAAGCTCCATGGAACCGGTATCGTCCTCCACTGTGACATAGGCCATCATGGAGCCGGAGCGCGTGGTCTTCATCTTGACCGCCTCGACGATTCCGGCAATGTTCACGATCTGCTCGTCCTGATAGGCATCGCCGCCGTTTTCAAAGCATTCCAGAATCTCACCGATTGGAACCACATCCATGCCGCGCAGCAGCGGCCGGTACTCGTCCATCGGATGGCCGGACAGGTACAGACCGGTCGTCTGCTTTTCCAGACTCATTTTCTCCTGCACGCTCATTTCCGGGATATCCGGTGCCTGCACAGCTGGCATGGCAGCGGCGCTGTCTTCGCCGGACAGCAGATCGAACAGACCCATCTGGCCGTCGACATTCTTATTCTTCTGGCTGGCCGCTGCGTCGAGCACAAGCTCATAGATACGCAGCATCTGGGCGCGGTTCAGTCCAAAGCCGTCGCAGGCGCCGGCCTTGATGAGATTTTCCAGCGCCCGCTTGTTGAGATCCGTCCCGTACATACGGGAGGCAAAATCCTCAAGGCTGGTGAACTTTCCGCCCTGCTCTCGCTCGTTCATGACCTTCTGGATAAAGCCGCGTCCGATATTCTTGATCGCCGCCAGGCCAAAGCGGATGCCGCCCGGCACGACGGTGAAATTGTCGTTGGATTCATTGATATCCGGCGGCAGCAGCGCAATGCCCATCGCGCGGCACTCGGCAATATACTCGGAGATCTTGACCGAGCTTCCCAGCACAGACGTCATGAGCGCCGCCATATATTCGCGCGGGTAATAGCATTTGAACCACGCGGTCTGGTACGCGATCACCGCGTAGCAGACGGAATGCGCCTTGTTGAACGCGTAGTTCGCAAAGTCGTACATCTCGTTGTAGATGGCTTCCGCCGTCTGCTCCGGAATGCCGTTTGCGACGCAGCCGGTGATATTGCGCGAGGCGTCGCCCCGGATAAAGGCGCCGCGCTCCTTTTCGATGTCCTTGACCTTCTTTTTGCTCATGGCGCGGCGCACCATGTCCGCCTGGCCAAGCGAATATCCGGCAAGCTTCCGGAAAATCTCAATGACCTGCTCCTGATAGAGAATGCAGCCGTAGGTGACGGAAAGGATAGGTTTCAGCATGGGATGCTTGTATTTGACAAGCGATGGGTCCTGCTTGCAGGCGATCAGACGCGGGATCGACTCCATCGGGCCGGGGCGGTAGGCTGCGACGATAATGGAAAGATCTTCGATTGACTGCGGCTTCAGACCCATGCAGACGCCTGTCATGCCGGTCGATTCCATCTGGAACACACCGGCTGTTCTTCCCTGCGTGAGCATATCCATGACCTTGGGGTCGTTGTCCGTCACGCGGGACATGGAGAAATCCGGCTCCGTCTTCCGGATATCGCGGATCGCGTCGTCAATGACGGTGATATTGCGCAGGCCGAGAAAGTCCATCTTGAGAAGCCCCAGCTCCTCAAGCGTTGTCATGGTGTATTCCGTGACGATGGTACCGTCGTTTGTCGCAAGCGGCACATAGTTGTAGACCGGCAGCTTGGTGATGACCACGCCCGCTGCGTGTGTCGAGGTATTGCGCGGCATACCCTCAAGGGCCATGGCCGTGTCGACAAGCTCCTTAACGCGCGCATCGCCGTCATACATCTGCTTCAGCTGCGGGGACTGCTTCAGTGCGTCCTTGAGTGTGATATGAAGCGTCGTCGGCACGAGCTTTGCGACGGCGTCCGTCTCGGCAAACGTGAAGTTCATGACACGGCCCACGTCGCGAATGGCGGCTCTGGCTGCCATGGTGCCGAAGGTGACAATCTGCGCGACGTGATCCTCGCCGTATTTCTGCCGGACATAGTCGACGACCTCGCTCCTTCTCGTATCGCCGAAGTCCATATCGATATCAGGCATGGTCACGCGGGCGGGGTTCAGGAAGCGTTCGAAATAGAGGCCATATTTCATGGGGTCAATTTCGGTAATATGCAGGCAGTAAGTCACCATCGAGCCTGCTGCGCTGCCGCGTCCGGGGCCGACCGGGATCCCGGCGGATTTTGAAAAGCGCACGAAATCCCACACGATGAGGAAGTAGTCCGTAAAGCCCATTTTCTCGATCATGTCGATCTCATATTCCAGCTGCTGCATATACTCCGGGTGCGCCGTGCCGTACAGCGCGTCAAAGCCCTCCTTACAGAGCTGCTTGAGGTAGGAAAGACTCGTTACCCCCTCCGGAAGCTTGAATTCCGGCAGGAAATACTTGCCGAACGTGAACTCCACATTGCAGCGCTCCGCGATCCGGACCGTATTCTCAAACGCCTCCGGCACGTCCGGGAAGAGGCTGCGAAGCTCCTCTTCGCTCTTGAGATAGAATTCCTCCGTCTCAAATTTCATGCGGTTTGGGTCGTCGACGGTCTTGCCGGTCTGGATGCAGAGCAGCACGTCCTGCATTTTTGCGTCTGTCTTGCGCAGATAGTGTGCGTCGTTCGTCACGACAAGCGGGAGGTTCAGTTTTTCAGCAAGCTTACGAATATGTCCGTTGACGGTTCGCTGCTCCGGAATGCCGTGATCCTGCAGTTCCAGATAAAAATGCCCCGGGCCGAAAATTTCCGCGTATTCACGCGCGGCCTGCTCCGCCGCGTCCAGATCCTCCTGCATGATCGCCTGCGGGATACGGCCCGCAAGGCAGGCGGAGAGCGCGATCAGGCCCTCGTGATGCTCCCGCAGCAGATCCATATCCACGCGGGGCCGGTTGTAAAACCCCTCGGTAAAGCCGAGCGAAACCATATAGCTGAGGTTCCGGTAGCCCATCTCGTTTTCACAGAGCAGGACCAGATGGTATGGCTCCTTATCGACGCCGTGAACCTTGTCAAAGCGCGTCCTGCGCGCAACATAGACCTCACAGCCGATAATAGGCTTGATCCCGGCCTTTTTCGCTGCGCGGTAAAAATCGATGGTGCCGTACATGACGCCGTGGTCGGTCAGGGCGATGGCGTTCTGGCCGAGCTCCTGCACCCGGTCCATCATGGAGCCGATGCGGCAGGCTCCGTCAAGCAGGCTGTATTCACTGTGGACGTGCAGATGCACAAAGGCCATGGCAGTTTTCTCCTCTCAGCTTTCGTCCGCAAGCGCGACAAGCTTGCGCATACGGTGGTTCATTGCGGATTTGGAAACGGGCGGGTCCTGCATGGCGGCAAGTTCCTGCAGCGTTGCTTCCGGATTATCGAGACGGAGCTTTGCCGTCTCGCGGAGCTTCGGCGGCAGCTCCTTGAGTCGTCCCTGCTTCTGAAGCTTCCGGATGGCTGCGACCTGCTCAATCGACGCGTCGACCACCTTGGTCAGATTTGCCGTTTCGCAGTTGACGCGGCGGTTGATGCCGTTGCGAAGATCCTTTTCGACCTTCGCCTCCATCACGCCCATTGCGCACACCGGCGCGCCGATGGCCGTCAGAAAATCCTCAATCATGTCGCTCTGCTTGAAATACAGAATGCTGTTGCCGCCGCGCGTCGTTTCCTTCGGGGAAAATCCGGCGTCGAGCAGCAGCGCGCAGGTTTCGCGGCTGACCTTATAGTGAGAGGTCGTCAGCTCCAGGTGGTAGCGCTTGGCCGGGTCCGTGACCGAGCCGCCGGACAGAAACGCGCCGCGCAAAAACGCCAGCCGCTCTTCGTCCTCCTCCAGCATCCCGTAATTGACGTGCAGCGTCACGTCTCTGGCCGCGCTGAGGCCGAACTGCGCAAACATTTTATGGATTTTTTCCTGTGATTCCATCACGAACAGCAGCTTTCCCGCGCTCTCCTCCGGCTCCTGGTCGAAGGAGAAGCCGAAGACCTTCTTCATCAGGCGCGGCAGGCGCTCAGCCAGATCGCGCGACTCTGTCGTGATGCGGACAAGATCCGCGGTAAACGCGTTGCAGTAGAGCAAAATGCCGTACAGCTCTGCGGCGGCTTCCAGCTTCCGGTTGATCGGCAGACGGCACAGCTCCTGCTTGACATTGGATGAAAAAGACATGACGGCGTTTGCCTCCTCGCTTGTTTCAGTTTCTGAATTCCCGCCACACCGACAAAATCGCGCGTGCCAGCGCGTCGGAGTTGTGGCGGATATAGCGTCCCGGCTCAAGGAGCGGGAACGTGCGCACAGCAAGGCCCATCTGCTCCAGATCCTCGCGGCGCAGCTCAAGCTGCGAAACGCCCTCTTTGGCGTATGGCTCCATGATCTCAGGCGGCACAGGCGCGTCGTTTGCAATGCACACATCCATTACGCCGGGACCCGCGTGCTCCAGGATCGCGCGGACGTGATCGTCGGCGTCATAGCCGTCCGTCTCGCCGTCCTGCGTCATGATGTTCAGCACATAAATCTTCAAGGCCCGGCTCTGCCGCACTGCGTCTGCAATACCGCTGACCAGAAAGTTCGGGATGATGCTGGTATACAGGCTTCCCGGTCCGATCACGACGATATCCGCCTCGCGGATCGCCCGGACGCTCTCCGGCAGCGCCGCCGGACGTTCCGGCACGAGGCGCACCTTGCGGATACGGGAATTGTTGATCTTTTTCGCGTAAAAAATCTTGCTTTCGCCAAGAATGCGGCTGCCGTCGTGAAATTCCGCTTCCAGACGCACGTCCTGATTGGTCACAGGGAGAACACGACCCGTAATGGCCAAAACGTCCCCCATGCGGTGGACCGCTTCGTCGAAGGAGCCGGAAATGCCGTTCATGGCCGCCAAAAACAGGTTGCCGAAGCTCTGGCCTGCAAGGCTCCCATCGGTAAAGCGGTAATTGAGCAGCTGCTGCATGGTAGGCTCCGTATTGGCAAGCGCCATAATACAGTTGCGGATATCGCCCGGCGGAAGCATTCCGAGGTCCTCCCGGAGCATACCGGAGCCGCCGCCGTCGTCCGCGACGGTCACGATCGCGGTGATATCCCTCGTATAGGCCTTCAGGCCGCGCAGCATGGCGGACAGCCCGTGTCCGCCGCCGATGGCCGCGATGCGCGGCTGCCTGCGGTGCGGCTCATAGAGCCGGATCTGTTCTGTAAAATCCGTCATAGCAATCACCTTCTGCCCATATCGCGATGGCTGAGCGTGGCCGCGTAGCCCTTTTTGGATACGAACTCAAACAGCTCCTTCGCGATACAGACGCTCCGATGCTTGCCGCCTGTGCAGCCGACGGCGATCACGAGATCTGTTTTGCCCTCGTCCAGATAGTTGGGCAGCAGGAAGGAAAGCAGATCCTCGGTTTTTGTCACAAAATCCAGCGTCTGCTGGTATTTGAACACGAAGCTTCTGACCGGCTCGTCCAGCCCGGTCTGGTGCTTCAGCTCCGGGATATAGTACGGGTTCGGCAGGAACCGCACGTCGAAGACCAGATCGGCCTCCAGCGGCAGACCGTATTTGAAGCCGAAGGACGCGACGCGCACGTCCATCGAATGCTCCCGCATTCCGCCCGCGACCAGATCGATGAGCTGTCCGCGCAGCTTGCCAGTAGAGAGATTGGACGTGTCGATGATGGCGCTGGCACGGTTGCGGACGGGGGCCAGCAGCTCGCGCTCGCGCGCGATGGCATTTTCGAGCGTGGAGCCATCCTTCATCAGGGGGTGCAGGCGGCGCGTTTCCTTATAGCGCTTGATGATGACCGCTGTAGACGCTTCAATATAATAGATCGAATATTGCAGATGCATATCGTCCAGCTTCTGCAGCGCTTGAAACAGCGCGTCAAACGTCATGCTCGCGCGGATATCTGTCACGAGCGCGACCTTTTCATATCGTCCCTTCGTTGCCAGACACAGCTGAGCAAACTGCGGGATCATCTCTGCCGGCATATTGTCGACGCAGTAAAAGCCGAGGTCTTCCAGATCGGACGCGGCCCTGCTCTTTCCTGCGCCGGACATACCGGAAATGATAACAAACTGCATAGTCTTCTCCTTTTACCAGATCCGAACCTCCGGCTCGAGCTGGACGCCGGATGCCTCCCATACGCGCGACTGCACCATTGCGATCGTCTTCTTTACATCATCAGCCGACGCGCCGCCGGTATTCACGACGAAACCCGCGTGCTTTTTCGATACCTCCGCGCCACCCACGCCGCAGCCCTTGAGTCCTGCCTGCTCGATGAGGGGGCCTGCAAAATATCCTGTCGGACGCTTGAACGTGCTTCCGGCGGACGGCAGCTCCAGCGGCTGCGAGGCCCTGCGCTTTTCCATCAGCGTGCGCATGGTCTGTCCGATTTCCTCTGGGTCGCCCGGATGCAGCTGCAGGACGGCCTTAACGATCACGCAGGGCAGCTTCTGATATACGCTTGTGCGATAGCCAAACGCACATTCTTCGCCGAACAGCGTTTTCTCCTCGCCGTCTATGGTCAGGATCGTGACCGATTCCACGACCTGCTTCAGTTCTCCGCCGTATGCGCCCGCATTCATATATACGCCGCCGCCGAGCGTCCCCGGAATGCCGTGCGCGAATTCCAGACCCGTCAGCGCGTGATTTTTTGCGAAAACCGCCGCTTTCGCCATGCTTTCACCCGCGTAAGCCTCGATCCGCGCCTCATCCAGGAGGCGGATGCCGCACAGCGCATCCTTGAGACAGATCACAAGCGCATCAAGGCCCTCATCGGGTGCGAGAATATTGGTTCCGGCACCGAGAATATACGGCTGCGCGCCTGCTGCGGCAGCGCCTTGCAGCAGCTGCTTCAGCTCCTCCGTGGTTTTGGGGAACGCCATGACTGCCGCGGGGCCGCCGATGCGGAAGGAGGTATGGCGGCTCAGCGGCTCCTGAAGCCGGTACTGAACCGCTTTGCACCTCTGGATGATGGTCTGCTGAAGCTCAGAACTCCACATAAACGCCTCCGGGTGGATAATTTTTTCTATCATAGCACATCTCAAATAAAAATAAAAGAGGAACCAGCCAACCGGTTCCTCTTTTATGTTTCAATCATCGTTGCGGGCCGTAAAGTATTTGCTCATCTGCTCGGTAAATTCTACAGCGGCGTTGTAGCCCATGCGCTTCTGGCGGTTGTTCATGGCGGCGACCTCAAAGATCACGGCAAGATTTCGGCCCGGCGTAATGGGAACTGTGATAGACGGAACCTTGACATCCAGAATTTCCGTGTACTGCGTTTCCATGCCGAGGCGGTCATACGCCTCGCCGTCGCGCCACGGGACCATATTGATGATCAGGTCAATGTTGGAGCTTTCCTTGACCGCACCCATGCCGAACAGCTTGGCGACATTGATAACGCCGATGCCGCGCAGCTCGATATAGTGCTTCAGAACCGGAGGTGCGGAGCCGACCAGCTCGTGCGGCGAGACCTTTTTGATCTCGACCGCGTCGTCCGCGATGAGGCGGTGGCCGCGCTTGACCAGCTCGATGGCCGTCTCGCTCTTGCCGATGCCGCTGTCGCCGTTGATGAGGATGCCCTCGCCGTAAATTTCGACCAGAACGCCGTGGCGCGTGACGCGCGGGGCCAGCGAGCTTTTTAAATAGGTAATGAGGCTCGAAACGATATAAGACGTCGTGTCCTTAGTTCCCAGCACCGTCACGTCGTATTTTTTCGCCATTTCAAGGCACTCCGGCATGGGTTCAAAGCCCCGCGCAAAAATCAGCGCCGGGCATTTATAGGACAGGAAATGGTCAAAAATGATGATGCGCTCCTCCGGCGTGAGCTTTTGCAGATACGCCGTCTCCACCGTGCCGCAGACATAGACGCGCATCGGCTCGTAATGGTCGAAAAAGCCAGCCAGATGAAGGCCCGGACGGCTGATATCGTCAACGGTCACATGTATCTTGTCAAAATCCGTCGACCGGTAGAAAAAGTCAAGCTTGAATTCCGATGCAAGCTCGGACAGCAGGACCGTATAGGTACTTGCCACATGATCACCTCTGTTTCAGGATACCTCGATTATACCCGCTTTGCCCCGGTTTCGCAACAGGGAAAATCCTTTGTCGCCCCGGCGCGAAATTTTCGGATTTTTCCGAAAAAAGTGCTTGCAATTTCCAACGCAATCTGTTAATATACTTGTCGGCGCTTTATAGCGCGTGAATCTGATTTTCCAAGCGGCAAGGAGGTGCATCCGATGGCAAAATGCGATATCTGCGGCAAGGGCGTAACATTCGGTATCAAGGTCTCCCATTCTCACAGACGTGCGAACCGTGCATGGAAGCCCAACGTCAAACGTGTCAAGGCAATCGTTGACGGTACTCCGCGCCATGTATATGTCTGCACAAGATGCCTGCGTTCCAACAAGGTTGAGCGTGCGATCTGATCGAAGACAAGCCAAAGAGCAAGCCAGTCGGCTTGCTCTTTTTCGTTGCCCAAAGGCTCCCCTTGGGCTCAAGGGGAGCTGGTGCGAAGCGCCTGAGGGGATTCGAATGCAGAAAATTCAGGAGCACTCTGAGCCTTGCAGGCTATCCTACCCACTTCAGCTGTTGCAACCCCAATATTGTTTCCGGGCACAAAAAGCGTGATTCTCTGTCCGATGGATTCGTCTGCTTCGAAAAACCGCACTCTGTTTATGTACTTATCCTTCTGATTTCCTGATATGCTGCCTGATTTCAGCTTCGTGCTTTTGGCAATAGGCATAGCTGTTCCGCATAAACTCTCTGATAGACTGGCTTCTGTACATGGTATCCAATGTATCCAAAATTGGCCTATCATCTATCATCATATCAAAGAAATACGGATAGATACAGCCGCCATTCTCTCTTGGAAAGTATGGGTTGATAGAACTGAGGCGTTCATCCTTCATTACAGATTCAACTACCATCTCACTTAAAATCCATTTAAGAGATGGACGTTCGTATTCATCGTAATCATCCCTGAATAGTTCGTTCCACACATAGAACCAAACAAAGTGTATGATTTCATGTATTCCGCCACCGATCGCGCCGCGTTCGCTGTTCAGAAAGAATGTGTCGTAACAGTGCTCTTTCAGAAAGCGGGGTTCGATCGGATTCAGGCTTACATTACACCGTATGTCATCAAACAAGTTGGCACAATCCACACCAAAAGCATCCGATAAAGCCGCAGTAATTTGCGGTTTGCAGACTTTCCAATGGTGCGCGTATAAAGCAGCCTTTTCGTTGATCGTATTCTCTGATTCAGCGTAAACAGTGCGCATTGTCCGTGCAATATATTCTGTTCGTTCATCGAATGACAGGCCCGCAGCATAGACCTTGTCCAACTGCGGATAGAAATGGTACAACGGTTCAGACCAAAAGGCCGATTCCTCTTCGGCCTGAAAATCCATCATTCGCTGGATCATATAATCAGCACCGGGATTTACAAACGTGATTTCCATGCTCCCTCCGTTCATCCTTCGAATCTCAGTAATTTTACGATGCTCTCAAACGTTTTGTCTTACCGGTATACACCCAGAGTTGTACTTTTTATCAGACGTGCAGATAGCCTTTGATAGTTTTGAGCGTATTCAGAACGCCGTCCATGTGGCTGCGCTCGTAGCCGTGGCTGGCGTAGACGCCGGAGCCGATGAGGCCGTGGCGGATGTCATAGCCCGCGCGGAGCGTCGCTTCCACGTCGGAGCCGTAGTACGGATAGACATCGACGGCATAGTCCGCGCCCTCGCGCTTGGCTGCGTCGATGAGCTTGCCGACGACGGCATAGCTGTACGGGCCGCCGGAATCCTTGGCGCAGATGGATACCTGCCGTTCCGTGCAGGCAAGGCCGTCGCCCACGCAGCCCATGTCGACGCTGATGGATTCCGTCACACCCTCCGGCACGGAGGCCGAACCGCCGAAGCCAACCTCTTCATAGACGGTCACATGGACATACGTGCGGCGCGGCAGCGTCTTCTTTTCGTCATGCAGGTATTTTGCAAAGCCGAGCAGAATACCGACGGAGAGCTTATCGTCGAGGAAGCGGCTTTTGATGTAGCCCGAAGCCGTCACGTGCGTGCGCGGGTCGAAGCAGACGATATCGCCTGTCTCAATGCCGAGCGCACGCGTCTCTTCGGCAGAAGAAACATTCTCGTCCAGCAGGATCTCGGTCGTGTCGAAGGTTCGGTTCGTCTTGGCGTATTCGCCGTTGACGTGGACAGAGGCGTTGCAGAGCTGGAGCGTCCCCTCATAGACCTTGCCGGAGCGCGTATAGACGCGCACATTTTCCGTTTCGCCGTTTTCTGCGCGCATACCGCCGAGGCTCGTCACGCGCAGGCGGCCATTGGCCTTGACCTCCGCGACCATCGCGCCGAGCGTGTCCGTGTGCGCCTGCAAAAGCAGCCCGCCCTCTGCGGACTCCTCACCGCCGAGATCGATCAGAATGCCGCCCTTGGTCGTTTTCCGTGCGTCAAAGCCGAGCGATGCAAAAGCCTCCAGCACCCATTCGGCCGCTTTGTCCGTAAAGCCCGTCGGGCTGTCGATTGCAAGCAGCTGGACGGCTTTTTCTACTGCATATTGCGCATAACGCTGTTCCATTGTTTCCGCTTCCCCTTTAGAATTAAAATTTCAAAAACCCCGGCAGAGCTGTGGTTTCTGCCGGGATCGTAATTTACACGTCTTCCTTGTCGCCCTTCTGGCGGATGGTGATCTTGATCGGCGTACCGGTCAGACCAAAGACCGCGCGGATCTGGTTTTCCAGATACCGCTGGTACGAGAAATGGAACAGGCGGCTGTCGTTGCAGAAGAAGACAAAGTGCGGCGGCTTGACGCCGACCTGCGTGATATAGTAGATCTTCAGACGGCGGCCCTTGTCCGTGGGCGGCTGGACACGCGCGGTCGCGTCCTCCAGAATGTTGTTGAGCATACCCGTTGTAATGCGCATACTGTTCTGGTTGGAAACAGCGACGATCATGTCAAACAGCTTGTCGACGCGCTGACCGGTCAACGCCGAGATGAATACGACTGGCGCATAGGTCATGTAGCTGAGGTCACGGCGGATCTCCGCTGTCTTCTCGTCCATGGTGTTCGTGTCCTTTTCGACCGTATCCCATTTGTTGACGACGATGATACAGGCCTTGCCCGCCTCGTGTGCCAGCCCTGCGACCTTGGTATCCTGCTCCGTCACGCCCTCGTTGGCATCGATCAGGATGAGGCACACATCCGCACGCTCAATGGCGGCAATGGAGCGCAGATTGGAATATTTCTCAACTGCATCGTCAACCTTCGACTTGCGCCGCATACCGGCGGTGTCAATGAACAGGAACTTGCCGGATTCGTTTTCAAAATAGCTGTCGATGGCGTCACGCGTCGTGCCTGCGACATTGGAGACGATCACGCGCTCCTCGCCGAGAATCTTATTAAGCAGGCTCGATTTGCCGACGTTCGGCTTGCCGATGATGGCGACCTTGATGACGTCCTCGTCGTATTCCTCGCCGTCGTCCGGCGGGAAGCTTTCGACGCACGCGTCGAGCAGGTCGCCGGTTCCATGGCCGTGGACGGCGGAAACCTCGATAGGGTCGCCGAGGCCAAGCGCGTAGAATTCATACGCGTCGGGATTGGCATGGCCGGTCTGGTCGCACTTGTTGACGGCCAGCACGACCGGCTTTTTCGACCGCTTGAGCATGGACGCGACCTCCGCGTCCGCAGCGGTCAGGCCGACCGTCACGTCGACGACCATAACGATGACCGTGGCCGTCTCGATGGCGATCTCCGCCTGACGGCGCATGAACTTCAGCATTTCGTTGTTCGTGCCGGGCTCGATGCCGCCGGTGTCGACAAGGGCAAAGCCGCGGCCGTTCCACTCGCATTCGCCGTAAATGCGGTCGCGGGTGACGCCGGGCGTGTCCTCGACGATGGCCATGCGCTTGCCGGTCAGTTTGTTAAAGAGCATCGACTTGCCGACGTTCGGCCGGCCGACGATGGCTACGATGGGCTTCGACATGGTAGGCCCTCCTTTCAGGCTTCCTTTTCAGGATAAGAAAAGAGGAAGGCGCACAGCCTCCCTCTCATCTCTTTCAGCGAAATCACTTAGCTTCAACAGAAATGACTTCACGGCCATTGTAGTAGCCGCAAGCCTTGCAGGCTCTGTGAGGCAGGCGGGGCTCGCCGCACTTCGGGCAAGCGACGACGCCGGGGATCGCCAGCTTCCAGTGGGAACTGCGTCTCTTATCTCTTCTTGCGCGGGATACTTTTCTCTTGGGTACTGCCATGTGGTACACCTCCTTGGTCTAAATGCCCGAAGGCACATTATCTACTTATTTATCCAGTAACTGCTGTAAAACAGCAAAACGGGAATCGGGTTCTTTTTTGCAGCCGCACGGCCCTTCGTTGAGGTTTTTGCCGCAGCGGAAGCAAACGCCCTTGCAGTCGGGCCTGCACAGAAGCTGGCTGTCCATATTGAGAACAAAGGCGGTCGTGATGATGTCGGTCAGATCGGCGCAGCCGTCGTGGATGCCGAACACCCATTCATCCTCCGTCTGCTCCAGCTCCTCTTCTGAAACCAGAACTGCGTGGACCGGGATCTGCACCGCACGCGTAAACTCACCGGCGCAGCGGTCGCATACGCCGTGCAGCGTCGTGCTGAGTTCGCCGGTCAGTTCGAGAACGCCTGCCGTATTGCGAACCTTGCCGCTGGCCAGAATCGGCTCTGACGCGGGCCTGCAGCTGCCGAAAACAAGACCGGACAGATCCTCGCGCGTCTCAAACGGAAGACTTGCGCCGGGCGTTACAAGAATTGGCTTCAGATCCAGCAGCATAGCGCCCTCCAATCCATAATCGTGCGATGGATATTATATCGAATAATCGCAGGGAAGTCAAATACTTTTTCATAAATTTTTCGTTCTTTTTCGCGAACACCGGATTCTTTACAGAAAGGACGCCGCGTGATAAAATAAAAACAGACTATTTGTTTTGTATGGAGACCGCTATGAAGGAATTCACCATCACGCAGAACGACGCCGGGCAGCGGCTCGACCGGTGGCTGGCAAAGGCCGTTCCCCTGCTCCCCGCTTCGCTGGCACAGAAATACATCCGGCTCAAGCGCATCAAGCTGAATGGCAAACGCGCCGAGCGCGACACGCGGCTGACCGCCGGGGACACGCTGCAATTATACATCAACGACGAGTTTTTTGATACCCCAAAAGAAGAAAATGCTTATCTGACCGTCGCCGCGCCGAAACTGCATATCGTCTATGAGGACGAAAATCTCCTGCTGGTCGATAAAAAGCCCGGACAGGCTGTGCATCCGCATGACGGCGCGGAATACGGCAAAACGCTGATCGATCACATTCAGGCATATCTCTACGCCAACCGCGAGTGGCGGCCCAGAGAGGAGCACGCCTTTGCCCCGGCCCTGTGCAACCGCATCGACCGCAATACCGGCGGCATTGTCATTGCCGCAAAGAACGCGGAGGCACTGCGCATTCTGAACCAGAAGATCAAGGATCGCGAAATCGACAAGCGCTATCTTTGCATTGTGCACGGAACGCCCCGCCCGGCCTCCGGCAGGCTCGAGGGGCAGCTGTTCAAGGACGCGAAGGAAAACCGCGTCTACATCACGAAAACGCCGCAGAAGGGCTCAAAGACCTGCATCACATTCTACAAAACGCTTCAGAGCCGGAACGGGCTGAGCCTTGTGGAGTGCGAGCTTGTGACCGGGCGCACCCATCAAATCCGCGCGCAGATGGCCGCCGCAGGCTGGCCGCTGCTGGGCGACGGCAAATACGGAAAGCTCGACAAGCGCTACGACCGGAAATTTCAGGCGCTCTATTCCTACAAGCTGACGTTCCAATTTACAACAGACGCCGGGTGCCTTTCCTATCTCAACGGCAAAACGTTTCAGGTCGAGTCTGTCGATTTTGTGCAGGAATACTTTACATAATCAATCTTTTTCTTCGTTTTCTCCAAAGTTGGAAGAACTTTCAAAATGTTCTTCCAACTTTTTTGCACAATTTTCTGTTTAGATATTGACAAATCCACCCCCGCCGGATATATTCAATCCAGTATGTTTCGGGCGGCTCCGGCAAGGTTCGACGCATACAAATTTTTTTGAAATGGGGGAGGATACATGTCCAAAGAGCTCATTCGCCTCACGAATCTCACTATGACATTCGAGGACGGAGAGACGATTCTCGACAACATCAACCTGTACATCAACAACAAGGAATTCCTCACATTGCTGGGGCCCAGCGGCTGCGGAAAGACGACCATGCTCCGGATCATCGGCGGTTTTTTGACCCCGACGTCCGGCGACGTGCTGTTCAACGGCAAGCGGATCAACGATCTGCCCGCCTATCAGCGCAAGATCAACACGGTCTTCCAGCGCTACGCGCTGTTCCCGCATCTGGACGTGTACGACAACATCGCCTTCGGTCTGCGCATTGCAAAGGTCAAGGAGGATGAGATCGACGAACGCGTGACCGAGATGCTGGAAATCGTCAGCCTCAAGGGCTTCGAAAACCGCAAGGTGACGAGCCTGTCCGGCGGCCAGCAGCAGCGTGTGGCCATTGCCCGCGCACTGGTCAACCGCCCGCAGGTGCTGCTGCTCGACGAGCCTCTGGGCGCACTCGATCTGCGCCTGCGCAAGGATATGCAGAACGAACTGAAGAATATCCAGCAGCGAATGGGAATTACATTTATATATGTCACGCACGATCAGGAAGAGGCGCTGACCATGTCCGACACCATCGTCGTCATGAACAAGGGCAAGATCCAGCAGATCGGCCGGCCGGAGGATATCTATAACGAGCCGAAGAACGCATTCGTCGCGGATTTCATCGGCGAGTCCAATATTCTCGACGGCGTGATGCTGGAGGACTATGTCGTCAAGTTCTTCGGCCGCAAGTTCCAGTGCGTGGACAAGGGCTTTGCGCCCAATGAGCCGGTCGACGTCGTTATCCGTCCGGAGGACGTGGATATCGTTCCGCCGGAGCAGGGCCATCTGTGCGGCACCGTCACCTCCGTCACCTTCAAGGGCGTCCACTACGACACCATTGTCGATTTCAAGGGCTTCAAGTGGCTCATTCAGACCACGGATTACTGCCCTGTTGACGCGTACATCGGCATTCGCCTCAATCCTGAGGATATCCATATCATGCACAAGAGCGAGTATTCCGGCCTCTACGGCGACTACTCCTCCTACAGCGCGGAATATGACGAGATTGCCGACGCCTCGGAGGAAGAAGCCGATGAAGAATAACAACAAGCTTCTCGCCTGCCCGTATATTATCTGGATGGTCCTGTTTACGATCATCCCGTTGGGTATCGTCGTCTATTACGCGCTGACCGATTCTATCACCGGCCAGTTTACGCTTTCCAACCTGTCCGGCATGGGCACGTATCTGCCGATCTTCCTGCGCTCGATCTGGCTGAGCCTGTTTGCTTCGCTGATCTGCCTGATCATCGGCTACCCTGTCGCATATTTTATCGCGCAGTGCAAGCCGCTCACGCAGCGGTTCCTCGAAATGCTCATTATGCTCCCGATGTGCATGAGCTTCCTGCTCCGTACGCTGGCCTGGGTCGGTATGCTGGAGGATACGGGCATCATCAACACGCTCCTGCAGCACATCGGCATTTCTCCGCTGCCGCTCATCCGGACAAACGGCGCCGTCATTCTCGGCATGGTGTATAACTACCTGCCCTACATGATCCTGCCGCTCTACACGGTCATTATGAAGATCGACAACCGGCTTGTTGAGGCTGCGCTTGACCTCGGCTGCCGTCCGTCGCAGGTGTTTTCCCGTGTCATCCTGCCGCTTTCCGGCCCCGGTATTCTGTCCGGCCTTACGATGGTCTTCGTCCCGGCTGTCTCTACCTTCTACATCTCCCAGAAGCTCGGCTCCACCGGCACGACGCTCATCGGCGATGTGATCGAGTCCCAGTTCAAGACCGCCTACAACCCGAACCTCGGCGCGGCCATGAGTCTGGTGTTGATGATCCTGATCTTTATCTGTGTCGCCGTTATGAACCGCTTCGGCGAGGGCGATGGAGAGGAGGTCATCAAGGTATGAAGCACTTCAACCGCACCGTCACCGTCCTGGTGTTCATCTTCCTCTACATTCCCATGATCGTTCTGGCCGTGGCCTCGTTCAACACCGGCACGGACATCGCAAGCTTCAAGGGCTTCACGCTCCGGCAGTACGCCAATCTGTTCCGGGACGGCACGCTCCTGACGCTCCTGCGCAACTCTGTCATCATTGCGCTGCTGGCGACGCTCATCTCTACCGTCGTCGGCACAATGGCTGCCGTCGGCATCCACAGCATGAAGGGCCGGCTCCGCTCCGCCGTCATGACCATAACGAACATCCCCATGACGAATCCGGATATCGTCACCGGCGTTGCGCTGGCGCTGCTGTTCGCGTTCGCGGGGACGGTTTTGAAGACCAACTCCGTGCTCGGCTTCTGGACGCTTCTCATCGCGCATATCACGTTCGATCTCCCCTATGTCATTCTGAACGTCATGCCGAAGCTCCAGCAGATGGACAAGGATCTGGTCGAGGCCGCGCTGGATCTCGGCTGCACGCCGTTCCAGTCGTTCACCAAGGTCGTCATTCACGAGATCATGCCCGGCATCATTTCCGGCGCTCTCATGGCATTCACCATGAGTCTGGACGATTTCGTCATTTCGTATTTCGTCACCGGCTCCAGCTTCATTACACTCCCGGTCGAGATCTACAACTATACGAAAAAGCCCATTCAGCCGAAGATCTACGCGCTGTTTACGCTGATGTTCATCGTGATCCTTGTCCTGATGGTCGTCATGAACCTGCTGCAGGCCAAATCCGAGAAGAACCGGCAGCAGCCGAGGAGGGTCCGTGCATGAAAAAACGATTTTTTTCTGTTCTGCTGGCGCTCGTTCTGCTGCTCTGTGCCGTTCCCCTGCCCGCCCACGCCGCCGCCAATGAGATCACCGTCTACAACTGGGGCCAGTACATCTCCGACGGCACGGATGACGGTCTGGACGTGATCAAGGCGTTTGAGGAAGAAACGGGCATTAAGGTCAATTATCTGACATTTGACTCCAACGAGTCCATGTACACCAAGCTCAAGACCGGCGGCACAACGTTCGACGTGATCATCCCGTCTGATTACATGATCGCTAAGCTGATCTCCGAGGATATGCTCGAGCCGCTGGACTTTGCCAGTATTCCGAATTACGAATATATTGACGAAGCCTTCCGTGATCAGGCGTATGACCCGGAAAACACCTACTCCGTTCCCTACACATGGGGCACGGTCGGTCTGATCTACAACAAAAACTACGTTTCGGACGAGGATGCGGAAAGCTGGTCCTGCCTGTGGAACTCCAAGTATCAGGGCAAGCTTCTGATGTTCGATAACCCGCGCGACGCATTCGCCATTGCGGAATCCATGCTGGGCTACAGCTTCAACACGGAGGACGAGCAGGAGCTTAAAAACTGCGCCGACCTGCTGGCCACGCAGTCCCCTGTTCTGCAGGGCTACGTCATGGACCAGATCTTTGACCGCATGGAGCGCGGCGAAGCCTGGGCAGCTCCCTATTACGCGGGCGACTACCTGACCATGGTCGAGGAAAATCCCGATCTGGGCTTCAGCCACCCGAAAGAGGGCTTCAATATCTTCATTGACGCCATGTGCATCCCGAAGGGCTGCCAGAACAAGGAGGGCGCGGAGGCATTTATCAACTTCCTCTGCCGCCCGGATATCTCCGCCGCCAATCTGGATTACATCGGCTATTCCACCCCGGAGACTGCCGCAAAGGACTATCTGGACGAGGAAGTGACGTCCAGCCCCGTCTCCTACCCGGACGACGAGACGCTTGCGCGCAGCGAATCCTTTGCCGAGCTCGGCGTGGAGGCCACGCAGGTGATGAATGACCTGTGGCTTTCCGTCAAGACCTCAACATCAAACACGACACTGTATCTGATTCTGACGATTGCGGCCATTGCCGCAGTGATCCTGTTCTTCGTGATCTCCGGCATTGTCCGGCGCCGCAAAAAAGCACGCCGCTGCCGCAAGTGGAAGCAGGCATAAAAATGATTTTGGCCAGCAGCTACGCTGCTGGCCATTTCTGCTGCAAGCTGTTTTTTACGGCCCTGTCCGCAGCTCGACATCGCCGGAGACGGTTTCTGCGGTGATGGCGCAGAGCTTATCGCCGCTGGAGAGGAAGCCGTCGGTGTCACGGTCGCCGCTGACGGTGCTGAGATCCAGCGTGTACCGGCAGCTGCCCTCCGGAAGCGTAAGGCGCAGATCGCCGCTGACGCTGTTGAAGCTGACCTCATCCGGGGCTGCGGTGCAGCTGATGCGCGCTTCCCCGGAAACGGTCTCACAGTCAATATCGCTGCCGTCCGCCGGAAGCGCAGTCAGGGAGATATCTCCGCTGACAGTACCGAAGTCATAGTCCTCAGCCAGAAGCCCCGGGCCGGTAATATTGCCGCTTGTGGTGCTGACGGTGAGCGAATCCACGCTGCCGCCCATCAGTTCCACATTGGCCGAGACCGTTTCGACTGTGATGCTTTTCAGTGTGGACTCGCCGGGCAGGAAAACAGTCAGCGCCTTCCGCGGCAGATCCGTGCTGCTGAAAAACCTTGATCTGCACGGCTGGATGATGAGCTTACCGTCACTGACCCTGTACCGCATGCGGTAATCCTCGTTATTGCCGGTATAATCCTCCTGAAAATTCACACCGTCCTCGTCCGATTCGACCAGATACACATCGCCGGTCAGCCAATGGATCTCGATTTCTGTGATATCTGTCAGCAGCTCGGAAGCCGCTGCAGGCTGTTCCTTGCTGCCGAAGCCGGAGCGGTCAAGCGTTTCATATTTGTTCGCGTTGTCATAGATATAACGTCCTCCCGCGCGCAGCACACCGAAGGCTGCCCGGCCCGCAAAGTTCAGCGCCAGAATCGCCGCTGCCACACCCACACAGATAAGCGCGATGGCCCAGCCGGGGAGCTTTTTCTTCCTGCCGGTCTGCGGCGCAGTGGATACCGCGTCCGGTGTAGGCGGCGCAGGAAAATCCCGCTTTTTGGGTTTTTCTGCCGCCTGCTTGTGCTCATACAGCTCCGATACGTCGCCGATGCCGCCGACGGCCTCGTCATACGCTTCCTGCTCCGATTTACCGGCGGCGATCAGATCGTCGTACCGGTCGAGCGTGTGCTGTAAGATCTCCTGCTGCACCTCCGCGTTGCGGATGGTCAGTGCAGCGTCTTTAAAAAGTCCGTTTACATAGACCTTGATCTGCTCTCTCATGCTTCTCCCTCCAATAATGCGTTCAGAATGCGCACGCTTGCGTCCCATTCTGCCCGCGCCTGCCGGTAAGCCTCCCGGCCCTTTTCTGTAATTCTGTAATACTTCCGTCTGGCTCCGACCGCTTCATCGCCCCAGTAGGAGGTAATGTACCCGCTGTCCTCCAGCCGGCGGAAGGCGGTATAGAGCGTGGCCTCCTTCAGGACGAATTCGCCGCCGGAACAATTTTCAATGGTTTTGTTGATCTCATAGCCGTAGCTGTCGCGGCGCAGAAGCTGCGCCAGGATCACCGCGTCCGTATGACCGCGGATCACGTCTGCCCGAATGGACACATCCCCACCTCCGTTTCGGTGCGGCTAGTATAACACGATATACCTCGCCTGTCAAGGTATATCACGATAATATTTTACATGAAGAAAATTCATGAACTGCATTCGAAATCAGCACTTGTCATGTGCCCCGCAATATGCTATACTTCCACACAGCAAGATACGGAAGAAGGGACGCCTGTATGCGCATTGTCATTAAAATCGGCACCTCCACCATCACGCATCCAACCGGCAGGCTGAACATCCGCCAGATGGAAGTGCTCTGCAAGGTGCTCAGCGACCTCAAGAATGCCGGAAATGAGGTGATCCTCGTCTCCTCCGGCGCGATCGGCATGGGCGTGGGCAAGCTCCGCCTCGGAAAGCGGCCGGCAGATGTACCGACCAAGCAGGCTGCCGCCGCAGTCGGTCAGTGTGAGCTGATGTATACCTACGACAAGTTGTTCTCCGAATACCGCCACACCGTCGCACAGATCCTGCTGACGGCGGACGATATCGCCGACCCAGTCCGGCACGAGAATTTCCGGAACACGATCCAGCGCCTGCTGGAGCTGGATGCGATTCCGATCGTCAACGAGAACGACACGGTTTCCGTCGCAGAGTTCGGCATCGGCGACAATGATACGCTCTCGGCCATCGTCGCGACCAGCGTTCACGCCGATCTGCTCGTGCTGCTGTCGGATATTGACGGTCTGTACACTGCCGACCCGCATAAAAATCCAGACGCTGCGCGCATCGAATTGGTTCCCGAAATCACAGAAGAAATTCTGCGCCTTGCCGACGGCAAGGGTTCCGAGCTTGGAACCGGCGGCATGAAAACCAAGCTTACCGCTGCGCAGATCGTCACAAAAGCCGGAACAGATATGATCATTGCCAACGGAGCAGAGGTCGAGAAGCTCTATGCGCTGCTCGACGGGAAATCCATCGGCACAAGATTTTTAGGAAAGAAGGCAGACATATGACGACACAGGCGCTTTTACAGCAGGCCAAGGCCGCCTGCCCGCAGCTTGCGTGGCTGGGGAGTGAAGAAAAGAACCGGGCCATCCTGCAAATGGCAGATGCAATTGAGGCAAATGCAGATGTCATTCTCGCCGCAAACGCAGAAGATATGCACGCGGCGCAGGACGTCATTTCAAGCGTCATGCTCGACCGCCTGCGCCTGACAAAGGACCGGATCGCCGCCATGGCGGACGGTATGCGGCAGGTCGCGAAGCTCCCTGACCCGGTTGGGGAAATTCTGGCTGAGGTGAAGCGGCCCAATGGACTTGTGATCCGCAAAACTGCGGTTCCGATGGGTGTCGTCGCCATTATCTACGAAAGCCGCCCGAACGTTACCTCTGACGCGGCGGTGCTCGCCCTCAAAAGCGGCAATGTCTGCGTCCTGCGCGGCGGGAAAGAGGCATACTGTTCTGCCGCAGCCATTGTTGCGGCTATGCACGAGGGCCTGCGCGCCGTCGGCCTGCCGGAAGCCCTTGTGAATCTGGTGTCGGACACCACGCGGCAGAGCGCGCACGAGCTTATGACGGCAAACGGCCTGGTTGACCTGCTCATCCCGCGCGGCGGCGCGGGACTCATCCGCGCCTGCGTCGAATCGGCGACCGTCCCGTGCATCGAGACGGGCACCGGCATCTGCCATGTGTACGTGGACAAGGACGCAGATTTGGACAAGGCGCTGAATATCATCGAAAACGCCAAAACCAGCCGCCCGTCCGTCTGCAACGCGGAAGAAGTCGCAATCGTCCATGCGGATATCGCCGGGCAGTTCCTGCCCATGCTCAAAAAGCGCCTTGTCGACGACCGCGCTGCGGCCGGTCTGCCGCCCGTCGAGCTTCGTCTGGACGAGACAGCGCAGCAGATCATTTCCGGCACACCTGCGGGGAAACAGGATTTCGACACGGAATTTCTGGATTATATTCTTGCCGTCAAGACCGTTTCCAGCGCGGACGAGGCGTTTTCCCATATCGCCGCGCACTCCACGCACCATTCCGACGCGATCATCACCGAAAACGCGCAGACCGCGCAGCGCTTTACGCAGCTAGTTGACAGTGCTGCAGTTTATGTAAACGCATCCACGCGGTTTACAGACGGCGGCGAATTCGGCCTCGGCTGCGAAATGGGCATTTCCACGCAGAAGCTCCACGCCAGAGGCCCTATGGGTCTGCGGGAGCTGACGACTTATAAATATATTATAACGGGCGACGGGCAGACCCGGTAAGGAGGAACTTATGTCAACCTATCAGCTTGGATTTATCGGAACCGGGAATATGGGCGGCGCGCTGGCGCAGGCTGCGGCAAAAAGCGGCGCGGGTATGCTCCTGTCCAACCGCACAGCGGACAAGGCGGTGCGTCTGGCCGCAGAGCTCGGCTGCGCAGCCGGGACGAATCTGGAGGTCGCAGAAGGCTGCAAATACATCTTTCTCGGCGTCAAGCCGCAGATGCTCCAGGCGCTGCTGGCAGAGCTGAAAGCGCCGCTTTCGGCGCGGACGGACCGGCCCGTGCTCGTCTCCATGGCGGCAGGCGTTACGATCAGGACGATCAGAGAAACGCTGGGCCTCCCCTGCCCGGTCGTGCGGATCATGCCGAATCTGTCGGTCGCGCTTGGGAAGGGCGTGGTTCTGATCTCCCCGGACGATACTGTTACGGAGGATGAGCTGACCGCACTGGAAGAAGCACTGAAACCGGCCGGGCTTCTGATGCGGATGCCGGAGGACAAGCTTGACGCGGGCAGCGCAGTTTCCGGCTGCGGCCCGGCGTTCGTCTATCTGTTTCTGGACGCGCTGGCAAACGGCGGCGTAAGCTGCGGCCTGCCATATCCGCAGGCGCTGGCACTTGCCGCACAGACCATGATCGGCGCGGCAGAAATGGCGCTTGCCTCCGGCAAGCACCCCGGAAAGCTCCAATCCGAGGTTTGCAGCCCCGGCGGAACGACGATCGCAGGCGTCCGCGCGCTGGAACAGCGCGGCGCCCGCGCCGCTGCCATGGACGCAGTGATCGCCGCCTACGAACGCACCTGCGAGCTGGCCGCACACTGAGCCGGAATAACCGATTCCATATACAACAGCCCAGACTGCCGTTGAAAGCGGTCTGGGCTGCTGCATATTTGTTTGCAACTGATCCATCCGATTGATTGAAGGTCAGACTATGGCGATGCACGTGTTTCGACACGGGAGCGCTGCCGGCGGCTGGAGCGGAATTTCCGCAAGACAGGCCGCAGAGCAATTAAAAATCACCCACCGGACAGTTCTCCTGTGGGTGAAAGAAAAAGCGGTCAAGTAGGGACTAAAAAAATTTTGAGAATTTACAAGCCGTTCATAGGTGGACAACCGCCCGTGAACGGCTTGCATGTAAACTAAACTCATAATGAATCCAAGCAAATTCATCATGCCCTGCGAAGTTCTGTCACATGTGGATGGAAATTGCAGCGGCTTTTGAAGAGAATATTGCTTTTTTCTGTTTAAGGCGCTATAATCGGCATATACCGAAAACAAAGGAGGCATATCCATGCCAAGACCGCCACGGTGCCGTCGGATTTGTGGCGCACCACAGGTCGATACCTTCTGCCCCAACGGGTGTGGGGATACCGAGCCGATCCTGCTGACGCTGGACGAGTACGAGGTCATTCGGCTGGTTGACTTGGAGCAGCAAACCCACGAGCAGTGTGCCGCGCAGATG
>OWIO01000045.1_pt1 | contig 88819 bp, 96 predicted proteins | sample 1733011 | NCBI WGS metagenome assembly OWIO01 (sample SAMN05065779, study PRJEB22554) | human gut metagenome | biome: ENVO:2100002; feature: ENVO:00000062; material: ENVO:00002003 | host: Homo sapiens | place: USA | reverse complement strand
GGCCATGAGCGAACCGGGCGGGGCGACCAACGCCGGCAACGACCATGCCATGCGCGACTTCCGGATGCAACTGCCTTGGCTGGGAGTAGCCGAGGCGGGTAATTCGGGATTCCGTTTCGTGCGCATCGACCTGTTGGACGATAACGCAGAGCTCATCCTGCGGGAAGCCAGCGCCTGCTCTATCTTCCGCGATCTGGCCTACAAAGGCTCGTTCCGGTGCAGCGACACCCTGCTCAATAAAATATGGCAAACAGGTGCCTACACCGTCCACCTGAATATGCAGAACTACCTGTGGGACGGCATCAAGCGCGACCGTCTGGTATGGGTGGGCGACCTGCACCCCGAAGTGATGACCGTTTCGACCGTCTTCGGCGGCGACCCGATCGTCCCCTCCAGCCTCGACCTGGCCCGCGACATTACCCCGCTGCCCGCCTGGATGAACGGCATCGGTTCGTACTCCCTGTGGTGGATCATCATCCAGCGGGACTGGCACCGGTACCAAGGGGATCTGAAATACTTGAAAGGACAAAAAGAATACCTCGCCGGGCTGCTGCGGCAGGTCATCTCCGGGCTGGACAAAAACGGCAGGGAACAGTTGGGCGGCACGCGCTTTCTGGACTGGCCTTCGAGCGAGAACAAAGAGGCCATAGACGCCGGGCTCCAGGCCCTGACCGTCATGGCGCTCCAGGCCGGAACCGAGCTGTGCGGCATCTTGGGAGATACGGAACTCGCCCAGCAAAGCCGGCAGGCACACGCAAAAGCGCTCAAAGAGGCCGAAAAAATGGCCAAAACTTTCCTGAAAAAACACGACGGCACCCTGAAAGGGGATAAACAAGCCGCCGCCCTGCTCGCCCTGTGCGGAGCGGCGGAACCGGAAAAAGCGGCCGACATCCTCAAAGCCGGAGGGCCGGCGAACTTTTCCACTTTTTATGGCTACTACATGCTGGAAGCCTTGGCCGAGGCCGGACTTTACCAACAGGCGGCGGATATCATCCGCGCCTACTGGGGCGGCATGCTTGACATGGGGGCCACTACCTTCTGGGAAGACTTCGACCTCGACTGGACGAAGGACTCCTATGGGATAGACCGACTGCCCGAAGCCGGTAAAAAGGATATCCACGGGGATTTCGGGGCCTATTGCTACAAAGGGTTCCGCCACAGCCTGTGCCACGGATGGGCTTCCGGCCCGACGGCGTGGCTGTCCCGGTATGTGCTGGGCATAAATCCCGTCAGTCCCTCCGAAATCGAGATACAACCGCACCTGGGCGACCTGCCTTGGGCGGAGGGAACTTTCCCCACCCCCTATGGCATCGTGAAAGTACGCCACGAGAAAGGCCCGGACGGGCGGGTAAACACCGCCGTCAACGCGCCGAAAGAACTGAAAATAACTGTCAAAAAACCGAATATATTATGACTACACTACGAAAATGGATGGCCCTCGCGCTGGTGGCGTGCGCCGTTTCCCTCAGCGCCCAGAGCGCCGGGTGGAAGGGGGATTGGATCACCGCCTCCGACTGCCACAACAACCCCAACACCTGGATCGCTCTGCGCAAGGTAGCCAACATCGACAAAGTGCCGCAGAAGCTCGAAGCCCGGGTCGCAGCCGACTCCAAATACTGGATGTGGGTGAACGACAGCCTGGTGGTCTTCGAGGGCGGCCTGAAACGGGGCCCCGATCCCGAGGGCACCTATTACGATGTGATAGACATCGCCCCGTACCTCAAGGAAGGAAAGAATACGATCGCCGTCCTGCTGTGGTATTTCGGCAAGAGCGGGTTCAGCCATAAATCGAGCGGAAAGGCCGGACTGCTCTTCGACGCCGAAGGCGGCGGGGTGAGCATCGTCTCGGATGCCAGTTGGCAGGCCTGCGTATACCAGGCATTTCAGAACACGGGCAAACCGCTGCCCAATTACCGCCTGCCGGAAAGCAACATCCGCTACGACGCGCGCTTCGCGATGGACGGATGGAATACGGCGGCCTACAAAGGTTCTTTCCCGCCGGCGGAAGTCATTGCCAAACCCGGCGAAAAACCGTTCGGCAACCTCGTGGAACGGCCTATCCCGATGTGGAAAGACTATGGGCTCAAACCGTACGAAAGCGTGAAAGTATCGGGCGACACGTTGATCTGCCGCCTGCCATACAACTGCCAGATGACCCCTTACATCGAATTGGAAGCCCCTGCCGGCGATACGGTTCGTATCCAGACCGATAACTACAAGGGCGGCAGCGAGAACAATGTCCGGGCGGAATATATCACCCGGGACGGCTTGCAGTCCTATGAAAATCCCGGCTGGATGAACGGGCATTATGTATGGTACATCATCCCCAAAGGGGTGAAAGTAAAAAATGTATCCTTTCGCGAAACGGGCTACGATACGGAATTCGTGGGTACATTCACCTGCGACGACCCCTTCCTGAACGAATTGTGGGAAAAATCTGCGCGCACCCTTTACATCACCATGCGCGATACGTACTTCGACTGCCCCGACCGCGAGCGCGCCCAATGGTGGGGTGATGCCGTGAACGAACTGGGCGAAGCGTTCTACGCCCTCTCCCCTTCGGCGCAGAAACTGGCGGTGAAAGGCATCCATGAACTGGTGAACTGGCAGCGCGACAACGGAGTGATCTATTCGCCCGTTCCGGGAGTAGGCACGAGCGAACTGCCGCTCCAGATGCTGGCCTCGGTGGGCTGGTACGGGTTCTACACCCAATACTACTACAGCGGGGATTCATCTTTCGTCAAGGACGTATACGACCGCGTACACCGGTACCTGCACGACGTGTGGCAGGTAGGCCCCGACGGGCTGCCGCTGCTGCGCAAAGGCGACTGGAACTGGGGCGACTGGGGGGCCGACATCGACATGGGCGTGCTCACCACCACCTGGTATTACCTGGCCCTGAAAGCCGAGCGGGAATTCGCCCTGATGCTGGGCCGCACAGCCGATGCCGAAAAAGACGCGCAGATGATGGCCGCCATCGAGAAAGCATTCGACGGGGCGTACTGGACAGGAAAAGTATACCGTTCGAAAGAACACACCGGGGCGGACGACGACCGGGCACAGGCGATGGCTGTCGTATCGGGCCTGGCCTCGAAAGACAAATACCCGATGATCACCCAGGCACTGAAAAAAGAATACCACGCCAGCCCGTACATGGAAAAATATGTGCTCGAGGCGCTCTTTATAATGAACGAGGGAGAATTCGCCATCCAACGCATCCACGACCGGTACGCCAAGATGATGGCCTATAAGGATTACTCCACCCTGTTCGAAGGCTGGGGCATCGGTGCCGAAGGATTCGGCGGGGGCACGATCAACCATGCCTGGAGCGGCGGCCCGCTGACGATGATGAGCCAGAAAGTATGCGGTATCGAACCGACGTCGCCCGGCTTCAAGACCTTCCGGGTAGCCCCGCAGCTCAGCGGGCTCGACCACGCCGAAGCCTCGATGGTCACGGCTGACGGAGGACGCATCGCCGTAAAAGTCCAAAAAGAAGGACAGAAACTGAGCGTAACGGTGACCGTACCCAAAGGCTCGAAAGCCCAGGTGGTGTTCCCCGACGGAAAATCCAAGACCGTAGGGGCCGGTACCCATACCGTGAAACGATAAATAGATTTATTTGGTTACACTTTTTATTTTTGTGTGCGGCGGCGGCAAAACCGAAAGGGTTGCCGCCGTCTTTTTTGTGCCCGGCAGCAGAAATGCCGCCTTTAAAAAATTGCACAAATGCCCGCAGGGCCTTACCTTTGTACCTTACCAGTATAAAAACGAAATGGAATTCTCTCCCCTTACAGCCCTTTGCCCCCTGGACGGCCGCTACCGCTCCACCGGGGAGGCCCTGGCCCCTTATTTCTCGGAATTCGGACTGATACGCTACCGCGTGATGGTCGAAGTGGAATACTTCATCGCGCTTTCGGCCCTGAAGGAACAACTCCCCCAACTGTCCGGTGTACCGGAAAGCGTTTTCCCGGCCCTGCGGGATATCTACACCGATTTTTCGGAGCGCGACGCCCTGATGATCAAAGAGATCGAAAAAACGACCAACCACGACGTAAAGGCGGTGGAGTATTTCCTGAAAGATCGTTTTAAAAAACTGGGGCTGGAAAGCCAGAAAGAGTTCATCCATTTCGGCCTTACTTCGCAGGACATCAACAACACGGCCGTGCCGCTGTCCGTCAAGGAAGCCCTCGGCCAGATCTACCTGCCGGAACTCAAAGGGTTGGTCGAACTGCTGGAAAAGCTGGCCGGCGAATGGGACGACATCCCGATGCTGGCGCACACCCATGGACAGCCCGCTTCCCCCACCCGTCTGGGCAAGGAAATCCGCGTATTCTCCGAGCGCCTGCGCATCCAGACGGAAACGTTGGAAAAACTGCCCCACGGGGCAAAATTCGGAGGGGCCACCGGCAATTTCAACGCCCACAAAGTGGCTTTCCCGGCTGTGGACTGGAACGCTTTCGCCCGGAAATTCGTCGAACAGACCCTGGGGCTGAAACGCTCGTACCCCACCACCCAGATAGAACATTACGACCTGATCGCCGCTATTTTCGACAACGTCAAGCGGATAAACAGCATCCTGATAGACCTGGACCGAGATATGTGGACTTATATCTCGATGGAGTATTTCCGCCAGCAAATAAAGGCCGGAGAGGTAGGATCGAGCGCGATGCCGCATAAGGTCAACCCGATAGACTTCGAAAATTCGGAAGGAAACCTCGGGGTCGCCAACGCCCTGTTCGAGCACTTGGCCGCCAAGCTCCCCGTTTCCCGGATGCAGCGCGATCTGACAGACTCCACCGTCCTGCGCAATGTCGGAGTGCCTTTCGGACATTCGCTGCTGGCCATCCGTTCCACGGTAAAAGGACTGAACAAGCTGATCGTCAACCGGGAAAAGATCACCGCCGATCTGGACAACAACTGGGCCGTCGTGGCCGAAGCCATCCAAACGGTGCTCCGCCGGGAAGGCTATCCCAACCCCTACGAAACGCTCAAGGCGCTCACCCGCACCAACGCCCGGATCACCAAGGAGAGCATCCGCGAATTCATCGATACGCTGGATGTCGCAGAGGAGATCAAGGACGAACTGCGCGCATTCTCGCCGATGAACTATACGGGATACTGATAATTCCCCATCACCACATAAAAAGCGGCTGCTTCCGTTGGAAGCAGCCGCTTTTCGGTATTGCCGGGACAATCTTAAGCAATCGTCACCGTCGGGTCCAAATACACATCCTGAACGGCATGGAGCAGTTCGACTCCGTCCTTCATCGGCTTCTGGAATGCCTTACGTCCGCTGATGAGGCCCATACCTCCGGCGCGCTTGTTGATCACGGCAGTGACGACCGCGTCTTTCAGATCGGAAGCCCCGTGCGATTCGCCGCCCGAGTTGATCAGCCCGACCCGGCCCATATATCCGTTGGCCACCTGGTAACGGCACAGGTCTATCGGATGGTCGGTCGTCAGTTCGGTATAGACTTTTTCATCCGTCTTGCCAAAACCGATCGCTTTGAACCCGCCGTTGACCGTCGGGAGCTTTTGTTTGACGATATCGGCCTTAATGGTTACTCCGATATGGTTGGCCTGGCTCGTCAGGTCGGCCGCCGTATGGTAGTCCACCCCGTCTTTTTTAAATCCGTCGTTGCGCAGGTAACACCACAGGATCGTGGCCATACCCAGTTCATGGGCGTATTCGAAGGCTTTGGCCACCTCCACGATCTCGCGGCGGCTGTCCTGGGAACCGAAATAAATGGTAGCCCCTACAGCTACGGCGCCCATATTCCACGCCTCTTTTACCGTACCGAACATCACCTGTTCGAACGTATTGGGGTAGGTGAGCATTTCGTTATGGTTCAGCTTTACGATGAACGGGATCTTGTGCGCGTATTTGCGGGCTACGCTGGCCAGCACTCCGAACGTGGAGGCCACGGCATTGCACTCTCCTTCGATGGCGAGCTTTACGATATTTTCCGGGTCGAAATACAGCGGATTGGGAGCGAACGAAGCTCCGGCCGAGTGTTCGATCCCCTGGTCGACAGGCAGAATGGACAGGTAGCCGGTATTTGCCAGCCGTCCGTGTCCGAGCATAGCCTGAAGGCTGTTCAGGGTGCGGATATTCCGGTCGGTCGGGATCCACAGTTTGTCTATAGTTTCCGGCGAAGGCACGTGGATGAGCGATTTGTCGATCGTTTTGCAAGTGTGGCCCAAGTAGTATTCGGCCGCCTTGCCCAGCAGTTCAATAACTTTTGTTTCCATGGTAATAAACTTTAAAACGTGATTGGTTTGGTGAATTATTCTTTCTTTGGATCGCAGCCGTCCTTCCAGGCCACTTTCTGCACCGGCTGGTGTTTCCGGCCGATGATGTCGCGGTACAGATCAGGACGGCGCGCCTGTAGGTAACGCGTGCCCCCGGCGTTGGCTATTTTTCCCTCCGTAGCGGTAGCGATGCAAAAATCGTCGCCCAAGGCCCGACATTCGGCCACGATGTCCCCGAAAGGATCGAGTATCATCGAGCAGCCGTTCTTGACCTCGGTATAGTCCATCCCGATGGGGTTGGAAAAGACGACATATACCGCATTGTCGTAAGCCCGCGCGGGGAGCCATTTCATCAGCCACGCACGACCTTTCAGCCCGTCGAACTCCACCCGGAGGGACGTAGGGTCGGTTTCCCGGTTCTGCCATAGAGCCGGATCGATCAACCCAGCGCCCGGACGGGGCGAAGGGGTGCACATGGTCACGTGCGGCATGAAAATGATCTGGGCGCCCAACAATTTGGTGGCCCGGACATTCTCCACGATATTGTTGTCGTAACATATCAGGATGCCGCATTTCCAGCCCTTGATATCGAAGACCGCATAACCGTCTCCCGGGGTGAGCGCCGGATGGATGAACGGATGGAGCTTGCGGTATTTGGCTTTCAGCCCGTCCCCGTCCACACAGACATGCGCTTTGTAGAGTTTCCCGTCGTCCCCTTTTTCAAAAAATCCGGCCAGCAGCGTCACGCCCGTATCCTGGGCGATGCGGATCAACTCCTGCGTACTGGGGCCTTCGGGGATCGATTCGGAGATATCGGCGAGTTGTTCCCGAGTGAGATCCTTGGCAAAAGTATAACCGCATACCGAGCATTCGTGGAAGGCCACTACATCGGCCCCCGCTGCGGCGGCTTTGCCGCATATCTCGCGGATGACGGACAGGTTATACCGTTTGTCGTTGTCGTGCGCTTCGAACTGTACGGATGCTATTTTCAGATTTTTCATAAAAAGAGATCGGGATATCGGGGGTTATTTCTTTTTGCCCTGGTTGGCTACGGCCTCCATCAGTTTTTTGATTTCCTCGGGGTCGCCCAGGAAATAATCCTTCTGCAGGCGCAGGTCGTCGTCGAACTCGAACACGTACGGCACGGCCGTAGGGAGGTTGAGGTTTACAATATCCTGATCGGAAATGCCCTTAAGGTGTTTGATGATACCCCGCAGGCTGTTCCCGTGGGCAGCGACGATCAGTTGGTTGGCCACTTTGAGCGTGGGAAATATCACGCAGTGCCAGTAAGGCATAATGCGCTCGATGCAATCCTTCAGCGATTCAGTGCGGGGAAGTTCTTCGTCCGGCACCTCGCGGTAGCGGATGTCGAAGCGGGGGTTGCGCGGGTCGTCTTCACCTAAGGGCAGCGGGGCCACGTCGTAACTGCGGCGCCAGATGAGCACCTGTTCGTCGCCGTATTTGGCGGCCGTCTCGGCTTTGTTCAAGCCTTGGAGTTGGCCGTAATGTTTCTCGTTCAGCCGCCAGGATTTCTCCACCGGGATCCAATCCTGGTCCATACGATCCAGCACGCAGTCGAGGGTCTTGACAGCCCGTTTGAGGTAGGAAGTGAATGCCTTATCGAAGACAAAGCCTTCTTTTTTCATCAGGTCGCCGGCTTTTTTAGCCTCTTCCACGCCTTTTTCCGTCAGATCGACGTCGGTCCACCCGGTAAAACGGTTCTCTTTGTTCCATGCGCTCTCTCCGTGGCGCAAAAGCACGATCTTTTTCATATTCGGTTTGGTTTTAAATTACTATATCTGTTTTTTATTCTTTTCTCTTGGTCACCAGCACTTTGTCTATCCGGGCTCCGTCCATGTCGACGATCTCCATATCCAGGCAGAGCCAGGAAAAACGCTCGCCCGTCTTGGGTACGCGTTGGAGGATATCGAGGATCAGGCCGCTGAGAGTCTTGTAATTGTATTTCGAGAACAGATTTTCCAGTTCGACCGCATCCAGCAGTTCGTAGAACGGGCACTGCCCGTCCACCAGCAGCGAACCGTCTTCCCGGCGGACGATCCGGTCGGTATCGTCGTCCTCGCTCATCCCGCCGAGCAGCCCTTTCACCACGTCCTTCAGGGTTACGATCCCTTCGACACTGCCGAACTCGTCGATCACGATACCGCTTTTGAGCTTCGAGGTCTTCAGGATATCCATCGCCTTGTAGACACTCATATTCTCCGGGAAATATTCGGCCGGGCGGACGATCTTTTCCAGTTTGAAGTCCGGATCGTCGGCATGGGCGAACAAATCCTTCAAATGCACGACACCTACCACCTCGTCCAGCGAACCGTCGCACACCGGGTATACGTTGAACACGTTCTTGCGGATCAGCGAACGGAGGTATTCCGTATCGCGGTGCAGGTCGAGCCATACGATATCGCTGCGGTGGGTCATGATCGAGGCGATACTCATATCCCCTAAGGAAAACACCCGGTCGACGATCTCGTGCTCCACCTGATCGATCTGGCCGCCGAGCGCACTCTGCGCCACCATTGCCTTTACTTCTTCCTCGGTGACGATATCGTCCCTGCGGTCTTTAAGACCCAACATCCGCGATACGGTGGACGTGCTTTTGGAAAGCACCCATACGAACGGGCTTGCCACCCGGGAGAGGAAGTCCATCACCGGAGCGATGACCTTAGCAGCAGATTCCGACATGCCCAAGCCGATCCGCTTAGGCACCAACTCCCCGAATATGAGCGTCAGGTATGTCACCACGATCACGATCACCGTTTTGGCTATCGCCAGCGAATAGGGTTCCAGTACTTCGATATGCGCAATCCAAACGGCTACGTAACCGGCCAGCATCTCCCCCGAAAAAAGCCCGGTGAGGATACCTATCAGGGTGATCCCTATCTGGATGGTCGAGAGGAAGCGGTCGGGGTTCTCCGAAAGCTTCAAAGCCGTGCGGGCCGCCTTACTGCCGTTGTTGGCATCGAGTTCCAGACGGGATCGCCGCGAGGATATGATGGCTATTTCCGACATGGAAAATACGCCGTTCAGTAATATAAGTCCCAGTATGATGAGAAATTCCATAAATATGTATTATCCTTTCTTCGTTAAATCCGTGACAAATCGACCTTTTCCACCGACAGGTTTCCGTAAGACTCAATGCTCTCCGGCACAAAGCGAAGCATCGCAAAATCCTCCGACCCAACCCCATCCGGATAGTATTCTTCCCATCCGGGACCCCAAGCCTGTTTTTTAAATTCCGCATCGGCCACCACTTCCACTTTGCCCCGCAGGCAGATACCCTTGTAATGCGCCCCGTCGAAGTAATACAGGCTGGCCTTTGGGCACGAGAGTATCTCTGCCGTCTTGTCCGACGAAGTATTGGTCGTCAGATAAATGGCCATCGGATTTCCATCAGCCCGGTACAAGGCCTGCAAATGCGGGTAGAGTTTTTCATTGCGCAGGTTGAGCATCGCCCGGGTATGGGGATAGCCGCGGAGATCTATCGTGGAAAGTACCACGAACTGGCTGGTAAGAACTATTTGCGGCAGTTGCCGCTCGTCGGGTTTCATATGTTTGTTTATCAGGTCAAACAAATTTAAGCAAATATCCTCTCCGTTAAATAGGACAGTGGCGTTTTTCACTTTTATTTAATATTGGCCTCCCGTTTTGTCGGAAAATAAGAGTAACTTTGTGAGCATTAAAGACGTATTTAAAACCGTAAAGCCATGAAAATAGCACTCGGAAGCGACCACGCCGGCGTGGAATACAAGAAAGCGATCGTAGAACACCTCAAGACAAAAGGCATCGAGACCATGGACTTCGGGCCTTTTACCGAAGAGCCCGTAGACTACCCGGACTACATACACCCGGTGGCCGAGGCCGTCGAGAAAGGAGAAGCCGACCTGGGTATCACTCTGTGCGGTTCCGGAAACGGGGCGGCGATGACCGCCAACAAGCACCAGGGCATCCGCGCGGCGCTTTGCTGGACACCGGAACTGGCCAGTCTGGCCCGGCACCACAACAACGCCAATGTGCTCGACCTTCCGGCTCGTTTCATCAGCCTGTACCAGGCTTTGGAAATGGTGGACGTTTTCCTGGCCGAACCGTTCGACGCAGGACGTCACCAAAAAAGAATAGATAAGATCCCCTTGAAAAAATAAACCGGGGACAGAGAATCCAACACACATCCGATGAAGAGGAAAAAAAACGAAAGCAGGAAAAACCTGCAGAAAGGAGAAAAGAAAAAATTGACAGGCGCACCTAAAGGTGCCCGCAACGAACGCCGCCGGGAACAACGGGCGGCTTCCGGCGACGACCACAATACCCTTAGCGAATTTGAAATATCGGTACTGGGCGTATTTCACAAGAACCCCACGGCCGTTTACAATCCGAAACAAGTAAATTCCCGCCTGGACGAAGGCAAGGACGACGATGCCTCCCGCGTACAGGCTGCCCTGGACAAACTGGTGGAACGGGAACAGCTCCTGCAGCCCGAACCGGGCCGCTACAAAGCCGCTCCCCAGTCGCAGTACATCGTGGGCAAAATGGACTTCACCTCCTCGGGTGCAGCCTACCTCGTGCCCGAAGACAAGGAAAAATACGTCGACGACATTTACATCCCCGCTACCGCTACCGGCAAGAGCCTGCATGGCGACAAAGTACGGGTGTATGTGTTCCGCCGCAAACAGGGCCGACGCCCCGAAGGCGAAGTGGTGGAGATCATCTCCCGCGTCAAGAACCAGTTCGTAGGACGCTTGGAGCTGTCCCAGCATTTCGGGTTCGTCATCCCGGACAACAACCGCATCGCCATCAACTTCTACATCCCCAAAGACGGGTTGGGTGAAGCCAAAGACGGCGACAAAGTCGTGGTGGAGATCGCCGAATGGCCGGACAAAGTGCACAATCCGGTCGGCCGCATCCTGGACGTACTGGGACGCCCCGGCGAACACGAAGTAGAGATACATTCCATCCTGGCCGAGTACGGCCTGCCCTACCATTTCCCCGAGGAAATAGAAGAGGAAGCGTCCAAACTCCCGATAGAGATCACCCAGGAAGAGATCGGCCGCCGGCGCGATATGCGCACCGCCACCACGTTCACGATAGACCCGGCGGATGCCAAAGACTTCGACGACGCGCTGTCTATCGACCGCCTGGAGAACGGCAATTACCTGGTTGGCATCCATATCGCCGACGTATCGCATTATGTGAAAGAAGGTACGGACCTGGACGAGGAAGCCTACGACCGGGGCACTTCGGTATACCTGGTGGACCGTGTGGTCCCCATGCTCCCGGAGATCCTGAGCAACAATGTCTGCTCCCTGCGTCCGGACGAAGAAAAGCTCACTTTCTCGGCCGTATTCGAAATGGACGAAGAGGCACATGTAAAGAACGAATGGTTCGGCCGCACCGTTATCCTGTCCAACCGCCGATTCACCTATGAGGAAGCCCAGGCCGTGATCGAAGGAGGCGACGACCCACTGAAGGACGAGATACTCACCCTCGACCGCCTGGCCAAGAAAATGCGCGAACGCCGCATAGCCGCCGGCGCTATTTCCTTCGACAAGGAAGAGGTGAAATTCATCCTCGACAAGGACAACGAACCTACCGGGGTATATTTCAAAATAGCCAAGGATTCCAACAAGCTCATCGAGGAATTCATGCTGCTGGCCAACCGGAAAGTAGCGGCCTATGTAGGCAGCGAACTCCGCAAGGACCCCATATACAAGGGTATCGCCCCCACATTCGTTTACCGTGTACACGACGATCCGAATCCGGAAAAACTGGCCGCCCTGGCCGGCATGGCTTCCAAATTCGGTTATAAAGTGGTGACCAAAGACCGCCAGACCATCGCCCGTTCGCTCAACCGTATGCTCACAGACAGCCTCGGACGCCGGGAGGAGAACATGCTCTCCACCCTGGCCATGCGCTCGATGGCCAAAGCCGAATATTCAACGGACAACATCGGCCACTACGGACTGGCGTTCGATTTCTATACGCACTTCACCTCCCCCATCCGCCGTTATCCCGACGTGATGGTGCACCGCCTGCTTCAGCATTACCTGGACAAAGGTAAAAGTGCCGATAAAGAAAAATACGAGGAACACTGCAAATACTCCTCCGCCCGGGAACGCGTGGCCGCCGATGCCGAGCGCGACTCCGTAAAATACATGCAGGTCAAATACATGGCCAAACATGTGGACAAGGAATACAAAGGTGTCATTTCGGGTGTAACCGAATGGGGCATCTACGTGGAGATCATCGAGAACAAATGTGAAGGCATGGTCCGTCTGCGGGATATCCGGGACGATTACTATTCGTTCGACGCCAAGAATTTCGCGGCGGTGGGCGAGAACAGCCACAACGTGCTCCAACTGGGCGATGAGGTGATCGTCAAAGTTAAAAATGCCGACCTCGAACGCAAACAGCTCGATTTTGAGTTCATCCGCGTAGCCGAACAGGACGACTAACAAAACCCGATGGAACCGTACGGCAGCGACGAATATTTCATGCTCCGGGCTTTGGACGAAGCGTCGGAGGCCTTTAAAGCTGGGGAAATACCGGTAGGAGCCGTCGTTACAGCCGGAGGCCGGATCATCGGCCGGGGGCACAACCTCACGGAAACGCTCTGCGATGTCACAGCCCATGCTGAAATGCAGGCCATTACCGCGGCTTCACAGTATCTGGGCGGGAAATACCTGCAGGACTGTACGCTGTATGTCACCCTGGAACCGTGCCAAATGTGCGCCGGAGCCCTGTACTGGGCCCAGATAGGCCGGCTGGTATTCGGAGCGGACGATCCCCGCAGGGGGTACCGGGCCATGGGCGCCCAACTGCACCCGAAAACGGAAGTTGTTTCCGGACTGCTGGCCCAGCGCAGCAAAGAGATGCTGGACGATTTTTTCAAAAAACTGAGATGAATAATCTTATCGCATAAAAATGCCGGGAATATTCCCGGCATTTTTTGTAAAATCCAAACTGTTTTTTATTCCAAAACCTTTTAATTATTCTAAAAGTCCTGTCGCATAAATCCGCTAAAGCGGCAAATTATTCTCCGGCCAAGGCACAGGCGATTTCCGAACGTCCATTGTTCTTTTTGACTTTAAATTTGCGAAATGCGAAACTTTAAACCCATTTTATTGTCGAATTATTCTTAATATTCCACAATTAACAATAATAGCATATATTTGTTCCATTGACAAAAATGCCATCGGTCGCAGTCGCGCCGATAGACTTCCAAATCAGTTCCTAACCTTTTTTCATCCTAATTATTAACCATTAATCCTAACACTAAAATGAAAAAATACCTGATCCTTTCCCTTTGCCTGCTGCTTTCTTCGGCAGCGTTCGCCCAATCGATAAAATACCAGGGCGAAGTTCAGGTCGGCTACGGATTCGGCGTAGGCAACATCAGCGTCGACCGCGTAAGCGCGCACATGATCAACGGCGCCCGGATCAACCAATACCTCTCCGCCGGTATCGGAGTCGGACTGGACTATTATTTCGACGACGGCGAATCGTATCTCTCGCTCCCCATTTATGCGAATGTAAAAGGATACCTTCCCATTTCGGGTATGGTGAACCTGTTCGCCTCGCTCGACTGTGGTTATTCGGTCAGCCTGTCCGGAGAGGAGCAAGGCGGTTGGAAGGCCGATATGAAAGGCTTTCTGATCACGCCGGCCGTAGGGGCGAGCATCAAGATCGCCGACAGTAAAGCCATCAACCTGAGTGTGGCCTATATGAGCCAGAAGCTTGCTTACGGACGTTCGGGAGGCAGCACGACCAAAGACAACGGAAATGCTGTCGGTCTGAGAGTGGGCTACGCCTTCTAATCGGTCTATCCTATAAAAAGCCCCTCCTGATTTTTCCGGTGGGGCTTTTTATTCAGATAATACATAAACTTATCTTGTATTACAAACGGGCATCCTGTACTATATGCACCACATAAGCCGTTCGGCCTGTGGTCGTACCAGGATGGCCTTCGAAATCAGCCGGGTGATAAACCACAAGGGTGAAACGGGCTTCCCGTGGCGAATTAGTCGTGTTTTCCGTTATTCGCAGGCGTAATGTCTCGGAAGAAGCATCGTTCGGATCAAAGTTCACCCAGGATGGATTTCCTTGTATTTCGACCGGATAACTCCATACATGGGATAATCCCGTATTCAAGAGCTGGCTTTCCGATGAAATCTGGTATTCCACAAGAATTCCCTCATCTCCTCCTCCCCGGGTCTGGGCTTGGGCAGCAACAGTAAACGACGCCATCACAAGGCATAGCAACATTGCAAATGGCTTAAATAGAAGCTGTTTCATGCGATTGATTTTTTAGTTAAAGATATTGAAGTATTTTTTGATAGTAGGAATTATACCCTAAATATATATCTTATTACCTGACAAAAAACATTTATCCTAAAACATTTTAAATTACTGGTCCCCAAACAAAAGGCCACTCTATTGAGAGTGGCCGCCTTTATTAATATGACCGCAGGATCAGTTCCTTCTCCCCGCCTGCACGATATGCACATCGCAGTCGTAGCGCTGCCCGTTGCTACTGTAGACCGTCATGTGGAACGAGTCTTCCCGGGGAATAGAATACGGATTGCCCTGGACACTGAGGCACATTGTGCCATCCGGAGACGAATTATTATCGACAGTTACCCAATACGGTGCAGTACCCATCATCACTAAATCTCCGAGAACCCAGGGAATACCGGTATCGAGAGATTGGGGCCCGTATGATATTTCGTATTCCAATTGAATAGACTCATCGTCCCCCCCGCCCCGAGGCTGTGGAGCAGTGAACGAACTGAACACGAATAAAGTCGCTACAACACACAGCAACTTTGCGAACGGTTTAAATAAATGTTTCATACAATTAATTTTTAGTTAGTAATATTGAAATAAATTTAGTATTCATTATACCCTAAATATACATATTTTATTTTTGTGAAAAAATATTTGTAATAAAATATTCTCAAACAAAACGGCCACCCTTTACGGGTGGCCGTCCTAATTTTACTTTGGCAGTGCGTCAATTTGAGCGCCCGCCCTGTAGAATGTGTACATCGCAGTCATACCGCCCATTACTGGTGTGAACCTCTATATGGAACGACGTTTCACGGGCCATGTTATACGGATTGGCCTGAACATTCAGGTACAACTCACCGTCCGCACCCGAATGTTGATCGACGTTCACCCAATAGGGTGCATCCATCATTACCAGATCGCCCGGGATCCACGGAATACCGGTGTTTAGAGAGGCATTCCCCCATGAGATTTCGTAATCCAATTGGATAACCTCATCGTCCCCTCCACCCCGGGGCTGCGGAGCAGTGAACGAACTGAATACGAACAAAACCGCCACAGCGCACAACAGCGATGCCAGCGGACGAATTAAACGTTGTTTCATAACGAGAATAGTTTAGGTTGTTGATAATGAAATACCTGCACCAGCAGATTTTCCAAACATAGAAAAAAACCGGCAAATAACAAACTTTATATTCCAAAAGGAAATAATTTTTACCGAGAATCCGTATTTTTAAGATAAATAATATCTTTTAGCCAAGAGTTGCTAAAAAATACTGATACTATGATACTCTAAGATCCCGGATATTTCTATGTAACCCTCTGTCAACCTAAGTGCTTTGTAGACTGCAAGTATACAACAAATCCGATTAAATACACAAACACCCGACTTGAAAGCCGAGTGTTTTATTTCATTTCATCGCCGATTCAAACCCTTCGGGGTTCAGTCCCACCGATTTGAACAGTAACCGACCGTCGCAGTCGATAAAAAAGCAGGTAGGCGTGGCCTGCGCCTCATACCGGATTTTTACAGGCGTTACATCCCCTTTGAAATCGGACACCTGGGAAAAATCCGAGGGATATTCTTTCGCCAAAGCCGTCAATTCGTCCTGCCCGGAGGCCGGCCAGAACACCACGATTTCAAAGTTTTCCCGTGAAGTCGTGTCGTACAGCTCTTCGAGATATTTCCGGCCCGATGTCCCCATACAGCCCAAACCGCCGTAAAGCAGCAACACCTGTTTCCCTTTCCATTGCGAGAGCCGGAAAGGGCGCCCTTGGGCATCCATTGCCCGGAAATCATAGGCCTTATCTCCCTGACCCACTTTCGGGCACGAGAGATGCATGGCGATAGCCCGCCCGTACTCGCTTTTCTGCATCTGCTTTGGGATGCGCTTCAGCACAGCCTTCAGCGTATCCTGCGGAATGGTCAGACGATTCCAAAAGCACATCTGCAACCCGGAAGGCACAGACGCGTACCGCAAGGCAAGTTCCAGGTTTAATTCCGTAAATTCATCCACCAGCTTTTTATATTCAGAGACAAGACTGTCTCGTTTAGCCGTATACTTTTTCATGGAAATAAACTTCTGCAAGGTATCGGCCCGAAGGGAAAAGCTTTCTTCCATCGCTTTGAATTCCTTCTGGTAGTTTTCTTCCGTAACCGGTTGTGCCCATGCATGGGCGATAATAAGTAAGAACGCTATTAAAAAAAGATTTTTCATGATCGTAGCATTTCTAAAGATCACCGGGATAAAAGTACTAAAAATACAGGACGGAATAAAAAACGGGGAGCGAAATCGCTCCCCGTCTCCTCCTATTTTATAAAACTACCAACTCAGTGATGGCTGCAAACGCCGCCGCAGAGTTGTTCAAAAAAATCGTTTCCTTTGTCGTCGCAGATGATAAAGGCCGGGAAGTTCTCCACGCGGATCTTGCGCACAGCCTCCATACCCAACTCTTCAAAATCGACCACTTCGACCGACTTGATGTTCTCGGCTGCCAGGATAGCCGCCGGGCCTCCTATCGAACCGAGATAGAAACCGCCGTTGGCTTTGCAGGCATCCCGTACGACCGGCGAACGGTTACCCTTGGCCAGCATGATCATCGAACCGCCGTGCTTCTGGAATTCGTCCACATACGGGTCCATACGTCCGGCCGTAGTCGGGCCGAAGCTACCGGAAGGCATACCGGCGGGCGTTTTAGCCGGGCCTGCATAATATACGGGGTGGTTTTTGAAGTATTCCGGCATGGGCTTGCCCTGGTCAAGCATTTCTTTAATGCGGGCATGGGCGATGTCGCGCGCTACGATGAGCGTCCCGTTCAGGCTCAGACGGGTCTTGATCGGGTACTTGGACAGTTCGGCCAGTACATCCTTCATCGGACGATCCAGGTCGATCTGTACGGCCGGAGCGAGTTCCGGTTCCTGGGCCGGAAGGTATTTCTCAGGGTGCTTTTCGAGCTGTTCCACGAATATACCGTCCGCAGTGATCTTAGCCTTGATATTCCGGTCGGCCGAGCAGCTTACGCCGATCCCTACCGGGCACGAGGCAGCATGGCGCGGCATACGGATCACCCGCACGTCGTGCACATAGTATTTGCCGCCGAACTGGGCGCCGAGCCCGTATTCCTGACATATTTTGAGTGCCTTGGCTTCCCATTCGAGGTCGCGGAACGCCTGGCCTCCATCGTTGCCGTGGGTAGGCAGCGAATCCAGATAGCCAGCCGACGCTTCCTTGACGGTCTTTAGGTTGGCTTCGGCCGAAGTGCCGCCGATCACGATCGCCAAATGGTACGGAGGACAGGCCGCCGTGCCGAGGGTCGCGATCTTTTCGCGCAGGAACTTCTCGAGGGCCGCATCGGTAAGGAGTGCCTTCGTCTGTTGGAACAGGAATGTCTTGTTGGCCGAACCGCCTCCTTTCGTGATAAACAGAAAGTCGTAATGATCGCCCGGTTTGGAATAAACATCTATCTGGGCCGGCAGGTTGGTCCCGGTGTTCTTTTCCTCCAGCATCGTGTAGGGAACCACCTGGGAATAGCGCAGGTTGCGGTCTTTGTAGGTGTCGTATATCCCGTGGGACAACCACTGGGCGTCGTCCACTCCGGTATATACGTCCTCTCCTTTCTTCGCCATCACAATGGCCGTACCGGTATCCTGACAGGTGGGAAGTTCCCCCTGAGCAGACACCACCTGGTTGCGCAGCATGGTGTAGGCCACGAACTTGTCGTTGTCCGAAGCTTCCGGATCGCTCAGGATAGCGGCCAGCTTTTTCAGGTGCGAGGCGCGCAGGTAGAACGACACGTCGGCGATGGCTTCACGGGCAAGTGCGCGGAGGCCTTCCGGCTCCACTTTCAGGATTTTACGTCCGCAGCATTCTTCTACCGATACATAATCTTTTGTGACGAGGCGGTACTCCGTAGTATCCTCGCCAAGCGGCTTTGGTGTTTGGTACTTAAATTCAGCCATTTGTTCTTTTCAATTGTTGTATATTCTCTGATAAATGATTTATTTCCCTCAGTTGAGATAATCGATATCGAGCCCCCACGACCATTTGTCGTAGAACAGGTTGCCGTCGGAGGTTTCCACCTCGCCGGCCTGGAAATCCACCGTATCGCTGGCGGGGAATTTCTTAGCGGGATAGAACCCGCACGTGTAGTTATTGTTGGCGATCATGCGGTACGAATCGATCCCGCTGTCGAAGAACTGGGCGCCGCCTTTGTTGGTCAGCACCTGGTTCCGGCCGAACGATACGTCCACCGGCACCCAGCCAATCCCTTCGTAGTACACTTCGGCCCAATCGTGCATGTTCCAGGATTTGGGATGCACCATCAGTCCGCTCTGCCAACGCGCCGGCACGCCGGACGCCCGGGCCAGGTCGATAAGCAGCAGGGCTACCTGTCCGCAGTCGCCTTTCTTGTTGTCCAGCACATACTGCGGGATGTCCTCGATCAGCGAATAGTTGAGCGCGGAAGCCCAGGGATACTGTTTTACGTAGTCGAATATCTTTTTGACTTTCTTGTACGGATCAGTCTCGTCGCCCACGATCTCCTTGGCCAGTTTTTTCATGGACTCAGTCTGCAGAAGATGCGGAGCGCGCACGGCCGTAAATTCCTTATAAATGGCAGAAGCCGTATCGTACGGAGCTATCTCCACCCCTTCCAGGTCGAAATGCTGGCCCCAGGCGGTATACTGATAGTCTACGAAAAATTCGGTCGGTTTGCCGGCCTCGGCCACTTTTTCCATATAAGCGCTGTGGTGGCAGTAGTCCAACGGCGATACGGTTGCCGAATCCGAAGTAGCCAGCACTTGGATGTCTGTCTGGCGCGGCACGTCGCCGCGGGGGATCGGAATCCACACGCGCAGGGTGTCTCCGGCCGGAACCGCATCGGCTTTCACCGTCACATGGTGGCGGATCTTCATCGTCTTGGGCGCCGCCAGCTGTCCGCTGGGGGCTTTCAGTATCTCGGGCAGGTTCACGTTGAGCACCGAATCCTGGGCACGGCCGCCGTCGTTGCCCACGGAAGCACGCTGGATAGCGTCCTTATCCACGCGGAACACGTTGGGCGCCGCATTGCGGAAGAAAAGGGTATCCCCGTCTATCACCCGGTATTCGAGAATTCCATTCTTAATCCACTCGGACACTTTCATCAATGTGCTGTCTCCGTAATAACGCTGCACGTAGGTTACTACCTCGTCCTTGGTGCGGCGGAAATCGCTGCGTAGCTTGTAAAGGGAATCCTTTTTCTGGATATAGGCATACGCTTTGTCGGAATCCTTGCCGGCATCGGCGATAAGAGAGTCGAGCATTTTCTCGGCTTTGGTGTATTCGCCGGCGAGCATGGCCGAACGAAGCTGTACGTCGGCATCTTTTTTGCCGGAGCAGGCCGCCACCAAAAGAAGGGCGACCCCGATTGCCGTAGTGGCGATAACGTGTGTCTTCATAGTTGTGTTATTGTATTATGCTTTTTTGGGCACCGCTCCCACGCCGGGAAGGTCTGCCAAGGTTATTTTTCCGTCCACGATCTTCATGCCGGTAAAGTTGTCGTTGCTTATCAACAGGTTGCCGTCCAGGTCAGCCCAGTCTATGGCCGGGGAAAGCTGTGCAGCCGCCGAGATGCCGACCGAGGATTCCCCGCTCATGCAACCCAGCATGATCTTCATGTCCAGAGCGCGGGCCAGATCGACCATCTTGTGCGCTTCGCGCATACCGGTGCACTTCATCAGCTTGATATTGATCGCCGAGAAAATCCCGTGGAGTTTCTTCACGTCCACCAGACGCTGACAGGATTCATCGGCCACGGTAGGCAGCGGGCTGCGCTCGGTAATCCACGCCATATCGTCCAGGTTGTAGCGCCCGATCGGCTGTTCTACGAAGATAAAGCCGTTATCCTTGCACCAATAGATCATATCCAGGGCATAGCTCTTGTCCTTCCATCCCTGATTGGCATCCACGCAAAGGGGCTTGTTCGGCTCGATCTCGCGGATGGTCTTCACCAGTTCCTTGTCCGCATCGCCGCCGAGCTTTACTTTGATAATGCTGTACGGAGCGGCCTCGCGGGTCTTCTGGCGTACCACGTCCATCGTATCCAGCCCGATGGTATAGGAGGTGGAAGGAGCCTTGGCGGCCGTATAGCCCCAGATATCGCACCACTTGGCGCCGAAAAGTTTGCCCACTAAGTCGTGCAGGGCGATGTCGACCGAAGCTTTGGCAGCGGCATTATAGGCCGTGATATTGTCGACGTAGGTCAGGATGTCGTCCATCTCGAAAGGGCTGGCAAACTGGCCGAGGTCTACCCGTTTGAGGAACTCGATGACCGAGGCCTGGGATTCTCCCAGGTAGGGTGGCGTTACGGCTTCGCCGTAGCCCACCACTCCGTCGTATTCGATCTGTATCTGTACCAGTTCGGTGAATGCCCGCGAAGAACCCGATACGGCGAACTGATGCAGGAATTTCGTTTCGTAAGGCTTGAATGTGAGTTTCATTTTTTTGCTTCCCCCTTTGTTGACAGCCGGAGCCTTCGAAGAGCCCACCACCGAGGCCAGAGCCGGGGTCGTAGCGCTTGCCAGTATTCCTGCGCCGGTTACTATTGCTGCTTTCTTGAGAAAATCGCGTCTATTTTTATCCATGGTATGTCGTGTATTTATTTTATGAATCGGTCTGAATTTTATTCCTGTACCTGGAAATAAGGGTTCTTTTCAAACGAAGTGATCCCCAATCCCTTGTCATGGTTCCCGATGATACGGGCCGCACGTACCAGCCTGTCCACATAGTATTTGGAATATTCGGCATGGGCCGGGTTGAAACTGTTCACATGCACGTCGCCGGCTTCGTGGATGAAGCGGCCGTCGCCCACGTAAATCCCCACGTGCCATACGCGGTTGGGTTTGCCGTCGGCCGTACGGTTGCCGAAGAACACCAGATCGCCCGGCTGAAGGTTCTTATAACCCTCGGATACGTCGATGCTTTCCCCGGTGAGACACTGCTGCGAAGCGTCGCGGGCCAGGATCACCCCGTTGAGCATATACACCGTCTTGCTGAAACCGCTGCAGTCCATCAATTTAGCCGAAGTACCAGCCCACAGGTACGAAACACCCATAAAGCGGTAAGCATCCTTGATCACGTTCTCAGCCGTGGGACGGGTCTTTTTCGCCCACTGGAAAAAATCGGCTACATCCGCTTTAGCCACATAGCATTCACGTCCGTCCGCGAGTGCCGCGTGCACGTACTTTCCTTTCGTCCCTTTATAGATCAGGATATTCCCGGCCACCAGGTCGGTCACCCGCTGGGAGGAAGCGTCCGGCTTTTCGTAAGCCCAGCCCCAGTCCGCCAGGAAAATGACTTTGTTCTCCCGGACATAGCCGTTGTACTGCTGTTTGGTCATCGGCTGTATCGAACTGGAAGGCACCCACGAGATATAATCTTCCTGTGTTTGCACCAGATACCAGTCGTTCTGCTTGAGGATACGCACCGGCACACCCAGAAGAAGCTGAGTAGCCTGCTCGGAAGCGTACGAGGCTCCGTAACGCAAGGTAGCGACCGGTATCCGGACTACGCCGTACGTCTTCCCGTTCAATCCCTTTTCATCCGGGAGCATCTTTATCGCATCGAGCGTTTCGATCCCCTGCGCTTTGGCCAGCTTCAAAAGTTCGGCCTTTGCCTGGGGTACGCTGGTCTCTCCGGAAAGCACCATAGGACCATTGGTCGGTACGGCTTTGATGTCGAACACCGTGGAGCGCTTGTCCGGGGCGTATTTTTGCTTGACAGAGTCTATCGTTTTAGCAAAATCCTGACCCACAGCGGACAGGGAGATAATAAATGAAATAAGTAGCAATAATTTTTTCATCGCAGCATGAAATCTTTTAGTATGTTAGAAGATAATTGATTTTTGCCGAAAATTCAACATTCAGCAAATATAAGCACACATTGCGAACTTACCAATAATATAGGCAGACAATTTAATCCCTATCTTTGTTATTTATTAGTAAAATTTCAATTTCCGATAAATATCGTCCATGAGAAAATACCTTCTGTTTATTCTAACGGCTCTCTCCTGTTTGTTGTCCCTTTCGCTGCCCGCCCAAAAAACTTCCGAAATACCCCGGAACCTTTTCTCCGCCCCCATGGCACATAAGCCGGTGCTGGCCGGGTCCTTCGGGGAGCTGCGCGACGGGCATTTTCACGCCGGGGACGACCTGAAAACGCAGTTCGTGATCGGGAAGGAAATACATGCCCCGGCCGAAGGCTCCGTAGTGCGGGTGAGCGTGAGCCGCGCCGGATACGGGAAAGCGCTCTACATCCGGCATCCGAACGGCTATACGACCGTCTACGGACACCTGAACGGATATGCCCCTAAAATAGATTCGCTGGTGCGCGCCGAACAATATGCGCGGAAAAGCTATACCATCAACCGGGAATTCGCTGAAAACGAAGTCCCGGTCGGAAAAGGCGAACTGGTGGCCTATTCCGGAAATACCGGCTCGTCGATGGGCCCCCACCTGCATTTCGAAGTACGGCGTACTGAGGACAACAAAGTGATGAACCCCATGCATTTCGGCCTTCGGGTAGCCGACCACCGGGCTCCGACCATCCAGGGGGTCTACCTGATGAATACCGAGGGTTCCGACTCCCTGGAGACGCTTTCCGAACCCCGCCGGATTATTTTCGGAAAAGGATCGGACAAAGCCCGCATCACCGCCCGAGGACGTGTCGCTTTCCTGGTGGATGCCTACGACACGATGGACGACGCCCCTAATAAGAACGGCGTGTATGGGATCGACCTGTATGTAAACGGTCGGAAAGCATACGGCATGCGACTGGACGGTTTTTATTTCGAGGACACCGGCATGATCGAGCGTCATATCGCCTACGATTACTACGCCCTGAAAGGGACACGGCTGGTCAAATGTTTCGTCGAGCCGTTCAATACCCTGACTATTTACGACGATTCGTGCCGGGTATCCCCGGTATTAGACGTGACGCCCGGCAGCCAGTACGATATACGGATCGACGTATCGGACATCTCCGGCAACGTCAGCCGGAAATACATCACCGTGATGGGCAGTGAATCGCTCCCTGAATATTCACCCAAACCCACCGCCGAACCTACGGCTGGCTCCCATCCGCTTCATTTCGACGCCGGGAAATACAACAAGATCAAATACGGACGGTTCGAGGCGGATTTTCCGGCAGGGACTTTCTACAAAAACCTGCAATTCGATTTTGAAGCCCTGGATTCGATGACCTTCCGGCTCCACCGCCACACAGTTCCACTGAAAAATTCGTTCACGGTAAGTTTCGACATCAGCCACCTGCCCGCCGAGGTTCAGGAGAAAACGGCCATCGCCGTACCCTATCCCCGCCGCGACGGGAGCACCGGCTACAGTTTTATGGGCGGAAAAGTAAAGGATGGACGCATCTCCCTGCGCACCTCATCGCTCACCACTTTCACCATCGCCCAGGATACGATACCGCCCCAGATAGACCGGGGTTCCTGGCGGGAAGGGGAAAAACTGCCGGGACGTTACCTCCGTATGTACATCCGCGACGGGCAGACCGGCATCTCTTCCTTTAATGCCTACGTGGACGGCCAATGGGTGCTGATGGAATACGAATACAAACGCCGCGAACTCTCCCTCGACGTCATTGGGGAACGGATGCCGGCCGGTCGGCATACATTCCGGCTGGAAGTCATGGACGGGGTAGGCAATGAATCGATATTCGAAGGCACATTTTCTTTATAATCCCCAACGAACTGACTTACAATATTTAAAAATCACCCTATCCCGTAAGAAGGATAGGGTTTTCTTTTTCGGAAAACTTTTGTTATCATATATGATAATAATTAAATATATTTGCCTAACCATTATAGATAAAAAGATATGAAAAAGACATTCCTTTTCCTTTTTATCCTCTGGCCTTTTTTTGCCACCTTCGGCCAGGACAATCTGGAAGACCCTTCCCCAGAGGCTCGTTTGGGAGAAAGGTTAACCGCTTTTCTCCAAAAAAACACGGAAGCCGTCCCCCAAAAGGAGCCCTCCTTCCTTTTGCCGGAAAATCTGCTGACCACAGGAATGGCAGAATACCGTATTTCTCAAGAAATGAAAGACGGAACGAATGCGATTTTCGTCTATTTTTTTTACCGGAAAAGGGCAGCGATCCTTATCGCCTGTTATGGTTATAACATGGCTAAGGCTACAGACGTTTTTTCCTCCCTGAAAAAAAAATACGGGCATTACTCGTCGAGAACGATCTACAAAGGCCCCGATTTCAACCTGTCCGGCTGCCCGACACAGGAGGTAACTTACTGGGCCGATAAAAACCAGACGTTTTACTTTATTTACATGCCCGAATTCCAGCGTTGCCAGTTTATCCTGGCGGACACAAAAATCCAGGACAGGCTGAAGGCGGAAAGAAACGAAGCCCTCTTAAAAAAACTCCGCTGATAGAGTTGAACACCCGCTTTATCTTTTGTCGGGCTGTTTTGGAATCCGGAGCAAAGGACTATCTTTGTCGAAAGAACAAATCGACAACAGATACGCTATGGCAGACGACAACAAAGTCATTTTTTCCATGACCGGGGTCACCAAGACCTACTCCCGCACGAACAAAACCGTCCTGAAGAACATTTACCTCAGCTTTTTCTATGGAGCTAAAATAGGCATTCTCGGGCTGAACGGGGCCGGAAAATCCACCCTTCTGAAGATCATCGCCGGGCTTGAAAAAGAGTACCAGGGCGACGTCGTATTTTCGCCCGGCTACACGGTGGGCTACCTGCCGCAGGACCCGCAACTGGACCCGGACAAAACCGTACTGGACATCGTAAAAGAAGGTGTGGCCGATACCGTAGCGATCCTGGACGAATACAATAACATCAACGATCAGTTCGGATTGGAAGAAGTGTATTCCAACCCCGATAAAATGGACGAGCTGATGCGCCGCCAAGGACAGCTTCAGGACGAAATAGATGCCAAAAACGCCTGGGAACTCGACACCAAACTGAATATCGCGATGGATGCCCTGCGCACCCCCGCCCCGGAAACGCCCATATCGACGCTCTCGGGCGGTGAACGCCGCCGGGTGGCCCTGTGCCGCCTTCTGCTTCAGGAGCCGGACGTACTACTGCTGGACGAACCGACCAACCATCTGGATGCCGAGAGCATCCTTTGGCTGGAAGAGCACCTGCGCCAGTACAAAGGTACGGTCATCGCCGTCACGCACGACCGTTACTTTTTGGACAACGTGGCCGGATGGATCCTGGAACTCGACCGCGGCGAAGGAATTCCCTGGAAAGGCAATTACTCTTCGTGGTTGGAACAAAAGACCGCCCGCTTGGCCAAAGAGGAAAAACAGGCATCCAAACGCGCCAAAACCCTCCAGCGGGAACTCGACTGGGTGCGGCAAAACCCCAAAGGACGCCAGGCCAAATCGAAAGCGCGTCTTTCCTCCTACGAGCGCCTGCTGAACGAAGACCAGAAAGAAAAAGAAGAGAAACTGGAAATATACATTCCGAACGGACCCCGCTTGGGCACCAACGTGATCGAAGCCCTGCACGTTTCGAAAGCCTACGGCGATAAACTCCTGTACGACGATCTCAACTTCCGCCTGCCGCAGAACGGTATTGTGGGCATCATCGGGCCCAACGGAGCGGGTAAAACGACCATTTTCCGAATGATCATGGGACAGGAGCAACCCGACGGCGGGACATTCGACGTGGGCGATACGGTCCAAATAGGATACGTAGACCAGACCCACGCCGGACTGGATCCAAAAAAGAGCATCTGGGAGAACTTCTCCGGCGGACAGGAACTGATTATGATGGGCGGACGGCAGGTCAACTCGCGCGCCTACCTGTCGCGCTTCAATTTCTCGGGTACCGAACAGAACAAACTGGTGGAAGAAATGTCCGGCGGCGAGCGCAACCGCCTGCACCTGGCCATCACCCTGAAGGAAGAGGGCAACGTGCTGTTGCTCGACGAACCGACCAACGATCTGGACATTAACACCCTCCGCGCCCTCGAAGAAGGCCTGGACAATTTCGCCGGATGTGCCGTGATCATTTCGCACGACCGCTGGTTCCTCGACCGGGTATGTACGCATATCCTGGCTTTCGAAGGGGATTCCGAGGTGTATTTCTTTGAAGGCTCTTTCTCCGATTACGAGGAGAACAAGAAAAAACGACTCGGCGACACCACCCCGACCCGTATCCGGTACAAGAAACTGACACGCTGATCAAAAACAGTCCTAATGTGAAGCTTCTGCTCTATTTTTTCATTCTTCCCATCCTGCTGGCCGCCGGATGCGGCTCCCACGCCGCCTCACCCTGCACGACCGATAGTGATATCGTACAAAACGACACTACACAGGACAAAGGCCCCATATTCGATGGGCACATCTACCTGCCGGTCACGATACGCGATTCCGCACAGGGCGAGTTCGTATTCGATACCGGCGCTACGGACTTCTATCTGGACAGCCTGTTCCACGTCCGGAATTTCCCGGAATCCTCGCCCACGGGTAAAGGAGCGATAGGCGGTGCCGGCAATAAAATGCAGATCATACGCATCCTGATGGAATCCGTCGATTTCACGCTCCCTTCAGGCGGTTACCGATCGCCGAACTTCATTCCGCTGCTCCACCTGAAAGAGATCATGGGCCGCCAGGCGGACGGTATCGTCGGACAGCGTTTTTTCAAAGGAAAATACATTGAAATAGATTACCCTAAGGGTCGTTTCAGTGTGACGGATCATCCCGATACGACAGGTTACCGGCGTTTACCCCTATCCTTTCAAAAAGGGTATTTATTTGTTCAGGCAACTGTTAAGGTAAGCGGAAAAACCATAGAAGGATGGTTCTTGCTGGACACCGGCAGCGGAGGATCGGCAACCCTGACAAGTACAACGGCGACTAAATACGACTTAACGAATGCCCCAGGGGAAAAAGCTTCTTACCACAACTCACAGGGAGGATTGGGCGGCACGTCGGATCATACCCGGATCGTAGCGCAGGAAGTGATCCTCGACACATTCCGATTGAAAGATTTAGCCATATCCTATTCAGCCGATACATCAGGCGCCCTTGCATCTAAAAATCATATGGGACTTATAGGCAACCGGGTATTGAATCGTTTCGACGTCATCCTCGACCTGAAAGACATGAACCTCTTCCTGCGCCCGAACACCGACTACGACAAGCCATTTAAAAATTACGGGCACGATATTCTCTATGTCGATCGCACGGACATTTACGACGGATTCGTGGTAACCGGCATGCGCATAGGCGGAGAAGCCGAAAAAGCCGGGTTGAAAGAAAACGACATCCTAATTGCCATCGATGCCGCCCCGCTAAAAGAATTGTCTCGGAAAGAGGTAAACAGACTGCTGAACGATACGGGAAAACCCCATATCCTTTCGGTGCAGCGTAGCGGGGAAACGCACGAGTTGAACTACAAGCCCGAGCAGACTTTATAACCCGGACATTTTCCTTGTTTATCCCAGGGAAGACAGCTATTATGAAACCGCCTATCAAAGATGCCGCATCGGGCAAATATGACCCGGAAATTTTCGCCCGGGATGTGTATGCCGTGGTAGCGGCTATCCCGTCAGGATGTGTCGTCTCGTACGGCGACATTGCCCATCTGGTGGGGCAGCCGAACCGATCCCGCATGGTCGGGCGCACCCTTCGATCGGCTACGGAGACGGCGGGACTCCCCTGCCACCGGGTGGTGAACAACGCCGGAAGGCTCGCTCCGGGTTGGGCGGTCCAGCGGCAAAAACTGGCCGACGAAGGAGTCTCCTTCCGCCAGAACGGACATGTGGACATGGGAAAACACCGCTGGCGCTATAACGAAGCGGACGAATGAATTGTTTCCGAAAAAAACAAAAAGCGTCCGGATGGAAAACCATCCGGACGCTTTTTGTTTACGAAGTATTCTTTTTTAGAGAGCGCTCTGGAACTGTTCCAGAAAACGCACGTCGTTCTCGAAGTACAAGCGCAGGTCTTTTACCTGGTACAGCAGCATCGCCATACGTTCGATGCCCATACCGAATGCATACCCGGTATAGACATCCGGATCGATGCCTACGTTGCGAAGCACGTTCGGGTCGACCATCCCACAACCCATGATCTCGAGCCAACCAGTCCCCTTGGTAATCCGGTAGTCCGCTTCGGTCTCCAGCCCCCAATACACATCCACTTCAGCGGAAGGTTCGGTGAACGGGAAATAGGACGGACGCAGGCGTATTTTGGACTTGCCGAACATCTCGTGCGTAAAATACAGCAGCGCCTGCTTGAGGTCTGCGAACGACACGTCCTTGTCTATATAGAGCCCTTCTACCTGATGGAACATGCAGTGCGCGCGGTACGAGATGACCTCGTTGCGGAACACGCGTCCGGGAGATATGATACGGATCGGCGGTTTGTTTTCCTCCATGTGGCGGGCCTGTACCGAACTGGTCTGCGTACGCAAGAGGATGGACGGATCGGTCTGGATAAAAAACGTATCCTGCATATCGCGGGCCGGGTGATGTTCCGGAAGGTTGAGGGCGGTAAAATTATGCCAGTCATCCTCTATTTCGGGACCGTCTGCAATGGTAAACCCGATGCGGGAGAATATATCGACCACCTGGCGGCGCACTTCCGAGATCGGATGGCGCGAACCGATAGGCTCCGTCAGGGCCGGACGCGAAAGGTCTTCCCGTTGTGCGGACTGCTCTTTGGCAACTTCGAACTGCTCGCGCAGGGTATTTACCCGCTCCGAAGCTTCGTTCTTCAACTGGTTGAGCAGTTGGCCGATCTCGCGCTTGCTCTCATTAGGGGCCTTTTTAAAATCTTCGAAAAGGTCGTTCAGCACCCCCTTTTTGCCGAGGTACTTGATCCGGAAATTTTCGAGGTCTTCCGTGGTGGAAGCCTTGAACGATTTCACCTGCGAGAGGTACTCTTTTATCTTGTCGAGCATTTTACGATATTTTAGATGTGCAAAATTAGCAATTTCCGCCGATTGACGCCCGGTCGGAGGGCGCTTTTTTACAGCCGGATCAGATGAACGGGCTTATTTCCTCCGCCGCACCTTCCAGCAATTCCACGTCCTCTTTGGAAAAACCGTCGGGAGTAAAGGAGTCGACATCCAGTACGGCGATCACCTGACCGGCCCGCAGCACCGGCACTACCGCTTCGCTCTTTACCCGGATACTGCAGGAAATGTAATTATCCTCCTTTGTCACATCGGGTACCACCAGTTTCTCCCCGGTCTCGGCCACGCGGCCGCATACCCCTTCTCCGTATGGGATCTCGGTATGCTCGGTTTCCTCGCCCGAATACGGGCCTATTTCGAGCATTCTTTCAGTCGGGACACAGCGGTATACTCCCACCCAATTGAAGTGGGGAACCCCGTCCGAAAGCATCTGGCAAACGAAGCGTATCACATCGTCGCTGTCCATATCCGAATCCACGGCGGACTTTATCTCCCCGAAAAGGAGCGCATGAAGTTTGTTCATAATGATTTAGGTTTTAATCCGATATCATAAAACAAATGTAGTGCAAATCGAGGGCAATCTGAAAACTTGTTTTCAAAGATTACCGAAGTGCATCCTATATTATTTAAATATAGCAAAATCGCAGTGCCGGCGCAAATAAAAATCGTCCGCAAGTTTGCCTGCGGACGATCCTTTTTATAGAGAAACGATTACTTCAGCACGTCTACGCACAGGAGATCTTCGAAAGCCACCTTGATGCGGGCGCGGAGCGTATCTTCTCCTTTGCGGAGCCATACGCGCGGATCGTAAAATTTCTTGTTCGGGGCGTCCTCGCCTTCGGGGTTGCCCACCTGAGTCTGGAGGTACGCTTTCTTCTGTTCCATGTAGTCGCGGATACCTTCCATGAAAGCGAACTGGGTGTCGGTGTCGATGTTCATCTTCACCACGCCGTAGCCGATAGCCTCGCGAATCTCCTCCAGCGAAGAACCGGAACCGCCGTGGAATACCATATTGACCGGTTTGGCAGCCGTGTTGTACTTCTTCTGGATATATTCCTGCGAATCGCGCAGAATGGTCGGTTTCAGCACTACATTACCCGGCTTGTACACCCCGTGCACGTTTCCGAAAGAAGCGGCGATGGTAAAGTTCGGGCTGATCTTCATCAGTTCCTCGTAAGCGTAAGCCACGTCTTCAGGCTGCGTGTACAGGCGGCTGGCATCCACTCCGGAATGGTCTACACCGTCTTCCTCGCCGCCGGTGATACCGAGCTCGATCTCGAGGGTCATACCCATCTTGCTCATGCGGGCGAGATATTTTTTGCAGATCTCGATATTGTCCTTCAGGGTTTCGGTGGACAGGTCTATCATGTGCGAAGAGAAAAGCGGCTTACCGGTGCGGGCGTAGAATTTTTCGCCGGCGTCCAAAAGTCCGTCCACCCAGGGAAGGAGCTTCTTGGCGCAGTGGTCGGTATGCAGCACCACGGGAATGCCATAAAGTTCGGCCATCGTATGTACGTGTTCGGCCCCGCAGATAGCGCCGGCGATAGCTGCCTGCTGCGCATCGTTAGGCACGGATTTTCCGGCGATAAAGGCAGCGCCTCCGTTGGAGAACTGTACGATCACGGGCGAGTTCACGTCCTTGGCCGTTTCCATCACGGCGTTGATAGTGTTGGTGCCCGTGCAGTTCACTGCCGGCATAGCGAATCCTTTTTCCTTGGCAAAGGCGAACAGTTCGGCCAGACCCTCTCCTGTTACGACTCCCGGTTTGATTTTTTGGCTCATTGTGTATTTATTGGTTTTATGGCGAAGGCCGAAGAAGCCTTCATTTCGGTGACTTGATATTCTTGGAATTGCCCGGCAAATATACGGTTTTTCCGCTACGCGGCAAAGGTTTTGGACTGGTTTGCGGCACGAAAAAAACCCGGACAGTTTTACAGTTACTCGAGGGATATGTTGTCACAGTCTATCCGGGACTTATTTCCAGGCGGAGGGCATCTGCCCGTCCACCCAGCGGCGGATATGCGACATCCCGTCCGGACTGATCCCATGGCCTATCGGAAATTCGTAATACTGGTAATCCACGCCCAGATCCCGCATAAAATCCTGCACGCCCCGCCCGGCCTGTATCGGGATCACCGGGTCCATCGTGCCATGCATAGCCAGGGCCTTTACCCCGGAGTAATCGTTCTGGTCGACCGATTCGTCTATCACCCCTCTCTCCACATAGCCGCTCAGGGGAATATAACGCTGGATAAGACCGGGATATTTGGACATAATACCGTAGCTCAATATGGCCCCCTGGCTGAATCCCAAAAGCCACACGTGATCCGGATCGGCGTCGTGTTTTTCGACGGCCTGCCCGATAAATTCCGCCAGTTTTTCGCGTGCAGCCACTGCCTGCGAAATATCCGACACCATTTTATCCCCTTCATAGCCGAGCGAATACCAAGCCGCCCCGCCGTAAGGCAGGTCTATCGGGGCCCTCGGGGCTACGATATGGAACACATCCGGAAATTCCCCGCCCAGCGAGAACAGGTCGTTCTCGTCGGCGCCATAGCCGTGCGCCATCACAAGCATCGGATTCTTACCCTGCGGAAGCTTCCGGGCCGCCGGGGCATAATTATAAACGAGCGATAGATCTTCTTCTTTTTTCATCGTTTTGTCGGGTTCTATTTGTCCAAAGGTAGGAAAAACGCGGCAAAGCCCCGCAAAGTTACGTATATTTGTCGTATGGAAGACCCGAAGATCGAGATCGTCACTGCCGATATCACTACCCTGGACTGCGATGCCATCGTGAACGCGGCCAACAGTTCCCTGCTCGGGGGCGGCGGCGTGGACGGGGCTATCCACCGGGCGGCCGGGCCGGGACTGCTCGAAGAATGCCGTTCTCTTGGGGGATGTCCCACCGGAGAATGCCGGGTGACAGGGGCGTACAGGCTCCCCTGCCGGGCTGTCATCCACACCGTAGGCCCAGTATGGCACGGAGGAAATAAAGGCGAAGCCGAATCGCTGGCTGCCTGCTACCGGAATTCCCTTCAGGCCGCCGCCGAACGGGGATACCGGAGCGTCGCTTTCCCGGGCATCAGCACCGGGGTGTATGGCTATCCGAAAGACCAAGCCGCTCACATCGCATTACACGAAATAAAAGCGTTCCTTCAAAAGCCGTCTTCGGTGGAAAAGGTCGTCATCGTTTGTTTTCCCGCCGGGAACGAGAAATATTACACCGCCATAAAAGACTAAATCTATGAACCCACAAAAAGTAACGGTAAAAGATGTAGCCGCCGCCCTGGAGGCATTCGCACCCCGGCAGTACGCCGAAGGTTTCGACAACACCGGCCTGCTTGTAGGCGAGCCGGATACCGAAGTAACAGGCATTCTGGTAGCACACGACTGCCTCGAGGAAGTGGTGGCTGAAGCCCAGGCGAAAGGCTGCAACCTGATCGTCGCTTTCCACCCCATCATCTTTTCCGGCCTGAAAAGCCTGACCGGGCGCACGTATGTAGAACGCGCCGTCATGCGTGCCCTGCGGGCCGGGATCGCCATCTATGCGATCCATACCGCGCTGGACAATTCTTTCCACGGGGTGAGCGCCGGGATGTGCGACGCGCTCGGACTCACCGACCGGGAAATACTGATCCCCCAGGAAGGCACGATGAAAAAGATCACGACTTATGTGCCGACATCCCATACCGACCGGGTACGGGAAGCCCTTTTTTTAGCCGGAGCGGGACATATAGGCCCTTACGACTGCTGTAGTTACAACGCGGACGGCACGGGCACTTTCCGGGCGCTCGAAGGGGCCGACCCTTTCGTGGGGCGCATCGGCGAACTGCACCGGGAAAATGAAACGAAGATCAGCGCCGTTTTCCTGAAGCACCAGGAAAAAGACATCGTAAAAGCTTTGGCTAACTCCCACCCTTACGAAATCCCGGCCTATGAAATAACTTCGTTGGACAACGGAAGCGGACAGATCGGAATGGGGATGACCGGGCTGCTGCCGGAACCCGTCGATGAAATAGCTTTCCTGAAAATACTGCGCGAACGTTTCGACGCGCGCGGTATCCGCTACTCGGCCCCCACGGGACGGAAGATCCGGAAAGCGGCGGTGCTGGGCGGGGCGGGCAGCTTTGCCCTGAAAGCCGCGATTGCTGCCGGAGCAGACGCTTATGTGAGCGCCGATTTCAAATACCACGATTTTTTCGGGGCCGAAGGGCGCATCCTGATAGCCGACATCGGACATTTCGAGAGCGAACGTTTCACAAAAAACATTTTGCATGACTATTTAATCAAAATTTTCACTATTTTTGCAGTCCGTTTATCCGAGATAAACACCAACCCTATCAATTATTTGCAATAATATGGCCGAGAAAGAAATAACGGTAGAACAGAAGCTTCGTACTCTGTACGACCTCCAGTTGATAGACACGCGTATAGACCAGATCCTGGCCATCCAAGGGGAATTACCCTTGGAGGTAAAGGAGTTGGAAGACGAAATAGAAGGCCTCTCCACACGTCTGGAGCGCTTCACCCAGGAGAACAAGAGTTTCGAGGAACAGGTAAAGACCCTCAAGCATACGATCCTCGAGGCCAAAGACCTCATCTCCCGCTACGAGGAACAGCAGAAACACGTGCGCAACAACCGCGAATACGATTCGATCAGCAAGGAAATAGAATACCAGAACCTCGAGATCGAGCACGCCGAGAAACTCATCCGCGAATCGGGCGCTAAACTGGAAATGCAGAAAGCCCGCATCGTGGAAACGGAAGAAAAACTGGCCGGTCTGAAAGAACACCTGAGCGTGAAAAAAGGCGAACTCGAAAGCATTCTGGAGGAAACCCGCCGTGAAAACGAGGCCCTACAGCAAAAAGCCGACGAAATCGTCACCGAAATAGAGCCTCGCCTGCTGTTTGCTTACCGCAAGATACGAGAGCGTGTCCGCAACGGTCTGGCAGTAGTATCGATCGACCGCGGCGCTTCGGAAGGTTCCTACTTTACTATCCCCCCCCAGCGGCAAATCGAGATCGCTATGCGCAAAAAGATCATCGCCGACGAAAACAGCGGCCGTATCCTGGTCGACCCGGAACTGGCCCGCGAAGAACGCGAAAAGATGGAGGCGATCTTTGACAAGATCCTTCAATAAACGATACGACTTACTACCCAAAAGCCGGCTGCAATGCAGCCGGCTTTTTTATTGAATGCAACTTCTTTGCAAATATGACACCTGATTTTTCATTTTTGACACGTAAAATATCGTATCCGCCGCAAACAGCCTCTTCCAGAAATTGGGGGTTCCGCAAATATTTTCGATCTTAGCACCGTAAACCACTCCGGCGCGTGGCTTGCGAGTTCTGCTTTTTGACTCCCAGCTCCCGGACATTTCCTGAACGACCTATATGAAATTACAAATCCCCTGCATCGCACTGGCTGCGGCCGCCTTTTTCCTGGCGGGATGCTCTTCCGAAAAATCCGCAACCCTCCAGCCGGCCGGACTGGCCAACACCCGCATATCGGGCGAACTGGCCGAAAGAATAGCCCGCAACTTCGACCGGCTGGAAACAGAATACTACTGGCCTGAAAATGTATACTGGTCCGAGGAAAAATCCGGCGGATGGCCGGCAGACAAAGAAGGCCGCACCATTCTGGCCCTCACACTGGATGCCCAAGCCTCCGGTCGTGTCCCCATTTATCTCGATACTTTACTTAAAATGCTGCCCGGACACCTCAATACCAAGGGCTACCTCGGCACGATCCATCCGGGAGCCGACGAACAGCAACTTTCCGGACACGGGTGGCTGCTTCGCGGATTATGCGAATACTACGAATGGACGGGCGACAAAAACGTACTGGCGTACGCCGGTACAATCGCCGACAGCCTGTTCCTGCCCATCCTCCCGCTGATAAAAGATTATCCGGCCGATCCCGCCTCACGCGTTTCCGATACCGGGGATATGTCCGGCTCCACCCAAAACACAGTGAACGGCTGGCGGCTGTCCTCGGATGTCGGGTGCGTATTCATCGGGATGGACGGCCTGATCCACTACTACAAGTACGACCGCGATCCCCGGATCAAAGAAGCGATAGACAGTTTGGTTTCCCTCTACCTGTCCATCGACCTGGTCAAGATCAAAGCCCAGACCCACGCCTCGCTTACGGCCCTTCGGGGACTGCTCCGCTACTCGGACATCACCGGTGACAGCACGCTGCTGCCCGAAGTGGAAAAACGCTGGAAACTGTACAAGGATTACGGCATGACCGAGAACTTCGAGAACTACAACTGGTTCGAGCGCTACGATACGTGGACGGAACCGTGCGCCATCATCGATTCCTACCTGACAGCCGTACAACTGTGGATGAAGACCCGCAACCCCGCCTATCTGGAGGATGCGGAAAAGATATACCTGAACGGCATCGCCTCTACCCAGCGGGCGAACGGCGGTTTCGGCTGTGACAAACCTACGGGCGTCGATTATCACCACCTGGCCATCCATGCGGACGAAGCCTACTGGTGCTGCACTATGCGCGGCGGCGAAGGATTGGGCCGCACGGCGGAATACTCCTATTTCACGGCGGGAGACACCCTCTTCATTCCTTTCTACCGGGAGAGCAGCCTCGAACTGAAAGATCGGAAACTGGCCCTGAGGCAAAGCACGGATTATCCGTTCGGATCGCGGGTGGAATTTACCCTGGAAAAAGTTCCCAACCGGGAAATGAGCCTGGCATTTTTTATCCCTTCCTATATGAACGATACCCTGCGGATAAACGGAGAAACAGTAACAGCGAGCAAGAAGGACGGTTTTGCCGTACTCACCCGTCGGTTTTCGTCCGGGGATAAAGTGGAACTGGATTACGCTTTCTCCCCCTCGTGGCAGCCGCTGGCCAATAAAGACATTTCCGACACCACTCTGCGCAAGGCCCTTTACGGGCCGTTGGTCCTGGGCGCAAAGACCACAGAACCCTTGATCGTTTCGGAAAACACACTCCCTCCGGTACGCATCGGCAATCGGTACGAATTCCTGATCGAAGAAACCGGCGACACCCTGAAACCTCTTTACCATCTGATGGACCCGTCGGTGTCTTTGAAAGACAAATACCACCGGGAGGTCATCGCCTCCCCTGCCGGGACAAATCCTTTCGCCCGGATGGAATCCTTGCGCCGAACGAATACGCTTCACCCGGACGCATCCCAAAACCAAGAGAAAAAATGAAACGTCTATCCATAGCCTTTGCCGGTTTTTTACTGGCCGGAGCGGGCCTGCTCATTGGTTCCTGTTCCTCGGATAATCCGGCTGCCCTGAGCGACCTGGAACTGTACGATTCGTTCAAAGACCCTGGCGCCCAATGGCGCGGCAAGCCTTTCTGGGCCTGGAACGGCCGTTTGGAAAAAGACGAACTGCTCCGTCAACTCGGCCTGTTCCAAGAGATGGGCATGGGCGGGGTCTTCATGCATTCCCGGGTAGGCCTGCAAACCGAATACCTGGGCGAACAGTGGTTCGACCTGACCAACGCCGTAGCCGATTCCGCTGCCCGGATGGGACTCGATGCCTACCTGTACGACGAAGACCGGTGGCCCTCCGGCACCGCCGGCGGTATGGTGACCCGCGACAATCCGGAGCTTCGGATGAACTTCGTCGAACTATTTACCCTGCCGGCCGAAGAATTCCGCTGGGACAGCGATTCCATCATAGCGGCTTTTGCCTGCAATTTGGACGGAGTGAACTACTCCGACCTCGTCCGCCTTTCCAGGGATTCCGATCCCTCTCAATACAAAGGGAAGACCATCCTGAAATTCCTGCACCGTACCCGCAGCTGCACCGACGTGTACAACGAAGGGACATATCTCGACGTATTCAACCCCGAGGCCACCCAAAAATTCATGTCTCTCACCCACGAGAAGTATAAAGAACATTGTGGAGAACGGTTGGGCCGGGAGATCAAAGGCATCTTTACCGACGAACCGCACCGCGGAGGCCTCTTTACCGATTTCGACGGCAATCCGGACGGGGTGGGCAACAATCCCCGCACCGCACCGTGGACGCCTCGCATGGCCGAGGAATACCATGCCCGCTTCGGCGGCGACCTGACGGCCGACCTACCGAAACTCTTCCTGCGCGAGAACGGCCTGCGGATCAACGACGTAAAATGGAAATACTGCGAACTGGCCGAATCGCTCTTCCTGAAAAACTTCGCCAAACCGCAGTACGACTGGTGCACCGAAAACGGCATCGCCTATACCGGTCATGTGCTGCACGAAGACAACCTCACCAGCCAGGTAACGATGCAGGGCTCCCTGATGCGTTACTACGAATACATGCATATCCCCGGCATGGATATGCTCACCGAAGGCGCACGTCCGTACTGGGCCGCCAAGCAACTGGCGTCCGTCGGGCGGCAACTGGGCAAAAAATGGCTCCTATCGGAAACGTACGGCGTAACGGGCTGGCAATTCGACTTCCGGGGACATAAGGCTGTCGGCGACTGGCAGGCCCTGTTCGGGATCAACTTCCGCTGCCACCACCTGTCGTGGTACACGATGGAAGGCGAGGCCAAACGGGACTACCCGGCCAGTATCTTTTTCCAGTCCGCCTGGTGGAAGGACTATAAGTACATCGAGGATTATTTCGCCCGGTTGGGTCTGCTGCTGAGCCAGGGCAAACCGGTATGCGATGTATTAGTGGTCAATCCGATCGAAAGCGTTTGGGCGCAGGTCTATTCCGGCGCGTTCAACAATCTGGTACCCGCTTCGCCGGAGATTCGGGAGATGGAGAAAAAATACGCCGATCTGTTCCATTGGCTGGCCGGCGCGCGGGTAGACTTCGACTATGGCGACGAGGAAATGATGGGCCGCCTGGCCTCCGTAGGAAAAGATTCGGAAGGTATCCTGGTACTGAAAGTGGGACAAGCCTCCTACCGCACGGTACTGGTGGGCAATATGGAGACTATGCGCGGCTCGACCCTGAAACTGCTGGAAGATTTCCTGAAACAAGGCGGCCACGTGGTCTTTGCCGGGCCAGCACCGCAGTATGTGGACGCCCAGCCTTCAGCCGCACCGGACAAACTAGCCAAAAATGCTATCCAAATAGATTACACCCGGGAAGCCATTCTCCCGGCTGTAGAAGCGACTATCCGCCCGGTCGTCAAAGTGACGGACAATTCCACCGGAAAGAACATTCCCGAAATATTCGGACAGGTGCGCTACGACGGAAAACGCTATTACATAGCTCTGATGAACACGGACCGCACCAATGGGTTCCCCGATGTGACCGTTACCCTTCCCTTCGAAGGAAATGCAACCTTGTGGGATTGCCGCACGGGGGAAGTATGGCAGCAGGAATGTACCCGGCAGGGAAACAACCTCACGATCAAAACCTCGTTCGAGCCTATCGGGGAAAAAGTCTATACGGTATCCGCCGAAATGCCGGATTTTGCCCGGAAAACAGACACCGAAACGAATATTCAGAAGAAAGAACTGTCCGGAAAATACGCTTACCGGCTGGACGAACCGAACATTTGCGTGCTTGACGTAGCTACCTGGCAGATACAGGGACAACCCCAAAAGCCCCTGGCCGAAATCCTGAAAATAGACCGGGGGATACGCGACCATTTCGGGCTGCCTTACCGGGGCGGGGATATGCTCCAGCCCTGGTATGCGGAAAAATACCTGCCGGACAATTCGCAGGAGTTAGGCCGCGTCTCGTTGGATTTTCCATTCGATGTGGAAACCGTTCCCTCGGGAGAACTCTTCCTGTGCCTGGAAACCCCGGAGCGTTTTTCGATCAGTGTGAACGGGACGGAACTGGAAAAAACGGATGCAGGGTGGTACATCGACCCGTCCATCCGGAAGATACCCTTATCGCCGGCCCTACTGAAAAAAGGAAAGAACCACTTGACACTAACCTTCGGTTTCAGCCGCGACCTCAACCTGGAAGCCTTGCTGCTCACCGGGGATTTCGGGGTGCGCCTGAATGGCATCGACCGGACGCTTATCCCGCTCCCGGACAGCCTTGCCGCAGGCGATATCGTTTTCCAGGGCCTCCCGTTCTACTCCGGGGCCGTCACCTACCGGATCGGAGAATTGCCCATACCAAAGGATGGTCAAAATGTATTACTGGAAGTCCCGTCCTACGACGGAGCCTGCCTGAAGACAGCCGACGGGCAGATGGCGGCTTGGTCTCCCTTCCGCCTGGATGTGACCGAGGCAGCGAAAAAAGGAGAACCGGCCGAAGTGACGGTAGTCCTTACCCGGCGTAACACCTTCGGCCCCTTGCACGCCCTGCCCGCCCGGATGGGCGCCTACGGCCCGATGCACTGGACGACCGAAGGCAAAAGCTTTACACTGGAAAAATATGTCTTGTTGCCGGCGGGACTCACTTATGCACCCTCCGTTGTAATAGCCGGCGAAATATCCCGTCCGGAATCCTGATCCGGATATTGCAGAAATAGGGTGCGACTCGGCCATTTCAAACAAATTTGAATGGCACTCGGCCTCCATGATATTTAGTTAATAAAAAAGGGCAGGGACCTGTGAGTTCCCGCCCTTTTTTTCAGCAATAGCGATCTTTTATTTTTTGTTCAGAAACTCCTTTATTATATAAAAGGAATAGAGGCTGGCCACCCGGGCCAGGAATTTCGGATAGTCGTCCGGCGCCTCCCCGTTGGCGGTATCGGAAATGGTACGCATTACGGCAAACGGCACCCCATGTTCCCAGCATACCTGGGCTACGGCAGCTCCTTCCATTTCCACGGCATACATATCGGGAAGATCGTTCATGATACGCTCGCGCACCTCGTCGGTTTTGACGAACTGGTCGCCGGTAGCGATATTCTTGCGGTGTACCAGCACATTGTCCAGCGAGAATTCCGCAACATCCTCCGGGCTGATATATTCTTTTATCCGCGCTGCGAAATAACGGGCCGCCTCGGACAGCAAATCCGACGTACGGGTATCCGCTTCGATTCCGTTCGGCCCTATCAAGGGCACAAAATAACGGGGCTTAAAAGGAGAAGCGTCCACATCGTGATGATACAGGCGCTCGGCGACCACGATATCCCCAATCCGGGCATGGGCATCCAGTCCACCCGCCACTCCGGTGAACACCAGGCGGTCAATCCCGAATACATTGATCAGGTTGGCCGTAGTAGAGGCCGCCGCCGTCTTCCCCCACTGGGAAAAAACGAGTACCACATCGTGCCCGAAGAGTTTCCCTTCGATATATTCCCGCCGGCCCAGGTTAGTCTTTTTCTCCACTTCGACCGCCTGAAGGAGCTGGTCGAATTCCTCGTACATCGCGCTTATGATACCTGTTTTCATCCTGTCTTTCTTATAGTTTCGATTCCGGCGCAAAGGTAACACTAAAACCCGGTGCGCAAAAGCCGGATACGGCCGAATTTTTAACACCGGCGGGGCTTTTTTAAAAACAGCCATTTTTTTAGCCCAACTTTATTATTTGCAGATGGTTGCAATGCGGATTTTTAACAAATGGTTAACAGCAAAACACCCTCTGAATTGCGAATTTCGTATATCGAAAAAAACACAGAAAAAAAGTATATAAAAATGGAAGAATCGAACAAATCGGTCGACATTCGTGCATTGGGAGAGAAGATCGCCCGCGAAAGCGCTTTTGTTAATTTGCTCACCAGCGAGATCAATAACGTCATCGTAGGACAGAACCAAATGATCGAGCGCCTGATGATAGGCCTGCTGGGCGGAGGGCACATCCTGCTGGAAGGTGTCCCCGGACTGGCAAAAACACTGGCCATCAACTCGCTGGCAAAAGCCGTGGACGGCGATTTCTCCCGTATACAGTTCACCCCGGATCTGCTCCCGGCAGACGTAATCGGCACGATGATCTACAATGTGAAGGACGGGGATTTCTCCATCAAAAAAGGCCCGGTATTCGCCAATTTCGTCCTGGCGGACGAAATAAACCGCGCGCCGGCAAAAGTACAATCGGCCCTGCTGGAAGCGATGCAGGAGCGTCAGGTCACTATCGGGGAGGAGACTTTCCGTTTGGACGACCCGTTCCTGGTCATGGCCACCCAGAATCCGATCGAGCAGGAAGGCACCTACCCTCTGCCCGAAGCGCAGATGGACCGTTTCATGCTCAAGGCGGTCGTAGAGTACCCCTCCAAAGAGGACGAACAAAAGATCATGCGCCGCATCGCCGGAACCGAGGGCACAAAAGCTATCCGCCCGGTCGTATCGTTGGAAGATATCCGCCGCGGACGCGACGCCGCCAAGGAAGTATATATGGACGAAAAAATCGAGCAGTACATCCTCGATATCGTGTTCGCCACGCGCTTCCCCAGCGAGTACAAATTGGATAAACTCAAACCGCTGATCGCATACGGAGCATCGCCGCGAGGCAGCATCAATCTGGTTACGGCCTCCAAGGTATACGCCTTTTTGCGCGGTCGGGGCTATGTGATCCCGGAAGACGTCCGCGCCGTAGCGCCGGACGTACTGCGCCACCGTATCGGGGTGACCTACGAAGCGGAAGCGGAGAACGTACGTACCGAAGAAATCATCAACACCATTATCAACGAAGTACAGGTTCCCTGATTTCATTAAAAGGAGGATTCCGCGATGGATGTCAAGGAAGTACTTAAGAAAGTTCGCAAAATAGAGATCAAGACGCGTCGGCTGTCCGACCATGTCTTTTCGGGCGAATACCACAGTTCGTTCAAAGGCCGGGGTATGACGTTCAGCGAAGTGCGAGCCTACCAGTTCGGCGACGACGTGCGCAATATCGACTGGAACGTAACCGCCAAAACGAGCCTGCCCCATGTCAAAGTCTTCGAGGAAGAACGCGAACTGACCATGATGCTGGCCGTCGACGTGTCGGGTTCGCAGTTTTTCGGCACGGGCGATGCGACCAAACGCGATGTCGTCACCGAAATATGCGCCACGCTGGCCTTTTCGGCTATGGGCAACAACGACAAGATCGGTCTGATGCTGTTTTCGGACAAGGTAGAATTGTTCATCCCGCCGGGAAAAGGACGGATGCACGTACTGCGCATCATCCGCGAACTGATCGAGTTCGAACCGTCCAGCCGCCGTACCAACATCAGCGCGGCGATGGAATACCTGTTCGGCGTGCTGAAAAAGAAAGCCATCGTATTCCTTGTTTCGGACTTCATCGACGCCTCGTACAAGGATTCGCTCACCGTAGTGGCCCGCAAGCACGACCTGACGGGGATACGGATCTACGACCCGGCTGAAGCGGCTATTCCCGACATGGGCATGGTATTGATGCGCCACGATGAGACCGGACGCTACGTCTGGGTGAACACATCGTCCAAGTCGGTCAAGAATTCCTATCGCCAGCAGTACGACCGTCGCGTCAACTATTTTCAGGATACTTTCCGCCACTGCGGGGCGGGCACGATAAGCACAAGCACGAAAGATGACTATGCCAAACAGTTACTCGGATATTTCCGCATGCGTTAAGGGATGGAGAACATGGGGATTGCTGCTGGCGGCCATTTTGCTGCCGGCAATGGCATATTCCCAGAGCACCCCTACCCTCACATGGTCTACGGATACGACCAAGATCCGGATCGGCGAACAGGTAAAACTGAACCTCGAAGTTCGGGCGCCTAAGGACGCCCTGATCGATTTCCCCAGCCTGCAGTTCAAAAGCGACAGCATGGAAGTGGTCGACCGCTCTAAAATAGATACGTCCTACAAGAAGAACGAAGCCATATACCGCATCGTATACAGTCTTACCTCGTTTGAAAAAGGGAAATACATCGTTCCTCCCATTCAGGTAAAAGCAGGCGAAGAAATCCTTTCCACCGAATCTTTCAAGATAGACGTCGCTACCGTAGCCGTCGATACACTGCGTCAGCCCCGGCATGGGATCAAGGACATCCACCCCGATCCATACACGGCGGGCGAGATTTTCCGGAAATACTATTGGATACTTATCGCTCTGGCCATCGCAGCCTTGCTCGCCTGGGAAATATGGCGGCTCGCCAAACGCCGCCGGGAAAAGAAACTCCCCCCGGAAATGCTGCTCAGTCCTTACGAGCGCGCCAAATTCCGTCTGGACCGCCTGGACCGGGAAAAACTGATCGAAAAAGGACAGATAAAGGATTTCTATATCGAACTGACGGATGTCATCCGTCTTTACCTGGACGAACAGTACAGTATTCCGGCTCCCGAAAGCACGTCCGAAGAGATACTCCGCGACGTGCGCAAACTTCATCTGAGCAAAGAACAGTACAGCAAACTGCGCAACCTGCTGTTGGATGCCGACTTGGTGAAATTTGCCAAGATGTTTCCCGGCGAATCGGAAAACGAACGGTATAGGAAATACACCGAAGAGATCGTAGATTCCCTGCGGCCGCAGAACAATCCGGAAGGAAAGGCCGTGGAAAACGAACAAAAACGAAAAGAAGAAAATGTCGGAGAGTAGTTTTGAAATAGCAAACAAAGGGTTCTTCTGGCTCCTGCTGCTCATCCCCCTTCTGGCGGCATATCTGTGGTGGCGGGGCAACCGGATATACCCTTACCTGAAGATATCCAGCATCCGCGGCTTCGTGCTGGCCGACGACTACCTGTCCAAGACCCGCCCCGTGCTCTGGGTGCTGCGCATGGCCGCTATCGCCTGTGTTGTGGTGGCGATGACCCGCCCCCGCGGAGTGGAAGTAAGTTCGCAGACCCATGCCGGCCTCGGCGTGGACATCGTGATGTCGATAGACCTTTCGGGCTCGATGCTGGCGCGTGACTTCAAACCGTCCCGCCTGGATGCACTCAAGAAAGTGGCCACCGAATTTGCCGAAGGCCGCCCGGGAGACCGTATCGGTATCGTGACCTACGCGACAGAGAGTTTCACGCAAACCCCGCTCACCACGGACAAACGCATCATCGTGCAGACCATCCAGGGGCTCCGGCAGGGATTGATCGGTGAAACGACCGCTATCGGCATGGGGCTTGGCACGGCTATCAACCGCCTGAAAGACTCCGAAGCCAAAAGCAAGGTCATCATCCTGCTCACCGACGGGGTGAACAACGACGGATTCGTCGACCCGCGCACCGTAGCGGAAGTCGCCAAAAAGCTGGGCATAAAAGTCTATACCATCGGTATCGGGACCAACGGCCTGGCGGATTATCCGGTGGCCCGCGACCAACGGACGGGAAAACTGATCTACCAGAAAATCCCGGTGGAGATAGACGAACAACTCATGCGTGAGATTGCCACTGCTACCGGCGGAAAGTATTTCCGGGCTACCGACGAAAACAAGCTCAAGGATATTTATAAGGAGATCGATTCCCTGGAAAAAAGCAAAGTGGAAGAGACCAAGTATTACAATTACAACGAGATGTTCCGCTCCTGGCTACTGGCCGCCCTGCTCCTTTTCCTGCTGGAAGCGACCCTGCGCAGTACAGTTTATAAAGGGATTGTGTAAACGTTAGATAGAAGGCTGAAAAAATGTACGAACTGGATAGACCCGCATACCTGCAACTCCTGCTTCTGATCCCGCTTTTGTGGATCCTGTTCGCCTATGTACTGCGGTACCGGCGGAAAAAACAGCAGGCGCTCGCCTCTTCGCGGCTTATGATGATACTCGCCCCGTACAAGAGTACGTCGGCGCTGGCATGGAAGACCATCCTGTATACTTTCGTGATCATCCTGCTCACCCTGGCGCTGGTAAACCCGCGTATCGGCACCCGGATCGAAAAAATAAAAGTCCAGGGATCGGATATCGTCTTTGCCCTCGACGTATCGCTCTCGATGAAGGCCGAAGACGTAGCTCCCAATCGATTGGACAAAGCAAAACAAATCATCTCCCGAACCATAGACAACCTGGGCGGCGACCGGGTGGGCATCATCGCTTACGCCGGCAGCGCCTATCCCCTGCTCCCTATCACCAGCGACTATTCTGCCGCCAAGATGTTTCTGGCGACCGCAGACCCGTCGATGGTCTCTTCGCAGGGTACGTCCATCGGCGAGGCGATCGGCCTGTCGTGGCGTTACTTTGACGACCCTTCGGTCAAGAACAAACTATTGGTTATCATTTCGGATGGGGAAGACCATCGCGAAGACCTCAATGCGGTAGACGTGGCCAAAACCTCAGCTGAAAAAGGGGTAAAGATCTATACGGTCGGCGTAGGGACAGAACAGGGGGGACCTATTCCCCTGCGGGAAAAAGGCATCGTGACCGGATACAAGAAAGACATCGAGGGTAACGTAGTAGTGACCAAGGCCGACAAGACCATGCTTACCGATATTGCCAAAGCCGCCTCGGGACAATATATAGACGGCACATCCACATCAGCTGTGGTCGAAAAGATCACCGACCTTTTGGGCAAAGGCCCCAAGAACGACTACGGAGAAACGGAGATCGTGCAATATAAAGACCGGTACCAATGGTTTGCCGGGGCGGCGCTCTTGTTATTGGTGCTGGACACTGTATTAGGATTCCGGCGCAGCCGCCTGATGAGCCGGTACAACCTTTTCGGCGAAGAAAAACCGGAAGAAGAGGATTAAAAAACGATAGACATGAGATTCAGATCAGCGACATATACAATTTTTGTTTTGGCAGCCCTGTTCCTGCTTCCGGGGAACGCCTGGGCACAGAGTAAGAATAATTTAGCCAAAAAAGATTTCCTGCAAAAAGGGAACAAGATGTATAAAAAGGCGGAATACGAATTGGCCGATTCCTTATATCTGAACGCCATAGCCGTGGACACTACCTACGCGGCCGGCTGGTACAACCTGGGGAACTCCCTCTATCTGGGCGGGGACGGCGACAAAGCTAAATCTTCCTGGACAAAATCCCTGATGAACACCCCGGAAGGAGGGGGCCGGTCGGATATCCTGTATAATCTGGGTGGGGTGGAAATGGACAAGAAAAATTACGCCGAAGCCATCAAACTGTACAAGGATGCGCTGCGCCGCAACCCGGCCGACGAGCAAGCCCGGTACAACCTCGCATTGGCCCAGCAACTGCTGAAAGACCAACAAAGCCCGCACCAGCAACAGCCGGATCAGAACCAAAACCAAGATCAGGACAACGATCAAAATCAGGATCAGAATAAAGATCAGAATAAAGACAACAATCCGGACAACAACGATCAGAACAAGGACAACAATCCGGACAATAACGACCAGAACAACGATCAGAACAAGGACAACAATCCGGACAACAACCAGAATAATCAGGGTAGCGGCGGCTCTTCCGGACAGAGCGCACCTCAGAAATTATCCCAGTCCGACGAACAGATGCTGCGCGCGATAGACCGCCAGGAACAAGGAACCCAGGAAAAAGTGAAGGGAGAAAAAACGGAAGGAGCCATTATCCACACCACCAAAGACTGGTAATTAATCCATTCTACCATACATCAACGATGAAGAACAGGAGGCATAATTTAAAAAACAGGACATTTACGATCCTGGCCGCAATAATGCTGCCCGCATTGTCTTTTTGCACACTTCCGATCTATGCACAACAGGACGGTCAACCAGTGACGGTCAATGTGTCGAAGAAAAAAATGGCCGTCAACGAAAACCTAACCGTCGAAATTGCCACCTCGTTACCTTTGGATCAGGATCATTTCGCCGGCCCGGCATTTGGGGATTTTGTGATCCTTTCCGGCCCTAATTTTATGCGGAGCATGATTGCTAATTATGTGAACGGACAAGGACGCACCGAGCAGAAAACTACGATCACTTATTTGGTTCAGCCCAAAAAAGAAGGGACACTGTACATAGAACCAGCCATGGTAAGTTCCAAAGGGAAGAAATACCAGACCCAACGTATCGCTATCGAGGTAGGCAAAGCTATCGAAGGGCAGCAAACGGCCCAGCGGATGTCCAATCCTTCCACCTCCGCCCGGGAGAATATCCATCTGGTAGCCGAGGTATCCGACCGGAATCCTTACATGGGAGAGCCCTTTACGATTGCGTATAAACTATACTTCCGCATGAATATTGGCCGACTATCCGTCAACCAAATCCCAAAATTTGACACTTTCTGGACGCAGGCCTATACCGAATCCGATATTCCCGAAAACAAGATGGAAAATCGGGGCTATTACCGCGACGAACTCTATAACGTGGTCACTTATCACAAAGTACTGCTGATTCCCCAAAAAGAAGGACGCCAAACGATCCAGCCCCTTTCACTGAGCATGCTCACCGAAGTAGGCACCGGACAATACGATTATTGGGGAGATGAAATAACCCGTACGGCCCAATATTCTGTATCGAGCCAGCCTATTGAAATAAGTGTACGCCCTCTCCCCGTACAAGGACGTCCGGAAAATTTTAGCGGAGGCGTAGGGCAATTCACGATGAAAACCGCCCTATCGAAGTCGGAAGTAAATGCCGGAGAATCGGTTACACTTACTATAGACGTACAGGGCGCGGGAAATATCTCCCAGATCCGGATGCCTGAACCGACCTTCCCCGCCGAAATAGAACGCTACGACCCAAAACTTCAAACTTCTACTTCACTGGCCGCTACCGGTCTCCGCGGCTCGCTCAACGAACAATTCGTCCTTATCCCCCGTGTAAAAGGAGAATACAAAATTCCTGAAATCGAATTTTCTTATTTTGATCCCGACGCGGGGAAATACGTCACCTTGCATTCGGAAGAAATGACCCTGAAAGTATCAGGAGAAGACATTGCCAACCAATCGGCTGCGCAGCGCCCGGGACCAAAAGCCGCCGAGAAAACCAATGTCAACTACCTGAGTACCGACATCGGCTTTATCCGGCTGAACACCGACTTGAAGCCCGCTTCCTACCAGCCGTTTTACGATCGGTTCTGGTATATGCTTTTGTTTATACTGCCTCTGGCATTGATACCCCTGCTCTTGCTTAAGCGCCTTTACGAAGCCTCTGTGGACCGGAATTCCCCGCAGGCAAAGGCTAAAAAAGCGGTCCATGCAGCACGTTTGCGCCTAAGCAAAGCAAAAAAAGCCCTCGACCGAAAGGATTATCAGGCATTCTATTCCGAGACGGAAAAAGCGCTGTACAGTTTCATTTCCGATAAACTGAAACTCTCACGCAAGGATGCTTCCATCGATCGGATCCATAAAGAGGTGATTGCCCACGGAGCAGAAGATACAGTTGCACAGGAACTTATCGATGCACTCGAAGCCTGCAACCAGGCGCGTTACGCCGGATTCGACCCTTCCCGGGCCGAAACGGATTACCAGAATGCCACGAAAGCCATTGTGAATGTCAATAAAAGTATAAAAGACTAAAGAGACCATGAAAAATACGATCCAGAATATTCGTCGGCCCTTTTTTCTTTTCTGCCTGTCGATAATCGCCATAGGCGTTGCGCCGACCGCCGCTTTCGGACAGACCCCTACGGCACTGTTCCAACAGGCCAACGAAGACTACCAGAATTCGAATTTTAAACAGGCTGCCGAAAAATACGACTCGTTACTAAGAATAGGGTACAAATCGGCAGAACTGTACAACAATCTGGGCAACGCATATTACCGCCTGGGATACATTGCACCTACCATTCTGGCTTATGAACGAGCCGTTCTGCTCGCTCCGTCGGACAATGAGATTCAACACAACCTAAGTATCGCCCGCAGCCTGACGGCGGATAACATTATCCCCCTTGGGGAATCGATGTCCGACCGGGTAATAAACAGTATCGGGGGCTCCTTGTCCATCGGGGCCTGGAGTATCGGAGCTATTATCTTTGCATGGGGGGCACTTATCCTGTTTGGCCTGTTCCTGTACAGTTTTCGTACGTCTGCCAAACGGTGGGCTTTTTACGGATTTATCCTCAGTCTGCTGCTGGGAATTGCCTGCTACAGCCTTCAAAAGCATGAAGAAAGCCAGATAAAAGAAAATCCTTATTCCATTGTGACTGCTTCCAATGTCACAGCCAAGAGCGAACCGAGCCTTTCGGGGGGCGATGCCTTCTCCATCCACGAAGGGACTAAAGTACGGGTAGAAGAAACCCTGAACAAATGGACCAAGATCCGCCTGGCCGATGGAAAGATCGGTTGGATACCCTCCGATACCGCCGAAAAAATATAAATTGTTCCAAATTTTCCCCGATAAAAAATGGCGCTGTACTTACAGCGCCATTTTATCTTCAAATTCTTCCAGACTATGCAATTTCAGATCGGCTATTCCGTAGCGCGGATCGTCGAACATCGCCGGTTCAGGGACGGCGATACATTTGCATCGGGCCGCCTTGGCTGCTAAGACCCCACTGACAGAATCCTCGAATACCAAGCATTCCTGTGGTTCTACACCCAGCAGAGATGCACAAAGCAGGTAAATCTCCGGGTGGGGTTTCCCATACCGGACTTCATCCCCGGTGCATACGACCTCCAACTTGTTTCCTATCCCGATGCGGCGGATAAAATTACCGGCCACTTCCCGGGGTGTCGACGTAGCCAGCCCAAGCTTCAAGCCCTTTCGGTTGGCGAAATCGAGTATCCGACCGATCCCCGGCATTATCCGGCCGTGAGCCAATACCAACTCGCTTACCCGGTCTCGGATGGCCTTGTCGAGCCCCTCGGCCGACCAATCTACAGCCGGATGCTGGCTGCTTACCTGACGGACAATATCCCCGATCCGTACCCCCTGCGTCTTGGCAGCTTCCTGCTCGCTATAAGGAATTCCGGCTTGGGTGAAAACCTCGGTCATGGCCTGCCGCCACGATGGTTCGGAGTCTATCAGCACTCCGTCCATATCGAATATGACGGCCTTTACCATGTCAGCCTTTTATCATCGCGATGAACTGATCGAAAAGGTAGGAAGCGTCGTGCGGCCCGGGGCCTGCCTCCGGGTGATACTGTACCGAAAAGCATTTTTTGCCTTTCAAGCGTATTCCGGCTACCGTATGGTCGTTCAGGTGTTCATGCGTGATCTCGATCTTATCAGACGCTTCGGCTTGGTCGCGGTTTACGACGAAGCCGTGGTTTTGGGAAGTGATCTCCCCTTTGCTCGTTTCAAGGTTCATCACCGGATGGTTGATCCCCCGGTGCCCGTTATGCATCTTGTAAGTCTCTATTCCCTGTGATAAAGCGATGATCTGGTGTCCGAGGCATATCCCGAAAAGGGGAAGGTTTTCTTCGATGATCTGCCGGGCCACTTCCTGTACGCCTTTCAAAGGTTCCGGGTCGCCGGGGCCGTTCGACAGGAAATACCCGTCCGGGTTCCATTTTTTCAGTTCCGCCAGCGGCGTATCGTACGGAAATACTTTGATATAGCATCCGCGGCTTGCCAGATTGCGCAGGATATTCTTCTTAATCCCCAAGTCGAGGGCCGCGATCTTTACCGGAGCCTCCGGATCGCCTACGAAATAAGGCTCTTTCGTGGATACTTTGGAGGCCAGTTCCAGCCCTTTCATATTGGGCGTTTCAGCCAATATCTTCTTCAGGGCATCCATATCCTCCGTATGCGTGGATATAACAGCATTCATGGCCCCTTTACTGCGGATATAGCTCACCACCGCACGCGTATCGACATCGGTGATCGCTAATTTGTTCTGTTGCTTAAAGTAGTCTTCCAGCGAACCGTCCGAATCCACCCGGGAAGGGGAGAAATTGAAATTACGGCACACCAGCCCGGCGATCTTCATCCCGTCGGATTCCACTTCATCGCTGTTCACCCCGTAGTTCCCGATATGGGCATTGGTAGTCACCATCAACTGACCAAAGTACGAAGGGTCTGTAAATATCTCCTGATATCCTGTCATACCGGTATTGAAGCAGAGTTCTCCGGAAGCGGTTCCTTCCACGCCAATCGATTTTCCCCAAAACAGGGTCCCGTCTTCCAGCAGCAGGACGGCATCTTTCTTATCCTGAAATTTCATGTTTCCTTGTGTTTTTTCCGTATGCAAATGTACGCCGATTACAGCACATTTACACGCATATTCTTAAATGTATGTCCCAAAAAAAACGGATAAGCAAACAAGTAGCTTATCCGTTTTTGAATATTCAAAAACGATGTTCTTTCGTTTTTTGGTGCCGAACGAATTGTTCCAAGGCTTATTTTTCCTCTTCCTTTTCGTCTTTCTTAGCAGCGGGCTTCTTGGCAGCAGGCTTTTTAGCGGCCTTCGGTTCGGCGGCTTTTTCCTCTGCTTTAACCTCGGCCTCTACGGCCTGCTCTGCTACGGGTTCCTCCACGGTATCCTCAGCTTTTTTCTTACCGGCACGACGCGTGCGGGGCTTCTTAGCGGCAGCTGCTTCGGCTTTTCCGTTGGCAGAATAGATGGTGTTGAAATCCACCAACTCGATCATGCACATCTCGGCAGCGTCACCCAGACGGTTCCCGAGTTTGATGATACGGGTATAGCCTCCGGGACGGTCGCCTACTTTAGTGGCTATCTCACCGAAAAGCGCTTTCACAGCATCCTTGTTTTGCAGGTACGAGAATACCATACGGCGGGAGTGCGTTTCATCTTTTTTGCCTTTGGTGATCAGCGGTTCGATATACTTGCGGAGCTCGCGGGCTTTTGCCAGCGTGGTATTGATCCTTTTATGCTCGATCAGAGAGCATGCCATGTTGGCCATCAGCGCCTTGCGGTGGGCTGATGTGCGGCCAAGGTGGTTTATTTTTTTTCCGTGTCTCATTTATGTAAATGACAAGCTTTTAGGGCTCTACGTATTTGTTATTCTTTATCCAGTTTATACTTAGTGAGGTCCATACCGAACTGAAGCCCCTTGTTGGCCACCAATTCCTCCAATTCGGTCAGGGATTTCTTCCCGAAATTGCGGAATTTCATTAGGTCCGATTTGTTGTAGGCCACCAGTTCGCCCAAAGTTTCCACTTCGGCGGCTTTCAGGCAGTTTAACGCACGAACCGACAGGTCGAGGTCGACCAGCTTGGTCTTGAGTAACTGACGCATGTGGAGCGACTCTTCGTCGTAATTCTCACTCTTGGCAATATCATCGGATTCCAGGGTGATGCGCTCGTCGGAGAACAGCATGAAATGATGGATCAATATTTTGCTGGCCTCGGTAAGAGCATCCTTCGGAGAAATAGACCCGTCGGTCTTTATCTCCAACACCAGTTTCTCGTAGTCGGTCTTTTGCTCGACGCGATAGTTCTCGACAGCATACTGTACATTCTTTATCGGAGTGTAGATCGCATCGATCGCTATGGTGTTCATCGGGACGCCCTGCTTCTTATTTTCCTCTGCCGGGACGAAACCACGGCCTTTCTCGATGGTGAAATCCATGTTGAAACGCACTGTAGGCTCCATCGTGCAGATTACCAGTTCGGGGTTGAGTACCTGGAAACCGGAAATAAAGCGCTGGAAATCACCGGCCGTAATCTTATCGGTTCCGGTAATGGAAACGCTTACGTTTTCCGTTTCGGTATCTTCCACCTGACGGCGGAAACGCACCTGCTTGAGATTGAGGATAATCTCGGTCACGTCTTCCACCACACCGGGTATAGTGGTGAACTCGTGCTCTACTCCCTCTATTCGAATGCCGGTAATGGCAAAGCCCTCGAGCGAAGAGAGGAGAACTCTCCTCAGGGCGTTGCCTATGGTCAATCCGTACCCCTGTTCCAGAGGACGGAACTCGAACCGACCTTCGTTGTCCTGGGAGTGGATCATCACCACCTTGTCGGGCTTCTGAAAGTTTAGAATTGCCATAGAATTTTTTTTCGTTAAAAAATCGGTATTACTTAGAATACAACTCGACGATAAGCTGCTCCTTGATATTTTCCGGGATCTGAACGCGATCCGGAATGGCTACGAACGTGCCCTCTTTGGTTTCGTCATTCCACTGGAGCCAATCATAGGATTTGCGGGCGGCGAGCGAAGCGGCGACAGCTTCCAGCGATTTGGATTTCTCGCGGACAGCTACTTTGTCTCCTGCTTTGAGGCAATACGAAGGAATGTTGACCACCTCTCCGTTTACAGTGATGTGCCGGTGCCCTACCAACTGGCGTGCAGCAGCCCGGGTGGGAGCGATCCCCAAACGGTATACTACATTGTCCAGGCGGGATTCACAAAGCTGGAGCAGTATCTCACCAGTAATTCCACTGGCGCGCTGAGCCTTTTCGAAAATATTGTGGAACTGCCTTTCCAGAATGCCGTACGTATACTTTGCCTTTTGTTTCTCCTGCAACTGAGTAGCATATTCTGAGCGTTTTGCACGGCGACGGGCCATACCATGCTGTCCGGGAGGATAGTTGCGTTTTTCAAACGAACGATCTTCTCCGTAAATGGCCTCGCCAAACTTACGTGCAATCTTAGTTTTTGGACCTATATATTTTGCCATTTTCTGTGTTACCTTTTGGTATTAATTATACTACTCTTTTATACTCTTCTGCGTTTGGGAGGACGGCAACCATTATGGGGCAAAGGAGTAACGTCAATGATTTCGGTTACTTCGATTCCCGAGGTATGGATCGTACGGATGGCAGATTCACGTCCGTTGCCCGGTCCTTTCACATACACTTTCACTTTCCTCAGTCCGGCATCCAAAGCGACTTTTGCCGCGTCTTCAGCAGCAGTCTGAGCCGCATAAGGAGTGTTCTTCTTTGAACCTTTAAAACCCATTTTACCAGCCGAAGACCAGGATATAACCTGTCCGGCTTTATTGGTAAGGGTCACGATCAGGTTGTTGAACGAAGCGCATACGTGAGCCTCTCCCACGGGCTCAACAGCCACTTTGCGTTTCTTGGTGCTTGCTTTCGTATTTTTGGCCATATCTATTTATTATTTAGTGGCTTTCTTCTTATTTGCAACTGTCTTACGTTTGCCCTTACGCGTACGGGAGTTGTTCTTGGTACGCTGTCCGCGCAACGGAAGGCCGTTACGATGGCGGATACCGCGATAGCAACCTATGTCCATAAGACGTTTAATACTCATCTGTACTTCCGAACGAAGCTCGCCTTCCACTTTATAGTGATCGGATATCCCCTTGCGGATGAGTGCAAGTTCGTCGTCGTTCCATTCGTTAACTTTCTTGTCTTCGCTTATCCCTGCCTCAGCCAGGATTTTCTGAGCTCTGCTCTTACCTATTCCGAATATGTAAGTGAGGCCGATAACCCCTCTTTTATTCTTTGGTAAGTCTACCCCTGCAATTCTTGCCATAAGACTTTATATGATCGTTTTTAATTAGTTATCCCTGCCTTTGTTTGAGCTTGGGGTTCTTTTTGTTAATGATGTACAAGCGGCCTTTTCTGCGGACAATCTTGCATTCGGGGCTGCGTTTCTTCAATGATGATCTTACCTTCATTTTTTTGGTGTATTTTTTATCGCTCTTTAAGAGCAAAATATGTTATACTGCTTGGATTGGATTAAAACCTGTAAGTAATGCGGGCTTTGGTCAGATCGTAAGGGGACATCTCCAACTTCACCCTGTCGCCGGGAAGAAGCTTGATATAGTGCATGCGCATCTTTCCCGATATGTGAGCGATCACCACATGCCCGTTGTCCAACTCTACGCGGAACATGGCATTGGAAAGAGCTTCTGTAATAGTCCCCTCGACTTCGATAGCCGTTTGTTTCGACATACTCGCTTACCTACTTTTTAATTTTACCGGTCTTCATCAGTCCGTCGTAATGGCGGTTGAGAAGATATGAATTGATCTGCTGAATGGTATCTATCACGACACCTACCATAATCAACAGCGATGTTCCTCCAAAGAACGAGGCGAAATGGGTATCCACTCCCGCCAAACGAGCAAAGGTAGGAAGAATTGCGATAAGGGCCAGCGCAATGGCTCCCGGAAGGGTGAGCAACGAAAGGATCCTATCGAGCAGGTCCGCCGTCGGGCCTCCGGGTTTAACCCCGGGAATGAAACCGCCGTTGCGTTTCAAATCATCGGCCATATCGTTGGTTTTAACCGCAATAGCGGTATAAAGATAGGTGAATGCGATGATCAGCACCGCCAGTACCACATTATACCACAACCCGAACATATCGGAGAACGCCATTCGAACAGAATCGCTGAAAACGCCTCCAATAAGCCCCGGAATGAACATGATAGCCTGTGCAAAGATGATCGGCATCACACCGGCCGTATTCACTTTCAAAGGAATATATTGGCGTTTCCCAGCAGGCATTTGGCGTCCCATTTGTCCCGAAGCAGCGACCGCTTTGGCATACTGTACGGGGATTTTGCGAACACCTTTGACCAGCATGACCGTAAACAAGATCACAGCAAGCCACAGGATAATCTCTACCAGCAACATGATCACACCACCCGCGCCGTTTCCGGTGAACTTGTTGGTGAATTCCTGTGCCAACGCTATTGGTAGGCGCGCAATGATACCGATCGTAATGATCAGGGACACACCGTTACCTACTCCTTTATCGGTAATACGTTCGCCCAGCCACATAGTGAACATCGTACCGGTAACCAGCAAGGCAACCGAGCTTACATAGAACATCCCCATATTGATGCCATCAGCAACAATATGATACTGGGAGTCTATTGCTACGATATATGAGAATCCCTGAACCGCCGCGATAGCAATGGTCAGCCAACGGGTTATCTGAGTAAGCTGTTTACGTCCGCTTTCTCCGTCTTTCTGCAACTTTTGCAGTGCCGGAACAGCAAACGCCATCAACTGCACTACAATGGATGCCGAAATATAAGGCATCACACCGAGACCGAGAATGGCTGCATGCGCGAAGGCACCACCAGTAAACGAGTTCAGAAGCCCGAGCAAGCCGTTGTTGGCCGTAGCCTCGCTAAGGCCCATCAACTTCATCTCATCGACCCCGGGCAGCGGCACGAAAGACCCGAAACGATAGACGGCCAGAAGTCCCAAAGTAAAGAGTATCCGGTCCCTGAGTTCCTTTATCTTCCAGATATTGCCCAGTGTTTCAAAAAAGTTTTTCATCTGCCTTTTGTTTAGATGGTATTCGCCTGTCCTTTGGCATTTGCAATGGCTTCAGCCGCGCTTTTTGAAAATTTGTGAACAGTTACGTTCAAGGCTGCTTTAATTTCACCCTGTCCCAATACCTTCACAAGATCATTCTTGCTTGCCAGACCGTTCTTGATCAGCGTATCGATGGTAACTACCCCGTCCGTGATCTTGCCATTATCGACAAGTGCCTGAAGCGTAGCCAAATTTACGGCGCGGTATTCCACTCTGTTAACATTCTTAAAGCCGAATTTCGGGACGCGCCGCTGAAGCGGCATCTGGCCTCCCTCGAATCCAACTTTGTGCTTGGCACCGGAACGGGACATCTGCCCTTTCAGTCCGCGGGTGGACGTACCACCCTTACCGGAACCTTGTCCGCGGCCAACCCTTTTGCCTCTCTTGACGGCACCCTCTGCGGGTTTCAGATTGTGTAAATTCATTTTTTACCTTTTTAAAAGGATTTTACGAGTCGGTTTCCCTAAAGACGGTACCCGCCCCCTAAACAACGGATACCCCTACACCGAAAAAATCCCGTGTGATTATTATTTTACTTCTTCTACTTTTACAAGGTGAGCCACTTTGTTGACCATACCCATCAGGGCATCGTTGGCTTCCTTTACTACCGAACTGTTCATTTTCTTCAGTCCGAGTGCGTCCAAGGTTCTTTTCTGATCCTTGGGATGGCCTATGCGGCTACGCACCTGAGTGATTTTTATCTGTGCCATTTTCTTTACGATTAACCCTTGAATACTTTTGATACCGATATCCCACGCAGAGCGGCTATCTGATCCGCACTACGCAACTGCGAAAGGGCGTTGAAAGTAGCCTTGACTACGTTATGAGGATTGGAAGAACCTTTCGATTTAGAAAGCACGTCGCTTATACCCACCGTTTCCAATACCGCACGAACTGCGCCACCGGCTATCACACCGGTACCGGTCGAAGCAGGACGGATGAAAACGCTCGCTCCGCTGAACTTACCTTCCTGCGCATGAGGCACAGTTGTTCCCAAAAGAGGAACACGGATCAAATTCTTCTTTGCATCCTCTATAGCCTTCACGATGGCTTCGGACACCTCTTTCGACTTGCCCAGACCATGTCCCACGACACCTTTTCCATCGCCAACCACTACGATTGCCGAAAAACCGAAAGCCCGACCTCCTTTGGTCACTTTGGTCACGCGGTTTACACCTACCAGACGGTCTGTGAGTTCCAGTCCGCTCGGTTTTACTCTTTCTACTGATTTACTGTATTCTTCAGCCATGATTCATTTAAAATTTAAGACCTCCTTCTCTGGCTCCGTCGGCTAGCGCTTTCACGCGTCCGTGATACAAATATCCGGCACGATCGAACGTGCAGGTATCTATGCCCAGTGCAAGAGCTTTTTCGGCTATTTTAAGACCTACTTTTTTTGCATTGTCAGCCTTCGCTCCGGAAGCATCGAAATCTTTCTCGCGAGAGGAAGCCGCTGCGAGCGTAACGCCGTTCACGTCATCGATAAGCTGAACGTAAATCTCTTTGTTGCTTCTGAAGACCGACATGCGGGGACGTACAGCGGTTCCGCTTATGGTACGGCGAATTCTGTAACGTATTCTCTGTCTTCTTTCCTGTTTACTTAATGCCATAGTAACAATCTGTTATGCCGACTTACCGGCTTTTCTTCTGATAATTTCACCAACAAACTTGATACCCTTTCCTTTGTAAGGCTCCGGTTTGCGCAGCGAACGGATCTTCGCACAAACTTTGCCCAAAAGCTCCTTATCGTGAGAATAAAGCTTGATAATCGGGTTCTGTCCTTTCTCGGAAACCGTTTCTACTTTTATTTCCGTGGGAAGCTCGATAACCACGTTATGCGAGAATCCGAGCGAAAGGTCCAGCTTCTGGCCCTGGTTGACGGCGCGGTATCCCACTCCCACCAACTCGAGTTGCTTAGCGAATCCTTCCGATACCCCCTGCACCATATTGGCGATCAGGGCACGGTAAGTACCATACAGGCTATGCGCCAGTTTGTCGTTATTTTCGGGGCGGACCACTATCACCTGGTCGCCTTCCTGTTTCACGGTAACTTCTTTTATCTGCTGCGTAAGTTCCCCTTTCGGACCCTTCACCGTAACGGCATCGGGAGCGATGGTAACGGTTACGCCCGCTGGTATAGTTACTGGATGTTTACCTATTCGTGACATTTCTTGTTTTTCGTTTATGTGTTAGTAAACATAACATAATACCTCGCCGCCGATATTCTCTTCCTTAGCCTTTTTGTTGGTCATCAGACCTTTGGAAGTAGACATGATGGCGATACCCATACCTCCGAGCACACGCGGCATCTCGTCGGCGCCGGCATACTGACGCAAACCCGGGGACGAGATACGCTCCAACTTAGTGATGGCGCTCTGGCGGGTAACTTTGTCATATTTAAGAGCTATCTTGATGCTCTGCGAAGGGCCTTCGCCTTCGAATTTGTAATTGAGGATATAGCCCTGCTCAAAGAGGATCTTGGTGATCTCCCTCTTGAGGTTGGAAGCTGGTATCTCAACCACTTTCTTACCGGCGCGGATCGCATTGCGAAGCCTTGTCAGATAGTCTGCTATTGGATCTGTTATCATAACTCTGTGTAATCCTTTTAATTATGTGATTTATTACCAGCTTGCCTTTTTCACACCGGGGATAAGTCCCTGGTTTGCCATTTCACGGAGCGTAACACGCGAAATACCGAACTGGCGAACATATCCGCGAGGACGGCCGGTGAGTTTGCAACGATTGTGCAGGCGGACCGGGGAAGCGTTCTTGGGCAGCTTCTGCAAACCCTCGTAATCTCCGGCGGCTTTCAGCGCAGCACGCTTGGCGGCATATTTGGCAACAAGTGCTTCACGTTTGCGCTCGCGCGCTTTCATTGATTCTTTAGCCATTGTGCTTATTTCTTTTTAAATGGTAAACCGAATGCGGTGAGTAATGCTTTTGCTTCCTTGTCGGTTTTGGCCGTGGTTACAAAAGTGATGTCCATACCGGAAATCTTGTTCACCTGATCGATGTTGATCTCCGGGAAAATGATCTGCTCGGTAACGCCCATATTGTAGTTACCGCGCCCGTCGAATCCATTGGGGTTGATCCCATTGAAGTCGCGGATACGGGGCAGCGAAGCGCTCACCAGACGATCGAGGAACTCGTACATCTTATCTGCGCGCAGCGTAACCTTCACGCCTATCGGCATTCCCTTACGGAGCTTGAACGATGCCACGTCCTTCTTCGAATTGCATGCAATAGCCTTTTGGCCGGCGATGCGGGTAGTTTCGTCAATGGCGTATTCTATCTGTTTCTTGTCGGATACGGCAGTACCCACACCTTTGGAGATAACGATTTTCTCCAGGGTAGGAACCATCATTACATTCTTGTATCCGAATTCGGACATAAGGGCAGGAACTACCTTTTCCTTATACTGTCCTTTAAGTCTTGGCTGGTATGTCATCGTATTACCTCCCCTGATTTTTTAGAAACCCTAACTTTCTTGTCCCCTTCCATTTTGTAGCCTACACGCGTAGCTTTACCGCTTTTGGGGTCCAGCACCGAAAGGTTGGAAATGTGAATGGGGGCTTCCGTCTTCACGATACCGCCCTGGGGATTCTTTGCATCGGGTTTTTTGTGTTTGGATACCACATTGACACCCTCTACGATTGCTTTGTTATCTTCGGGGAAAACACGAAGGACTTCTCCTTCCTTGCCCTTGGAACCACCGGAAATAACGACAACCTTGTCTCCTTTTTTGATTTTCAGTTTTGTCATGATCCTTTCCAATGTTAAAGCACTTCGGGTGCAAGTGATACGATCTTCATGAACTGTTTGTCACGCAATTCGCGTGCCACGGGTCCGAATACGCGAGTACCGCGCATCTCCCCGGCTGCGCTCAAAAGAACGCAGGCATTGTCATCGAAACGAATGTATGATCCGTCGGGACGACGCACCTCTTTCTTCGTTCTGACTACAACTGCCTTAGATACCTGGCCTTTCTTTACGCTTCCCGTCGGAGTAGCATCTTTCACGGTCACCACAATGGTGTCGCCAAGGGATGCATACCGTCTTCCGGTACCGCCCAGTACACGTATCACAAGTACCTCGCGGGCGCCTGTGTTATCGGCCACTTTTAATCTTGACTCTTGTTGTAACATAATATTATTTAGCTCTTTCTATGATTTCGACTAATCTCCAGCGCTTGTTCTTCGACAGAGGACGCGTCTCCATGATGCGCACCGTGTCTCCGATATTGCAGGCGTTCTGGTCATCGTGTGCATAGTATTTCTTCGTTTTGATCACGAATTTACCATACATCGGGTGTTTCACGCGCTTTACCTCGGAAACGACGATGGATTTCTCCATCTTGTTCGAAGTAACCACTCCTATGCGCTCTTTTCTCAGATTTCTTGTTTCCATCTTCCGCTGACTACTTTTGAAGTTCTCTTTTGGTAAGCTCAGTTGCAAGACGAGCAACCGTTCTACGCGTTTTGCGGATATCCATCGGGTTTTCCAAAGGATTCACCGCATGATTGAGGCGCTGCTCGGTGAGCTTAGCCTTGGTCTCAACCAGCTTCTCCTTAAGGTCAGCCGTCGACATCTCTTTTATTACGGATTGTTTCATTTTGCGATCGGATTAAGCTTCTACAAAATCGTGGGCTACGACGAACTTCGTCTTGATGGGAAGCTTCTGAGCAGCCAGGCGCAATGCCTCTTTGGCTACGTCAAAAGGAACGCCGCCCACCTCGAACATGATACGTCCGGGAAGCACTACGGCTGCCCAGTATTCCACGTTACCTTTACCTTTACCCTGACGTACTTCGGCCGGTTTCTGGGTGATAGGCTTATCGGGGAATATACGGATCCAAAGTTGTCCTTCACGTTTCATATAACGCGTAGCTGCGATACGGGCCGCCTCTATCTGACGGGCGGTAATCCACTTCTGTTCGAGAGTCTTGAGTCCGAAAGTACCGAACGCGATCGTATGCCCTCTGTGGGAGAGGCCATGCATGCGGCCTTTCTGTACTTTACGAAATTTTGTTCTTTTAGGCTGTAACATTTCTACTATATTTTGGCCTTGTTATTATTTCCTTGCTTTTCTGTTACGGTCAGAACCACCACGTCTCTCACCACGCTCTCCGCGATCCCGACGTTCGCCGCGATCACCACGTCCTTCTCCACGACCGCCGCGGGGAGCCCCTGCGCCGCCGGTGGAAGGTTGTGAAGCAAAGTTAGGAGAAAGGTCCTGCTTGCCGTAAAGTTCTCCGCGCATGATCCACACCTTGATACCGATGCGGCCATACGTGGTATGGGCCTCGGACAAAGCATAATCAATATCTGCCCGGAAAGTAGACAGAGGAATACGCCCTTCCTTAAAGGTTTCGCTACGCGCGATCTCGGCTCCGTTCAAACGGCCCGATACCATCACTTTGATACCTTCGGCGTTCATCCGCATGGTCGATGCCATTGCCATTTTAATAGCGCGGCGGTATGAAATACGGCCTTCTATCTGTCGGGCAATACTGGAACCTACAAGATTGGCATCCAGTTCCGGCTTCTTAATCTCGAAGATATTTATCTGAACCTCTTTTCCGGTCAGTTTCTTCAACTCTTCCTTGATCTTATCGACCTCCTGACCACCTTTACCGATGATGATACCCGGACGGGCGGTAAGAACTGTTACCGTAACGAGTTTCAACGTACGTTCGATGACGATACGCGATACGCTGGCCTTAGCCAGACGAGCCATCAGATACTTACGGATCTTGCTGTCCTCTGTGATCTTATCTCCATAATCGTTTCCACCGTACCAGTTCGATTCCCAACCTTTGATGATTCCTAAACGGTTGCCTATCGGATTTGTCTTTTGTCCCATTGCTTATTTAGTTTCTGTTGGTTGATTGGCAGTGCTTCCCAGCACTACTGTTACGTGATTGGAACGTTTGCGGATACGGTGCCCGCGACCCTGGGGGGCCGGACGAAGCCTCTTAAGCATAGAACCACCGTCAACGCTGATCTCCTTGATGAACAGGTTGGCCTCTTCCAGGCTTACCCCTTCGTTCTTAGCCTGCCAGTTGGCCACGGCGGAGAGAACGAGTTTTTCAATATTGGCAGATGCGTGCTTGGTGTTGAACTTAAGTATCTGGAGTGCTTTGTTCACCTCCACACCACGTACTAAGTCTGCCACGAGTCTCATTTTACGGGGAGACGTAGGGCAGTTATTCAGTTTTGCGTAGGCAACTTGCTTTTTGGCTGCTTTGATAGCGTCAGCTCTTTGTTTCTTTCGAATTCCCATTTTGTTTTAACCTACTGATTAACGTTTACCTTTATCCTTTGCACCGGCATGGCCGCGGAAAATACGCGTCTGAGCGAATTCGCCAAGCTTATGGCCTACCATGTTTTCAGTAATGTACACCGGGATAAAAGTCTTTCCGTTGTGTACCGCGATAGTCTGACCTACGAAATCCGGAGAGATCATCGAAGCGCGCGACCAGGTTTTGATCACAGTCTTCTTATCTGCCTCTACATTGGCAGCCACTTTCTGCTCCAGTTTGTAGTGAATGAACGGTCCTTTTTTTAATGAACGTGCCATAGCTTACTTCTTTCTTCGTTCTACAATGTACTTATTGCTTGCCTTGGTCTTGGAGCGCGTCTTGTAACCCTTGGCAGGCAGACCCTTGCGCGTGCGCGGATGTCCACCCGAAGCGCGACCTTCACCACCACCCATCGGGTGATCGACCGGGTTCATCACAACGGCACGGACACGGGGACGGCGACCCAGCCAGCGAGAGCGGCCGGCCTTACCCGAAGATTCGAGCTGATGGTCCGAATTGGATACCACACCGACGGTAGCCATACACGTGGTGAGGATCATACGGGTTTCTCCCGAAGGGAGCTTTATGGTAGCATACTTACCGTCACGGGCGGCAAGTTGTGCGAATGTGCCTGCCGAACGGGCTATAACAGCGCCCTGGGAAGGACGCAGCTCGATGCAGCAGATGACGGTACCCAGAGGGATTTCACTCAGATACATGGCATTTCCGACTTCGGGAGCAATGCCTTCGCCCGAAACGACCGTCTGTCCTACCTGAAGTCCGGCAGGAGCGATGATGTATCTTTTCTCCCCGTCGGCATAAGCTACCAGAGCGATGAATGCCGAACGATTGGGATCGTACTCTATAGTTTTAACAACTGCGGGGATTCCCTTCTTGTCGCGTTTGAAATCGATAATACGATAACGCTGTTTGTGACCGCCGCCTATCTGACGCATGGTCATTTTACCGGTATTATTGCGGCCGCCCGTTCTTTGCTTGCGCAAAAGGAGGGACTTTTCCGGCTGATTACCCACTGTAACGGCATCGTTACAGTTGAGTATCTTGTGGCGCTGCCCGGCGGTAGTCGGTTTTAATTTTCTAACTGACATATCTTTTAGATATTGTTATAAAAGTCGATTGTTTGTCCTTCGGCGATCTCTACGAGGGCCTTCTTAAACGCATTGGTATGCCCTTTCTGCAGTCCGGCTTTCGTATAGCGGCTGCGGACTTTTCCGGCATAGCGAATGGTATTTACTTTCTTAACCGTAACGCCGTATGCCTTTTCGATAGCAGCCTTGATCTGCTCCTTATCGGCATCGGGCCTTACTATAAAACCGTAGCGGCCGCTCTTATCGGTGATAGCGGTCATCTTTTCGGTAATAAGTGGCTTAACTAATATATTATCCATCTTGCGTTAGTTGCTTAAGTTGTTCTGTAATTGCTGCAAAGCACTTTCGGAAATCACCATCGCCGAAGCATTGATGATCGCGTAAGTGTTTAATTCTGTGCAAGGCACAACCGAAGCGGACTGTAAATTTCGTGAGGACAAATATACGTTTTTATCGCCGGTGGCCGTAACAAACAATGATTTTTTAGACTTTAGCCCCAAAGCTTCGATAATATTAACAAAATTTTTGGTTTTCGGGGATTCGAATGAGAAATCCTCAATAACTACCAGGTTTTTGTCCGAAACTTTCTGAGACAGCACCGATTTGCGGGCCAGTCTTTTGATTTTTTTGTTCAGCTTGAATGAATAATCGCGCGGGACTGGACCGAATACACGGGCGCCTCCACGGAAGATAGGGTTCTTTATGCTACCGGCACGAGCTCCGCCCGTCCCTTTCTGCTTTTTGAGCTTGCGGGTGCTTCCGGAGATGATGCTGCGATCTTTGGCACTGTGCGTACCCTGACGCTTATTGGCCAGGTGCTGCTTTACGTCCAGCCATACCGCATGCTGATTGGGCTCTACGGCAAAAACCGATTCGTCGAGTGCTACCTTGCGTCCGGTCGGCTTTCCTTGTATGTCTAATACTTCTAATTCCATTACTTTTCAATAATTAAATATGAGTTCTTTGCGCCCGGAACGCATCCTTTGATTACCAGCAGGTTCTTATCTGCTTCTACTTTGAGTACCAGCAGGTTTTTCACCTTAACCCGGTCGCCGCCCATACGTCCTGCCATGCGAAGCCCTTTGAACACCTTTGCAGGGTAAGAGCACGCACCGATAGAACCGGGCTTGCGAAGACGGTTGTGCTGACCGTGAGTTGCTTGTCCTACACCACCAAATCCATGACGTTTAACGACACCCTGGTAACCCCGTCCTTTGGAGGTACCTACGACATCCACGAACTCTCCTTCTGCGAAAATATCCGCAGAGAGAACATCGCCGAGCTTGTACTCGCCGTCGAATTCCTTGAATTCTACGACTTTGTGCTTGGGGGTAGTTCCCGCTTTCTTGAAGTGTCCGCCGAGTGCCTTGGTAACGTTCTTTTCCTTTTTGTCATCGAAACCAAGCTGAAGGGCTTCATACCCATCAACCTGTGTGGTTCTGACCTGTGTTACTACACATGGACCGCATTCTATGACCGTACAGGGAACATTCTTCCCGTTCTGGTCAAAAATGCTGGTCATACCGATTTTTTTACCAATTAATCCAGACATTTTGTGGTTTTAATTATTGGACAATTATTACTATCAGGACAGCGCTTGGCCGCAGGAACAGTCCTGCGGCCAAGGTATCCGCTAAAATGAATTACACTTTGATCTCTACTTCTACACCGCTGGGCAGCTCGAGCTTCATCAAGGCATCGATGGTCTTGGAAGAAGAACTGTAAATATCCAACAGGCGCTTGAAAGAATTCAGTTCGAACTGCTCGCGCGATTTCTTGTTCACGTGCGGGGAACGCAGTACGGTGAATATCTTTTTCTGCGTAGGAAGCGGAATCGGGCCGTTCACTATCGCTCCGGTAGATTTTACGGTCTTGACAATCTTGTCGGCCGATTTATCCACCAGACTGTGGTCGTAAGACTTTAGTTTGATACGGATCTTTTGACTCATTGTATTATATGGTCTAAAACTTATTCTTTATTTCTTTGACTTGGCAATTACCTCTTCGGCGATGTTGCGCGGCACCTCGGAGTAGTGCGAGAATTCCATGGAGGAAGTCGCACGGCCCGAAGTCAGGGTACGGAGCGAGGTCACGTAACCGAACATCTCGGACAGAGGCACATCGGCCTTCACGACAGTAGCTCCCGCACGGTTGTCGGTACCTTTGATGATACCGCGGCGGCGGTTCAGGTCACCGATCACGTCGCCCATGTTTTCTTCGGGAGTGGTCACTTCGAGTTTCATGATAGGTTCGAGCAGGATAGGAGTAGCCTTGGGAGCCGCTTCCTTATATCCCAGCTTGGCAGCCATTTCGAACGAAAGCTGGTCGGAGTCCACCGGATGGAAAGAACCATCCAATACAGTGATCTTCATACCCTGAAGCTCGTAACCGGCCAGAGGTCCGGCGCCGATCGCATCCTTGAATCCTTTTTCGATCGAGGGGATGAACTCCTTCGGAATGTTACCGCCTTTGATCGCGGAAACAAACTCGAGCCCGGACTTCCCTTCGCTGTTGGGCTCCATGCGGAAGATGATATCGGCAAACTTACCACGTCCACCGGTCTGCTTCTTGTACACTTCACGGTGTTCGATCGTTCCGGTGATCGCTTCCTTATAAGCAACCTGCGGCTGGCCTTCAGTCACCTCGACGTTGAATTCGCGGCGCAGACGGTCGATGATGATCTCCAAGTGAAGCTCACCCATACCGGAAATAATAGTCTGTCCGGAATCTTCATCCGTATGTACGCGGAACGTCGGGTCTTCCTCGGACAGTTTGCCCAGGCCTACGCCCAGTTTGTCGAGGTCGGCCTGCGTCTTGGGCTCGATCGAAATACCGATCACAGGATCGGGGAACGTCATCGATTCCAGTACGATAGGATTCTTCTCATCGCAAAGGGTATCTCCCGTGCGGATGTCCTTGAACCCTACTCCGGCGCCTATATCACCTGCTTCGATCGTTTCGATAGGCTTTTGCTCTTTCGAGTGCATCTGGAAAATACGCGAAATACGTTCTTTCTTATCGGTACGCGGGTTGTATACATAAGAACCGGCATCGAGTTTTCCGGAATACATGCGGAAGAAGCACAAACGGCCTACGAACGGGTCGGTAGCGATCTTGAAGGCAAGCGCAGCCATTGGTTCGTCCGAGTCCGGCTGGCGGACAACTTCCTGGTCGGTGCGGGGGTCGATCCCCTTGAGAGCCTCTACGTCGGCTGGCGAAGGCAGGAACGCCATTACGCAGTCGAGCAGCTTCTGCACGCCCTTGTTCTTGAACGAAGAACCGCAAAGCATCGGGGTGATATCCATCGCGATAGTCGCTTTGCGGATAGCCACGAGCAGTTCGGCTTCGGTGATAGAATCCGGGTCTGAGAAGAATTTTTCCATTAGCTCTTCGGAAGTCTCGGCTACGGACTCCAGCAAGTGCTGGCGCCATTTTGCGCACTCTTCCTTCAGATCGTCAGGAATAGGAACAACTTTATAGGTCATACCCTTGTCCTCTTCATTCCAGATAATACCTTCCATCTTCAGCAGGTCTACGACGCCCTTGAAATCGGCTTCAGCACCGATGGGCACCTGCAGAGGCACAGGGTTGGCGCCGAGGCGCTCTTTCACCTGTTTTACCACGTTGAAGAAATCGGCACCACTGCGGTCCATCTTGTTGACGAAACCGATACGCGGTACATTGTATTTGGTAGCCTGACGCCAAACCGTTTCGGATTGGGGTTCCACACCGCCTACGGCGCAGAACAGGGCCACGGCACCGTCCAGGATACGGAGCGAACGCTCCACTTCGACCGTAAAGTCTACGTGTCCCGGGGTGTCGATCAGGTTGATCTTATATTTTTTGGTGTCCGGAGTAGACTGGCCCTGCTGGGTCGGGTAGTTCCAGAATACAGTGGTAGCAGCCGAGGTGATGGTAATGCCTCGCTCCTGCTCTTGGGCCATCCAGTCCATGGTGGCGGCACCGTCGTGTACCTCTCCTATCTTGTGGGTGATACCCGTATAGTAAAGGATACGTTCGCTGGTGGTCGTCTTCCCGGCATCGATGTGGGCCATGATGCCAATATTTCTCGTATAATGTAAATCTCTTTTTGCCATGTGTTTTTCCTCGTATGTTTAGAATCTAAAGTGCGAGAACGCCTTGTTGGCTTCGGCCATTTTGTGGGTATCCATACGCTTTTTAACAGCGGCACCCTCTTCCTTGGAAGCGGCCATGATCTCGGCGGCCAGTTTCTGGGCCATCGACTTTTCGTTGCGAAGGCGGGCGTATTTCACCAGCCATTTGATTGCCATGGACACCTTGCGGTCCGGACGGATCTGCATCGGTATCTGGAACGTAGCACCACCTACACGGCGCGAGCGCACCTCTACATGGGGCATTACATTGGTCAATGCTTCTTTCCATATCTCCAGAGGGGATTTTTCGCTGTCTTTCGACTTTTCCCCTACGATATCCAGAGCATCGTAGAACACCTGAAGCGCCACACTTTTCTTGCCGTCCCACATAAGATCGTTCACAAAACGCGTTACCAGCGTATCATTGAACTTCGGATCGGGAAGAAGAACTCTTTTTTTAGCTCTTGTCTTTCTCATGATTTAATTTTTTAAATGTTGAACGGTTAGGATCATTTCTTCTTACCGGTAGTAGGTGCTGCCTGCCCCGGTTTAGGACGCTTAGCTCCATACTTGGAACGACGCTGCTTGCGTCCGTTCACTCCGGCAGTATCCAGCGCACCGCGAACGATGTGATAACGGACACCCGGCAAATCCTTAACCCTTCCACCGCGTACCAATACTATCGAGTGCTCTTGGAGGTTGTGCCCTTCACCGCCGATGTATGCGTTGACCTCGTTTCCGTTGGTCAGGCGTACACGGGCCACCTTACGCATAGCCGAGTTCGGCTTCTTAGGCGTAGTGGTGTAAACACGCGTGCACACCCCGCGACGCTGCGGGCAGGAATCCAAAGCAGCCGATTTACTCTTCTTGGCGAGTACGGCTCTTCCTTTTCTAACTAATTGTTGAATGGTTGGCATTTGTTTTGCTCTTAAAAATTATTTATGTTAAAATTCTTCTTTTTGGTTCCATTCCCGGGGATGACAAGACTCTTTTTTAACACCCGCACTGTCTTTTTTCAGCGCATAAAACACATTGGTAGTCGCATCCCCTGCGAACGGGACCCACGAACAACCGAACATAAAATGGTGATAATAAACCCTTTAACCCAGAGGATCAAAGATGGTCTTAACATCTTATATAATGGCTTGCAAAGGTAAAATTTTTATTTTGAAAAACAAACCATATTCGTTTCTTTTTTAGGAGGATACTTCATGCTGTTATATCCCGCCGCAGAAGTTTTTTTGCTTATTTTTATTGCCGCAAATAAAACCTGAAAAAATGACGAAAATAATTTCCGGCGGGCTGACCGCCCTGCTTCTTTGCCTGGGTGCATCCTGCTATGCCCTTTCTCCCGATCTTTCCGATCCTCCTAAAAATGCAACAGATTCTTCAGCCTCCAAAATAGACCGGATACTTGTCAATACAGACTGCCAGAAACTTTATACCCTGAACATCAAGGGCGATACGCTGGACATTTATCCGTGTTCGACCTCCAAATACGGTATCGGCAACCAACTGGGTTCTAACAAAACACCCTTGGGGGTTCACCGGATCGCAGACAAACGCGGGGACGGCAAACCTTTGGGCGCGATCTTTAAAGCGAAGATATATACCGGGCAGGAAGCCGAAATCGTACAATCCCCCGTATCGACCGGCAAGGACTACGTAACGACCCGGATCATGCACCTGGAGGGAACGGAACCGGGAGTCAACAAAGGCGAAGGAATAGACAGCTATCGGCGGTACATATATATACACGGTACGCCGGAAGAAGGCCTGATCGGCAAACCCGCCTCGCACGGATGCGTTCGGATGAAAAACGAAGATGTGGTAAAACTCTACGACCAAGTGTCCGTAGGCACCATCGTAGAGATTATTTAATTCCTTGTGAGGCCCTTCTTATCTTATTGAGGTACGAACCTATCGTATTTTCGAGCCCCAGGTACAGTGCTTCGCTGATAAGGGCATGCCCGATGGATACTTCATCGGTGAACGGGATATCCCGGATATAAAATTCTATGTTGTCCAGCGAAAGGTCGTGCCCGGCATTGACGCCCAGCCCCAGCGACCGGGCATATTCCGAAGCCTCCTTATACGGAAGGATCACTGCCTCATCTCCTTGTGCATACAGGCGGGCAAAGCGCTCGGTGTATAGTTCCACGCGGTCGGCGCCTGCCGTTTTGGCCCCTTCGATCATCTTTTTGTCCGGATCGACGAAAATCGACACCCGTATCCCGGCCTGTTGGAATTTTCCCGTCACTTCGCGCAAAAACCCGGCATGAGCTACGGTATCCCAACCGGCGTTGGACGTGAGGTTGGAGGGGGCATCCGGCACGAGCGTTACCTGCGTGGGTTTTGCCCGGGTAACGAGCTGTATAAAATCCTCCGTCGGATTTCCTTCGATGTTGTATTCGGTAGTGATGACCGGCAGCAGGTCGAATACGTCCTTGTGCGTGATATGGCGCTGGTCGGGACGCGGGTGTACCGTGATACCCTGTGCGCCGAAACGCTGGCAGTCGGCCGCTACTTTCACCACATCGGGCACATTGCCTCCGCGCGCATTGCGCAGGGTGGCTATTTTGTTGATGTTTACGCTTAATTTCGTCATTTTCCCGTTCATTCTATTTTAATCCGTTTCTTTTCTTACTACCGGATCGCCCTCGGCTTTCAGGATCGTGCCGTTGTCGGCCACGCCCCGGAATGCCACCAAGGGATAGACTACGCATCGGCGCCCCAGGATACTCCCCGGGTTGAGCACCGCATTGCATCCTATCTCTGTATCGTCTCCCAGCACGGCCCCGAGCTTTATCAGTCCCGTCGGGTATTTTCCATCTTCGAAGTCGATATGTACAGGTGTGCCGAACGATTTGAAATTGGATATCTTCGCACCGGCCCCTAAATGGGCGTTGCTGCCCAATACCGAGTCCCCCACATAAGACAGATGGGGCAATTGTACTCCGTCAAACAACAGAGCATTCTTTACTTCCGTGAAATTTCCGATCGTACATCCCCGGCCGGCCACCACATCGCCGCGGATCACCGTATTGCGCCGCACGACTGTCCCTTTCCCGGCAATCAGGCGCCCTTCCACCGCTGCGCCGCCTTCTATCACAGCTCCGTCTTCAGCCCAGATATTATAGGCCAGTTTTTTCAGGGGCAGCGCGGAAAGCACTTCCGGGACGAACATTTCGCTCAAGCGTTCGACAATCTCCCACGGATACCGGCAGGCATCGACCAGCGGCTGCGCAAAGGGATGTGCGGCGGCGAAGAAATACCCGCAGACGGCTTCCGTATGTTTCATCGCTTAAAATTCTACGTCCGTATCTTCCGAAGACTGTACCCAGGCATCCGAAGATACCGTTTCCTCAACATCGTCCTCACCGGACACGTCGGGAAAGACCGTCGTGCTCCTTTCACACGAAAGACTGATGGACATCGGGGTCGAAGGCGCTTCGAATTCGCCTTTCGACACGTGAAGGGTCGGGTCGGCGTAACATTTCTTCATGAACACCGCCCATATCGGAAGGGCCGACGTAGCCCCCTGCCCGTAAGTCATCGAGCTAAAATGGGCCGCCCGGTCTTCGCATCCTACCCACGCCCCGGCAGCCAGATTGGGGACCATACCGATGAACCATCCGTCGGACTGGTTCTGAGACGTACCGGTCTTACCGGCTATGGGGTTGGTGAATTTCCAGGGATAGCCCGTCACATATTTGGTCTTATCCGGATCGGGAGCCTGGTAGTTGGCCCACGAAGCGCGCAAACGGGCGCCCGTGCCGTTCTTGGTCACCCCTTCGAGCAGTTTGATAATGGCATAGGAAGATTCCTCGCTCATCACCGCATGGGAAGGTGTAGCATCCTGATACAGAACGATGCCATTCTTATCCTCGATCCGCGTGACCATGATGGGCTTGGTATAGCTGCCCTTATTGGCAAACGTGGAAAAGGCGCCTATCATTTCGTACAGGGATATATCGGCCGAACCCAGGCACATAGCCGGTCCTTTGTCGATAGGCGAAGTGACTCCTAACTTACGTGCCAGCGCAATGATAGGCTCAGTGGTACCGAGGTCTTTTACAATAGAGGCGGTAATGGAGTTCTTCGATTTGGCCAGACCTGTTATCAGTGTATAGGGCGTATAGTCGTATTTATTGTCCGAATTGCGCGGGGTCCAATCCTGAGGCAGGCTCCATTCGTCGGCCGGGAAAGTAACCGGCTGGTCGATATACTCGAAACACGGCGACATCTTGCGTTGGTCGATAGCGGTAGCATAGACGAAGGGTTTGAAAATGGAGCCCGTCTGCCGGCGCGCCTTGATCACATGGTCATACTGGAAATACCGGTAGTTGATCCCTCCTACCCACGCTTTCACATAACCGGTCTGAGGCTCGACAGCCAGGAACCCGGCGTTGAGGAAACCTTTGTAATACCGGATCGAATCCATAGGGGTCATTTCCACTTCCTTGGTGGAAGGCCGCCCATGCTCCCAGGTGAATACCGTCATCTTTTCGGACGTATTGAAATTGCGCACGATCTCGGCTTCCGATTTGCCCTGGTTCTTCAGGGAACGGTACCGATCGGTACGTTTCATCGCCCGGTTCATCAAGGCGTCGTCCTGGGCCTTGCTTATTTTATAGAACGGGCGCATTTTATTACCCCTTTGGGTGTAATCGAACACTTTCTGGAGGTTGGACAGATGCTCGTTCACAGCCTCCTCGGCATAACGCTGCATCCGCGAATCGATCGAAGTGTAGATCCGCAGGCCATCCTGGGTCACAGAATACTTGCTCCCGTCCGGTTTGCGGGCGTCCTTGAGATAATCGTTCACCGCTTCACGCACATATTCGCGGAAATACTGGGCCAGGCCCTGGGTGTGAGTCTGCATCCGGAAATCGGTCTCCAGAGGAAGCGCCGAAAGCGAATCCAACTGTTCGGAAGTAATGAATCCGTTGCGTTTCATCTGCCGGAATACCTGGTTGCGCCGGGATTCCGCATTCTTCGGATTGCGGATCGGGTTGTACAGGATAGGATTTTTGGCCATACCGACCAACACCGCCGCCTCTTCAATCTTCAGGTCGGCAGGGAGCTTATTAAAATAAGTCAGCGAGGCATTTTTGATCCCATAGGCGTTGTACAGGAAATCGTATTTGTTGAAATACATCGTGATGATCTCATCCTTGGTATAGCTGCGTTCGAGCTGGGCTGCGATGATCCATTCTTTGAGTTTCTGAACACCCCTCTCTATCTTGTTCTGCGAAGCATTCTTGGTAAAAAGTTGTTTGGCCAGCTGCTGGGTCAGGGTGCTGGCGCCGCCTTTGCTGCCCAAAAATACGACCGCCCGCACGGTAGAACGCACGTCGACACCCGAGTGCTCCCGGAAACGCTCGTCCTCGGTAGCGATAAGGGCATCCACCAGGTAAGGGGATAATTCCTCGAATTTAACGGGAGAACGGTTTTCGTTCTTCCATATCTTACCCAGCACCTGTCCATCAGCCGAAATGATCTCCGTGGCGATGCTTGATTCAGGGTTCTCTATATCCTCAAATGTAGGCAAAGGCCCGAATACGCCTTTGTAGACGAGGAAAAACAGGAGGCATACCAACAGAATGCCTCCTCCCAACCCCCACCAAAGGATTCGGCGGAAAAGGCGGTACCGCGATGCAGAAGCGGCTTGTTTCTTTTTGCCTGGCATATATTCTTTTTTCTTTTTTACGGTTGTTTTTCAGCTAATTCTATGCGCACTCCCACGCTGCTTACCCCCGGCAGTTCGACATTGCGCATCCCATGCGAAACCGAGAACCCGTACGGGCCTTTGCGGGGGAACTTATAATCTTTTTTCCAGAGTATCTCGTTCTCCTTGACATTGGACAACCCGTGTCCCGTGGCTTTGCCTTCGGGATCGAACAGTACGACTTCCAGCGTATCCCGGGAGACGACCGAAGAACTATCTCGAAGTTCCCCTGTCATGTAAATATTACTCCAGGGGTAACTGTCCGAAGTGCGGATATCCACATAGATGTCGTACAGAGACATGGTATCCTGTACCTCCATATTGAAAGTGCAGGCCTGCCCCATCACCCAATAGTCCCCGGCAATAGTCTGAACCCTGCGGTAGACCGAATCGCCTGTACAGCCCGACAAAAGAACGGCGGCACATATGGCAGATACTATCCCTACGTATTTATTCACTACTGATCGCTTTTTTGCGCATCATTCCCATTAGGCCGGGGGCCTCCGTTATCCGGACGTCCGCGGCGGCGGTCCCCCCGCCGGCGGGAATCCCTCCTTTGGCGGGAATTATTATTGGCGTCTTCCCCATCCTGGCTCCTGTTTTCACGGCGTTCGAGCTGTCCTTCTGCCGGGCGGTTATCGGCCCGGCGTTCGGCCCGACCTCTGGATTGTTCTGTGCGAGGGGTATTGTTCCCTTGGGGGCGGTTATCCGTGCCATTTGCAGGCCGGGCATCCCTTCTGTCATTTGGCTGGCCGTTTTCACGGCTGTTCTCTCTTTCCCGCCGAGGTTCCCGGGGCCGTTCATCGCGCCGCCGATTATCCGACCGGGCATCCCTTCTGTCGCCTGGCTGCCCGTTTTCTCCGGTATTTTCTTTTTCCCTGCGAGACTCCCGAGGCCTGTCGTCGCGGCGACGGTCTCCCCGACGCCGATCGTCCCGACGCCCTTTTCCGGAAGATCTATTATCAAAACGGGTCAGCTCTCCTTCTTCGACTGCTTTCAGTTCCGTACCCTCCTGTTTACGATCCTTTGGACGCGATTCTTCCTGCTCGACGTACATCTCCAACGATTCGGGGCGTTCTCCCCGGCGGTTGAGCGTTTGTATCTCGGCCACAGCATTCACATGAAGCCCGATCCAGTTCATTACTTCGAAATCGTACGCATACCAGTACATGCCCTTGAACACGTCCATTTTCTGGAAAAATGCGATGCCTTTCTCTGTCTTTAAAGGAGTATCAGTCTGCGGAAAGCCTTTAAGGGCATCGACGTACACATCCAATTCGAAGTTCAGGCAGCATTTCAGTTTCCCGCACTGTCCGGCCAGTTTTTGAGGGTTGAGCGAAAGCCGCTGCGTGCGTGCCGCCGAGGTATTGACCGAACGGAAGTCGGTAAGCCATGTCGTACAGCACAATTCCCGTCCACAGGAGCCTATGCTCCCCACACGGGCCGCCTCCTGGCGCAGGCCTATCTGGCGCATTTCCACGCGTACCCCGAAAGCCCCGGCCAGTTCTTTGATGAGCTGGCGGAAATCTACCCGCCCCTCGGCCGTATAGAAAAACGTAGCTTTCAGGTTGTCCCCCTGGTACTCCACATCGCTCAATTTCATCACCAGGCCCAGGTTATCGCATATCTCCCGGGTACGCACCAGCGTCTTTTTTTCCCGTGAAATAGCCGTTTGCCAGATATCAATATCTTTCTGGGTAGCGATCCGGTATATCTTCTTGATCTCCGGATTTTCCGGATTTTCTTTTTTACGCCGCATCTGCAGGCGCATCAGTTCCCCGGTGAGCATCACGCATCCTATGTCGTGGCCCGGATTAGACTCCACAGCCACAATATCCCCCACAGAAAGGGGCAGTTGATTGACATTGCGGTAAAAATCTTTCCGGCCGTTCTTAAAACGTACTTCGACACAATCGAAAGGTTCCCCGGACGAGGGGATATCTATATCGGACAGCCAGTCGCGCACTTCCAGATAATCACCGCCCGTATATAAGCACACATTGCATTTCTCGGACGAGCCGAAGGAAGGGCAACGGCGTTTGGCACATTCTTTACAATTCATAATCCGTATGTTAGAACCCCATAAAAATACGCATATTTATGGGAATATATATTGCTATTCTCTTTATTCCGTTCTTTTGACCTCTATCGCCCGCACAGGACATCCATTTTTGGCTTCCAGGCAAGGCTTATAGGAAAGGGTATCTCCGGTACGCAAGGTATAAAATCCTTTTTTCTCCACAGTCCCTGTCAACTCACACTTTCCATCCGCCGGGTCCATCGAAAAATATTCCCCGGCCACGTCGGCGCAGTATCCGCAACCGATGCATTTACCCCGCTGCAAAGTGACGATGATCATTCTGTTCTCAGCATCCGCCCGCGCCGGCGAATTCCGTTTCGACCCATTTGTACAACTTATCCGAAGGACGCAGTTTGAAATCCAAACGAAGGGTCACATGGTCGCCCTTTACGGCTTTATCGGCCGGGACGTCATTGACCATGAAATCCTCGGCGATAAGAGTCTTCACCCCGGTAGTAGGCCCGGTGATGATGATCTCGTCCCCCCGGTGCAGTTCGGCTGCCTCGATGAGTATCTCTCCGACCGAAGCCTTGGGGTAAAAATGAAGCCCCTTGCCAACGTACACCTTCCGGCGTGTGGCATGCGAACCGGGATCCCCGCTCCACTGCCCCAACTTGCGGCCCAGGTAATAGCCATCCCAGAATCCGCGGTTGTACACCTTGCGGAGTTTTTCGCCCCATTCTTTTATCCGCTGCGGGGTATATTGTCCCGCATAATACGCGTCGATCGCTTCCCGGTACACCTCCACTACGGTATAAACGTATTCGGCAGCACGGCCACGGCCCTCCAGTTTGAGCACTTTCACCCCGGCATCTATCACCTTATCCAGAAAACCGACCGTACATAAGTCTTGGGGAGACAGGATGTATTCGTTGTCTATCTCCAGCGCATTGCCTGTTTCTTTCTCCGTCACGATATAAGGACGGCGGCAATTTTGCAGGCAGGCACCGCGGTTTGCCGATGAGTTATAGGAGTGAAGGCTCATATAACACTTTCCGGACACCGCCACACACAAGGCTCCATGCCCGAATATTTCGACTTCAACCAAGCGGCCGGAAGGTCCGCAGACGCCCTGTTTTTCTATTTCTGCACAAATATTTTTCACCTGTGCCAGGCTAAGTTCCCGGGCCAGCACCATCGTATCGGCATAGGCCGAAAAGAATTTCACAGCCTCGATGTTGGAGATGTTTTGCTGGGTCGAGATATGCACTTCCATCCCGGCGCTGCGGGCGCACATGATTACCGAAATGTCGGACGCGATCACCGCTGTTATTCCGGCTTCCACCGCCCGGACTACCAGATTTTCCACAGCCACCAGATCGTGGTCGTAAATAACCGTATTGAGAGCCAGATAAGTGCGGACGCTTTTCTCCCGACACCGCCGTACAATTTCGGGCAAATCCTCCGTAGTAAAATTTACCGTGGACCGGGCACGCATATTGAGTTGTTCCACTCCGAAATAAACGGAATCCGCCCCCGCATCGAGAGCGGCCTGCAGCGATTCGTAATCGCCGGCCGGAGCCATCAGTTCCATCTTTCCGTTTCTTTCCATAGTATTTTCCCGCGGTCTGGCCGCACGCGCGGCAAAGATACGATTTTTGACTGTTAACCCATGACCGCCCCCATAAAAAAGCTCCGCGCCCTTTCGGGGCGCGGAGCCGTTTTATAAATAATCCTGTTAGGTATTATTCGAGAATTTTGGTCACCTGACCTGCACCTACGGTACGTCCACCCTCGCGGATAGCGAAGCGGAGACCCTGGCTCAGGGCAACCGGCTGAAGCAGTTCAACAGTGATAGTCACGTTGTCACCAGGCATTACCATTTCAACACCTGCCGGCAGAGTGATCTCACCCGTTACGTCCGTGGTACGAACGTAGAACTGGGGCCGGTATTTGTTGTGGAACGGAGTGTGGCGTCCGCCTTCTTCCTTGGACAGGATGTACACCTCAGCCTCGAACTTCTTATGCGGAGTTACAGACTTCGGAGCGCAGATTACCATACCGCGGCGGATCTGGTTCTTGTCGATACCGCGCAGCAGCAGACCTACGTTGTCACCAGCTTCGCCCTCGTCGAGCAGTTTGCGGAACATTTCCACACCGGTGATGGTAGAAGTCAGTTTTTCAGAAGACATACCGATGATCTCGACAGCGTCGCCCACGTGAGCGATACCCGTTTCGATACGGCCCGTAGCTACGGTACCGCGGCCGGTGATGGTGAATACGTCCTCGACAGGCATCAGGAACGGTTTGTCCTTATCGCGGACCGGCTCCTGAATCCAGTTGTCAACGGCATCCATCAGCTGTTCTACGGTAGCTACCCATTTGGCTTCGCCGTTCAGGGCACCCAGAGCAGAACCCTGGATAACCGGAGTGTTGTCGCCGTCGTATTTGTAAAGGCTCAGCAGGTCGCGAACCTCCATTTCAACGAGCTCGAGAAGTTCGGGGTCGTCTACCATATCCACTTTGTTCAGGAACACCACGATACGGGGAACGCCTACCTGACGTCCGAGCAGGATGTGCTCGCGGGTCTGGGGCATAGGACCGTCCGTAGCGGCAACTACCAGGATCGCGCCGTCCATCTGAGCGGCACCGGTAACCATGTTCTTCACATAGTCAGCGTGTCCCGGGCAGTCCACGTGTGCATAGTGGCGGTTGGCCGTCTGGTACTCCACGTGTGAAGTGTTGATGGTGATACCACGCTCTTTTTCTTCGGGAGCGTTGTCGATCTGATCGAATGCGCGCGCTTCAGAAAGGCCTTTATCGGAAAGAACCTTGGTGATAGCGGCGGTAAGGGTAGTTTTACCATGGTCTACGTGACCGATGGTACCGATATTCAAATGCGGTTTGTCACGTTTGAAAGTTTCTTTTGCCATTTTTCCAAATGTTTATTACTTGTTTTCTACTTAGTGAATTTGCGTCGCCTTACTTAAGACACAAAGCCTTCCAAAGAAGGCTATAGAGCCAATAATGGGACTTGAACCCATGACCTCATCCTTACCAAGGATGCGCTCTACCACTGAGCTATATCGGCATTCGACACATGCAATGTGCCTTTCAGAGGCCCTTCCACATATCAGACCGCAAAGGTATGAAGTTTTATCATTTATCCAAATAGCGGGCACAATTTTTTTTACCCTTTCCACTTTTTTCCCGTAGAGCGAAAAACAGAAGGCTACCCTTGTTCACAACACCCACAAAAAAAGCGCCCGGGCGGAAATTACTATCCGCCCGGGCGCCGTTCACACTAAATATAATGATCGGACTACTTTACTTCTTCTTTTTGTTTGGCATTCTTGGCGCGCAGTTTGCGGCGCATCGAATCGGCACATAGGTCCGTACACTCCTCGAAAGTAGCTGCCTGCTTTTTCACTACGAATGTCTCTCCCGGAACCCTCATTTTGAGTTCCATCATCTTGTTCTCCTTATCCGGCGTATTGAGCACATGCAAATAAACCTCGGCATCGATAACACGGTCGTAGAACAACTCCAGTTTGTCGAGCTTTTTCTGGATAAAGTCCAGAAGCTTGGCGTCCGCCTTGAAATGGATGGCTTGCGTAAGTACCTTCATGATCGTAATGTTTTGTGCCCGGCCCGCTCAGGGATGCTCGTCCCCGCGGGGGTGGGCTTGGTTATACACTGATTTTAGTTTTCCCAGCGTCGTATGGGTATAAACCTGCGTGGAAGCCAGCGAAGAATGTCCCAAAAGCTCCTTGACCGAAGAGATGTCCGCACCCGCCTCCATCAGGTGGGTGGCGAAGCTGTGACGGAGCACGTGAGGGCTTTTCTTCATTTTGACTGTCACAAGACTAAGATACTTATTAATTATCCGATAAACAAGTGCGGCGGACAACTTTTTGGAATCTTTAGCAAACAAAAGGCTTTCTTTAGCATTCCCCCCTCCAAGCCATATGGAAAGGAACTTCTCGAGCTCCCGCCCCAACTCCCGGTGCATGGGCACAAACCGTTCTTTTGCCCCTTTGCCCCTTACCCGTACCAATTCCCGGCTGAAGTCCAGATCGCCGATCCGCACGTCGCACAGCTCCGAACAGCGAAGCCCACAACCATAGAACATCTCCACCATCAGCCGGTTGCGCTCCCCGTCGGGATCGCCCTTGTACAGGTCCGGATCGAGTAGATGCTTCATCTCATCCACCGAATAAGGCACCGTCACCCGGTATGGCTCTTTTAGGTTGCCTTGGCGCACCATCGGGGAGGCTTCGATAAGGCCTTTGCGCAAAAGATATTTGAAATACGACCGCAGGGCGCTTATTTTCCGATTGACGGACGAGGGGGAAAAACCCCGCTCCATCAGATCCACCACCCAGCTGCGCACCGTCTGGAAATCCACTTCCGAATCCTCGATCGGGAAACTGTGTTCCGACAAATAGGCCTCGAACTCCGACAGGTCGGCCCCATAGGATTCCACCGTGTGGGGAGAGTATTTTTTCTCCAGCAAAAGATAATTCGTAAAATCTTCGGTACGCATCTATATTCCTTATTTCAAACGTTACCACACACAGAGTAGCGCTAACAAATATAAGAAAGCCTCCGGTATTTCCCATTGCCGTTTTTGATTTATGTCGTTTCTTTGTACCAGTTTATCCAAAAAAATGTCACAGAACCTCAAAAGTTTTATCCTGCCGCTGGCTATGCTTATCGGAGGGGTATTCTACAATTTCTTCACGGAAATAGCGGTGGCTATTCCTTATTTCATATTCGCCATGCTTTTCCTGGCGTTTTGCAAACTATCCCCGCGCGAGGTACGGCCCGACAAGCTCCACCTGATCCTTTTACTAATCCAGGTCGGCGGAGGATTGGCTCTCTATTACGCGATCGCTTTTTTCAACGTGACGATAGCCGAGGGAACCTTTATGTGCGTACTGGCCCCTACCGCCATGGCGGCGGCTGTGATCACCGGGATGCTCGGGGGCAATGTCGGGTTCATGACCACCTATATATTAATAAGCAACGTCGGGATGGCTGTTATAGCCCCGGCGGTATTCGCCCTTCTGGGCAAACAGGAAGGATTGCCGTTTATGGAATCCTTTTTATACGTATGCCGCCAACTAACCCCGATGCTCGTCCTTCCTTTAATAGCCGCCTGGGCCTTGCGCTGGCTTGTCCCCTCCCTCCACAAGAAAGTCGCTTCGGTAAGCCACCTCACCTTTTATATATGGGCCGTTTCGCTGACCAGCATCACCGGACGCACAGTGAAATTTCTGGCCGAACAGCAGAATCCCGATTATTACACCGAAATAATCATAGCCGCCTTGGCCCTGGTCGTTTGCCTGGTTCAGTTCAAAGGAGGGAAAGCCCTCGGACGGGCTTTGGGCGACCGGACAGCCACCGGACAGGCCATGGGGCAGAAAAACACGATCCTGGCAATCTGGATGTCCCAGGCCTACCTCAACCCTATCGCCTCGGTGGGGCCCGCCTCTTACGTCCTGTGGCAGAACACCATCAATTCGTACCAAATATGGCTGAAGAACCGCCGCGAAAAACAGGAAATGAAAAAATCGGCCGCGTCCCCGAAAAATTTTGCACAGAATAAAAATATTGTCTAATTTCGCAACCTCCCTACAGGCGTAGCTCAGTTGGTAGAGCACTGGTCTCCAAAACCAGGTGTCGGGAGTTCGAGCCTCTCCGCCTGTGCCACCCACAACCCCTGTAAATCAATATTTTACAGGGGTTGCTTCAAAAAATCGGGACAGAATCGGGACAGTAGTTTGCCGGACTCCAAAAATTGCAGGCGTATCCTTGTGTCCCGGAACCCTATATTCGCTCCGAAAACATTCCTTAGAAAACTTTTAACGCCCTATTGATATTGATTTTCCGTCGGCTCATCCGGCCGGGAAAAAGCAATCCGAACAGAACCATCCGAGTATTTTACAAACCATATGTTTTTTGCCCCCCTTTTTTATGCTCAATCAAACAATCAATTAGAAAGAGTAACTCCCTTATTAGCATCGTTGTTTTTTAACGAGGAATCCCAATGCAATTTCTGATCCGCCCGCAAGGTAAGGGTCAATGGCTGCGGATCGGAGGAACCGAGTGCTGTCTGACCACCGCAAAGAACCGTATATTGAGACGTACCCGCAAAAAAAGCCATCTTCGAAGCGTCCAGGGCGCTCAACTTATTTTTGTGACAAACCAAGCTGGACAATGCGGGATTTGCGCTTACGTCCAATACGGTCAGTTGATTAACACTGCAATCAAGGACGGTCAATGCGGAATTTTTGCTTACGTCCAGTTCGGACAATTGGTTCCTGTTGCCATACAAAGCCACAAGGTTCGCATTATTGGTTACATCGAACGCAGTGAGATGGTTGGCGCCGCAGGAAAGTGCAACCAGCGCCGTATTACGGCTCACATCCAGCACAGCTAATTCATTGCCGTCGCAGAACAGCCCTTCCAATACGGTGTTCACGTCTACATTCAACGCAGTCAATCCATTGAAACTGCAGTCCAGCCGGATCAGCCCGGTAAAGTATCCGAGACCGGCCAGGGAGGCTACCGCCTTTTCCTGATATCCGCCGGATACATCGATATAGGTTACCGCTGCAGCCTCTCCCGGAGAGAGTATCCCATCGCCATTTGTGTCCCATTTGGGGTAAGTAACCGTATTTCCGTCCATATCGAACCCCTCCTGAGCATGGTGCATACAATAGACCGCATAGGCTTTAAATGCAGGATCCGTAATTGCATCCAACACTTCCGACTCCTCCGGTATTACCGTTATTTCACAGTCGTCTGTCTGCCCCCCACTGTGCGCGGAGGCTGTGATAATGGCGTACCCCGGAGAAACGCCCATTACCCATCCGGATTTCGGATCCACCGAAGCAACCCTCGTATTGCTACTGCTCCAAGTGACGGCTTTGTCGGTCGCATTGGCTGGGATCACCGTGGCCGTAAGCTGCTGGCCCTGGCCCGGCAAAAGCACCTGCTCTGTCAGGCTCACTTCGATCCTGTCAACCGGGACTTTATCCCCCTCCCCTTTCGAGCAGCCCGAAAAAAGCATTGCAGCCAATGCCATGACCGCTACAAGAAATCTTGCTTTTTCCATTATTTTCATTTTTAGTTCATATCCATGATAAAATTAAGCACTTAGATACTCGAAGCAAAATCTATGAATTCTTTAAAGATTTTACATAGACATCATAATCAAACGGAAAAATATTAAAAAAATTTATTCTTTGGTTTTAATTTTTGTGACCAATACAAAAGGCATGTAGGCGTGCGTCTCCCCGGATACCTTGTAGGTGCATCCGTTGATATCCACATCTTCGATGTCCCCCCGCAAAACAGTGAGGTAGACCAACGCGGAGTTCGGAATGCCTTCGAACAGCCGTTCGTCCAGTTTGGCCTCGCCGGTGTCTTCCACCAGGTCGATGGCCCGGACGTTGGTGTTTTGATAATCGCCTTGGTAAACGGTCGTTCCATGCCATTCCACGACAACGAGGACGCCATTTTTATTGTCCGGGTCGGCATTCCACCGCAGAACGAAATCCTTCGAGTAGCAGAAAGGATAATATTGCTCTGTACTTTTTATTTCCGGGGATGTGATCCGGATCAGTTCCGGGATATACAGGGTGGCCTCGCCGATAGATTCTGTTTGCGAACTACCGTCGCGGGTGGATATCCTTCCTTTTATCTGGAAGGTACTGGATTTCCCGAAAAGCGACATCAACCCTCTGTCCGCAGAGTTCCGGGTCGAAATATTTGCCGGATCGATATCCCATCCTCCGGCCTGCACCCGGAAAGGCTCTGCCTCCGGGGGCAGCATAGATGTGTTGCTGCACGATTCGTAGCGGCGGTTGAACGAACGGGCTTCCGCTTCGGCCAAAGGATGCTCCGTGCCGGCGGACAGGCCCGCCGTAAAATCGGCGGGAGTATAGTTTTTCAGGTATTTGCTGTGGCTGAAATCGGCCAATACATTTTCGGTGCTTTTTTCAGGGACGGTTTCCCTTTTCTTACCGATGGCAGGCATCGCGGCTCCATTGTCCGAGGTCTGCTTGTCACAGGATATTGCCGAGACGGCCAATAACGCACCGATGGCGAAAATATATAGATTCTTTCTCATGGTGTTCCGTGTTTAAATGTCTAAGGTATATCCGTCGTTGTAGGCCCCGCCCATGTAGATAGCCGGCCCGGAGCGCATTATTCCGCCGCCTCCCGGATCGACGATCTCTCCCCCGCCGCCGGGAAACCCTTCGAATACGATGGAGACAGTCCCGTCGGGATTTATCACATACCGGTTTTCCAATCCCGGTATTTCTATGCCTGTGTTCAGTTGAAATACCTGTTGGTTTACGGTGGTGCCCACTGCATCAATATCTTGTGAAGAATTGAAATCCTTCGTCGTAGCCCAAGTTATCCGCCAGCCACCGGAAGTAAGGATGGTTTTCACCTCGTATTTGATGGTAGACATCCAGTATTCCGGTTCGTCTATTATCAATGCATTACTTGCAACATGAACAAAAGGTTCCACAAGATTCTTTTTAAGCTCTTTGGTACACTCAGAACTCGTTAGTACAACACTGATTGAACTTCGTCTTTGGGGAGTATTCGAAAAATGAGAATATTCCATGGTATTAATCAACTCTGAAAGATTGGTAATAGGCTTGATAAAACCGAAACCCTCATGGAATGACGCAAATTCCTCCATATCTCCCCGAGGAATCGTCACAAGTTTCGATGGCATAGCCAAATTTATTGTATGAAGAACAATGGTCGAAGATCTGTCACTAAATTTACATTCCGGTTTGGGTTTTGTACCCCCCATATTTTTCCAACAGTCCGCAGGGAAAGCAGAACATAACAAAAATAAGGCAGCTATTGATAAAGGCCTCCTTAAGGCTTTTAGATTTTTTTTCATGCTTTTGTAGTTTTCATGTAATAGCCACTCTTTAACGAATAGAAGTAGTCCGTAGGAGACAAATATAGACGTTTTTTTCTTCCAAAAGTTAAAACGTGTTTAATTTTTTGACAAAATATGTCCCTGAGATTTTACCCTGCCAAAACAAGTCCGGACGAAGGAAAATGCAAAAAAATGAGCCCGACATTTGAGTCGCACCTGCTCGATTGGAAAACAAAATGAAACCGCATGATTTTTGCAGCCGGAGTGCTTCCATTTTCTAATTTATTATATATTGCCGTGTATATTGTTGCGTATATTTGCATCCCAAAACCCGCCGTATTAACATTTATCGGTGCCGTTAAATCACTGGCGGAGAGTTGGAAGGGAGTATTCAAACCGGGACAGTATCGGGACAAAACAGCCTGTTTTTAACAAAAAATAAAATATAAATAATTAGAAATCAAAGTGTTATGGGGTGTAAAAGGATGGGAGATAGTTCGAGCCTCTCCGCCTGTGCCATGTCCGCCAAAAAGGACACCGCCTATAACCGCACCCCCTCCGTGCGGTTATTTTGTCTTCAGCCTCTCCTTTCTTCTCTCGGAACAGGACACTCAAGATATCAAATCATAAACTCTTCCTTCTTACCATGAAAGAGAACAAATACGACGACGACCGCTTTTTCGAACAATACAGCCATATGGACCGCTCGGTCAAAGGCCTTGAAGGGGCCGGGGAATGGCACACCTTGAAAACGATGCTGCCCAATTTCCAAGGCAAAAAAGTGCTCGATTTGGGATGCGGGTTCGGATGGCACTGCCGGTATGCTGCCGAACACGGAGCCCTGTCGGCGCTGGGGATCGACCTGTCCGAAAAAATGATAGCCAGGGCGGAAAAAGAAAACGCTTTTCCGAACGTGGAATACCGGCGCATGGCTATCGAAGACTTCCCATTCCCGCCAGAAGCTTTCGACACAGTGATCAGCTCCCTCGCACTCCATTATCTGGAATCGTTCCCAGACCTCTGTGCCAAAATATACCGGAGTCTCACACCCGGGGGGACGTTCGTCTTCTCCGTAGAACACCCCGTTTTCACAGCCTATGGGAGTCAGGATTGGTTCTACACCCCGGACGGAAAACGCCTCCACTGGCCTGTAGACCGTTATTTTCTCCAAGGGGAACGACAGGCGACCTTTCTGGGTGAACAGGTGACCAAATACCACAAAACCCTTACTACCTATATAAATGGTCTGCTCGAAAACGGATTTCGTATTACCGGACTGAATGAACCGGAGCCAAGTCCCGAAATGGCGGCCCATATCCCAGGGATGAAAGACGAGCTGCGCCGCCCAATGATGCTTTTGATATCGGCCGAAAAAATCCAGCATACCCCCTGTTCTAATATGTAAAAAACAGCCTTTGGAAACTTTTTTCACCGAAAGGCTTCAACTTAAAAAAAACTTCGTATATTTGCACTCGCCTTGGAGAAGGTCCTATTTGTTCGTATATCACTCATTATCAGCATTAAATACTTGATAGCGAGCGTGATAGCGAACTAAATGTGTTCTCCGGGGACATTTGAACATCCGCTTTTTACGGATGTATTTACACGACAAAGCATATACTCAGAAATATGAAAGCTCTTATCCAATACATCAAAGATTCCCGCACGGAACTGATGGACAAGGTTACTTGGCCCACATGGAGCGAAGCCCAGCGCCAGACATGGATCGTAGCCATAGCCACCCTGATACTCGCAGGCGCGACGGCTCTGGTAGACTCCGTATTCAATAGCGCCATACAGGGCATTTTCAAACTTCTCAACTAATCGGAAAACACTTCGTAGAAATGTCAGAAACTACCAAGAAGTGGTATGTAGTGCGCGCGATCAGCGGGCAGGAATTGAAGGTCAAAAGCTATATCGAGCAGGAAATCGCTCGCGTAGGAATGACCGATTACCTGGCCAATGTGATGGTGCCTATGGAAAAGTTCTTTTCCGTTTCCGGCGGTAAGAAAGTAAGCAAGGAACGTCCGTTCTTTCCCGGATACGTGATGATAGAAGCCAACCTCGACGGGGAAATGCTGCACTTGCTCAAAGGCATTCCCGGCATCGTGGGCTTTTTGAGCGACCGTCCCGGCGGCGATCCGGTTCCCTTGCGCAAGAGCGAGGTGAACCGCATGTTGGGAAAAGTGGACGAAATGGCCGATATGCCGGAATCCGTGATCATTCCGTTCGTGGTAGGCGAGCCTGTTAAAGTGATAGACGGCCCCTTCAACGGATTCGACGGTACAGTGGAGGAAGTGAACAACGAAAAGCGCAAACTCAAGGTGGAAGTAAAGATCTTCGGTCGAAAAACCCCGTTGGAACTCAATTTCTCCCAGGTGGAAAAAGTGTAGCCGGCACTCCAAACGGCCTGTAAAAAAGTAAATGTTACGCCAAATACATAAGTTCTAAAGGGCACGCTTCCAAATTTTGCCCGGAAGGACACAACAATTTTAGTCAAAGATTAAAAATGGCAAAAGAAATCTTCAAGAAAATCAAATTGCAGTGCAAAGGCGGAGCTGCAAACCCTTCGCCGCCAATTGGCCCTGCACTTGGTTCCGCAGGTGTAAACATCATGGATTTCTGCAAACAGTTCAACGCACGTACCCAGGACAAACAGGGTAAGGTGCTTCCTGTGCAGATTACCGTGTACACCGACAAGTCATTCGACTTCGTGATCAAAGCCACTCCGGTTGCCGTACAGCTGATGGAGATCGCCAAGATCAAGTCGGCTTCCGGCGAACCTAACCGCAAGAAAGTGGCAGCCATCACCTGGGACCAGGTAAAAGCGATCGCCACCGACAAAATGGCCGACCTGAACGCTTTCACTATTGAAAGTGCTATGTCAATGGTGGCCGGTACCGCTCGTTCAATGGGTATAACAATCAAAGGGGACTCCCCTTTAAAAAAATCTTAATCAAGCAAAATGGCAAAACTCACGAAGAATCAGAAAGTAGCTGTGGCCAAGCTTGAAAAAGACAAGCTATACACCGTAGATGAAGCATGCGCGTTGGTAAAAGAAACCTCGACTACCAAATTCGACGCCTCTGTCGATATTGCCGTACGTTTGGGCGTAGACCCGCGTAAGGCCAACCAGATGGTTCGCGGCGTCGTATCCCTGCCTAACGGCACGGGTAAGAGCGTACGCGTACTCGCGCTGGTAACCCCCGATAAGGAAGCCGAAGCCACTGAGGCCGGAGCCGACTTCGTAGGACTGGACGAATACCTCGAAAAGATCAAGGGTGGATGGGCCGATGTGGACGTAATCATCACTATGCCTGCCGTAATGGGCAAACTCGGACCTTTGGGCCGTGTGCTTGGTCCCCGCGGACTAATGCCGAACCCCAAATCCGGTACCGTGACCATGGAAGTAGGTAAAGCCGTCAAGGAAGTAAAAGCAGGTAAGATAGACTTCAAAGTCGACCGTTACGGGATCGTACACGCAGGTATCGGCAAGGTGTCTTTCGAGGCTCCCCAGATCGCCGAGAATGCGATGGAACTCATCCGTACGCTTGCCAGAATGAAGCCGGCATCCGCCAAGGGCGTCTATATGCGGAGCATTACGCTCTCCAGCACGATGGGCCCCGGGATTCCCGTAGATCCGAAAACCGTCTAACGCCAGAATGATAAGATTATGACAAGAGAAGAAAAATCACAGGTTATAGCCTCCATCACTCAGGAGCTCGGCGGTCACGGTGTCATCTACCTGACAGACATATCCAACCTCAACGCTGCCGCTACCGACAAACTGCGTCGCGCATGTTTCACGGCCGGCGTCCGTCTGGAAGTCGTAAAAAACACCCTCCTGGCCAAGGCCATGGAAGCTTGCGACAAGGATTTCCAGACCCTCACCGAAACCCTTAAGGGCAATACGGCCCTGATGCTTTTCAACGGCGCGGCCAACGTACCGGGAAAGGTCATCAAGGATTTCCGCAAGACTTCCGACCGTCCTCTGCTTAAAGGTGCTTGGATCGATAACGAAGTTTACCAGGGCGACGATCAGCTCGGCACACTGGCCAGCATCAAGTCCCGCGAAGAGCTCATCGGAGAAATCATCGGCCTTCTACAGTCTCCTATCCGCCGCCTGATATCGGCCTTGGAGAACAAAGGGGATGCAGCTCCCGAAGCCGCTGCCGCAACTATTCCCGTCGAGGAAGCAGCTGCACCGGCCGCCGAAGAGCCCAAAGCGGAAGCCGCAGAATAATTATTCGCAACGCATTTATTTCTATAATT
>OWIO01000044.1_pt1 | contig 91750 bp, 89 predicted proteins | sample 1733011 | NCBI WGS metagenome assembly OWIO01 (sample SAMN05065779, study PRJEB22554) | human gut metagenome | biome: ENVO:2100002; feature: ENVO:00000062; material: ENVO:00002003 | host: Homo sapiens | place: USA | reverse complement strand
TCGAGCGTCAAAACGGCGGTGACGTCAAAGAAAAATGGCGTTGGAACGTCGGCTTGCGTTATGTCTGGTAACAAGAAGTTGCGTATAAATCGGTGCGTCGCATAAGAGCGGCTTTAAGGACGTGAGGTATCACGTCCGCATCGGTTTGCTGAGGGGCAAGGGTAGGGTGCGTAATAACCGACTTTGCCCCTTGTTTTATATGCAGGTGGCGAATTCAATTCATAATCTAGGCGCCTTTAAAGAGGCACCCCCTGGAATTTTCCGGACATAATTCTTAAAAAGCGACCGAGTGCGTTTTCCCTAAACGCATTCTCGGAAACGCCTCGAGTGCGTTTTGCGTTGCAAGGTAAGCCACTGTTTCCGAATCGGTACCGCGTAGTGTAGCGGCACACTCTAAAACACGCGTTATGTCGCTTACGTGCGTACGCGTATCTTTCTCCGTGCGACGAAGTGCTCCCGGCATATCCGGAGCATCGGTTTCCAGAACAAAATCCGTGTCCGAAAGCTCTGTGAAAACGCGCCGGATGCGCCGGCTTCCCGTGTACGTTAACGCACCGCCGAACCCGAGTTTCATCCCGAGACCCACAAGGCGCTTGGCCTGCTCAACTGAGCCGTTAAAGGCGTGCACGACGCCGCCGGTGGACCGATGTCGGGCCAGCTCTCGAGAAACCGTATCGACGCAGTGCCTGGTGTGAACACTGATAGGTAAATCAAATCGAGCGGCAATTTTCAGTTGTCCCCGAAAGAGCGTCAGCATTTTTTCCGCATTAAGGCCGGGGACAAAGCCGTCTAACCCGATTTCCCCGACGGCGGCAAAAAGATTGTCAGAGAGCAAAGCTTCGATGCGCTCGGTAAGGTCACGTAAAAGAGCATCGGAATCGCTCACCTCGTTGATGTAAAGCGGGTGAACCCCTAAGGCGTAGTGCCAGGCAACCTGATGGGCAACGGCGCGCGTTTTTTCCCAAGTGCCGGGAATCCCCGAACAAATGAGGGCATCAATGACACCCGCGTCTTTGGCTTCCCGGACAAGCAGTTCTCGATCTGCGTCAAAGGAGGGCGCATCGAGGTGATTGTGGGTGTCGATTAACGAGACCATGACCTAATCGGTCACCGGAACAATCCGGCCGTTTTCCAGACGAATGATTCTGTCGCAGCGCTTGGCGATGGTCTTGTCGTGTGTGACGATGACAATGGCCGTGCTGCGTTCACGCGCCAGACGTAAAAACCCCTCGAAGACCCCGGCAGCAGTGTCTTCGTCCAGATTTCCCGTCGGTTCGTCCGCGAGGATGCAATCGGGCTCACCGACAACAGCGCGCGCAATCGCCACGCGTTGCCGTTCGCCTCCCGAAAGCTGGCTCGGCAGAAAATGCATGCGGTCTTTCAGGCCGATATCGGTCAGGGCCCGCTCGGCACACGTAACGGCAATGCTTTTGGGTAGACGCCGAATAAAAAGCGGCATAGCGACATTTTCTAAGGCCGTAAATTCCGGGAGTAGATGATGAAACTGATACACAAATCCGAGGTGGTGGTTACGCAAGATGTCGCACTCGGCCTCGGTAAGTTTAGAAAGCGTTTTGCCGGCAATGGTGATGGTTCCCGAGTCCACGGAATCCAAGCCCCCGAGCGCATGCAAAAGCGTGCTTTTGCCGGAGCCCGAAGCTCCGATGACGGCAACAATCTCCCCGGTTGCGACCGAAAAACTCACGCCCTTTAAAACCGGTGTTCGGATGCCGGCTCCGTCATCGTACGTTTTTACGAGATTTTCAACACAAATGGCTTCATTCATGACGCAGGGCCTGTGCGGGATGTGTCCGGGCAGCACGCCAGGACGGGTAAAGGGTAGCTAAAAGACTTGCGAGGAAACTTACGACGGCAATCGGCACGATGTCCGAGGCTCTCGGGTCGCTCGGCATCTGGCTGATAAAGTAAATCTCACGCGGCAAGAACTCAACGCCGAAAAGATGTTCGATGGCAGGGACGATGACATCTAAGTTGCAGGAAATTGCAAGACCTAAACCCGTACCTAAAAGAACCCCGATTAATCCGACGATGCATCCTTGGATGACAAAGATGGTCATAATCGATTGGGGCGAGGCGCCGAGGGTGCGCAAAATCGCGATATCCGATTGCTTTTCCGTCACAGTCATCACCAGGGTTGAAACCAGTCCGAAGGAGCCCACGAGTACGATTAAAAAGAGGATGACGGCCATCATGCGTTTTTCAACTTGAACGGCCGCAAACCAGGTTCTGTTTTGGCGTGTCCAGTCGGTCGCGTAGTAGTCGGCCGGAAGCTTCATCAAAAGGTGCTGCGTTACTGTGGGGGCTAAGTTAATATCGTCGAGCTTGACGCGGATTCCCGTCGGGCCGCCCATTCGAAATAGGGCCGCCGCATCGTCGATATGGGTAAAGACCAGGGTGCTGTCAAATTCGTAATGCCCGGACTGAAAAAGACCCTTGACGGTCATCTGTTTCATGCGGGGAACAAAGCCAGCCGGTGTGGTGTTACCCTTAGCCACGATGAGCGTGACTTTGTCGCCTACGTTAACGCGTAGCAGGCGCGCTAAGTCGCGTCCGAGAATGACGCCGAAGTCTCCGGCCTTCAGTGCCGAAAGCGTGCTTTCTCCGAGTGTTTTGGCCACGTCGCTCACTTGCGGCTCGTAGGTCGGATCGATTCCGCGCAGTGCAATACCTCGTAAGTTCCCGCGACGATTCAGTAGCCCCTGGCCGGCCACATAGGGCGCGCAGGCCACGGTGTGTTTTTCCGTCAGAATCGTTTCCGAAAGCGCTTTCCAATCGGAGATGCTCCCCGTGATATGCACCACCTCGACGTGCGAAAGGACCGAGAGCATCCGGTCACGCACTTCCTTTTGAAAGCCGTTCATGACCGACAAAACGATAATCAGGGCCATCACACCCAAGGCAATGGACGAGACTGAAATCGTCGAGATAAAACTCATAAAGCCGTCTTTGCGACGCCCGCGTCGTCCGGCTCGTGTGTACCTCAGACCGATGAGAAGTTCAAAAGGTAGGTTCATGGTTTTAGGTCAAATCGGTTTTCTCAGTCCTTGTCGATGGCGACGTTCACGGGAACGGCTCCGAGTTTCTCTGTGAGAACCTTCGGGTCAATCGTCACAATAAAGCCGCGTCGCCCCCCGTTAATGTGTATTTGAGGAAGCGAGAGAATGGAACTTTCGACGTAAACGGGCATTTTCTTTCGCGTGCCGAAGGGGCTTGTTCCGCCCACTTGGTAGCCCGAATTGCGCTGTGCTTGATCGGGCACACAGGGAGCGATGGATTTGCGCCCTGTCTGACGCGCAAGGTTTTTGGTCGAAACTTCTTTATCGCCGTGCATCAGGATGACAAGGGGTTTAGCGTTTTCATCTTGCATAATCAGCGTTTTGACGACGGCGTGTTCGTCAAAGCCGAGGGCCTGGGCCGTCACGTGTGTTCCGCCGTGCTCGACATAGGTATAGGAGTGTTCTTTGTAGGTAACGCCGTGTGCTTTTAACCAGACTGTTGCCGGTGTTGCGCTTTCGTGTTTTGCTTTAGTCATGACTTATTCCTCGTGCCAAGCATTGTATCGGCTCGGAAAACTTCAGGCGTGCGTCAAATCATTGATGCGAAGCCATGCGCCGATCGGCACGAATTCCGGACAGCCGCCGAATGCTGTTCCTTCAAAGGATTTCGGGTTTGTCATATCCATGGCACCGAGCATGTGTTTGGAGACAACGCGGTGACAAGGAACGAGAATCGGAAAGGGGTTGCTCGCCATAATGCGTCCGACGGCGCGCACGGCTTTAGGGTTCCCGATCTCTTGAGCTAGGTGACTGTAAGTGCGAAATTGGCCGCAGGGAATTGCGGCAACGCGTTCAAGGACCGCACGACTGACGGGGGAAAGCGCCTGCCAACGGCGGGTGCTAAAAAGTGCCGTCCGATCTTGTGGCGTAAGTGGCGTGGCGCTCTGGAGGATCGCATCAGTTAAGTCGGCCCAGTGATTCAGGGCCGGATTGACTGCGCTCGTTTGCTGCGGAGGATCTAAAGAAAACGCAACGGACCAGAGTTCCCCGAAGGCTAAAGTGAGCCTTACGGACCCCCAGGGCGCCGGGATGTCGAGGAATTCTTGATTTTCGTCCGAGACGGCAAAAAAACTCATTTGCCACCCTCCTTTTCAAGGTCTTCTTTCCATAAGCCCTTGGGCATCGGGAAAGCATAGGTTTCGGGGGGTCCTTCGAGCTCGCACACGGTGGAGTTCGGAAAGACTTCCCGGATGCGCTCAAGGAGTTTTTCTACGAGAAATTCCGGTGCGGAGGCCCCGGCCGTAATCCCGACAGAAGAAATGCCAGCAAGCCAGTCGACGTTTAAATACGAGGCGTCCTCAATGAGGTAGGCTCGTGTTCCGGCTCGTTCGGCCACTTCCTTTAATCGATTGGAATTGGAGCTTGAGACCGACCCGATGACTAACACCAAATCGACCCGGCGCGCCAACTTTTTGACGGCATCCTGGCGCGATTGCGTGGCATAACAAATATCGGACTTTTTCGGGACGACCAGGTTCGGAAAACGCGCTTTAAGCGCAGCCGTCACGTCGGCCGCATCGTCTGCCGAAATCGTGGTTTGCGTGACGCAGGCAAGCGATGAAAGCCCCGCGGGCAGTGTTGCGACATCGTCAACGGATTCGACCACCGTGATGCCGCTTGGGATCTGACCGACAGTGCCTTCGACTTCCGGGTGCCCTTTGTGTCCGATGATGACAACGGGTAGCCCCGCTTCGTGCATTTTGATGATTTCCCGATGAACTTTTGTCACCAAGGGACAGGTAGCATCAAAGATTGTGAGCGGACGCGCTCTGGCCGCATCTTCAATGGCTTTGGGAACGCCGTGTGCCGAAAAAATGAGGGTTGCTCCGTCCGGAACGGACGCTAAAGAATCGACAAAGACCGCCCCTTTTTCCTTGAGAGCACGGACAATCGTTCGGTTGTGCACGATTTCATGGTGCACGTAAACCGGAGCTCCGTAAATAGCAAGTGCCCGTTCGACGATGGAAACGGCACGCGTCACTCCGGCACAAAAGCCGCGGGGTCGGGCAAGAAGGATTTGCATGAAGTGTGTCTCCGAAGTCGTTAGGTCGACGAGGTGTCCGAGACTTTTGGCGTCAAGTGCTCGCGGATGATGGCAAGTTCGGGCATGGCGCGAATGTCGTCCGGAAGCGGGAAGGGGCCGTCGTCCTTTTTAAGAATGTCAATCAGGGCATCGACGTTTTCCGGCTTTAACATCCGAACTTGGACGAAGTGACCTTCGAGAAAATTTGTCAGACACAAATCGTCAACGGCGGCATAACTTGTGATTTCCGGGTGCCTATCAAGGTATTCGCGAATGACAAAGGATCGCTCGTCCATCCAGCGGTAGTTTCGGGTTTGTTCCACGGTACAGCGAAGCGTGGAAAGCGCGCTGTCCCACCGCTTTTCTTTTTTCCAGTTTTCTACAGTGTCGGAAAAAAAGAAAGGATTGAGAAGCGTGTTGTCGACATAGTACGTATCCAGGCCGTGGATTTTAAAAAGCGCTCGCATGGCTTTTTCACCGAACTCGCGCCAGGTCGACGAAAGAACGATTTTGGCGTCCGTAGCCTCAAGGAGGCGTTTAAGTTCAGTTAGAGCCTTTGGCTCCCAATCCCAGGTGACGGCCGCAAGTGTCCAAAACGGATTGGATTGTTCGCGCCCGGCCCATTTGACGTAGTCAAAGTCCCCGAACGCCTCGGTGTATTTCCGACACAGTTCCCAGATTTCCTCGCAGGAATGATCAAAGCGTTTTTGACCGGACTCAATTACGCCGTCAATATCAAGGAACAGGACGCGCATGGGCCTCTCCGAAAGAAAAAGCAGACGAATGGGGCTATTTTAAAGTGCAGAGCTTCGTTTTCGTGAGAATCGCGCGCTTTTGGCTGTCGGCTTATCTCGGGGCTCCGAGAGTCAGTTGATGGCTTTTTTCTTCGATTCGTGCGAAAAAGTGAAATATTGACCTAAAGAACTTGTCGGCGCGAAGGTCTTTGCCCTATAATCGCTTTCCTTGATTTTTGAGTCCGCACTCCGAGTTGGAGTGTAGGGTGTGATTAACTTTTTTATACGGGAGTATGTGATGGCAAGAGTCTGTCAAGTCACCGGCAAGAAGCCGATGGTCGGCCATCAAGTCTCGCACGCGAACAACAAGACCAAGCGTCGTTTTCTGCCGAATCTGCAGTATCACCGCTTCTGGGTCGAAAGTGAAAATCGTTGGGTCCGCCTGCGTTTGACGACGGCCGGACTGCGCACGGTTGACAAGGTCGGTATTGAAGTGGTGCTCGCGGATTTGCGCGCCCGCGGCGAAATCTAATTTTCGGAGATTGAACCATGGCTAAGGGTGCACGCGAAATCATCAAACTCGAATCGACGGCTAAAACCGGCTATTTCGTTACGACGGTCAAGAACAAGAAGAACACGACGGGCAAGCTCGAACTCAATATGTTCGATCCTGTGGCTCGTAAGCACGTTCGTTTCAAAGAAGTCAAGTTGCGTTAATCGGCTTGTCGGTCGTTTGTTTTACGCAAAAGAGAGCTGACTGAGCAGTTGGCTCTTTTTTCGTGTCTGCGCGATTTGCATTGGCTAGACCGAGCGCGTTGTTTTTCCGGGAATCAGAATCGACTATGCATAAGATTTTCACCAGACCCATACACATTCGATTTGCGCAGTGCGACAGCGCCGGAATTGTGTTTCATCCGCAGTTTTTGACGATTTTTAACGGACTCATTGAGGATTTCTTCAGTGATGTCGTGGGTAAACCCTTCCCGACCATTCTTCAAGACGGTCTGATGATTCCCGTGGCCGGACTGCAGTGTAATTTCCTTTCCCCGTGCCGAGCCGGGGACCGTCTGACGGCCTCCCTTTGGATTGAAAAGCTCGGGTATTCATCCGTGCGGTTTGCTATGACGCTTTCTCGCGGCAACGACGATTGTGTCCGTCTTGTCGAGACCATGGTGTGTGTGTCACAGGAAAAGGGTTTTAAGCCGATTGCTTGGCCCGAGGACTTTCGGAGCGCCATGCTCGACTACGTCGCAGGAAGCGACGTTAAACCGTTAGCTCTTCGATTGTAGAGGCTTTCGGCCAGAGCGTTTTAAGCGCCGGAGTAAAGCGCTTTGCGCCCTTAATCCAAAAATGCACGGGAACACTTTCCGAGCCTTCATTAAGGAGGTTGTTCTCTTTAAGGCGCGTTGCTAGAACGTCTGCCACGGCACGACTCGGTTCGATAATCGTTAAGGGACGCGCGGCCACTTCGTAAATGGCCTTTTCCAAAAACGGGTAGTGCGTACAGGCTAAAACGAGCGTATCGATCCCGGCATCGAGCATGGGAGTAAGGTACTTTTTTAAAAGCGCCTTGGTCTTAGGCGTATCAAACTCACCGCGCTCAACGCATTCCATGAGACCGGGTGCGGCTACCGACATCACATGCGTTCCTTGCGTAAATCGCACGAGAAGACTGTGATAGCGCTCGCTTGTGATGGTGCGCGTGGTTCCGAGAACCCCGAATCGCCCCGAAGGGCTTAATTTAGCTGCCGGCTTGACGGCCGGTTCAATGCCGATAATCGGAAGGGAAAACTCGCGCCGCAACGTGTCGGCGGCAACGGCCGTTGCCGTATTGCAGGCAAGGACCACGGCCTTGGCTCCGTGGCCGACTAAAAACGCAACCATGGCCCGTGTGCGTCCGATGATGTAATCAGCGTCTTTATCGCCCCAAGGCGCATTGTCGTTATCCGAGCAATATAAGAAGTGTTCATGCGGAAGTTTGGCGACGAGAGCTCGAAGAACCGAAAGGCCCCCCAAGCCCGAATCGAGCACGCCGATGGGTTTTTCTGAACTCATGACCGGGGTTTCTCCGCTGCGGCGCGTCCGAGCCTATCGTTAACGGCTGCCCAAGGCGCTTCTTTCGGAGGCTCCTCGACAAGAATCCTGTCGGCACCGACCGCGTCAAGCTCATGCAAATTCTCATAAAGGCCATGTGCGTATTCGGCAAGCGTGGCGGGCGAGATAAGAGAAAAGAAGGGTTTGCCGGTCAGTGTTGTCAGAACTTGGGGGCTTGCCATCACAGCTAGGCGCATTCCCGAGAGCTCATGCATGCGGGCTTTGAGTTTTTCTCCCGGAACAATCTCGAGCTTGGTTTTGGGTGCGTAGTGGCTCTTAAGGCGCCCGGAGGCACGCGGCGCATCGCTTCCGGCATCGGGCACGGGGCACCCTAAGACTTCTTCGAGCATTTCGCGTGTGACGGCACCGTACCGGAGAATCTCCGGGCGGCGTCCCGAAAGATTGATCATCGTCGATTCCACGCCGACTTCACAGACGCCGCCGTCCAAAATCATGTCAAGTTTCCCGGTGGGTTTGACGCCTAAGTCTTCTAAAACGTGCCGCGCACAAGTCGGAGAAATCTGCCCGAACGTGTTGCAACTCGGGGCTGTCAGGCCCTTAAAGTTCGGTCCCGAAAAGCGCTTTAAAAGTTCGCGAGTCCACGGGTGCGAGGGGCAGCGTAGGGCAACGGAATCCTGGTCTCCGGTGACAAAGTTGCCGCAACGCGCCGATTTTTTTAACACAAGCGTCAAAGGGCCGGGCCAAAATGTTTTAACGAGCAGGCGCGCCTCACTCGGAATATTCACGGCCCACGCATCAAGGGCCTCGGGGCCGGCGACGTGGACAATGAGCGGGTGGTCGGTCGGCCGATTTTTGACGGCAAAGGTTGCTAGGACAGCATCTTTGTTGTCGGCATCGGCCGCAAGGCCGTAAACGGTCTCCGTGGGGATGGCCACAAGGCCGCCTTCGGAAAGAATACTGACGGCCTTGTCAATCGCCGCATCATCGACAGGCGGATACTGAGTCTTAGTCATTCGGAAGCGTTGCCTCGCGAACCTTTTGGCTTTGCTTGACGCGGAAACCGTCGAGTTTGTCGCTTAAGGCTTTGTCGGTCAGAGCGAGCATGGAAACGGCAAAAATCGCTGCATTCGCCGCGCCCCCCTCGCCGATAGCGAATGTAGCCACCGGGATGCCTCGAGGCATCTGCACGATGGAAAGAAGGCTATCCATTCCTTTTAAGTACTTGGAGGGGACGGGAACGCCTAAGACGGGAAGCGTGGTTTTGGCGGCGATGACACCGGCCAAATGTGCCGCTCCCCCGGCTCCGGCAATAATCGCTTTTAAGCCCCGTGCTTTGGCTGTCGAGGCAAATTCGGCGGTCTCATCGGGTAGGCGATGGGCACTTAAGATTTTGATTTCGTGAGCAATACCGAACGACTTCAAAATATCCACGGCCGGTTTCATCATGTCCCAGTCGGAGGTCGAACCTATCACAACGGCAACGGCGGGTGTGTGTAACTCTGTCATAACCGATCCTTTATTTACAAAACAAACGCCGTGACAAGGACACTGATCCAAGTGACGGCACAAAAGAGAAGAGAAAAGAGCACGGCGGCACTGTCGGCATCTTTGGCAAATTTCGATTTCGGGTGGATTTCCGGTCCGATGCGGTCAATGGCCGCTTCAAGTCCCGAATTTAATAGTTCCACAACGAGCACGAATACAACTGAAAATAGGCACATAAGTCGCAAGGCCAACTCAACGGGAAGAAAAAAACTCACCGGAATCAAAATCACGGCCAGAAGGGTCTCTTGGCGAAACGCCTCTTCGGAGTGCCAAGCCTGACAAATCCCGTCTTTGGAGTAACGCGTGGCATTGATAAGGCGCGTGATTCCCGTTTTTCCCTTTAAGTCGTTTGCGTTTTTGGGTGTCATGAATAAAAAGGGGAGCCGAGTCGGCTCCCCTCTCCCTGTGGAGCGTTAGATGACTTTTTGCGCCAAAGAACCGTCGGCATAGTGCTTGGCCATGACCGAGACAGGAACGGGCTTGATGCGGGCGCCCTGACCTTCGCAACCGAAGGCAAGGTAACGACCCTTGCAAAGTTCTCGTGCTGCTTCACGGGCCTTCGTAAGGTACCCGCGCGGATCGAATTCGCTCGGATTCTCAACAAAGTACCGACGAATGGCCGCTGTCATCGCGAGGCGAATATCGGTATCGACATTGACCTTGCGCACGCCGTGGCGAATGGCTTCCTGAATTTCTTCGACCGGAACGCCGTACGTTTCGCGCATCTGACCGCCGTACTTGCGGATTTCGGCGAGGATTTCCTGCGGCACGGAGCTCGAGCCGTGCATCACCAGGTGCGTGTTCGGCAAGCGGGCGTGAATTTCCTTGACGCGTTGAATCGACAGGATTTCGCCTGTGGGCTTGCGGGTGAACTTGTAGGCGCCGTGGCTCGTGCCGATGGCAATCGCGAGGGCATCGAGTTGCGTTGCACGCACAAATTCGGCAGCCTGATTCGGGTCCGTCAGGAGCATGTCGCGCGTCAGTTTCCCTTCGGCGCCGTGACCGTCCTCTTTCGCCGCTTGCAGTGTTTCAAGGGAGCCGATGCAGCCGAGTTCGCCTTCGACGGAAACGCCGATTGAGTGTGCTGCATCGACGATAAGGCGCGTCGTTTCGACGTTGTACTCGTAGGTGGCCGGTGTTTTTCCGTCCGGCATCAAAGAGCCGTCCATCATGACGGACGTAAAGCCGTAGCGCATGGCGCTTTGGCAGGCGGCCGGGCTACGACCGTGATCTAGGTGCATGCAAATCGGGATGTCCGGATAACTCTCGACAGCCGCTTCAATCAGATACTTTAGAAACGTTTCCCCGGCGTACTTACGAGCACCGGCCGAAGCCTGCATGATGACCGGCGCACCGACATCTTGCGCTGCCTCCATGATGGCGTGAACCTGCTCGAGGTTGTTAACGTTGAAAGCGGGAATGCCGTACCCGTTTTCCGCTGCATGGTCAAGCAACTGACGCAAACTGACAAGTGCCATATTAATCTGCTCCCAGAAAGAATGAACACAGGGACCGCGACGGAAAACCCGTCTCGTATCCTGTGACTCATTTTAGCCGAATCCCTCGGCGGCGTTGACACATTTTTCAGGCAATCCGAGCGCCTTCGGGGGTGCCTTAGTGTGAAATTGCAAAAGCGAAAAATAATGTCAGGTAGGAAATTTCGCTCAAGCGCACCGAAAAGCGACTAAGTAAAAGCACTTAAGTGCCTCCGTTCAAAATCAACAATTAGTTGCATCCTATATTTTTATAGGAGAGCTCAGAGTATAGTGGTCTCGGCTCGGTTAGAGCCGTTTTGTTTGGTGTCGGTCGTATTGATCGATGCCGACAAGACCAGAGCTTTGATGTCGTTTGCAGGGGTTTTCGGGGCGTTGTATCTGATTTTCCTCGGAAAAATCCACACGATATCGAGATTTTTATTTAGGGGAAAATCATGGATAGTACTGCCCTCAAGAAATGGGCAATCGTATTAGGACTCGGGGCCATCATCTGGTTCCTGCCTTGCCCGCACGGGCTCTCGCTCGCTGCCTGGCATTTATTTGCCATCTTCGTTGCAACTATTGCCGGCTTTATTTTGCAGCCGATTCCGATGGGTGCCGTTGCGTTCCTGTCGCTGACAATCTGCGCCTTCTTCGGAATTCTCAAGACCAAAGATGTGCTCATGGGATTCGGCAACGGAACGATTTGGCTCATTGTGTGTGCCTTCTTCCTGTCTCGTGGGTTTATTAAGACGGGTTTAGGACGCCGCATTGCGTTCTTTATCATTCACTGCATCGGCAAGAGTTCGCTGTCGCTCGGCTACTCGATTTGCTTGGCCGAACTTGTGATTTCGCCGGCTATGCCTTCGGCCACGGCCCGGGGCGGCGGCGTTTTCTATCCGATCGTTCAGTCGCTTTCGAGTGCTTTCGGTTCGGAAGCCGGTCCGAGTGCCGGTAAGATCGGTAAATACCTGATGCAAGTGGGTTTCCACGCCGATGCGGTCACCTGCACGATGTTCTTAACGTCCATGGCCGGTAACCCGCTTTGCGTCGGCTTGGCCGCCAGTGCCGTCGGTGTGGAACTGACCTGGATGGAGTGGGCTATTGCCGCTATCGTCCCGGGCTTGATCTGCTTGTTCCTCGTTCCGCTCATTCTTCTGAAGATTGCGACGCCGGAAATTCGTGAGACACCCAATGCCAAGTCTTTGGCAGCGGCTGAACTCCAAAAGATGGGGCCGATGACCAAAGAAGAACTCGTGCTCGCCTTTGTCTTTGTCATGTGCTTGGCTCTGTGGGCCACGGGAAGCCTTACCGGGCTCGGTGCCACGCCGATTGCCATGCTCGCTGTCTCGATTATGCTCATTGCGCAAGTTTTGAGTTGGAAAGACATTCTTTCGGAAAAGGGTGCTTGGGACGCGATGTTCTGGATGGGTGGTTTAATGTCCTTGGCGACGGCTCTGGCAAAGAGCGGCTTTGTCAAATGGGCGGCGGCTTTCATTGCGAGCGGCATTTCCGCGGCTCACATGGGTTGGGTTGCTTCGTTCCTCGTAATCTCGCTCATTTACATTTACTCGCACTATTGCTTTGCGTCCGTGACGGCTCGTATTTCGGCCATGTACGCGGCCTTCGTGGCCGTGGCGGCGGCTTGCGGCGCCCCGGCGCTCATGGTCGCCATTGCCTTCGGCATTTTTGCCAACCTGCCGATTTCGCTCACGCACTACGGTAACGGTGCGGCCCCGGTGTACTTCGGTGCCGGATACGTTTCTCAGGGCGAATGGTGGCGTAACGGCTTTGTCGTGACGACCATCAACACCGTGATTTGGTTCACGGTCGGTATCGCTTGGTGGAAGCTGATCGGACTGTGGTAATCGGTCTGAGTTAACTCTTCGGCTTAATGGTCGTAAGGTTCACAATCGGGAGGAAGGCGTTGCCGACCTCCCGATTCTTTCAGCGCTTTCATAGGGAAATCCCGAGTCGCCCCTTTTTCCCTTTTCCGTTTTTCCCATGTTTCCATACAATTTCGGGTATCGAAAAGCGCAGGTTCGTTACGGTTTATTCCTGATGCGGTTTTTTCCTGCTTGTGCTTAAATGCCACTCACAGCGCCTTCGTGTGAGAGGCAAGACGGATTTGGTTGTTTTTTGTTATTTCAATCTTCGGAGTATTTCTTATGCAAGGTCTAATGAAGACTTCCCTTAAGGGGCTCCCCTTGGTTTACCGCGGCAAGGTTCGCGAATGCTATGCCCTCGATGACGACAAGCTGTTAATGATTGCCACCGATCGCATCAGTGCATTTGACGTCATCTTGAGCGTTCCGATTGCGAACAAGGGCAAGGTCCTGACGGGTCTGACACAGTTCTGGTTTGAAAAGCTCGCCTCGGGTATGCCCACGCAGTTAACGGGCATTGCGCCTGAGTCGGTCGTTGCGCCCGATGAGGTCGATCAGGTCGCCGGTCGCGCCATGGTCGTCAAGCGCCTAAAGCCGATTCTGGTCGAGTGCGTGGCGCGCGGCTATGTGATCGGTAGCAGTTGGAAGTCCTACCAGGAAGACGGCACGATTTGCGGCATTAAGCTCCCCGCGGGGCTACAAAAGGCCGAAAAGCTTCCCGAACCGATCTTTACCCCGGCGGCTAAAGCCGAGGTCGGCACGCACGATGAAAACATCGATTTTGATCGCGTCTGTGCCCTGTACGGCAAGGACATCGCGACGGAAATTCGTCGGCTGACGTTAGACCTTTATACGCGTGCGGCCGAGTACGCCAAGACACGCGGCATCATCATCGCCGATACGAAGTTTGAGTTCGGTTTGGATGAGGCCGGTCGTGTGTGCTTGATGGACGAGGTCCTCACTCCCGATAGCTCGCGTTTCTGGCCTGCCGACCAGTATCGCTTGGGCATCTCGCCCCCGAGTTTTGATAAGCAGTTCGTGCGTGACTGGCTCGAAGCGCAGCCCTGGAACAAGACGCCGCCGGCCCCGGTTCCGCCCGAAGACGTGTTGGAAAAGACCGCAGCCAAGTACCGTGAAGCTTATGAACGCTTAACGGGTAAAACGCTTGCCTAGTTAACGCGCTTTTTGAAACGAACGCCCGAGATTGACCGATGTTCGGCTGCCTCGGGCGTTTTCTTTTGAAGGACCCGGTTAGGCGGCAACGTTTCCTGCAACGTAATCGCCGTCAAAGCACGAGCAGTCAAATTTCTGAATTTCCGGATTTAAGTCCTGCAAGGCCCGCGTTAAGTCCGGCAAGGGAAGGTAAATCACATCATCGGCGCCGATTCGGCGCGCGACTTCCCTTTCGTCTTCCCCGTGTCCGCAAATCAGTTCGTCACACGAAGGAATATCGATTCCGTACACGTTCGGAAACATCACGCGCGGTGCTGTGGAGGCCACATAGACTTTCGTTGCGCCCGACTGGCGCGCTAAGTCGACAATCTGCCCCATTGTGGTGCCGCGCACAATCGAATCGTCGACTAAAAGAACGGACTTGCCGGCAAATTCCACGGGCATGGCGTTGAGCTTTTGCCGTACGCTCTTTTTGCGTGTGGCTTGGTCGGGCATGATAAACGTGCGTCCGACATAGCGATTCTTAATAAAGCCTTCGCGGTAATTTAAGCCTAATAGGCCGGCTAATTCCTGGGCAGCCGGTCTTCCGGTATCGGGAATCGGGATGACGCAGTCGATGGTGTGAACATCGATGCGCTTGGCAACGGCCCGAGCCAAATACTGACCGAGCTTTAAGCGCGCGGCATAGACGTTAATTTTGTCGATGACGCTTTCCGGACGCGCAAAGTAAATGTACTCGAAGGCGCAGGGATTAAGAGTAGCGTCGTCGGCGCAAACGTGGCTATACAAAGTCCCGTTCGTATCGACGAACACCGCTTCCCCGGGGGCAACGTCGCGCACGAGGGTAAATCCGAGACGCCCCATCGTCACCGATTCGGAACTAAACATCGTGTCGCATCGCCCGTTCGGATTGGTGCGTGTCCCGAAACAAAGCGGACGAATGCCGTGCGGATCGCGAAATGCCACGAGTCCGTGGCCGGCAATAAGCGCCACACAAGCGTACGACCCCTGCACGATTTTGTGCACCGTTCCTACGGCGCGAAAAAGCGCCTCGGGGCAAAAATCTTTGCCGTTTGTCTCGTGCGCCAGGGCATCGGCAAAGACGTTTAAAAGCACCTCCGAATCGCTCATCGTCAGCGTATGGCGGTGGTCGATTTTGGCAAGGCGTTCTTTGATTTCACGGGCATTCGTGAGGTTCCCGTTGTGGGCAAAGAGAATTCCGAACGGGGCGTTGACATAAAAGGGCTGACTTTCCAGGTTGTCGCTTGCGCACCCTTGCGTCGGGTAGCGCACGTGTCCGATACCGGCGTTGCCGACAAGGTTTCGCATATCCCGTGTGCGAAAGATGTCGCTCACAAGGCCCTTGGCTTTAAAAAGCGCAAAGCGGTCGCCTTGCATCGTGCCGATGCCGGCAGCATCTTGTCCGCGGTGCTGCAACAAAAGGAGTGCATCATAGATTTGCTGATTGACCGAACGGTCTGCGAGGATTCCGACAACGCCGCACATAGTGGTCTTTTTATCCCTTTCCTGAAAGTAGGTTCCCTCGGGCATTTTAAAACCCGAGGGGAGCAATGCGGCGCAATTGTACTAGAGGCACGTGCGGGCGACGCGCTCGTCTTTAAGCCGATCTTTGGCGATGTAAAAGGCGTAGGTGCTGATGGCAATACTCACGAGAATAATGCTGGCTGCCGTTGCCGCCCAGAAGCCGTGGGCTCCGAAGGGCCCTCCGAACGATTCGGCGTGAAAACCGAGCCAGCAACCGCCTCCGAGGCCTACCGACCACAAGAGGACCCCGTAAATACACATCGGAAGGAATGTGACGCGATAGCCGCGAAGGGCAAAGCAACTAATGGTCTGCAGGGCATCGGCGACGTGAAAAATCACGGCGATCCCTAAAAGCGATTCGGCCAAAAGCGCCACGGCCGGGTCTGTTGTAAAAAGCGAGACCACTGTGTGTCTGAAAAGGAAAAGACACGAACAGGTCACGGCTGCAATCCCCAGGGCAAAGCGCAGGACACGTATCATCGCTTGACGCGCGAGCGTGGGCGAGCCGGCGCCGAGGCACTGAGCCACAAGGACACTGACGGCAATACCCAATGAAAGCGGCGCCTGATAGATAAAGGACGTGGTGTTGCCGACAATCTGGTGTGCGGCCACATCAATCGTTCCGATGCGTCCGATGAGGATGGCCATCAGGGCAAAGGAACTGATTTCAAAAAACATCGAAAGCGAAATCGGAACTCCGATTTTCAGATGTGTCTTAATCGCTTGCCAGTTCGGAAGATAAATGCGTGCCGGTCGCATCGCATCGTACACATGCGAAAAGCGCCAGTACGAATAAAGGGCAATGAGGCTTACCGTGGCCCCGAGAGCCGAGGAAACACCGGCACCTGCACCCCCTAAAGCCGGTAGGCCGAAAAGCCCGTACATGAAAACGTAGTTAAGGGGTCCCTTTAAGACAAGGAGACCGATTGACACCCACATCGTCACGCGCGGCAGGTTCACGGCCGCGTTAAGCGCCACAAAGGGGCGCGCCAACATGAAGGCCGGAACGCTGGCTGCGCTCGCAAGGAGGTAAATGCGTAGCATCCGGGCGACGTTTCCCTGGGCATTACAGAGGCTGATCCAAAAATCGGTTGCCGATAAGATCGCCAGACCGACAAGACCGAGCACGAGCGAGAGCCACAGGCTTTGCGTCAGTTCAAAGCCGATGCGCTCAAATCGTCGCGCACCGAAATGGTGACCGGCAAGCGGACTTAAGGACTGTATGACGCCCACGAGCGTGAGAATGACCATGATGACCGTAGCATTTCCGATGGCCACGGCCGCCAAGTGCTCGGCACCGAGCCTTCCTGCCATGATCGTGTCAATGGTTCCCGATCCGATAATCGAGATGTTAGCCACGAGAATCGGGGCCGCGAGACGCGCAATAGCCCGATTGCTGATATCGGGCTTGGTAAAACTTAAATTTTCAGACATAAACAAACAAAACGAGGCTTAGGCGGTCCTGATGCTTACGAGTCCGCGAATTCCTCCCGGGGATTCGGCCGGTTGCGTGGGTTTTTCCGGACGCAAGAAGGCCTGTCCGCTCACAATCGAGCGGAGTGCCTCAAAATCCAGAATCTGTACGTGTTTTTGGTTGACGATAATCACGTTGTCGGTCGTAAAGCGCGAGAGCACACGGCTGACGGTTTCGAGTTTCAATCCTAAGTAAGAGCCGATTTCCGCTCGCGTCATCCGTAGCACGAACTCACTTCGCGAATAGCCGCGCTGCTCGAAGCGTTGCGAAAGATTCAGGAGGAAGGCAGCAATACGCTGTTCGGCGTGCATGGATCCCAAAAGGAGCAAGACACCGTTTTGGCGTATGATTTCCCGCGACAGTAGACGCTCGAAGTGCTCGGCAAGCTTTGGGACCGCACTGGAAACTTCGTGCAGGCGCTTATAAGAAAGCACACACACTTCCGTATCTTCCAGGGCAACGACATCGCTGGCGTACACGTTGTTCGCGAGGCCGTCAAACCCGATGATGTCGCCCGACATATAAAACATCGTGACTTGTTCACGTCCGTCGCTCGAAAGCACGGAACTTTTTAAAAAGCCCAACCGGATGGCGTAGAAGGCTTCGAAGGGGTCGCCGGCCCTGTAAAGGACTTCTCCGCGACGGATACGCCGCCGCGTGGTCACCATTTCCTCCATACGCTCGATTTCTTTGAAATCTAAATCGTCTGCCAGGCAAAACTCATGCAGGCTGCAGGTCGAGCAAATAATGCGCATGCCGGCCGACGGCGTGTTCGTTGGATTGAACATGTGAGCAGTCTCCCCTTTGAGCTTCTTTTCCGTTAGGTATGTCGTTTTTCCGAGCCGACGAGCACCGAGTCCCAGACCTTCGGAGGCGCCGAGAAACGGGCGGCGAGACGTATAATCCACGCACCCGAATCGATTTCACGAAGGCGGCACCGATGCCGTTTCGACCGGAATTGATTCTCTCATTTTGTATCGAAGTTTGATTAAAGTCAATTGATTTTCGTCAAATCTGAAAAAAGCGCTCTCGGTCTGTTCGGGACGGGTGTTTTTTTGGCGTTAAAGGAGTTGCCATGACCGATGTGAAAGATAGCGGGGTTGAGTTACCCGACGCCGACCTTTGGCGTAAGTTCGATGTCCCGGCACCGCGCTACACGTCGTATCCGACCGCCGATCGCTTTCGCCCCGACGTGAGCCGCGCCGATTATGAAAATGCATTGGCGGAAAGACCGGCCGATCGATCTCTTTCGGTCTATACCCATATTCCGTTTTGTGCCAACGTGTGTTTTTATTGCGGGTGTAACAAGATCGTCACGCGCAATCGCGCCCTGGCCGACCCGTACATCGATGCGGTTTTAGCCGAGGCCAAGATTGCGTCCGAACACCTGACGGGGAAAAGGACGCTTTCGCAACTTCATTGGGGAGGAGGAACCCCGACTTTCTTAGATTCCGAGCAAATCGAGCGACTTTTGGAAGGGATTCGCGCGATTTACCCCTTTGAGGCCGACGGCGAGTACTCCATTGAAATCGATGCGCGTACGTGCCCGGCAGAAAAAATCGACGTTTTGCATCGCCTCGGATTTAACCGCATGAGTCTCGGGGTGCAGGACTTTAATTTAAGTGTCCTTGAGGCGGTCAATCGCGTGCAAAGCTTCGAGTTGATTCGCGATACGCTCGCGCACGCCCGCAAGGTCGGCTTTCATTCCGTGAATATGGATTTGATTTACGGCCTGCCGCGTCAGACACGTCGGTCGTTTGCCGAAACCATCGACAAGGTCATCGAGCTTTCGCCCGATCGCATCGCGCTTTATCACTATGCGCACCTACCGAACATTTTCAAACCCCAACGCCGGATTGTTCCCGAGGAACTCCCGAGTGCCTCCGAGCGCGTCAACATGATGTTCGATTCGATTCGGACATTGACGGCAAACGGGTATCGGTATATCGGAATGGACCACTTTGCTAAGGAAACCGATGAGCTTTCCGTGGCGCAAAAAGACGGGACGATTCAGCGCAATTTCCAAGGCTATTCGACGCGTGCCGAGTGCGACATGATTGCCCTCGGCGCTAGTTCCATTTCCTATGTCGGCAATACGTACGCCTGCAACCCGCGCGAAATCGAGCCGTACTACCAGGCAATCGGGCAGGGACACTTGGCAACCTGTCGGGGATTTGTTCTTTCGCCCGAAGACATCTTGCGTCGCACCGTTATCATGACGATTATGTGTCGCTTTCAGATTATCAAGAGCCAAATCGAAGAGCAGTTCGGGATTGACTTTGATAAAACGTTTGCCTACGAACTGAAGAAATTGCAGGCGTATGCCAAGCACGATTTGGTGGAACTGACGCCCGAGACCATCACCGTGAGCGCCAAGGGCAAGATTTTCGTGCGTGCCGTAGCCATGCAGTTTGACCGGTATCTTCGAGAGTCCGATCGCGCCGGCGGTTACTCGAAAATTGCCTAACGTGAGCCGCATTTTTGGGGAACACCTCCAAAGGAAAAGCCGATGACGCAAATGACCTATTACTGGCATGACTACGAGACTTTCGGACTTAATCGTCACTTAGACCGCCCCGTGCAGTTTGCCGGTATTCGCACCGATTCGGCGCTCAATGTCATCTCCGAGCCCGATGTGTTTTACTGCGATTGTGCGCCCGATTACCTCCCGAGCCCCGAGGCGTGCCTGATAACCGGCATTACACCGCAGGTCGCGCATGCGCGAGGCGGGCAGTGCGAAGCGGATTTTGCCCAGCGCATTCGGGACATTTTCCGAACTCCCGGAACCTGTTCCATCGGGTACAACTCGCTTCGCTTTGACGATGAAGTGACTCGGTTTCTTTTTTGGCGCAATCTCATGGACCCGTATGCACGGGAATGGGATGACGGATGCTCGCGTTGGGACCTATTTCCTCTGGTACAGGCCGTCTGGGCCTTAAGACCGGCAGGAATCGTGTGGCCGACCGTGAAAACCCCTGAAGGCGCCGAGCGCATCTCGTTTCGCCTCGAACACTTAAGTGCGGCCAACGGTCTTGAGCACAGCCATGCGCACGACGCAATGAGTGACGTGTACGCGACGCTTGCTTTGGCGCGCCTTATTCGTGAGAAAAATCCGCGTTTTTGGCAGTGGGCGTTCGAAAACCGCGCCAAGGCTAAGGTTCGAAGCGCTTTTGCAGCCTCCGACGGGACGCTTTGCCGGCCGGCTGTTTGGATTGACGGGCGAGCCGGTCAGGAAAAGGGCTTTATTCGCATCGCGTTTCCGATTTGCGAAACGGACAAAAAGGAAATCGTTCTTTGGGATTGTCGCGAGGATCCCGAAGAGCTTTGGACGCTTGACCCCGAGACCATTTGTCGCCGTGCGTGGAGGCGCTCGGAAATGAAAGAGGGAGAAACGGCGCTGTCGCTTTTTAAACTGCGTCCGAATCAGTTCCCGGTGGTGTGCGCGAATCTTAATGTGTTAAAGCAGTCGGCTATCGAGCGTTTTTCTATCGATATGAATGCCGTGAATCGTCACATGGCGTGGCTCTCGGAGCACGCCTCCGACCTTGCCGGTCCGATTTCGCTTTCCTCCGAACATGAGCCGGAAAAAGGCGCAGATGCCGATTGTGCGCTTTATGAAGGCTTTACCTCCAATGCCGACCGAGCCGTGATGCAAAGGGCCGAATCCTTAAGTCCCGAGGCGTTAACCGAGGCCGTCGGTGAAGGGCGCATTCACTTTGAAGATCCGCGCCTGACGGAACTATTGTGGCGCAAACGGGCACGCAATTGGCCCGGGGCTTTAACGGATGACGAGCGCATTCGTTGGAAGGCCTTTTGCGGTGCACGACTTCAAGGGCTTGTTCCGGGGACCTTAAGCCTAGCCGAGTACATGAATGAGGTTGACGCGGCGGCCGATACCGATTGTCAGGCGTTGGAAGCGGGCCAGATGACGGAAGACCAATTTGAAGCGCGTCAGCAGATTCTCGACGACCTATATAACTGGGGGGAATTTGTCGGGTCTGCGGCGCAAGATATTGACGGAGAAACGAGATGACGGAAACTTGTGAAAAGAAAGGGGCAGCCAAGGTTGCCTTTGTCGGACTCGGCGTGATGGGATACCCCATGGCCGGGCACTTAAAGAGAGCCGGACACGACGTGGTTGTTTTTAATCGCACACACGCCAAAGCCGAAAAATGGGTGGCCGAACACGGCGGTCGTAGCGCGATGACGCCGTGCGAAGCGGCACAAGACAGGGACTTTGTGTTTGTCTGTGTCGGAAATGACGATGATGTGCGTAGTGTCTTTTACGGGGAGAACGGCATTTTGGCCGGGATGCACACAGGCGCCGTTCTCATTGATTCGACTACCGATTCGGCTGTGCTTTCGCGCGAATTGGAGGCGGCATGCCGGCAAAAGGGCATCGGCTTTTTGGATGCTCCGGTTTCGGGCGGACAGTCCGGGGCCGAAAACGGCACGTTAACCGTGATGGTCGGCGGGTCGGATGCGGACTTTGATGCGGCAAAACCTGTGATCGATGCCTATGCGAGTGCCGTCACGCACATGGGGCCGGCCGGTTGCGGACAACTGACGAAAATGGTCAATCAGGTGTGCATCGCCGGTGTGTTGCAGTCGCTTTCCGAGGGGCTGGCCTTCGGACTTAATGCCGGACTTGATATGAAAAAAGTCGTGGAGGCCATTTCCAAGGGATGTGCCGGATCGTGGCAAATGGATAACCGTTCCGAGACGATGGTGGAGGGAAAATTTAACTTCGGATTTGCCGTCGATTGGATGCGAAAGGACTTGCGCATTGTGCTAGCGGAAGCCGAAAGGAACGGTTCGAAGATGCCGCTTACAAAGATGGTCGAGGCCTTTTACGGGGATTTGCAAACTCAGGGTGACGGGCGTTTGGACACCTCGTCCTTAATTAAACTTTTGCCGATTCACAAGGCCTGAAATAAAAAAATCCGAGGTGGGATAAGGCCCGCCTCGGAATCTAAAAGTTTGCTTTGTTTTCAGTGCTTTACTCGGCTTTTTGCGGAGGATGCTGCAAAAGGCGCCGGGTGTTTTTTCCTGACTGATTAGGAAGCCTTGAAGGCGATAAAAACCAAAACCAGAATGGCCGTGCCGGCAATGGCAAGCGCCACTAAATCCAATGTGTTATGAATGGGGAACATGTTTCTCTCCTGGTGTGTTTTAGTAATGGCAAAACTTTAAAAGTTATTTCGTTTTCACGAAATTGTGTTTTATGACTAAGTAGAAAACGAGGGGTTAGGGGTTTACCTTCGGACTTCTTGCAATTAATCTCTGAAAAATGTGGACGGTGCGCACTTTTTTCCGTGATTTTTTGAGGCTCTTTTCGGCCTTTTTGATTGCTCTCATTGGGGCAACGGGTGCGTTTTGTGCTCAAGACGAAACCTCGGGCAACTGGGTCATCGGCGTGCTCGACAGCAACATGCCCCAGATGCAATGGGTCATTCGCGACTCATTTCACAAAATCGATCCCCTTTATCCGGAAAAGCGCCTCGTTGTGCGCCAACTTCCGGTCGATGCCATTTACGAGGCCGTCCGTACGCAGTCACTCGATTTCGTGTGTGCCAGCCCTCAGGTCATCAGCGTTTTAGAGCGCTACTACGGGTATGAACTTTTAGCTTCTTTGTACCAGAAGAAAGACACAGACTTTTTCTCGGAAACAACGGTTCTTGTGTTTACACGAAATGGCATCAATACCTGGACGGATTTGCGCGGCAAGACCGTCGGCTTGATCGAACACGATATTCCGGATACCGAACTTTTGCTTCTCGATGAACTGCACCAGAGAAAACTCCCGCCGGAAGGTTTTTGGAAAAAAGAACGGATTCCGACGCTCGATAAGGGAATCGACGGTTTGCGCTCCGGTTCGATTGATGCATTGGCAATTTCTTCGTGTCTGTATCGGGAAGCCAAGGCGGATGGTTTTTCTGATTTTCACATCATTCCCGGGCGCGAGGACGGCAATCAGAAAACCTTAACGCCGCACTCGACGGGATTTTTCCCGGGCTGGGCTTTTGCCTCAAGCATTCGCGTAAGCCGCAAGGTCGGAGAGCACTTTGCCAATGCCTTGCGCCAGTTTGACTTTTCCCGTACGGTCACGTGGGATACGGCACGCGATTACCGTAAGGTGCATGACGCACAAGAAGCTCTGCAATTTAAGCCTTACATGAAGTTTCGTCAAAAGACGGCCAGTGAGTTTCTCATGGAACACATCACGTGGGTCATCGTGGCTGGGTGCCTTTTAATCGGCTTGATTATTCATAACCTACTGACGGAACGGACGGTTCGGCGTCTGACCGTGCAGTTAACACAGACGATGCAAAAGAAGCGTTTGGCCGAGAAACGCTTTGAGGAATTGGAGCACTCGGCCAGCGTGTCGCAGATTTCGAGTATCGTGGCTCATGAATTGCGTCAACCCCTCGCGGCGATTACGAATTTTGCGATGGGCATTCGACGCCGGGCTGCGAACCGGACGCTCACGAATGACTCGTTGGATTTTGCCTTAGGTCGCATCTTGCAGGAAAACGAAAGGGCGAGCGCCATTGTCGACCACGTGCGTAACTACGCCAAAAAGCACGAGAGTCAACCGGAGCTCGTGCATTTAGAGCCTCTGGTGCGAAAGACCATTGCCACATTCGAGACAGTGCCCAAGGGACTGATTTCCGTTGAGGTTTCCGGAGATCCTTGTGTTCGGATTGACGAACTCGAGATGACGCTCGTGGTCCGTAATCTTATAAAAAATGCCGTCGAAGCCGTCGCTTTGAAGCCTCACGGCCACGTTAAAGTCGGTGTACATGAGGTCGACAAAGCCGTGGTTCTTACCGTGAGCGACAACGGCATGCTTGAAACCGATGAGCAATTGGAAAAACTTTCGGTGCCGATGCAATCGGAAAAAAGCGAAGGTCTCGGCCTAGGACTTTCGATTGCACGGCGCATTATTGAGTCTTATGACGGTTCCCTGACGTTTACACGTAACAAGCCGAGCGGCCTGGGGGTAACGGTTCGATTTCCCATAGCGGAGGGTTAACAACATGGATACGCGTAAATCACGGGCAGTGGTTCGTATTGTGGATGATGACAAAGGAGTGCGCGACTCCTACAAGTACTTAATCGAAGGCGAGGGATGGCTCGTTCGAACCTACTCGAGTGCCGAAGACTTTTTAGAACACGATGACCCGACCATTCAGGGGTGCGGAGTTTTTGACGTGCGTATGCCGGGTATCAGCGGCCTGGAATTGCAGTCCAAGCTCGCGCAGCGCTCCGCGCAACTCCCGGTGATTCTTGTCTCTGCACACGGCGATATCGAGACGGCCGTTAAGGCCCTTAAGCAGGGCGCGATGGATTTTCTTTGCAAACCCGTTGTCGATGAAAAACTCTTGGAGGCCATCGACCGCGCCGTTGAAAAGAGTTTTTCCGATGCGCAAGAACAGATTGAAAATAGCAAACTTATTGATCGATGGAATTCCCTGAGTCGTCGGGAGCGGGAAGTGGCGGCTCTCGTTTACGAAGGTTTGATGAATAAAGTCATTGCCGACCGGTTAAAGATTGCCGAACGCACCGTTCAGGTTCATCGCGCCAATTTGTGCCAGAAGCTCGGCGTGCGCAATGCCGTCGGCATCTCCAAGTGCATCAATCAACTGCATAAACTGGGAATTACGGAAAAATGACAACGCTGCCTGGGCTGAAGAAACGGGGTTTACAGCGTCATTGAAAAACCCCTGAGAGAATGGAGGGGCAGTAAAAATCAAACAGGGCGGAAGAACCGCCCTGTTTTGAAGTTTAACTCAGGCAAATGTAGCCAATCCCGTCTCGAATCTCAATTTTGGTTCCGTAAGGTTCGGAAAGATGCGCAATATGTTCTAGTGTAGCTTTCGACTGCGATAGTTTCGGAATGCCTCGTTCGGAGCGGGTTCCCTTCTGGGCTAAATCAATCGGGTAGAGAGTTGCTTCGGTAATTTTCCCGTTCTCAATAGTCCAACTGGGCATAACGGCTCGCCAAATGTTTTCCTGCACGATGTAGCCCTTTGTTCCGTTTTTACTTCGATGATCCATGTATGCCCCGATTTTCATGTCAGCGGCAAGCCCTTTGCTGTAAAAAGCATCATAAGGTTGGACTGCAACGGTTTCAGTTTGGAAAATGAAATTCCCGAGACTGTAAAAGATGAGACCGCCGTGGTAAATCTCAATTCCACGCAACTCATGCGGCCCGTGACCGATGACAACACTTGCACCGGCGTCAATACAGTTTCTTGCAAAGGTTTCGACGAACTGAGCAACTTTCTGGCTGTCGGCTCCTTTCATTTCGTGAGCATGAACGCTTACGAGAACAATATCGGCTTGGCGGCGTGCTTCCGCGATTTCCTCGATGGTACGAGTCATATCTTTCGGGTTCGGAACGGTTTCGTTGAATTCGTCTTTGTCTGTCAGAACAAAGTTCATGTTGCCGAGGGGAAGAGTTCCTTCCGGAAAGGGCGGAAGGTAGCCATTTCGAATCTTTTGTTCAGTACGTGCATTAATTTGTGAGATTGCAGACAATTCTTTGGCCATGTCAAAGTGTGTTTTATTGACATGGTGAATTGTCTTAAAGCGCAAAGGATTAAGACCGGGACGGCCTCGCATTGTGGGACTCTGTCCGCCTGCGATAGCAGCAGGATCTAAAGTCGCCGTTAATCCGATTAAAGCTACTCGAGCTTGTCTTGTTTCCAGATAGCAGGCTGCGGCAGCTTCTTGCAAGGTGTTCCCGGTTCCGGTAAAGCACATATGTCTTTTGTTCAAGTGACGTATTGTGGCGGAAACGCCCTCCTGTCCGAAATCGCCGGAGTGGTTGTTGGCAGTATTGAAGAGGTTGAAACCGTAACGCAGCATGTCATCGAGCATTGTCGGATCTGTCATGGCCCAAGTACCACCAGAGGTTGCCGCAGGATACCCTTCTTGACGATGAAAGGTCATTTCTAAGTTGGCGAATTTCACATCGTGCTTTTCAATAAGCGCCTTGATGTCGTCAAATCCTTCATAGGCATTTTCGGCGATGTGTCTGGTAATAAAACTGTCACCTGTTGCAATAAATGTTGTTTTCATAATGAGTTCTTTTGAAAATCAAATATTTTTCTTTGTTTTGTTCGTAATTATGAAGAAAACCAGTTTGTAATCAGTACTCGTTGAAGATACGCTGAATTTCAGACTGATTTGTTGTTTTTGTCAGGGCAAGCATGAGAAGAATCCGGGCTTTTTGGGGATTGTGCATCATGGCGCTGACGAATCCTTCTTTGCTGAATTTATTGAGGGGTGTAATCAGTCCGGTTCCGACGCGAGACCCGACGACAACAACAGTTCCGGTTTTTTGTGCGTTAACAAGGCTTTTCATAACGTCATTAGGAACGTTGGCATGACCGAGTCCGGCATTGATAATACCTTTTGCGCCGAGTTTTACCATAGCATCGACAATTTTCCCGTCTTCACCAAGTGTTGTGTAGTGGACGTCAACTCGGGGTAAAGTCTTAAGATTTTTAATACTAAATTCACTTTGTGTTGTGTGTCGTTTCGTGATTGTGTTTATAAAGTAGGGTTTGTTGTTTTGCATGAATCCCAAAAAACCAGTGTCTGGACAGCGGAACGTCGCAACATTCGTCGAATTGCGTTTTGTGACACCGAAGGCAGATGAAATCTGGTCGTTCATCACTACCATAACCCCTTTGCCGAAAGCTTCTTTGCTGGAAGCCAGTGCAACGGCATTGACGAGGTTAAGGGGGCCATCGGCGGAAAGGCCCGTTGCCGGCCTCATGGAACCGACCAAGACAACCGGTTTGTCTGACTTTACAACAAGATTAAGAAAGTAGGCAGTCTCTTCCAAAGTGTCCGTGCCGTGCGTCACAACGATGCCGTCGACAGTTCCTTTCGCAAGCAATTCATTAATTCGATTGGCAAGGGTCAACCAGTTCTGAATGGATAACTTCGAACTTCCGACATTAAAAACTTGCTCTCCGGATATTTGAGCAAAGTTTTTGATTTCCGGAACGGCATCGACAAGAACTTCGATGCCGACAGGCTTGTGTCCCGAGCCGACGCCATAGTCTGTCAGCGAAAGCGAATTGGAGCCGCGGCTGGCAATAGTTCCTCCGGTAGCAAGGATAGCCACTCGTGGAAGCGTTGTTTGGACTTCCTGCTGTGTTGTTGCTGGTGCTGCATAAGTTGGCACGGGGCAGGAGAAAGCTAGAAGTACACAAAGAGAGGCTACTAAGAGCGAGGGCTTCATAAAAACTCCTTAAAATGAAGAGGGGAATAAGGGAAACCTACTCGTCAAAGTGTGGCACTGTCACCCATATGAATTCCATTAGCTCGAGAGGAGTAAATGTTTCCTATCGGCTAACAGTTTCAGATGCTTTCGGCGTAAAAAACATCCGGTTCTCCCTATTGCAAAGGAGACCCGGATGACCTGATTTTCATCAGGGAGGGGGAACGGAATGTTTTATGTGTTTTGCGTGTAGATTTGGTGAACCAAATCCTGCAGAACCTTGCCGCACTTCATCATGTCTTCGTAGTAAATCTGTTCGGAATTTGTGTGATTTTTTGAGTACCCGAGCCCCATAACGACAGATTTAATGCCGTTCCAGTTGAAATGATTGCCGTCGCTTCCACCGCCCCCTTTCTGACAGAACCCATCAATCCCCTCGGTTTTGAAGGCGTTCAGAAGTGTTTGTATAACATTGTCAGATGGGTCGACGTAAAACGTGTGGTAAAGCAACTTGATATTGACATCAATCTCTGTATTAAAGTGAGTTGCCGTCCTAGCAAAAACTTCTTTGACCTGGCGCAGGTATTCTTCCAGGGCGGCTTCATCTGTTCCACGCGCTTCGCCGGTAATCACACATTTGTCGCAGACAACGTTGGTTCCGTTTCCGCCTTGAATTGTGCCGAAGTTGGATGTAACAGCTGGAGAAATCCGTCCTTCTGGTATTTCAGCCAAGGCGCAGGCAGCAACTTTGATAGCATTCAGCCCCTTTTCCGGTTCGTTTCCGGCGTGTGCTTTAATGCCTTTTACGGTTGCCGTAATTTTGTACTTGGCCGGTGCCTGATTGACGATTTTTCCGATACGTCCCGGACAGTCAACGACATAGGCTTGCTTGGCCTTGAATTCGGAGAAGTTAAAGTGTTTTGAGCCTTGAACGCCGATTTCTTCGCAGGTGGAAAAGGCAATTTCAATATCTCCGTGGGGTGTTTTGTCACGAATAATGCGACGAAGGGCATCTAAGATAGCACAAAGACCCGAAACATCATCAGCTGCAAGAATCGAAGTTCCGTCGCTGCGAATTAACTTTCCCTTTTCGTCGACAACGGGATTAATTTTCCCTGGATTTCCTACGCGATCCATGTGAGCGGAGAGAAGAACAGCAGGAACTTTCGAGTCTCCCTTGAGACGAGCAATAACGTTTCCGGTGTTACCGCCGATATCTGGGACTGGCGCATCTTCATGAACATCGAGTCCTAGTGTGCTCAGTTTCTCTTTCAGGACATCACAGATACGCCGTTCATCTTTGGAATGTACGGGAATCTGTACAAGTTCCAGGAATTCATCAAGCATGCTTTGATTAATCATATCCGGCTCCGTTTTCATGCTCTTACAGAACATAAAGAGTTAGGGTCACGAAGCACAAGGCGACGAGCATTGGCAGAGCAATCCAGCGAGTCACAGTAATCGGAGAAACCTTGGCAAGGCCGGCACAGATAATCATGGCGCCGGCAACCGGGGATACGGACCGACCGATGCCGCCGGACAAAACGGTCATCGCTCCCATGTTCATGATGTCAAGACCGAATTGCGGAGCGTGTGCGCTGACAGCATTATTAAACGCAATCGAAGCAGCTTCCCCCGATCCGCTTAAGACCGCAATAGCAAACGGCCCGATAATTGATGCGCCTTTGGCAATCGTGGGCGAATGTGTCATGACGTCAATAAGAGCACTAATGATGCCACAGGATTTCATGCCGGCTACGAAGATATTTGCGGCAACGATAATGCCGAAAATAGCACCGAACGAATCTCCCATTCCCTTGAAGAAGGATTTAGTGATGCTTTGCGGACTCGTACGTGTCGCAATCATGGCAATAACGGCACCGATAATCATTGCATGAGAAACCGGCATTTTCAGAGGCTTAATTCCAGCCAGGTTGCCTAAAAGAAGAATGATGAGAGGTAACAAGGGGATGATGGCAAGGAAGAGATTTGGTTTGAAATCTTTGGGAAATTCACCGGCACCTTCGTCCAATTCCGTCTCCATCCCGATTCCTTTTTTGCGCATGTAGTAGGCAAGAACGATCAGAACAAGGGAGGAGCAGATAACCGACCCGATGAGCGGGACGCCGACCATGGTTACGAATTCGATGGAGGGACGACCGGCAAGGTCGGCAACAATTGTCGGATGAACATGACCGGGGTTCAGATTACCGCCGTACAAGCCGGCCATAATGGTTGCGGCTGCAATCGGAGCAGGAACTTTTGCGGCAATAAGGAGAGGAATCAGAATCGTTCCAACTGCAGCGGACGTCCCGGCAGCACTCGGAATGGCACTGTTGACAACCATTGTTGCAAGAGCGGCACCAAGAATTAGAAATGGGCCAGCACGTTTTAAGAGTTTGACAAAAATGGCAATCAAATGTGTATGGCAACCGGTGAGTTTTATGACAGCGGCAAAGCCCATACATGCCACGATTACTTCAAACACCTTGGCTTGCTTCATTGAGGCAGAGAAGGACTTTAATGCCGCCATCGGGTCGCCTGCCAAACAGGCCAAGGCCAAGCCCCCAGCAATGAGAACCATTCGAGTTTCATATTTTTTTATAAGCCCGTAAACCATGGCCACGATAATGACCGTCGCTATTAGCATTGTCATTGGTTTTCTCCTTGTTTGAATGGATTAATTTTGTAGTGTTACTTCCATACTGCTTTCATGCGATTTCTGACTTCAACGGTTGCGGATCGATTTTCTGAACCGAGCCGGTTGTCTAGGCGAACCCCATCCCGTTTTGCTTTTTCGATTGCCCCGCTTATTGCTGTTCTGACAAGAACAACATCATCCTCATTGGGTGCATCTGGATTTTCAATATGCAATAGGGCACTTAAAAGACCTAGGGTTGCGTAATGTTTGATGTCATAGGCCATCGGAGGAACGGTGGCCGCAAAGCAATCGAGGTCTTCTACCGACCGCAATGTGATACGAGCCGCAGATTCTTTCCCCATGGCGTGAATGAGGACGGCCTGATCATCAAAAGCAATCAATTCATTTGCCTGATAGCCGTGTGCAAGGAAAGCTCCGGACATTGCTTTTCCGACAATCAATGCAATGACAGGATGACCAGCCATGCGTGCCTGAGCATAGGCAGCTACGGCTCCGGCTAGTGCCTGGTGAATGCCAAAGGCTTCCTCTCGTCGCCCATAAGCCTGACTGGTGACATCTACGATAGCGACAATCGGCGTTTTTTCATCGCTAAGGCGGTCCTGGTCAATAATCGAATGGATGACCTTGGCAAGTGTCCAACCTTCAATGAGACCGACCTCTCCGTGACGTGCTCGCGGATATCGATTGTTTGAATCAGGAACAACAGCAAGGTAAACTGCACCGCCAAAATGAACGGCTTTAACACTCGGTGCCGTTTTGTAAGATACGGGTGTGCCGTCGGTTAAGAGAGTGAGCCACAAATCACCGCGGCTTTTCATCTTTTCCATTTTTAGTTTTCTCCCTTGCCGAAGAATTGAAGTATTTGTGTCGAATCAGCCTGTTTGTTCGTATCAAAGGACAACACACGGTTTAAGAATTCCTCATACCGCTCGGAACGCAGTGAGTTAGGAATCCCTTGTTTGGCGAAGTGACATACTGCATCCCGAATGGCAGGTGCGTCATCTTCACAGAGAGCATCGGCAAGTCCGGTTTTTGCCCGAATTGCACCTCCTGTCATTTCCCAAATAAAAGGTTTATTACGTGAGTCATACTCAGCAATACCGGCCTCCTGCTCAATGACTTGGGGACCGTTAAGCCCGAGGCGAGCTTCCTTTGTAACAATCAGATAGCTACACAATCCTGCAGCAATAGACATCCCTCCGAAGCAACCGACTGTTCCGGCAATAATGCCGATAACTGGTGTGTAGCGACGAAGTCTCACAATCGCAGCATGGATGTCCGAAATGGCGGCGAGTCCAAGATTGGCTTCTTGAAGACGGACTCCTCCGGTTTCAAGACACAAAATGGCTTGCACAGGATGATTTTTCTCACAATCATCAGCAGCAAGATCAAGCGCGGTAGCCATTTTGGCGCCGGAGACCTCACCCATACTGCCACCTTGGAACGCTCCTTCAATGGCTATGACTACACTTGGCACAGAATCAATCAGCCCTCGCGCAACGACCATGCCATCGTCCGCTTGTGGAACAATTCCCTGGGGTTTGAGCCATGGGGACATGACCTTGTCAAATGGGCCGAGAAGTTCTCTATACGTTCCTTTATCGAGAAGCACACGGGCGCGCTCCCGAGCAGACATCTCGATAAAGCTTTGACGATTATGCATAACGAACTCCTTCCAACGCTTGTTCAATCCTTAGTCTCGCAACGCCAGGAGTTGCAGAAAAATCGTGAATTAACATGGCTCCAGCGGGAAACTTTTCAGTTGCAACAAGTCGATTAAATAGATTGCGCCACCGTTGTTCGCTGTTATCGGAGGAAGAGGTAATTTGCACACTGAAAGATGTGTCTCCGACTTCTGATTGAAATAGAACTTCTAAATCGCCGGAGCTGACAACGCCGACTTGTATCTGTATGTTTTTTTCAGCCGGTTTTTCGGCTTTGTAGGATAGTTTTAGTTCTTCCATGGTGTATCTCCCGATCTTTCAAAGACTCAAGCCGGGCAGTTGGTCTAAAAAAAGTGTTCCTGCCAAAAGGTCGGCAGCCCCGCCGGGAGAGGCATTCATCTCTCGCATGGCAGAATCAAGTTGATAAAATTTCTTTTCGCCGTTTGCAGTTCCCATCCCGCCTGAGTAGAGCGTTTGGTTTGCGAGTTCGTGCATGCGAGCCAGCCCGTCCGGCCCAGAGCGGGTTAACACACAGGTATCGGAAAGAGTTGTCATAATGGCTAAAAGGGCGTTTAGCCGGGCATGCGTTTCCGAGATGCCGCGTTTGCGACTTTCATACAGGCTTGGGAGTGCCTTTTTGGCGATATGCGGGAATCCGTTTTGTGCTTCTTCGCGTGCCCCAGGCATTTTGAACAGGCGCTTTACACGCAGTCCGTGAGATTCGGCGCCTTTTGTCTCTTTGTCGGCGGCTCTGTCGGGCAGGCGGGATAGCTCGGCTGCCTTCTGCAGAGTGTCGCAAATAGAATCAGTGCATTTGCCTGATGCAACAGTACTTACAAGGAGACCCAATACCCACAGAGCTCCGCGGTGTGTGTTGACTCCCCCTGTTGTGCGGAGCATGCGTTTTTCGCCTTCACGACCAATGGCGCCGACTGCTTCACGAAGATACAAATCAATCGGTTTTCCCCAGCTTTCTCGAGCTATCTCTTCAAATGAACTTTCTAGTGCGCGGGCTGATTTTTCCATTAAATCAACAGAAAGATCAGTGTGAGAACCACATCCGCGACGATCGACAAGGCCTGGCTTCGGCGTCAGATTTACTTCTTCAATCAGACAGGACGATGCAAGGACGGCAAGTGCATAGCACGGGTCGGTCTTGTGCTCAATCATTACCAACTCCGGAATTTGGCAGGTGGGTTGTATAACTCGCCCGACCACTCGACGAGATCTGCGATACTTTTTGCCGCTAAAAGAGAGCGGGTTGCCTCAGTACGGCGAATGGACAAGTCCTCAGGAAATACAACTTTTCCAGATTGGCGAAGATGTTTGACGGCCTTTAAATCTGCTTTGATTCCTAAGGGCGAGACGCCGGCAATGGCGGCAATCATCTGTCGACGTTCGTTTTCTGTTTCAGCCAAATACAGATAGGCAATGCCTTCTTCCGTTACGATATGTGTAACATCGTCGCCGTAAATCATGACGGGAGCAAGAGGCATGTGTGCCTGTTTGGCAACATCTACGGCTTCAAGGTTTTCCACAAAAGTAGGTTTGCCTTTGGCCTGATAGGTTTCAACCATTTGAACAACGAGTTTATGTCCGCGTGCAACAGGATTCGGCTCACGAATCATGTCAAGCCAAGCTTGTGTGGCATGGCGTCGCCCATGAGGGTCATGTCCCATATTCGGGGCACCACCGAAGCCGGAAAGTCGACCGCGTGTAACGGTCGAAGAGTTCCCTAGAGAGTCAATTTGAAGGGTCGAGCCGATAAACATATCGACGGCGTATTGCCCTGCCATCTGGCAGAAAGCTCGGTTGCTACGCATCGATCCGTCCGGACCGGTGAAAAAAACATCGGGTCGGGCGGCGATGTACTCTTCCATGCCGAGTTCTCCACCGAAGCAGTGGATGCTTTGAATCCATCCGGATTCAATGGCAGGAATCAATGTCGGATGAGGATTTAAACACCAATTACGGCAAATTTTTCCTTTTAAACCGAGCGATTGGCCAAAGGTCGGCAGAAGCAATTCAATGGCTGCTGTGTTAAATCCGATTCCGTGATTGAGCGTTTGTACTGAATGGCGGGCGTAGATACCCTTAATGGCCATCATGGCCATAAGGATGTGCTGATCTTTAATCTGTCTCGGGTCACGGGTAAAGAGAGGCTCAATAAAAAACGGCTTATCTGAGGCCACAACTACGTCAATCCAAGATCCAGGGATGTCCACTCGAGGCAGGTCGCCGGGGTCTTCTACGATTTCATTGACCTGAGCAATGACGATGCCGTCATGGAAGGCAGCGGCTTCGACAAGGGCCGGGGTGTCTTCTGTGCTAGGCCCTGTGTACAGGTTGCCGTTGCGGTCTGCTTTGTAGCCGGCTACTAGAACAACATCGGGAGTGAGATCAACGTAAAGGCGTGCGTATAGCTCGATATAGGTGTGGACCGAGCCGATTTCAAGAATGTCGTCTTCCAAGAGTTGCGAGATGCGCAAGCTTTGGGTTCCGGAATAAGAAAAGTCAAGTTTCCTTGCAATTCCTTTTTCAAAGATATCCAAATGTTCTGACAAACTGATGCTCGGGATAATCATGTGCAAGTCATGTAGGCGGTCGGGATTGACCTCACACAGAGAACGCGCGAGAAAGTCTGCTTGTTTTTGATTGTTGCCCTCAATGACAACCTTGTCGCCGGGCATGATGACTGTTTCGAGCGCACGAACGATTTCGTTTGTGCTGATTACCTTGCCGTTTCGTGTCAGATTGCTGAGACGACGCCTCTTTTCTCGTCTTCTGCTGTTCCATACGCGTGCTTGCGAATTGCCGTCGGTCATGTTCTACTCCGTCAAGTGCCTGCGAAAATATCAAGTGGCAAAAGTATCCGCGATGTTCTGTGGGGCATCAATCAACACAAGGGAATAATCGTTACTCTTTAAGTAATAAACATGAAATGGATAGATTTTGGAAAGACGATAAGATGCTTTCGGTTTTTTCATATTGACTCCCGAGGGAGGGGGCAGATAGATGGTGCGCTTTAGTGCTCATGATTTTCTTTGGGTACACTCCGATGAGGATTTAATCGGTGAAGTCCCCGACTGGGTTCATTTGGTTTGGAATCCGAAGCTGCCTTTGGTATGTCGGCGAGACAGTTCTACGGAATATTGTCTTCTACCTGTTGGAATACGCGGAAGAATTCGAAAAGAGCGCTGTGCATTGTGGATTAATGAGAATCGTGTTGCTCGGCGCGTAACACCGCGAGACGTAGTAGCTCTTCTTTATACGTGTTCATTGAGAACTCCGGCAGTGCAGGGTGCAAGATTTTTTGCTGAAACAGATTGGCCTTTTTACTGGGGAATTACGGGAAGCTGTGCCTATTCACTGGTAACGGGAACAAATGTAATGCATCGAACAAGTGATTTGGATTTGGTCATTCGGTCTGCATCTCCTTTAAAAAAAGCGGACTTGCGGCAATGGGTGAGGGTCGCTTCTGGTTGTATGTGCCGAACAGACACACAAATAGATACGGGAGTAGGAGCTTTTTCTTTAAATGAATGGATGCAGTCTGATACGGTTCTTTTAAAGACAAATCAGGGTCCTAGACTTGTCCGAAATCCTTGGGAGGGAGTGCCCGGTGGCGTATAAAGTCATGTTTTCTTTTCCCGGGCAAGGAGCACAATGTCCGGGGCTGCTTTCCGATATTCCGAACCGGGATTATTGGATGGCACGCGCGCAGATGGCACTAAATCGATCTCTTGAGGATTTGGATTCTGCTGTTTCATTTCACCAAACCGAATCCGTGCAATTGGCCTTACTAATTAAAGGTGTCTCGTGTTGTGAGCAATTGTCCGATTTTGGTGTTTTTCCCGATATCGTTTGCGGATTGTCCATCGGAGCTTATACGGCGGCTGTTTGTTCTGGGGCTTTGAGTTTTGAAGATGCCCTGAATTTAGTTTCATTGCGGGGGAAACTTATGCAACAGGCCTATCCGACGGGGTACGGAATGACGGCGATTATCGGCTTGAGGCTGCCAGAGGTCGAGGTCATCTGTCGAGACATTCCAGACTTGTATGTTGCAAATTACAACGCAGAAACTCAAATTGTTATTTCAGGAAGCGAAAAAGCGATGCAGATTGCTTGTGACAAGGCCTATGACATTGGTGCTGAGAAATGCATTCGGCTGCGCGTTTTTGTTCCGTCGCATTGCCCGCTTCTCAGTTGTGCGGCAAAACAATTGAACGAGGTTGCCAAAACAATCAAGTTTTCTCGTCCGCAAAAAGCGTATTTGAGCGCAACAAGTGGCCGTGTTCTTTGGAAACCGGAGCAGATTGCCGATGATCTTGTACAGAATATGGCGCGTCGAACGCAATGGCATGAGGCTGTTGAAGGAGCCTTCGAACGTGGCGTTCGGCTCGCTCTTGAAATGCCTCCGGGAGAGACGCTGACGAAATTAACGCGTGCGTCTGCTCCGGATATTTGTGCCATGAGTGTGGTGACAAGCTCCATGGCAGACATTACTCAACGCTATGCGAATCTGAGACAGCTGGAAAGTTAAGCGAAGGCAAATGCCTGGCAAACATACGCCCCTCAGCAACAAGGGCTAATAGATTTGGCTCGTACTCGCGGGATCTGTCAAAGACAATGCCGATGGATTGGTTTTGTTGAAAACATTCCGCTAAAGGGAGAAAACGGACACTCCCTTTATAAACGGCACACATGCGTCGTGGAAGCAGGGCAAATCCCAGACCGGACTGCACCATGCTTAAGACGGAAAATATGTCCTTAACCTTTGCTACGATATTCGGCTCGAATCCTGCGACGCGAAAAGCCGATTGAAAATCCCTGTATGTGGCAAAGCCTTCGGAAAGTGAAATAAAGGGTTTTCCCTTGAAAAGGCGTAAATCAACTGGTGCTGTTGCACTCATTCCAGTCGGGAAGTCTGCATCCATTGGTGCTGTGAGGTAAATCCTGTCGGTAAAAAGAGGCAATACTTCAAATCGAGTTCGGTCAATCACCTCTTTCCCCGTGGCGATGATAATGGCATCGAGTTGGCTTTCCGAAAGCTTGTTGAGTAATAGTTTGTTTGACCCCATGTGCAGTTCGAAATCGATGTGCGGTCTACGCAGGCGAAGGCCGGTTATCAATTGCGGAAGAGTTTGAATTGCAAGCGAGTACAGAGTTCCAAGTCTTACATGATCGTTTCCGACATTGCCTAAGAGCCGTGTGGAACGGATGCAGGAATGCAAATCGGCCAGAACACGGTCAATATGTGCGTACAGTTCCTTTGCTGTTGGGAGCGGAAGGAGATTTCGTCCTTTTCGCGTAAACAGCGGGCACCCGATGCCTTCTTCTAGGGAATGCAAAGACCGGTGGATGCTGACATTGCTCATCTTCAAAACCTCAGCTGTACGTCCGATGGTTTCGTTTTTCATGAAGGAGGAAAAAACTTCAAGTTTACGTAGTGTGATTTCTTCTTCGAGCAATTGCTCCATGGCCGACTCCCTTTTTTTTAGCATACCCCAAAACGGAACTTGGCATACAAGAAATAACCTCAAAAGCGACGAGCTGAGAATGATTCTATTTTGCACTCTTTTCGCGACTGTGCCTATAATGCGCCAAAATGAGAATCATTCTCAAATATTTGGTATCCGTTGACAGGAGAAAAGAATGCGTATTAAAGAAATGGCGCCCGGTCAAATCGCCAAAATCACTGCCTTTACAAGCGGTGCGGCCGAATATCGGCAACGGCTTTTGATGCTCGGCTTGGTGCCGGGAACCCAGTTTGAATTGCAACGGCTGGCTCCCTTGGGCGACCCGGTGGAAATCAAAGTGCGCGGTAGCCTCGTGAGTCTTCGTAAAGGCGAAGCCGACGTCATGGAAGTTGAGGTAGCCGGTCAATGAAGCACATTGTTTGTATCGTCGGTAATCCCAATTGCGGGAAGACAACGCTTTTTAATGCCTTAACAGGCTCCCATCAGGATGTCGGCAATTGGCCCGGTGTGACGGTGGAAAAGAAAGTCGGGCATTACGTGCACGACTCGGTTGACTATGAAATCGTAGATCTTCCGGGTATCTATTCGCTCACGACCGTTTCCAAAACGGGCGAAGACGAGCGTGTGGCGCGCGACTACATCTTAAGCCAGCAAGCCGAGGCCGTTATTAACATCGTCGATGCCTCGAACTTGGAACGCAACCTGTACCTGACGGCGCAGTTAATCGAAATGCGCGTTCCCGTGATGCTCGTTGTCAACATGCTTGACGTTGCGAAAAAACGCAAGATTGAGATTGACATCGAAGCGCTCGGCAGAATGCTCGGATGCCCGGTTGTCGGAATCGTGGCCTCGCGTGAGCAAGGCGTCTTTGCGCTCAAGGAGATGATTGCCGAGTTCTTAAAGAGCCCGACACTTCCGAAGTTATCGCTTCGTTATGCGCCTTCGATTGAAAAGGCCCATCAGGAAATCGAGCAAGAGATTCAAAACGCCGACAGTTTGCATCCGCACTGGCTTGCGATTGAACTACTGGAAGGTGCCAACGGGTCGCGAGAATCGCTCGATGTCGCCACACGCGCTCGCGTGATGCCGATTATCGAACGCACGGAAAAAGAATTTGCCGGCAACTTGGATATTGCCGTAGCCGACGCGCGTTACAAGCTCGTGGCAGACGTCAGTTCCAAGGTCGAGCATAAAACCGGGGAACTGCCGACTACGCTCACAGATCGCATCGATAAGATTGTTCTCAATCGCGTCGCCGGATTCCCGATCTTCCTTTTCATCATCTACTGCATGTTCCTTTTCACGCAGAACTTGGGGTCGGCCTTTATCGATTTCTTCGATATTCTCGTCGGCGGCGTGATGGTCACGGGATTCGGGGAACTATTGGAAGCAATCGGTGTGCCGGAAATCGTCAAGGTTGTCTTAGCTGACGGCGTGGGAGGAGGCTTACAGACCGTCTCGACCTTCATTCCGGTCGTGTTCTTCCTCTTTTTCTTCCTCGCAATTTTGGAAGACTCCGGGTACATGGCGCGTGCGGCGTTCGTGATGGATCGCCTGATGCGTTTTCTCGGGCTTCCGGGACGCGCTTTCGTGCCGCTGATTGTCGGCTTCGGTTGCAATGTGCCGGCCGTGATGGCTACCCGTACGATGGACCGTGTCACAGACCGTATTTTGACGGTCCTCATGGCCCCCTTCATGAGTTGCGGTGCGCGCCTTCCGGTGTACGTACTTTTTGCCGTGGCGTTCTTCCCGAAAAACGGACAAAACCTGGTCTTCGGGTTGTATCTGATCGGTATTGCAGCGGCCGTCCTGACGGGCTTTTTAGTCAAGAAACTGATTTTGCCCGATGCCGGCGGTTCGTTTGTGATGGAAATTCCGCCGTACCACATTCCGACTGCTAAGGGTGTCTTGATTCGCACGTGGGATCGGTTAAAAAGCTTTGTGTGCCGTGCCGGACGCGTCATTGTCGTCCTTGTGGCGTGCTTGTCGATTCTGAACTCCTTGGGAACGGACGGCAGCTTCGGTAACGAAGACTCCGATCGCTCTGTTTTAAGTGAAATCGGCCGCACGATTGCGCCGGCTCTCTCTCCGATGGGTGTGACTCAAGAAAACTGGCCGGCCGCCGTCGGTGTCTTTACCGGAGTGCTTGCTAAAGAAGCCGTCATCGGTACGATGAATTCCCTGTACGAATCCATGGCACGTGTGGAAAATGCCAAGGGCTCGGAGGCAGGTGATGAGCCCGAGGAACCCTGGTCCTTTAAGGCAACGGTTTCGGAAGCCTGTGCCAGCGTCGTCGACAACTTAAAGTCGCTTTCCGATTCCGTGCTCGACCCCTTAGGGATTGCCTCGACGGAAGAAGAAACCGAAGCGTCTTTGTCTGAGGCCGATCAAGCGACCGGTGCCGACATGATGCGTCGTTTGTTCGGATCGGATACGGCGGCGTTTGCTTACCTACTCTTAATTTTGCTTTACATGCCGTGCGCAGCGGCGATGGCCGCTATCTGGAACGAAGTCGGAACGGCTTGGACGCTCTTTGTGGCGGCTTGGACAACGCTTTTGGGTTATTCGGCTGCGACAATCTTTTACAAGGTCGGGACGTTTGCCGCAGATCCGACGGGAGCGTCACTTGCGATTGCCTTGTGTCTGGCGGCTTTAATGGCTGTGCTTCTTATCATGCGGCACACCGTCAAGACGATGCGCAAGAATGCCCCGAAGGTCATTGAGATTCATCAAGCTTGATGTAGGGAGGCTTACATGGGATCGATTCTGGATATGGAACGCCTTGTTCGAGAAAAGGGCGCCGTGAGTGAACCGGACTTGGCACGCGAACTCTCTCTTAATGAGAAGGTCGTGGCCATGATGGGCGAGCGCCTTGCCGAGAAGGGCCTTATGCACCTACAAGTTCGCCACCGCGCCTGCCGCTTTAACTGCGGATGCGGCGGAACCGATACCCGTTACTGGGTATCGGGCTCGGAGGCCTGAGTCAGCGGCCAACGCGGTTTGGCCGAAAATCCTAAGCGACGCGTCGCGGCTTGCCGTTGCGCGTCGCTCATGTTTTCCAGACGGTACAGTCCCGCCACGGCAATCATCGCCCCGTTATCCGTGCAAAGCGAAATCGGCGGGAAAAACACGCGTGCGCCGCGCCGCTTAGCAGCGTTAATCAATCCTTCACGTAACTGCTTATTGGCAGAAACTCCGCCTGCGACAACAAGGCGCTTAATGCCTGTTTGTTTCATCGCCTTGACGGCTTTTGTGACCAAAACATCGACGAGCGCATCGACAAACCCGCGCGCCAAGTTGCAGCGAAACGTCGGATCCTTGGGATCGGGAGCGTTTGTGACTGCCGTTAAGACGGCCGTCTTTAATCCGGAAAAACTCATATCCAGCGTTTTGCTGTGAAGCATCGGACGCGGAAGAATAACGGCGCCGCTTTGTCCCATGTCAGCTAAGCGTGAGACGGCAGGTCCCCCCGGATAACACTCTCCTAAGAGTTGAGCCGTTTTATCAAAGGCTTCTCCTGCGGCATCATCAAGCGTCTCGCCCAAGAGTTCGTAGTGCCCGAATTTTTCTACGCGCATCAACTGCGTGTGTCCGCCCGAAACTAAAAGTGCGATAAACGGAAACTCCGGTTTCGGATCGGAAAGACGGGCCGATAAGAGGTGTCCTTCTAGGTGATGGACGCCGATAACGGGAATATTCAGGGCATATCCGATGGCGTGAGCGACCGAAATGCCGACAAGAAGGGCGCCGGCAAGTCCCGGTCCCTCTGTGATGGCAACGGCATCAAGTTCCTCTTTTGCAACGCCGGCTTTCTCGAGCACTTGATCGGTTAAGGCAATGGCGCGCCGTATGTGGTCGCGACTGGCAAGTTCGGGGACCACACCCCCGTAGGCGCGGTGCATGTCGATTTGTGTATGAATGGCATGCGCCAGGAGACCCTTTTCACTATCGATGAGGGCAACGCCCGTTTCATCGCAGGAACTTTCAATACCGAGAACTTTCATAGTTAAGTAGAAGAATAATTTTCGTGATTTTAAAGCCCTTGCGACAAAGTCGTGCACAGGGTGTTCGCGCTCGGTGGATTAGTCAATTTGTCGCAGGGGATTGGACCGAGCGCAACGAGTCGGTGTTCTTGCGTTTTCCCCGTAGCAACGCGGGGAATTTCTTGTGGCATACTGCTTTACCTAAGAGGGAAGACCTCTTAGCTTTTCGTTTCATTTTTCAAGGAGATACCATGAAACTCGGTATGGTCGGTTGGCGCGGTATGGTCGGAAGCGTTTTGATGGGAAGAATGCGCGAGGAAAAAGATTTTGCGTGCGTCGACACAACAACGTTCTTCTCGACATCGGCCGCCGGTCGTCCGGCGCCGACGGGTATCCCCAACACAGACCCCGTTTTAAAGGATGCCACGGACATCAAGGCGCTTTCTTCTTGCGATGTCATTATCAGTTGCCAGGGGGGCGATTACACCAAGTCCGTCCATCCGGCTTTGCGAGAAAGCGGTTGGAACGGATACTGGATTGATGCGGCAAGTGCCCTTCGCATGAAAGAAAACGCCGTCATCATCCTCGATCCAGTGAATCGCCACGTGATTGATGCGAGCCTGAAGGCCGGCATCAAAGACTATATCGGCGGCAATTGCACGGTCTCTTTAATGCTCATGGCGCTTGACGGACTCGTGAAGGAAGGGCTCATTGACTGGGTAAGTTCCATGACTTATCAGGCAGCGAGCGGAGCCGGTGCCAAGAACATGCGCGAGCTCCTTAGCCAGATGGGGTATCTAAACAGTGTGGTCAAGGATGAACTCGCCGATCCTCGGTCTTCGATTTTGGACATTGACCGTCGCGTGAGCGCGGCTTTCACGGAACCGGGATTCCCGAAGACCGCCTTCGGAGCACCTCTTGCCGGCTCCCTGATTCCCTGGATTGATTCGGATCTCGGAAACGGCCAATCCCGCGAAGAGTGGAAGGGAGGCGCCGAGGCCAATAAGATTCTCGGTCTGACGGAAAACGGCAAGCCCGGGTCGCTCACTGTCGAAGGTCTTTGCGTGCGTGTCGGCAGTATGCGTTGCCACAGCCAGGCCCTGACGATTAAGCTTAAAAAGGATGTGTCCTGCGAGGAAATCGAACAGATGCTCGACGCGGCTAATCCGTGGGCCTATGTGGTTCCCAACCGTAAGGAAGAGTCGATTGCGGAACTTTCGCCCGCGAAGATTTCCGGGACACTGCGCATTCCTGTCGGTCGTATTCGTAAGCTTGCGATGGGACCCGAGTACATCAGTGCCTTCACGGTGGGCGATCAGCTCCTGTGGGGTGCGGCTGAGCCCTTGCGCCGCATGCTGCGGATTGTGACGGGCTCTTCCCTGTAAACGCAAAGGGAATTGAGCTCAATAAAGGAAAGGGTGCCGCGAGGCACCCTTTCGCCATACGAGAGCGAACCTTACCGTTAGCCGTGCAAAGCAGCACTCATGAACTGAACGACATGTTTCATTTCATCGGGCGCGACCTCGTGTTCCATGTTGTATTCGCGCCAGACCAAGGTATCGACCTTGCTTTCGATGAGCGCGGCCTGTTTGCGGGCGACAATCGGGCTGATGATTTCATCAAACGCACCGTGTCCCATGAAAAAGGGCGTCATCTTACCGGCCGGTGTGATGTCGGCATCGAGTAACTCGGGCGCCGGCAAGTACCCGGAAAGGGCAATGACACCGGCCAGGGTCCTTGCTTGCCGCAAACCGCTATATAAGGCCATGGCGGCCCCTTGTGAAAAGCCCCCTAAGAAGATTGTTTCCGCCGGGATCCCCTGGCTGACAATCTGGTTGATGATTTGCGAAATCCTCAGGTGCATGGATTTAAGTCCCGGAAAATCTTCGGGTTCCTGGCCGATGTGGGCGAGAATATCGTACCAAGCTGTTGTCAGTTGACGGTTTTGCACCGTTACACCGATTCTCGGAGCACGAGGCAGAATAAAGCGTGCCTTCGGCCCTCCGAAGTCAAGGACTTCACGAGCAAACGGCGCAAAATCTTCCGGACTTGTTCCCATGCCGTGTAGCCAGACAACGGTGCATTCGGGCTTTAAGCCGTCTTCGGGATCTTCAATAAGAAGATCCAAGGGTTCGAGTGCGTGACGATTGGTGTCGGAAACAAGGCGTACGCCGCGCTGTACGGAACGCCGCTCGATAGCTTCCTGACTCATGCGCGGATGCACAACTCGGTGTTCGGTAAAGCCGCTTGTCGGCGCCGGGCGAGGGCTTGCGACAGGGGGCACCTCTTCGCGATGAGTGGATTCGCGCGCGGCGGCAGCTGCCTGCGAGTAGGAAGTCGGAAACCGCGTTTCCGGTTCCGGCCGATGTAGGCTCATGGGTGTTTCACTTGCCTCTGTCTCTTCTTCCGAGGTTCCGAATTCCCGCAACTGAACGGTAGGCCCATCGACTTGCTCGAGAAAATCTGTCAGGCAATCGAAAATCCCGGGTTCCGTTAGGGTGCCGTCTGACGAAAACAAACCGCGCAGCGTATCGGGAATGTCCGAGGCAAGAGCCGGTAGATTGACAATGAGCGCATCGTGCTCGGGTGTCTCGCGTAGGCCTGCCGTTTGTCGCGACAGCATGGCCGCTCGGTTCTTGCGCGCCTGAATACGGCGCATCTGTTCGCCGAGCCCGGGAAGCTCATAGGTGCTCACAAGGCGCGTGGCCTGAGGCACGATATCGGCTTTGGTCAGACCCGTGGCGCCGGCCGTGAAAATTACATCGCACAACACCTTGTCCGACAATTCCCGCAACGTGTCTTCCACGCTGTAAAGCTCATTGATGACGGGACGAGCCACGATTTGTATCGGGCTTAAAAACGCAGCGCGACAGCAGGTTTCGATGGCTCCCATCACACGGGCCGACTGCTCCGGAGTTTCTGCGACTCCCACAATTCCGATGAGTAATTCATTCGGATAGCGACGTTCACAGGACATCGGAGGTCTCCTTGTTCGGTTCGAGGGACTGATCGGCAACAAGATTTAACGGTCGAATCTGGTCGGCGTAAAGGATTTTGTACAGTTCGCGAGCGTTCTTGGGCGGTTTGCCGTCGGCCGCTTCGCGGCGTGCTCCCCGCACGAGTTGACGCAGCTTTTGAACGGGAGCCTCGGGATGGCTTGTCACGTATTCGGTAAGTGGCGTGTCGCCCGCAATCATCGCATCGCGCAGTCTTTCGGCTCTGTGATGAGCGGCTACAGCAGCCTTGCTGGCCCCGGTCGCTCGGTCGATGGCCTCGCGGACACTGGCCGCATCGAGGGCGCGCATGTGCTTTCCGATGAGTTGCAACTGGCGACGCTTGGCGCCGAAACTTTTCATCTTTTTCAAGTCGGCAATGGCTTCGGATAACGCCTCGGGAAGGGCAATGGTGGCCAGTTGCTCGGGGGCAAGCTCACTTAATTCTTTACCGAGCGATTGCAACTGCTCGGCATCGCGTTTTTTTTGGGATTTGGACGGACCCGAATAGACCTCGTCCTCGGAATCATCGGGTTCGTGCGTGTCATAGAACTGTTTTTTCATGGGGAGCATGATAGCCGAAATCGCTAAAGCACTCGGATTTAAAAAAAGGGAACTGTCGGTCAAGAGTATTTCGAGGATTTTATCGCTTGCTCGGCATATACATTTTGAAAACATTCTTCCGTTTTTCAACGCAATGAGACCTGGAAAACGCGATAAACTCCGAAAACGAATTGGGGGCTTGTCCCGTAAATCGCCTTCTCGGATTCAAGGAAAGAAGTAGCTCGTATGAAACGCATTGCCTTATTTATTCTCACGAACATTGCCATCGTTTTCATGCTCGGCATTGTTTTGAATGTCATCAGCTTGTTTACCGGTCTTGACTTCGGTCAGATGGCCGGGTCCGATTTGGACCTGACGGCGCTTTTTGTCTTTGCGCTGGTTATCGGTTTTTCAGGAGCCATCATTTCGCTACTCTTGAGTAAAACAATGGCCAAATCCACGATGGGGGTTCAGCTCATCAATACGGAGCACCCGGAACCGGGTTTGGAAAGTTGGCTTGTCGATGTCGTGCGCTCGCATGCTAAGAAGGCCGGTGTTGCGATGCCCGAGGTCGGCATCTACGACGGGGAGCCGAATGCGTTTGCAACCGGCGCATTCCGTAACAGTGCCTTGGTGGCCGTCTCCACAGGGCTTTTGCGTCTGATGAACAAAAAAGAGATTGAGGCAGTTTTAGCGCACGAAATGACCCACGTTGCCAACGGTGACATGGTCACGATGACGCTGATTCAGGGTGTTGTGAATACCTTCGTTGTCTTTATCAGCCGCATCATCGGTTGGGTTGTCGATCGGAATATTTTGCGTAACGAAGATGATGCTCCAGGCATGGGCTACTACCTGACGTCGATGGTCATGGATATTGCTCTCGGATTCTTGGCCGGTATCATCGTTGCAGCCTTCAGCCGCTACCGTGAATTCCGTGCCGATGCCGGAGCCAAGCGCATTATGGGTAGCGCAGAGCCCATGATTGAAGCCTTGCAACGCTTGGGCACGATGAAACCGGCGGAACTTCCTGCCTCGATGAAGGGCATGGGCGTTTCGGGCGGAATCGGATCGCTCTTTGCTTCTCACCCCTCCATTGAAGAGCGCATTCGGGCTTTGAAAGAGGACTAATCGGATTTGTCTTCGAGTCGCCGAGGACGTCCGGCCTCATCGGATGTGTAGGCTTTCCCATCTAACGCGTCGAAGAGTGCTTCGGCGCGTTTTTCGTCCACGTGTAGATGCGAGCGAATGGAGGCAATACTCGCGTCCTTGTCAAAAATCAGCAACCGACTTGCCGCCGCAAGAAGCGGATCGGCGGCCTCCGGAAAGTGGGGGCTTTGACGCAAAACGGACTGCATGCCGCCCGCTAAACTTAAGACATAGTCCTGCGTTGTGTTTTTTCCCGGCAAGGGAAGCGCTACGGTTGTCAGCGTCGTCCATCGCTGCACGTAGGCAGCCAGGCGTTTATCGGTCAAGCGTCGACCGACCTCAAGCGGGGAGCCGGCTGTTTGCGTAAAAGCGTCTTTAGCCTCATTCATCGCCTGCCACAGGTAGCAGGAAAGAAAAATAACAAGGCTCGGACGTCGCTCGAGCAAAAGAGCATTCAGAGCAAACGCATTTTCAGCAATTTTCGGGACCAACTGAGGGCCGTGCGCGTGCTCGGGCATCGTATCCGGCCAGGTCGCCACACAAAACGAGCGCTCAAAAGATGTTTCCGAACCGGCTTTGCGTGCCAGGGGTATACCCCAGAGCTCGAACCAGGAAGCAAAATCATCCAATACTTTTCCCAGACCCAGCATTCTGTCGGGGAAAAAACTACGACGGACGGCCTCTCCCGTTTGGACAAAATCCGGCGCAAGGACAATCAAAATGCCCCCGGTTTTGTTTTCTTGTGTCGTCAGGATGTCCGTCAGTAGCATCGAGTTTCTCGCCAAACGCCGTCGCCCGATTCTAACGCACGGCGTAAGCGGTACGCCGACACGCAAAGTGAGCGCAAGAAAAAGCCCGCCGTATCCGTCGGGATAGTGGCGAGCTTGAGCACCATTTCGAAGCGGTGAGTCTGTTACTCCGTCGGGAGCTTTTCGAGCTGACCCTTGACCTTGGAAAGCAACGCTTCAAAACTCGCTAAGCGTTCGCGTTCCTGGGCGACAACCGCTTGGGGCGCCCGTTCGACGAAAGACTTGTTTTCCAGTTTTTTCGCGCAGCGCGCAATGTCACCTGTGATGCGTTCGATTTCTTTTCCGAGACGCTCGCGTTCGGCTGCGATATCGATTTCAATTTTGAGCATCAACTTGAAATCGTCGACGATGGCAACAGGCGCAACCGAGCCCTTGTTAAGGGCACTGATATCGGAAACCACCGAAACATCACTCGTACGAGCGAGGAACTTTAAGTAGCCGGCAATCTGATCGATTGTCGCCTTGTCACCTTCAACGGCCAGGGGTTCCTTTTGCGACGGAGCCAAGTTCATCTCGGTACGAAGACCGCGCACGGCCTCAATCATCTTCTTGGTAAGAGTAATACGAGCATCGGCCTCGCTATCTTGCTTAAAGTCCCCGGCGGCAGGGTAAGGAGCAATCATGACACTGGTTTCTTCATCTGGCGCCCGTTTGCCGGCCGTAACCGAGACCTTCTGCCAGAGCTCTTCCGTGATAAAGGGAATCAAGGGATGCGCAAGGCGAAGCGTGGCTTCTAAAACTGAGGCAAGAGTATGACGCGTGGCACGAGCAGCGGCCTCATTGCCGCCGTTTAACTGCACCTTAGATAGTTCCAGATACCAGTCGCAGAACTCGTTCCAAACGAAGCTATAGACGGCGTTGGCAGCATTGTCCAAACGGTACTCGGCAAAGCCCGCATCGACCTCTTTGAGCGTGCGATCAAATTCGCCCATAATCCAGCGGTCGGCATCGGAAAACTCCATCGGTTTGCCGGCGTCGGCTCCGAAGCCGCAGTCTTTGCCTTCGATATTCATCAGCACGAAACGTGTGGCATTCCAGAGTTTGTTGCAGAAATTCCGATACCCTTCGCAACGGCGCAAATCGAAGTTCACGTTGCGACCGAGTGTGGCGTAAGCGGCCATCGTAAAGCGCAACGCATCGGCTCCGTGACAGGCAATGCCGTTCGGATAGGTCTTGCGTAACTTCTTTTCGACCATCGGCGCTTTTTCAGGCTGGCGCAGGCCGTGCGTGTTTTTCTTAACAAGCCCCTCGATATCGATACCCGTGATGATGTCCAAGGGATCGAGCGTGTTGCCTTCGCTCTTACTCATCTTCTTGCCTTCGGCATCACGTACGAGGCCGTGGATGTACACGTTCTTAAACGGGACACGGTTGGTAAAGTGCTTGGTCATCATAATCATTCGGGCAACCCAGAAGAAGATGATGTCGTAGCCGGTCACAAGAACCGTACTCGGAAGGTACAAATCGTAAGCAATCTTTTCGTCGCCTTCGGGATTAGGCCACCCTAAGGTCGAGAAGGGAACTAAGGCAGAGCTAAACCACGTATCCAGGACATCTTCGTCACGTGTCAAAACAACACCTTCACCGGCTTGCGCTTGCGCTTCCTGTTCGCTACGAGCGACATAGACGTTCCCGTCCTTGTCGTACCAGGCAGGAATCTGATGGCCCCACCAAAGCTGACGGGAAATACACCAGTCTTGAATGTTCTCGAGCCACTGACGATAAACGCCGCGCCACTCTTTCGGGAAGATGTTGACTTCGCCGGATGTGACGGCTTCAAGACCGACTTGAGCGATGGATTTGCCGGGAGCGAAGGTACCTTCGGGAGCCGGCTTACTCATGGCCATGTACCACTGTTCCGAGAGCATCGGCTCGACGATTTCGCCCGTGCGAGTCACGCGCGGAACCATGTGCTTGATTTCACGGACACTGACAAGGCATCCGGCTTTTTCAAGATCTTCGACCCACGCCTTGCGGCATTCCGGACAAGTCATACCGCGATACTTTTCGGGAACGTTTTCGTTCATGCGCGCATCTTTGGTGAGGATATTGATCATCTCCAAGTTGTGGCGCTGACCGATGGCAAAGTCGTTAAAGTCGTGTCCCGGTGTCACCTTCATGACGCCGGTACCGAATTCCTTATCGATGTAGGAGTCGCCGACGACCGGCAGGAGCCTATCCATAAGGGGCGCCTTAAAGCGCTTGCCGATTAGGTGCTTGAAGCGTTCGTCCTCGGGATTGACAGCCAAAGCCGTATCGCCGAACATCGTTTCAGGACGCGTTGTTTCGATGTAAACCACGTTTTTGCCGTCTTCCGATTCGTAGCGAATCTTCCACATATGACCGACGGCTTCTTCGTTTTCCACCTCAAGGTCGCTCACGGCGCTCTGCAGCTTGGAGTCCCAGTTCACCAAGCGTTTGCCGCGGTAAATCAAACCTTCGTTATAAAGGCGCACGAAGGTTTCGGTCACGACCTTGCTACGCGTTTCGTCCATCGTGAAATAAAGGCGTTTCCAATCTAAGGAATCACCTAAGCGACGCATCTGATTGAGAATCGTGCCGCCCGAGTATTTTTGCCATTCCCAGACTTTTTCCAAGAAGGCTTTACGTCCGAGGTCGCGTTTGTCAAGACCCTGTTCCTGAAGCTGACGCTCGATAATAATTTGGGTTGCGATACCGGCATGATCGGTTCCCGGAAGCCACATCGTGTTGTAGCCTTTCATGCGGTAGTAGCGCGTTAAGGAGTCCATCACCGAGTGGTTAAAGGCATGCCCCATATGCAAAATGCCCGTAATGTTGGGCGGGGGGAGCTGAATGGAAAAGCTCGGCTTTCCCGGATTCATGCCCGCAGCAAAGTAGCCGCGTTTTTCCCAAATGGGATACCACTTGGATTCAATCTGAGAGGGTTCGAAACTCTTGGAGAGTTCTTCTGTATTCTGTGTCATAGTTTTCGGCTTTCGAATGTTCGGACGAATCGGGCAATTTTACGACAACGGACTTTGTTTGTAAGTAGACTGATAGGCACTTTCGCCTAGCGTAATGGGCTAGTTCACACGTTTTACGTCCACGAAGACGTGTCAAAATCGACTCCTGAAAAGTTGCAACAGGTCACATCGGAGAAAAACAGATGGCTGGTGGTGCGAAAAATCTGGAAATACTCTGTGCGGTTTTCCCGTTGGGAAAGCCTCTTGATAAAGAAGTTCTTCAGGAGCGTCTTACCGTGTACGGACCTGTGTTCGGGGCGCTTCGCACCTATCAATCCCTGGATGCGACGCGCTCGCGTCATATCCTCGTTAAGGACAATATTGCCGTGGACGGATTTCCGACGACAGCCGGGAGCTTGGCCTTATCGCATTTGATCCTGCCGGAAAGCCCGGCAGCAACGCGCCTTAAGGCAGCCGGATTTGACCTGTTCGGCAAAACGAACATGACGGAATTTGCCGGGTTTGTCACGACCGGACGTCCGTCCGAAGGGTATTCGCATTTAGGGGGCTTCGGGAAGAATCCGCACGGTAATTTTCTTTGCGGCGGCTCAAGTTCGGGTTCGGCTATTGCCGTAGCCGCAGGGCTCTGCGATGCGGCGCTCGGAACGGAAACACGCGGGTCGGTGATGGAGCCCGCACTTAACTGCGGTGTTTGGGGGTTTAAGCCCTCGGTCGGCCTGATTTCTCGGCGCAGCGTGATTCCGATTTCGCCTGTGTTTGACACGGTCGGTGTGTTATCGCGCGACGTCGGGATGCTCTCAGATCTTCTTACTGCGCTGCAAGGCGAAGACGAGCACGACGCGGCAACAGCGCTTTCAAGTTCCGTTCACTTGGATGAGGGAAAAGACATTCAAGCCCGGACCCTTCGCATCGGAGTTGTACGAGTGACGGGAACGGAGACTCTTGATGCGGAAGTGCAGGAAATCCTCAAGGTGGCATTCCGAAAATTCATACAGGCCGGAGTACGCCTTACGGATGTGTCGGCAGAAAATCCCCCGCAAGAGTACAAACTTATTACCTCCGTTGACTTTGCGCGCGGCATCGATTGGCTCCTTAAAGAGTATGCAACGCAAGATGTCCCTGCTGATTTTGCTTCTCTTTGTGCCTTGTATTGCAAAACGCCGTCGATGCGACCCTTTGGCATGGACCGCATGTTTTTGGCTCAGAAGTTAAGTTCCGAGGTCTCCGAGAAGGACTATCAGGAGGCTGTCAAACGCACCGTCACGTCGAATCGAACGGCAATTGACGCTCTTTTGTCAGAGTACCGTGTCGATGCCCTTCTTTTCCCCGGTAGGCTCGATTGGTGGGCTTTGGCCGGAGCGCCTTCATTAGCGGTCCCGATTGGCGTGAAAAAGTCCGGTCAATCCGTGGGCGTCATGCTCGGTGCCGGGTATGGTCAAGACGGCATCCTTTTGGGAATTGCTCGGGTTTTAGAGGAAGTTCTTTGTCGGTAGCTCCGAAACAAACCGTGTGCCTTGTCGAGGAATTGGGCACAATTTCATCATGCAAGAGAAAAAAGCACAATCGCGCTCGGACTACTCCGGTCTTTTCCATTGTGAGCGTCCGCAATTTGACCCTTCCCGAAAGATGAGCATGAAGGAACGGGCAGCACAGTTTTCGCCTTTTTCGGCCTTGCGCGGATTTGATGAGGAAATTGAGGAATCCGCTCGACGCACGGAATGTCGACCGGAGCTTTCTCAGCAAGAGTGCGACAGGCTCAATGCCAGACTTCAATTTCTCACCGAGCAAAGCGCTAATCGTCCGACGGTTCAAATCACGCGTTTTGTTCAAGATGCCAAAAAGAGCGGAGGCGCCCTTGTCACTGAAGTCGTTTGCGTCAAGCGCGTGGACTGGGTAAAGCGCACGATTCTTTTAAGCGATAGGACGGAGCGCTCTTTCGATGACATCCTCAGCATTCAAGGGGAATTTTTCGAGTCGATGCCGGGAGGCGATTTCCCATGAGAAGCTACATCGCCATCGATTTGAAATCCTTTTATGCCTCGGTCGAATGCCGAGAGCGAGGGCTCGATCCCTTAAAAACACATTTGGTTGTGGCCGATGCGTCTCGAACGGAAAAGACGATTTGCCTTGCCGTGACGCCGTCCCTGAAAGCGCACGGAATCTCCGGACGCGCTCGGCTTTTCGAAGTGGTTTCTCGCGTGAAAGAAATTAACCGAACGCGTCAGGCCAATGCTCCGAGCCACATCTTGACCGCGAAAAGTGTTGACGCGCCGTCGCTTGCTGCCGACCCGAACTTAGAACTTGATTACATCGTCGCTCCCCCGCGCATGGCCTACTACATGCGCTATAGCGCCAAGATTTATGAGATTTATCTTAAGTTTGTCTCCGAGGACGATATTTTCAGTTATTCCGTGGATGAGGTTTTCATCGACGCAACGCCGTATTTGAAAACGTACGGTTTGTCGGCTCAGGATTTGGCACTTCGCATGGTTCGGACGGTTTTCGAAGAGACCGGCATTACAGCTACGGCCGGTATCGGCACGAACCTATATTTGGCGAAAATTGCCATGGATGTGAAGGCCAAACACATGCCGGCTGATAAGGACGGTGTGCGCATTGCCGAGCTAACCGAAGAGTCGTTTAAGCGAGAAATGTGGCCTCATAAACCGATTACGGATTTTTGGCGTGTCGGGCGCGGTTATGCGACGCGCCTTGCTGCTCTCGGCGCAGAAACGATGGGGGACGTGGCAAGACTTTCACTCACGGCACCGCAAAAACTTTTTGACCAATTCGGGGTTAATGCAGAGCTTTTAATCGATCACGCCTGGGGATGGGAGTGCGTGGGTATTGCCGATATCAAAGCCTATTCGGCAGATACCCACAGTCGGATGTCCAGCCAGATTTTGGCTGAGCCTTATAAGACGGATAAGGCTCGGCTTGTGGCCTGGGAGATGGCCGATTCCCTAGCTTTGGAACTTGTCGAGAAGGGGCTTGTCGCACACGGCCTGGAAGTAACGGTCGGCTATGACGTTGAGAACTTGACGGATGCAAAACGGAAGAGCCGGTATTGGGGTTCTGTTGTTCGCGATAGTTATGGCAGGACACTTCCGAAACCGACGCATGGTAAGGAGATGTTTGCGGTGCCGACCTCATCGGGAAAAGAGTTGTGTGACGCAGCCCTGCGAATCTTTAATCGAGTTGCTGACAAGACTCTTTTGGTGCGGCGCCTGGCTCTCGCGGCGCTCGATGTTGTTCCCGAAGGAAGCCTTCCGAAAAAGCCGACTGTCGTTCAGTCGGACCTCTTTGCTCAAATCGGTGATTCGGTCGCTTCCTCCGAACAAAAGGAACAGGCGCTTTCCCGAGAAAGGCGCATGCAAAAGGCCATGCTCCTTATCAAGGAGCGCTTCGGAAAAAATTCGCTCTTAAAGGCCAAGAACTTCCAAGAAGGTGCCACGGCACGCGAGCGCAATGCTCAGGTCGGCGGTCACAAGGCCTAGGGCGTGGTAATGCCCTAAGAAATTGCCTTTTTTTAGACCCAGGCCTGGAAAAAATCGATGCGTTACTCACCGTCCGATTTAGAAAACGGCAAATTTCCTGTTGACGAAAGCTCGTTTAAGGAAAGGGTCAGATAATCACGCTCAAAGTCAGCGTATCGCGGGTTAAATTGCAAGAAGACTTCGCTTCGTTTCCGAAGTATGTCCGGTCGGATTTTGGACTCGTCTCGCTTAATCTCTGCAAAGACAATGTGCTGATGCGTCGGGTTGACTGCAACCAAATCGATTTCGTTTTCGCCTTTTTTATCCCACCAAGGACCGACAGCGGTGAAAAGCCCGCAGTTGCAGAAGTGGCGTCGGTACAGACGTTCCAGGGCTCGTCCCGACCAGGTCGGATATCCGGCACGAATCAACTCCATGAGCGCACTTTTGTCGGACACTTGAAGCATCTGCAGATTCGGCAGACAGAAGGTGTACCAAAAATTCAGCAGTTCATCCGTAATCGTGTAGCGTCCGCGCTTGCGCTTGGCTCCGTTCTCGCCGAGCGGCTCCGTCACCTCAATGAGTCCGTAGAGTTTTTCCAGTTGGAAAAGGTGACCGGAAATGCTGACATCAAAAAGAGAGGCAAGTTCCGATCGTTTTGTCTTTCCCTGGCAAATGGCAAGCAGAATTTCATTCATCCGAGGAGCAGCCCCCTTGAATTCCGCGCTGACCATGAGTTGAGCCTCCGAAATCAGTCCGGAGTTAAAGCGCATCGTTTGCTCAAGCATTGCATCAAAGGAGAATGCATCGGAAGAAAGGAAGGATTGGACATATTGCGCCACGCCCCCCGTAAATGTGTAAAGCGCAAGCAAATCATCGCCGCTGAAGTCGGTTTTGTAGTCGGAAAAGATGGTCTTTAAAAGTTCCGGAAAGAAAGGATCGAGGTGAATATTGGCCGATTCTCGCGCGAAAAGCGGGGCGGCACCGTTTTCGAAGATTTCGTGCATGCTGCTTGCTACGGACCCACAGGTAACAAGAAGGATTTTGGACTTTAGATGGTTCCTGTCCCAGAGTCTTTGCAAGGAGTCAAAGATTGTCGGGTCGACCGTTTTGAAGTTTTGAAACTCATCGAGGATGAGCGTGAGCGGACGATTCTGTGCTTCGCGAAAGACAAGAGTCAGAGCCTCCTCAAAGCTGCGAATGGCAATGGGGTAGGGGATTGCCAAGACACGCTCGATTTCTTTGACAAAGTTTGAAAGATTTTGATCCGACAATTGGGAGGCAATGTAGCCTGAAATCGTCGGCATCGAAGCCTCCGACGGCAAAGCCTCCTCAAGCAGTCGTGTTTTACCGACTCGGCGACGACCGGTGACGACAACAAAGCGGCTGATGCCCTTGTCGCGGGCATCGGATTGAAACCGGCGTAATAGACTTAATTCAGCTTCTCGTCCGTAAAAGCGAGAAGACGGTAAAGAACGGGACATAGGACTTTGCTCTCCTTAAGACCATTGAAATATAACATAATTTATGACTATTAGAAATAACGTCATTTTTAATAGTCTTAATTTGTCAGAGAGACAAGTCCGAAAAACTATTGTCCGGCACAAAAAAGTATCGGCTCCTCGAGGATGTCTTTGAGAACGGCTTCGCCTTTAAGGTACGGAGATCAGATACTTTCCCTGACCGTGAGAAATCGGACCGGTCGGAGAGCAACCGGTCCGATTCAGGCAAACCAGAAAAGAGAACGAGTGGTTAGTCGCGATAGCGCTTAAAAATAAGCGAGGTATTGACTCCGCCGAATGCAAAGTTATTGGTCATGACGCAGTCGGTGTTAAGGGTCAGACCTTCGCCGACGATGTGATTTAAATCGCCGCAATTGGGATCCGGGTTAGTCAGGTTGATTGTCGGCGCAAACCAACCGTCACGCATCATTTCGATGGTAAACCAGGCTTCGAGAGCTCCGCAGGCACCGAGCGTGTGTCCGAGATAACTTTTCAGCGAAGAAATCGGCGTCTTGTTACCGAAGACGGCGGCTGTTGCCGTTCCCTCGGCGGCATCGCCGCGCTTTGTTCCGGTTCCGTGAGCATTGATGTAGCCGATACTCTTCGGGGTAAGACCGGCGCTCTTGAGGGCTTCTTGTATGCAAATTTCAATTGTTTCAGCATTAGGCTGTGTGATGTGTGTGGCATCGCAGTTTGTGGCAAAGCCCGTCAGTTCTGCGTAGATTCGTGCTCCGCGTGCCTTGGCGTGTTCGAGGTTTTCCAAAACCAACGCTCCGCCGCCTTCGCCGATTACCAAACCGTCTCGATTTTTATCAAAAGGAGTCGGCGTGGTCTTCGGAGCATCGTTTTTGACCGATGTTGCAAAGAGAGTATCGAAAGCGGCCACTTCCGACGGGCAGAATTGTTCGGCTCCGCCTGCAACCATCACGTCGGCATAGCCGTTACGAATCGATTCCCAGGCATAACCGATGGCTTGGCTGCCTGACGTGCAGGCCGAAGAGGTCGGAATGACGCGTCCGCGGATGCCGAAGAAAAGAGCCGTATTGACGGCTGTCGTGTGCGGCATCATGCGCACATAGCTTGTGGCCGTAATGTAACGGGTGGTTTTCTCGCTGATCATCTTGGCAAAATCGCAGACAGCTTCCGTACTCCCCGTGCAGGAACCGAAGGCAATGCCGGTGCGGCCTGAGGAAAGAACCGGGTCACCGATTAATCCGGCTTGCTGTAAGGCGAGTTCCGTGGCGCGTGTCGAAAAAAGAGAAACGCGTCCCATGGAGCGAATCTTCTTGCGTGTGTAATGGTCCGGGAGGGTAAAGTGGTCAATCGGTGCGCCGAGGCGGGTGTTTAAGCCTTCGAATTCATTGAATTCAGGCATCACACGGACAGCATTTTCTCCGGCTTTTAGTTTTTCCCGAATCTCTTCCCAGGTTTGACCGAAGGCGCAAACGCCTCCCATCCCGGTGACGACAACGCGATGCAAACTCATAACATTCCTCCGTTCACGGAAATGACCTGACGGGTGATGTAGGCGGCCTTGTCACTCATGAGAAAACTCACGGCTCCGGCAACGTCCTCAGGCGTTCCCATGCGCTGCATCGGAATCATAGAAAGGGCCGCGCTGAGGGCCTGCGGGACCATATCGAGCATCTCGGTTTGAATCAGTCCCGGTGCGATGCAGTTAACTGTAATGCGACGACGTGCCAGTTCAACGGCAAGCGCCTTGGCTGCGCCGATAAGGCCCGCTTTAGCCGCACTGTAGTTTGTCTGCCCTCGGTTGCCGAGGATTCCCGAAACCGAACTCATGGCAATGATGCGACCGCCGTCTTTTAGGTGAATCATCGGCATAAGAGCCGGGTGGACGACGTTATAAAACCCGTTTAAGTCGACATTAATGACACGGAACCAATCGTCATCGGTTAGGGCCGGGAAGGCATTGTCGCGGGTAATCCCGGCGTTGCTGACGATGCCCCAATAGGCTCCGTTTTGTTCGATATCGCTTTCAATAGCCGTGCGCGCCGCTTGTGTATCGGCTACATCAAACGCTAGAAGGCGAGATGCTCTGCCGAGTTGCTCGATTTCTCGGCATACTTGCCGGCCTTTTTCAACGGAAGCATTGCAGTGAACGACAATGTCAAAGCCGTCTCGGGCTAACGCCAATGCACAGGCTTTGCCGATACCGCGACTGGCTCCTGTCACGAGGATGGTTCGGTTGGTCATAGGTTCCCTTTGTTATCGATGGTTTCCTCGGGGGTTTCTCCCGTGGGTTTTGCCGGAAACAGGTCTTTGAGTTCGCCGTTAGTCGGTTGAAAGACCGTCAGACGGCCGCGTGCTGCCGGGATGCCGTTCATGGTGACCGTTCCTTCAAAGGACGTGAGACGAGATTCGTCAATCAGAAGTTGCATCGTCATGGTGAGAACGGCGTCTTTATCAATGGCATCAACAAGAATCTTTAATCCCCGCACACTTAACAAAAGACCGAGCGGAGCATCTTGCTCGTCTTCTGGTCTTTCCGATTGCTTAAGGCGAATGCGCCTCTCGCCGGCCCAGACGCCGACCGTCTGCGCCATCAGTTCGATAATCGGCGTTGTGGAAACGCTTTCGTCGGGATTGCGAAACAAGTCAAGGCGTCCGCCTAAGCAGGTTTTTGTCTCACAAACAACCGTTTTCCCGTCGACGCGGACAACGCGGTCAATCAGGCACATCGGCGGGCGGTGCGGAAGATACTGTTCCGGAGTCAGGTATTCGCTCATTGTCGTTTCCCGAAAATAACGGAGGCATTGTTGCCGCCGAAGGCAAAGTTATTGCTCATGACAAACGTCGCATCCAGGGTAGCGGCTTGGCGAAGAATTCCGACTTCCGGCAATGCGGAATCGATTGTATCGTTCCCGAAAAATTGTCCGCAGATTGTGGTCGGTCCGTTTTCAAGCAACAAATAAGATAGGCCCGCATCCGTAATGCCGGCGGCTCCTAACGTGTGCCCGGTGAGGTTCTTCGTTGAGGTAACGGGAACGGAATTGCCGAAGACGCGATTAAGGGCTTTTGCCTCTGCGCTGTCGTTTAACGGTGTTGCCGTCCCGTGGGCATTGATGTAGTCGATATCGGACGGGGAAAGCAAGGCACGCTGCAAGGCTTCGCGTATCGCAACCTCGGCGCCGGTTCCTTCCGGATCGGGGGACGAAATGTGATAGGCATCGGACGATTCCCCGTATCCGGCTAGAAAAATCGGAGCCGGATTCTTATCGAGCCACAGTAGGCCGGCGCCTTCCCCAATCGTAATTCCGGCACGGTTTTCGGCAAAGGGTTTGCAAAGCCGGGGGCTTAGAGCCTGAAGGCTGTTAAAGCCGTTGACGGCACTTTGGGCTAAGGTATCGGCACCGCCGACAAGGGCGGCATCCACAAGGCCCGCGTCAATAAGCCGGGCTCCCGAAATGATGGCTCGAGTGCTTGAGGTGCAGGCCGTACTGATGGTGTAAGCCGGTCCCGTAATACCGATGTAGCGGCGCAAAAACTCCGAGGGGTTCCCGAACTCTTGGCTGACGGCAACGTAGTTCGGGTCATCGCCCCCTGAAATCCGCGTTTTGACAAAGTGAGCAGCTTCGTCTGACCCCGAGGTGCTCGTACCGAGAACCACGGCCACGCGGTCCGGTTGATGCCGGCTTAAAAGAGCGGAAAAGCGGTCTTTTTCGTTTTCCCAGGCAAGCGCTAAAAGGCGATTATTTCGGGTGTTTTCCCGCGGGAAGCGTTCGGATAAATCCGGAAGCGGTTCTTTAACACAACCGAAAACAGCCGGAATTTTGCCGACAAGCCAGGAATCGGTTTCGGTAAGGCCCGGAGACGTTCCCGTCTGCCAGTTTTGCAAAATGCGTGTTTGGTCGCTTCCCAAGGCGTTAACTAGGCTTATGGCATGAAGATAAATCACGGATTTCCTCCGTCAAGGACCGTTGACCGGACGGTGTACCGAAACGACGTATTCTCGATAAGGCAAGAACCCGGTTGCCGCGTAATGCGGACACGCGCGTTGCCGTTCACGTCGGTAAGGTCCAAGCCGCCCTCCCGATGCGCCAGGTTCCATCCTGCTGGAAGTGCCTCTCGAATGCTCGTGTCGCTTGCCGAACACAGCAGGCAGTCGTTCACAATCTGGGCCGGGGAAAAGGGAAGGTGTCCGGGAACAAATTGCTTCTTGTCAACGATGCCGTCCTTATAAAGGATATTCATCAGAGCAAGCGATTGTGTCGTGAAAAGAGAAAGGCGTAGCGTGCCCTCCTCGCAAGCTGAAACAGCCAGGAGGCTTTCGCGTCTTTTGTCGTACGAAATCTCTAAAAGCGACTGGCGCTCCCCGAAACTGCAGTCGGCTCGGCACACCGATCCCGTTGTCTCCTTGGCGTAATACACCGACGGGGTGTCGGTTTTCGTGCGCACATGGGTGCACGAGGCAAGTAGGACCGCCAAAACTAAGCCGAAAGTAAGAGTGGCTGCTTTCATTGCTTTTGAATCGTTAAAACAAGGGGCGCAATCAAATACGCCGCCGTAATGCCTAAAAAGAGAACCAAGCCGAAATTTGAAATCGCTGCCGTACGGCTTAAAACAAGAATTCCGAGCGACAGAACCGTTGTCACCATGGCGATTGTAACGGCGAAACTGACGCCGACGGCTTGCTGACTGTGCCGGTAAAAAAAGACAATGTAATCGATTCCGATTCCGAGAACGAGAATTAAGGCAAAAAGCGAGAAAATCTGTAGCGGGATCCCAATCCAGCCCATGATGCCTAAAGCGGCAACTAGGGATAAAAGCGAGCAGCCGGCACAGTAGGCCCCGGCTTTTAATCCGAAGGAGCGCGCAAAGGCAAGGAAGATGGCTGCAAAGGAAAGAGCGAGCAGGGTGCTGACGGTAATCCGACAGGTTCTAAAGATGTTTTCAAAGGCGCCTTTTCGGGAATACCAGTAAGTGCCCGAAATCGATTGACTTGCTTGACGCATTGCCGATTCGTCTTTCACGTTCGTGACGGAAAGAATCAGGCCCCAGGAGCCGTCTTTAAGTTGCGAAATGCGTCCCCTGTAGGCTCGCGCCATGTCCGAGGCAAGAAAGTCTTCGAGCCTTAACGTTTGGGGCGTTTTCTCGGGAGGAAGAACAACTCCGACATCGCCCAGAGCCTTTCGTGTGACCTCGGCCGTTTTTTCATAGATCGGCAACAGGTGAGTTTGCTCGGCTTCGGTGTTGATGGCAAAGGCATCCCACGCGGCGATTTTTCCTTCCTTTTTTAAGGGGGTGAGTTTTTCAATCAACGCTTTTTCTCGAGCGAGAACCTCATCGGATGAAGATCCGAGAACGACAAACCAATGCTGCGTCATGTCGCGCTCGAAAAGCTTGGCAAAGTGCGCTTCGTCCGCTCGTAGTGAGGCGTCCGGCGTTTGCATGCCTGCCAGGTCATCGCTTATCTGTAAGCGTGCAATCCCGAGTGCACAGAGGGCTACGCCGATCAGACACACGCTTCGCATTTTGGCCGGATGTAATGTCCACAGATTGACCCAGCGGGAAAAAAGCGCATGAAGAGCCAAATCTCGGACAGGAAACTTCGCAACCAGATAGGGAAACGCAACCAGAACCGTCAAACATGAGGCCATCAGACCGACGGCCCCGAAGAGGGCAAATTGACGCAATCCCGGTAAGGGCGCCAAAAGCATGACGCCGTAGGCCAAACTTGAGGTTCCGACAGCGTGTAGCAATGTGGTCTTTAAGCGGTCTCGTGTTTGAAAGGCCGTTTCAGTCAGCCCGAACTGCATGCGACGCGTGAGAAAATAGGTGGTGTAGTCGGCGCTGATGCCGATAAGACTCGTGGACATCACAAGGGCGGCGGCATGCACACAACCGAAAGCTAGGTATGTTGCGGCTGTTGCAAAAATCAGTCCCGTTAAAAGAGAAACGACACACAGTAAAAAGGGACGAATACTCCGAAAAGCAAGCCAGAAAATCGCCAGAAGTCCGACAAGCGAAAGTGTTCCTAGAATCGAGACATCCGCTTTGGCACTTTCCAGGCCCGATGCGGTGTAAAAGGGAATGCCTTGCCGCAAAGCGAGGGCATCGGGATGGTCCTTTTGAAGCTCCTTAAGGATTTGATTGACGGAAATGACGGCATCGGTGACCGAGATGCCGTCCTTAAGCGATGCCTCAATGAGGTAAAAGGTCTTTCCGGTTTGATCCCCGGCGACAATCCACCCGTTTTTCAGGGTGGCATTTTTAGAGGGCGAAAGACTTGATTTCGCCCGCCGAATAAGTAGAAGCGGGTCGCCTGATAACTCAGCCTGTCCGACGCCGGCAAAGGGATTGAAAACTTGCGCCATTACCCAAGCACTGTACGCTTGAGGATTCGTTAAGAGATTCTGAGTGGACGGATCGACAAAGGCTAAGCGGTGGGCGTTCAAAAAGGCATAAATCGCGCGCTGTTTACCCGGTTGGATTTGTCCGAAAACCGTTTGACACACCCCCGAGTTTTCAAGGCGTGTTTTAAGGTCCTTTGCAGTGACTTCATCGGAGACGGCAAAGAAAAGGGTTCTTTCCAAGGACGACAGAAAGTTTCGATTGGTTTCATCAATGCACTTGTCGACGGCGTCTTCGGGCACAAGTGCAAGGATGTTGTGCTCGATGCCGTTCTGGCGATACGAATGGACACTCACGACAAGCGCCGACAGTGTCAGAAGCAGCCACGCGAAAAGGACGAATTTATTGGTCTTGGAATTCACGGTTCGCTTCGCTTTGCGTTAAACGCGCATGTCGCGTATAGGTAAAAAGAATGGTCGTTCTGTTTTTCGCGGCGTCGGTCATATCAACGCGTTCAACGTCAGCGGCTTTGATGACGGTTGCCGACAAAAAAAGGGGAAATCCTTCCTTTGTTTTCGGGACGATGGTGTAACGGAACTTGCCGCCTGAAAGTGCTTCTTTTTCCACGTGAAAGTGGGTGGTAAGAACGGCATCGTTTCCGGAAAAAACGGCTTGAACCAATTGCGGGATTGAATAGGAATCGGCTCGATCGGGAAGCGAAACGACCTCGGGAGTGCCGTCTCCCGTACGGGAAATCATTTTCCCTTTCAAAATTTTTACACTACTCTCAAATGGCGTAAGTTGCCGCCAAATAAGACCTAAATCGCTGTAGATAACGACAGTTCCAGACGATATCAAGGGTTTGGTAAAGCCGGCTAGGGTCTTGGTTTGGGTAAATTCAGCTCTTAAAACGTCGGTCGCCGATGCTCCGGAAGCAAGAAAAAAAGCTCCCGAAAGGAAAATCAGGACATTCAGACTCTTTCGCATCGTCAAACCCCTTTTTAAGACGGTTTCACGCCGAGTCTTTCAAACAAAACGGGCGGACACTGCAGGAGCCCTTCTTTCGTTTTCAAATCAATAGCCAGTTGAACGATACGCGCTGTCGTTTTCAGGGTCCCGTCTAAGGCGCGCACCTCGTAATCGGTCACGAGGCGATTTTCGTATTCGGTCAACGTAACAGAAACGGTAGCTGGCTCTTCCAGGCGCCACGGATGGCGGTATTTGACGGACATTTCGATAATCGGGTAGGCGTAGCCGCTTCGGGCCATTTGATCGTAACTGTAGTCAAAGCGCCTGAAAAGCACCTCGCGGACGCGCTCGAAAAATTTAGCGTAGTTTCCGTGCCAGACAATCCCCATCGGATCGGTGTCGTTAAACGAGGGGCAGACTTGAATGTGTGCCGAAAAATCAGGCGTTGTCATGGGAGTTTTCTCCAAGGTCTTTCGGAGGCGTTTGCGGCGCCGTGTCGGACGCGTCGGCCCAAAAGTCGAAAAAGTTAAACCAGTTAAGCGGATAGGCGAGCGCACGTGTTTGCAGGGCGTGAGCAAAGCGTTCGGCATACTGCGTCAGAGCGGCTTCGCGCTCTTTGCGTGGCAGGGTAATCCGTTCGGAAAAAAGGCGTGCGCGGATGCGAATCGTGTGCTCTTTGCGGTCGGCAAAGAGCGTTAAAACCGGCCTTTTTAACAAGGAGGCTAAAACGTAAGGCCCGATGGGAAAAGGAGCCGGTTTCCCGAGAAACGGCACTGTCACGGTGCGTTCCGTTTTCCCGTCGGGACGAACCGGGGTTCTGTCGGCGGCAATGGCGACCCATTCGCCGCGTGCGAGGCGCTCAATGAGGTCCTGGGCTGTTTGTACACCGACCGAGTCGACGGCGATTAAATTGACGTGGGACTTGGGGGCGATTTTCTCCATGACGGCTTTAAACCGCGGAGCGTGACGCTCGAACACAAGTGCGTTGACGTGCACTTCATAGTCGTTTTCTGCCACGGCCCGCGTCACTTCGGCGCACCCGATATGGGAAACGAAAAGAATCTTTCCGGACTCGCCTTTTTTCTGCGTCAGCAGGCGCCGTGTTTCGTCATCTTCATAGACAAAATCGGTCTTCGGATTAATGTCGCCCATCCAAGCCGCAAACTTATCCAAAACGGCCTCGGCAAACGCATGAAAATGCCGAAAAGTCGTCAAGGGTTCCTCAAGCGGGACGGCGTTTCGGTCTGCGTAGGTGCGAAGCCTTGTAAGGTAGTCCTCGGAGGCCTGCCGCTGCTCTTTGGCGACAAGCCAAAAAACAGAAAGCGGCGCGAGAAGCACAACGTCGAAAAAGCGTCTTCCGAAAATCCGATAAACGGCCAAAAGAAACTGCATGCCGAGTAGACCGCGTCGCTCTTCAAGCTGCGACCAATGCGCACGGCGATTACGCCCTATAAGTTGCGGCCACAGTAAAACGGACTTACAAAAGAGTTTGGTGTGCATTTTCGTAATCCGCCAATTGTCGTGTACGGCATCAAAGTTGGACGTTCCGCCTTTCGGATAGATGACGCGTGTCGGGATAAATTTCATCGGAACGCCGGCCCAGTACAGACGCACCAGAATTTCCGGATCAAAGTCCATGTGGCGTCCGGGCTTGTCGTTTTGAACAATCGAAAGTAACGGGACGAGCGGATACACACGAAAACCGCACATGCTGTCGACGATGGTCGAGGAGAGAGTTTCGGCCCATACCCAAAAGTGCGTGATGTATCGACCGATCAGACGCCCCTTGGGTACCGAGTCATCGTAAAGCGGAAAGCCGGAAATTAGGGTGTCGGGATGCTCTTTAGAAAGCGCCAAGAGGGTCGGAATGTCCGCCGTATCGTGTTGCCCGTCCGCATCGATTTGAAGAATGTGCGTAAAACTGTCTTTTTGCGCGGCTAAGGCCCCGTCTATGACGGCCGCTCCTTTGCCGCCGTTTTCTTGTCTCCGAACAAGACGAACGAAAGGAAAGTCCGGCAAAAGCCGATTGATTTTCTCTTGTTCGCTCGGGGCACTGCCGTCATCGACTAAGTAGGCCGGTAGATTGAGGTCAGCGAGCTTTGTCAGCAATCCTTTTAAGGGATCGGCGTGGTTAAAGCAGGGGATAACCAAGGCAACGCGGTAACTCATCGCGCAACCTTTAGGCGTCCGAGTGCCACCTGAACGGAGCTGCCTTGTCCGATAACCCGATACTCAAAGCGAAGTGTCAGACCGTCAGCAGCATCACTTCCCTTAGTCAGACACAATTGCAGCGTCTCTCCCGGCAGAATCGGACGCACGAATTTCGTGGAAAGAACTTCACGCAATTTCACAGGTCCGAGCCATCGCGCGGCATACTCGAGCACCCACTGCAATTGGGTGACGCCCGGTAAAAGAGCGCGAGCCGGAAAGTGCCCTTCAAACCAAACCAAATCGGACGGCAATTCCAATGTGACACTCAGCGAGGTTTCACTCGTTTCAAGCGTTCCGGGCGCCTCAACAATCCGTCGCATCAAACAGGGCCTCCATGTGTTTACGGTCGAGTTTACCCCGGTCGTTGACCGGGAACCGCTTCACAACACGCCAAAAACGCGGCAGTGCCGGAGTCGGCAGATAGCCGCGCAGGGTCTGAACGTAGGAGGCGGTTTTCGTGCGGTCAAATTGCGTACCGTTCGGGTCTTCTACAACAACGCCGATGCGCGTCTGGTTGCCGCGAGTAATAGCGAGCGACCTGGCTGAAAAGCCTAAGCGTTTTCGGATGATTTGATTGACCTCATCTAAGCTAATGCGCTCCTCTCCGATTTTGATGATGCAATCGCGCCGTCCGAGGAGCGTAAAGGAGCCGTCTTTTGCGAAGGCCAGGCGGTCCTCTAAGGTAAAGACGCCCGATGGTGTGAGGGGGGTGCGAATCACGGTTCCCGTGTCATTTTCCGAAAGAAGGGAGATACCCGGACAAAAGTGCCAGGAAGGTTCGATGCTCTCTTGCTCATGACGACGAACACCGACAACGCCGGCTTCCGTCGATCCGTAAATTTCCGAAATCGGACAGCCGAAAAACCGTCGGGCTTTCGTGACAGCCTCAGGCTCAAGTTTTCCGCCGGCCGAAAGGACAAAATGCGCTCGAACGGCGTCAAGGGCGTCATCCAGATACCGCAAAAAGGTCGGGGTGGTAACGGCGCTGACCGGTTCCGGAACGCGTAGGAACTCTTCTTGGGAAGAAAGTCGCTCCCCGAACAGAGGGATTCCGAGCGTCATCGGTAACCAAACGGCAAACGTCAGCCCGTACAAGTGAGCCGGATTGACGCACCCGGCAAGAACGGTTCCTTTTAAGGCGCTTCCGAACATCTCGGTTGTGACGGCAGCCTCAGCGTCCATTTGGGCGACGGTTTTGACAATGGCCTTGGGTTCGCCCGTCGACCCGGATGTGTAAAGAAGAATGTGAGCGTTCTCGCTTACGGGAGCGATTTCTTTTGCAGGTGCTTGAAAAAGACTTTGAAACGCATGAAAGCGCGGGTCATCGGGTTCTTCGTTTGTGACGGCCGCATCAAAGAGCGTCGATTGCGTTTTGATCGCCGATTGACGAGAGCCGAGAAGCACGGCCGTCTTTCCCTCGGACAAACAGGCGTAAAGAGCGCAGATAAAGGAGTAACTCTCATCGAGAAACAACGCTATGCGGTCGCCTTCGATTCGGGGAAACGCTCCGGCAAGATGCGCGATGTCACGGGCAAAGTCCGCTTGCGTTTTCGGAAAGGGGCCGACGCAGACAGTGTGGTCAGCTTCTCGGTCAAAAGGCCATCGGGAGAAGGCTAGTTTTTGCATACGCGCCTCCGAACAAGGTATTCACCGCCGGCGACAAGGCCGATGCAGACATAACTGAGACACCCGTTCCACAGAGTCCAAAGTTCGGTGTCCGCCTTTAGTGCCGTCCATGCGGCAATCGCCCCATTGATGACGAAAAACACAATCCAGGCGAACGTGACTTTGCGGGTATAGCGGACGGCTTCGGGCGGGAAGGGCTTGTCCTTGAGGGCAAGACGCGCGAAGGTTTCGACAATCGGACGACCGGCTAAAACGGAGAATGCGAAAACACAGAGCAAGGCGATGTTAACGGCAACGGGATACCAAAGGAGTGGTACGTGAACGTCAAACGCCAAACAAACAATCGATCCGGCGATGCCGGCAAGACTTAAAAAGCAATCGGCAAGAGCTAAAGAGCGGGTTTTGACGGGAGAAGCCAGGACAAGACGCAAAATAAACAGGGCGAGACTGAACCAGAAAAAAAGCGTCAGTGCTCCGGACCAAACGGCCCCGAGAAGCATAATCGGCCACAGGATAAAGAGTAGCCGAAGGAGGATTTGCAAGCTCTTCATCGCTCGCTTGTGTCGCTACTGAGCCAAAATCTTTTCGACGACGTCGACCACGTCCTTGACGGTTTTTACGCTCTTGAAGTCTTCGGGCTTAAAGCGTTTTCCGATTACCTTCTGAAGCTGAACAATCATGTCGACGGCATCGATACTATCGAGGTCCAAGTCTTCGTAAAGCTTTGCGTCGAGTGTAATTTTTTCAGTCGGAATCTCAAACAGTTCCGAGAGCTGTTTTTTTAACTCGTTGAAGATTTCGTCCCGGGTCATAACAACAGACATAGTTTCTCCTTAGGCTTTTTGTTGTGACCGGATAAAGTCGGCCAGCGTTGCGACGGATTTAAAGTGTTCTCGCACCTCTTTGGTCGGACCGGCTAACGTGACGCCGAATTCGCTCTTGATGGCAAGACCGAGTTCAAGGGCATCAATCGAATCGAGTCCGAGACCGTCTCCGAAAAGCGGAGCGTCGGTATCGATATCTTCCGGTTTGATATCTTCCAAGTTCAGACTTGAGATGATGACTTGCTTAATTCGGTCCTCAAGAGAGGTCATGAGTTTTCTCCTTGTTATTTTCTGATGCCAAAAGTATATGAATATGTTCCGTAATGCGTCGAGATAAGAGGGCAGGAGAGTTGTCGTCTTGACGGGCATAGTCACTCGGAACAACACTGCCGAGATACGACAGACGAACAACGGGGCGTCTTGCCGGAATTTGGTACCAGGGAATCTGTTTTCCGAGCCAGTACTCGGAGCACTCGATTCGGAGGACTTCTATCGGAACGTTGCATCGGGCGGCAAGTTGCGCAGCCCCTCGGTGTAGTCGCAATGCTTTTCCCGGAACAGACCGTGTGCCTTCCGGAAAAATCAGCAATGTATCGCCCTTTTGAAACCGCTCTTTGCATTCGGTAAAGATGGTTTCCGGATCATCATTTGTCAGGTACCCGCACGACAGAATAATGCCGCGCAAAAAGGGATTGTTGAGCAAACTGGCTCGAACGACACAATCGATTTCGGGGTACTGCGAGGCAATAAAAACATAGTCGAGTAACGTTGGGTGATTGGCGACAAGAACAGATCCGTTGCTCGGAAGAGGCGTCTTGCCTAAATCGGATAAATCGAGTTTGACAACGCGCGTTAATCGCAAGAAGGCAATAAACAGGCGAAACGCTTGACAGACAAGGCGCCGTGACCGGCGCTGACGGATTTGCGTATCGCGTTGTGTGAGGCGCAAAACGGGAAAACAAATTCCTATCAGGGTCAGGGCCCCGATACCGAATACTCCGTAGGCCGTATACGTGACCGCATACCGCCAAAGCGTAAACGCCGAATTTTCACGCGCGGTTGTCACGGAGCCTTTCTCCATGTCCAGAGTCGAGAGCCGGAGCGGACGGTAAAAGAGCTCTCAGGGCGTAGAACGCCTTTGAGAAATTGCAGGATGTCGACCGTGTCCGGTTCTTTTTCCGGTTCGTTTTGTGCGACGGCCGTCAGAGTCGGTCCCTTTTGCAAAATCATGGCGACGGCAAAGGCTTCTTGAATCGGAGGGAGTCTCGAGCCGAGAATTTCAGGGAGGATGTTTTCGTAGTCAATGAGAAGAACAGATTTTTTCCCATCTTGCAAGAACGCGGTCGCCTCAAAAAGCGCCGCCTCGAAGGTGTTGGCTTCGGCCGCAACACTCGTGACGGGAACGTGTAACTTCTTAAAGATTGTCAGCACGCCGGTGGCGGCATTGTGCACGCTCATCGTAAAGTCCGTCGGGGACGGTTCCTGACCGTTTGCCAGGGCGATCAGAGATTTTTCTCCGCGTGCTGTTTCCGCGTGGCGACTGGCACTAACGACGGCATCGACACTGTGGCGCTCTAAGAGTTCGAGCGCGCATTCAACGGCATAGCGACTTGCCGGGCTCATGCGCCTTGAGAGCATCATGGGAAGCCGTTTGGGCATTGCCGGTGATTCGCCACGAGACGCGTCTTCGTTTCGTGCGAAACTTAACCAATCGTTGCGGCAGGTTCTTTCTTTGGAAAGCGCAAACCAATCGACGAGGGAAAAGGCCAGTTGCATCACTCCGCTCGCTTTAAAACTAAGAGAGAGTGTCCGGTTCCGAGGCCGTGGTGGACAGACTCGATGACGAGGTGTGTCTGCTCGGCAAAGCGCTTAAAGTCTGCGAGGCTATAAAATTTACTTGTTCCGTTGGCCAATGCCGTAAAGTACAACGAAAAGGCTGCTAGGCAGGCGTTCCCGATTTCAAACGGCTGCTCTCCGATTAAGGGTTCGAGAATATAGATACGTGCCGTTTCGTTCATGGCATCGCTCACGCGATGAAGAATGGAGACAACCTGATTCTCTGAGAAGCAATCCAAAAACTGACTCATCCACCAAATGTCGGAGGGCACTTTCGGAAGGGGCTTTTGTTCGAGTAAATCAACCGGATACGTGTCAATTCGGGATTCGAACCCGGCATCTTCGGCATTTTGCCGGGCGATAGCACACTGTTCGGGCAAATCAAAAATCGTCACACGGACGTTTTCGTCATAGTGACAGCATTTGAGAGCGAATTTTCCGGTATTGCCTCCGATGTCGCAAATGTGAGCCGGGTGATCGGCAAATACAACGGGAAGACTGGTGTCATACGAGACGTCCGAATAAAAGTGATCGAATTTAAACCAACTGGTTTTGGCCGGTTCCGGTAGTTTCGAAATGACCGGGTAGATGGTTTTGACTCCGGCATACAAGGTCTTAAGACCGTCGGGTTTCCCGTCAATGAGGGCGTCTTTTAACTCATCGAGTCCGGCGTAACAGACATCGTGCGCAAAATCGAAATTAGCCCGTGTCATCGGGTCGTTAATCAAAAAGCGCGACTCTTTGGTAATCGAGTACTTGTCATCTTTAACCGAGAGCAAGTCAAACGCCACTCCGAGTTCCGTGAGGACTTTCAAAGCGTAGAGCGACAATTTTTGCGGTACGGATTTTTGAAGCAACTCAAGGGAGACCGGCTCTTTGGCCCGATCGAGAAAATCAAAGATACCGAACTCTCTGAGGCAGTAAGCGGCCTGAAAAACAAAGGGAGAGCAGGCTAAACGGTTGGCTTGCTCGATAGCACACAGAGCCGATGAGGGCGATTCATGGCATCTCACGGTGACATCCTTTTTGACCGTAAAACGGTCACGTGTCGGAATTTTCTTCCGATGAAAAATAAGGGTTGCTACAACAACGAATCTACGGTTTCACGCCTAGGCTCAATGCGGAGAGCTGGGCGAGAATGTGTTTATTGAGATTTCGAACCCATTGGTTGTATTTCGGATGGACCTTGTCGGGGCCGGAAATCAAGGTTGTCATCGGGTTGATGGTGATAGAAAACTCTTTTGTGCTGTAGTGCACATCGCAGGCGGCAACATGAATTTTCTTGACGTATTTCAGCGTAATCGTCTGATTCTTTTCCCCGACGACTTGCCAGCCTTTGGCAAGTCCCCCGCGGATAACGGCCTCACGAACCTTTTCTAAAGAAAGATTCTGGGTAAAGGGAATGGGGGTTCTGATATTTTCTACCGTAGCACTGCGTGCCAAAACGGCGGAACTTCCGAAAAGTCCCAAAGAGGCTACGGAGATAAGAAGAGCCCGTCGATTCATAGGACAGTATCCTGAATAAAGTGGAAAAACGTACACGTGGCAGAGACTTTTCTGTCGCGGATTTCAAAATTATAAAAGTCGGGCGGAGAATAGAGAAGGCTCAGCCGCTATAAAAACGACTGAGCCTGAATTGTTGGTGCGCCAGGTAGGATTCGAACCCGCGACCCCCTGGTTCGTAGCCAGGTACTCTATCCAACTGAGCTACTGGCGCACGCTTATCTCAAAAGAGGCGAGCATTCTACAATCAAAATCTCGGAAAAGCAAAATTGGACGGAGCCAGTGGCTGAAAATCGTAAAGCCGCTCGTCGGAGACTCGGCTCACCGAGCGGCTTGCCATCAAGTCCGGACTAGCTTTCAGGAGACTTTGTCTTTTCCGGTGCTTTCTTGGAAGCTTTTTTGACGGTCACGTTTTTTTTGACAGGCATTTTCTGGCTCTTTTTCGGTTTGACTTCGGCAAATGCGATGTCAAGACCTAAGTGCCTTGCTACCTTGTTGGCTTCTTTTGCCGTCAGGTTTGTTGCAACAGCGAGCGGAAGGCTCACGTCATCGGCAAGGCAAAATTCCAATTCAAGCGCATCCAGAGCCTGTGCACTCAAGTTGCGCATATCTTCGACGGCGCGTCCCTGAGCCGTATCGGTATCCGGAGAAAACGCCACCCAGGCATCGCTGACAGGCGTTTTTAAGAAGGGACGAATTCCGGCGACAACGGCTTCAAATTCCGTTTGGCCTAAAGAGCAAAGCCACTTAACAGGGGTTTTCGATTCCAAATCACTTAAGCGCTCGTCAAAGAACGCTAAGGTTTTAAGAAGCAGCATCACTTCGTTATCGCTTTTAAGGGCATCGGCGTCAAAGGGCTTTTTGGCTTTGTGGCATGCCTTTTCCACGCGCGAGGTTCGTTTGGCAAGCGACTTTTCAATCTTTTCACGTTCTAAAGCCAGGAATGCGCCGAAGCTATTCATGATGTTAATCAGAACCGTGAGTAGGTCGGGCGATGCGGCAACGGCTTTGGCAAGTTTTGCGGGCTTTTTGTCCCAATCTTTCGGAAGAACTCCTGCTAGGACCACATCAAAAGTGCGCGGTGAAAATTTCTTAACTTCAAGGACGCCTTCGCTGTTAATCAGATAGGTTGTGCGTGTAGGGTTCGTTGCCATAGCCTGCTCCTTTGAGTAAAGAGGTGATTTCGCCCCATAGGATAGCGCAGCTTGTTGTCGTTCGGTTACAATGACGCACCTTTTAAAACAACGAATAAACGGGCCTATAGCTCAGTTGGTTAGAGCAGGGGACTCATAATCCCTGGGTCGCTGGTTCGAGTCCAGCTGGGCCTACCATTTGTCGCGTTTGCATGTCTGAAAAATCAGTTACCTTTGAGTCGTTTCATTTTGATCCCCGGATTGCCTCGGCCATCTCTCAAATGGGGTATGTCACGCCGACCCCCATCCAAGTGAAAGCCATTCCTGCCGTTCTGCAGGGTAAAGACGTCATGGGGGCGGCTCAGACCGGTACCGGCAAAACAGCCGGTTACGGACTTCCGGCATTAGAGCGAGTTTTACCTGAGGCTAACACGTCGGTTTCTCCGGCTCGTCACCCGGTTCGCGTGCTCATTTTGACGCCGACACGGGAATTGGCCGATCAGGTCAACGACAACTTAAAAGCGTATGCCAAAAATACGCCCCTGCGTGTCGGTGTTGTTTTCGGGGGCGTGGACATTAAGCCGCAGCAAGCCGAACTCCTTCGTGGAGTTGAAATTCTCACGGCAACGCCGGGGCGTCTTTTAGATCACGTCGAAGGACGAACGGTCAATCTAGCTCAGGTCCAAATCGTGATTCTCGATGAAGCCGACCGCATGCTCGATATGGGCTTTTTGCCGGACATTTCGCGCATCCTTAAGTTACTGCCGAAAAAGCGTCAGAACCTGATGTTCTCCGCGACCTTCTCGCCGGAAATCAAAAAGCTCGCCAAGAACTTTCTTGTCAATCCCGTTTACGTGGAAGTGGCTCGTGAAAACTCTGTTGCCGAGACTGTCGAGCAGGTGCTTCTGGCTGTCCGAGAGGACCGCAAGTCCGATGCCCTCATTGAACTTCTGAAAAACGGATACGGTGCGCAGCCGTCCTTGGAGCCCGTTCTGGTCTTTGTGAACTCCAAGTTAGTCTGCAGACGCCTGACACGCACCTTGGTGCGAGAGGGGCTTGCCGCCGAAGATATTCACGGCGATAAATCCCAAGAAGAGCGCATGCAAACGCTCGAGCGTTTTAAGTCCGGAGCCTGCAAGATTCTTGTGGCAACCGACGTGGCTGCGCGCGGGCTGGATATCGCGCAACTCCCCTGTGTCATCAATTTCGACGTTCCGTACGTTGCCGAAGATTACGTGCACCGTATCGGTCGCACGGGACGCGCCGGGGCCAAGGGCCTGGCGTTGATGCTGGCCTCTAAAGAAGAAGGTCATGCGGTCCGTGCGATTGAGCAACTGACCAAACAAAAGTTTTCACCAGTTGACTTCGAGATTCCCGAAAAATCCCGCTATGCGCGGACTCGGCGTGCTATGCGTGATGCCGATTGTGAAGGGAGAGTTACGCCGTATGCCGCACCGCTTCCCAAGGCGCCGTACGACCCGATTTTCGATGCGCCCTATGAGCCTTCGGGAAAGGTTTCGGAGAAAAAGACTTCGAGCATCTCCGAGATGCGCCCCAAGAAGAAAGCAGCGCCTCTTTCGGCTCTGCTCGGCGGTTTTCGGAAATGATAATTTTAGCGGTCGGAACGGGGCTTTGGGTCTCGGTTCGACGGCTTCCTTCATAACTCTCTGTTTTTGCGTTAAGTTCTTGTTTTTGCAAGTAAATTATCGCGTTTTTGCATAAGACTTTCGGAGAACCCCCTAAAAACAATGACTTGAAAGAACAAGGGCTGCTTTTGTGCTGTTTTGTGCTGTTTCTCCATATAAAATCAAAATGAACCGGAGGATTGGTTCGTTCGTAACTTAATAACTAAAGTTCCGACGGAAATCCGGTTGCATTCGGGTTTCCAGAGGGAAGGGAGAAATACAGATGACAGCTTCTGCAATCGCCCAAATTATCATGGTATTGACACTACTACTGATGATTACGGGCAAAACCCCGATTTACATTACGGCCATCTGCGGCGCCACGATTTCCGCACTCGTGGCAGGGTTCCCGGTTGCCGGCGCGGAAGGGATGACAATCTCCAAGATGGTCATTTCCGGACTAAATCCCGTAATTGCCGACATGACGGGCATTTTGCTTTTCATCGGCATCATGCAGGCCACGGGCTTCATGGATGTCATCATTCGCGATATTGTCCGCATCGGCAATAAGATCGGCGGCGGTACGGGCGTGTGCACGGCAGGCGGTATTGCTGCCGGCGTCATCGGCGCTTTGACCGGTTTCACGCAGCCTGTGATTACGGCTGTGATTACGGGTCCGGCGGCCGTGCGTCTCGGAGTCGATCCCAACAAGTGCGCCGGTATTCAGGCACACGCCGGACATATCGGTAACCTAGCCGGGTTCACGCATCCGACACAGGTGGCGCTGATTGCGACGGCCGGTATCAGTTTCGGGCTTTTTAACGTGCTCGGTCTGATTGCTTGCTTGGCGATTTTTGCGGTTTCTGCCGTTCGCTGCAACGCAGATATGCGTCGTCGCGGTGTGCAAATCACGCCCGAAGAACGCGCCAAAATCATGGCTCAGATTGAAAGCCGTGAGTATGCAACAAGTTCCGTAAACGCCTTTTTGCCGTTTGTCATCTTGCTCGTCGGGTTTATCGCCGGTTTCCCGGTGTTCCTTGTCGGTCTTGCGGCGGCTATCGTGTGCATGGTGCTCGCGAAGGTTCCGGCTCGTTTGGGCGAAGAACAAATGATGAAGGGTGTCTCGCTCATTGCGACTCCGATTGTTGCGACCATCGGCTTTCTTTTCATGTCCACGGTCATTAAGCAAATCGGGCTTGTGCAGACGATGAGCGATGCCGTCGGTCCGGTTCTATCCGTCTCGCCTGTGCTGATTTTGTTCGGTGTAGCGTTCCTGACGGGTTTCTTGACCCAGTCCTACGCGGCTTCGGTTTCCGTCTTGGTCCCGATGCTTCAGGTTGTTCTTCATACCGGTGCCGATCCGTTTGCGGCGTGCTTTGCGGCTGCGTCCGGCGCTTCCCTGATTCAGTACTTCTTAACCGGTGGTCCTGTGGCGGCTCTCGCGACGGTGATTCCGGTGATTCCGGGTAGCGACCTTAAATCGGCTAATGCCTTCCAACGTCCCTCGATTCTCTCAGGGTGCTTGGTGGCCTTTGTCATCACGGCGATTCTGACGATTGTCTAATCGGTTGTGATTAGAGTCTTGCTCGATAATTATCGGGCAAGGCTCCTCTCAAAGTCAGTTTTCTCAAGCTCACTTTGAAAGCCCACGAAAACGCAGGAGTGCTTATGGCGCAGGTTTCATTGAGCAAAGCCTCAAAAGGCATATTAGGGATTGTCGGTCATGCCGGGTGCGGGCATGCCAACAGCCATTGCGGATTCGTTCAGGATGATTCGGGCGGTCTGGCGGCTCTGTTGCGGATTCTTGAACGGGCAACCGGATTGGATTTGACAATCGACAAGGTCACCCCGACGGTCGGAAAGGCCGGAGGATTTACGGTTCACACGGCCTCAGGAGGGTGCGCTTGGGCGCCTGCAGGTCGCGGCGTAACCCCGACCGAGGCCGAGTTAAGTGAGCGCGTCGTAGGGCTTTCGGCCGTTACCACGCAGGCCGATGCCGTGCACGCATTCGGTCGTATGCTCGGACAAGGAGCGTTTGAAGTTCCGGTGGCCCTTCAAACGGCAATTGCCAATGCGGCCGTCGATAGTTTTGCGAAGAACTTTCCGCAACTCATCGGCGGGGAGGAACACATTCCCGGCAATATCGGGCGCCTGCTTGGCGGCGTCATTACGGTCGACGGCATCGACGTATCGATTCTGGCCGTCGTCAATGCCACAGAAGGCGGAATCGGTCCGAACGAAGACATCGAGGGTAACGTCAATTTGGCCGGGAAAGCCGATTTGATGCAACGCTTTGGCTTAGACGTACTTCCAACGATTTTGGTCGAGGGCAAGGTGTGTGCCGTGCCGATTTCTTCGACAATCGACACCCCGACTTTTGTCACGCGGGCCTATCGCGGGGACGATAACGTGACGGTCAGCGAGTGCCTTGTTGCCTCTGCTCAAAAACTCGGTTATCCGATTCTTTTTCCGCGCGAACTACTCAAGCGAAGCCCCGATGCCATGCGCTCTTTAACTCAGAAAATGGGGGAGCAGTTAAAAGAACTCGCCGAGAAGTTATCACGGGCGCAAACGGCGGCTGAAAAAGTTCAACTTGCTTATCAAATTAACCGCTTTGCCAGTGAGGATTTGGGCGGTATAACCTTTATGAGTGACGCTGTTCACGCTGTCATGGGCGGAGTCGGTGCGATTCCCGGAACAACCGGGTGTTTGTCGCTTTTTGTTCCGAATAAAGAGCTTGAAACCGATGTGTATCCGACCTTGACGCTTGACGATGTCGACCGCTTTGCCGATACGATATTGACGGCGGTCGGCTTTTTAAATGAACGTCGCAAGGAGGCTATCTGCGAGGTAAAGCGTGCTCGTGAAAAGTATTCCGATGCGTTTGTTGCACTGAATCGACAAGGTGTTTTTTAGGGCTTAGACCCATCGGTCATCGCCCGAGGAGAAAAAATGATTGATAAGAAAGTGATGGTTTTTGCTACCGGCGGCACGATTGCCATGAAGTATGACCCGGCTAAGCACGGACTCGTTCCGGCGTGCACGGGCGAAGATTTGGCCGCTGCCGTTCCGGGGCTCGGCGACGTGGCCCCTCTGGAATTTGTTCAGTTTTCCAATATTGCTTCTCCGGGCATGACACCGCAGAACATGTGGGATTTAAGTGTGGCAATTGAAAAGGCCTTAGAGCGCGACGATGTCGCCGGCGCCATTGTCACACACGGGACGGATACCTTGGAAGAAACCAGTTTCTTCTTGGATTTACTGCATCGGAATCCCAAGCCGATTGTTTGCACGGCGGCGATGCGCGGGGCAGGCGATACGAGCCCGGATGGCCCCATGAATATCCTTTGCTCGGTGAAGGCTGCGGCGTCCCAAGAAACCGTCGGTATGGGTGTTCTCGTGTGCCTGAATGAAACGCTCCATGCACCGGGCGAAGTGATGAAGACACACTCGGCAAATCCCGCGACGTTCCAGTCGCCTTGGTGGGGTCCTGTCGGCTATGTGGATTTGGATAAAATCGTTTTCCGTCGCAAACCGCTCGGCGTCAAGCGCTTTGCTCCCAAGGCACTGACAGCCCGAGTCGACGTTATCAAGTGCATGACAGGATCGACACGCGACTACATCGATTTTGCTGTCAGTCAAGGCGTTCAGGGCATTGTGATTGAAGGGTTCGGTCGCGGAAACGTTCCGCCGCCGATGGTTCCGGGAATCGAAGACGCCGTAAAAAAGGGTGTTGCCGTCGTTTTGACGACACGCACGCCGGGCGGTCGCGTTTTGGATGTGTACGGGTATCCCGGGAGTGTCACCGATACGCGTCGTGCGGGACTGGCGATGGGTGGCGAGTTGTCTGCAGCCAAGGCCCGCTTGAAACTCATGATTGTTTTGTCGGAGAGGCCCGAACTGGCGCGCGATCGAGATGCGCTTGAAAAGCTCTTTGATATTTAAGGCATTTCACGCAGTTAAGGCGGAAAGCTTCCGAGCTGCGGGCTTTCCGTCTTGAAGGCGTGTGAGCTGGAGAGCCCTCAGCTTGCCTGAGCGATTTCCAAAAGAAAACTCCCGAATTTCTCAGGCTTTCGGCCGTTCGATGTTCGGGAGTTCTTTCTTAGCGCTCAAAGGCGCTTATTCGGAATTACTTTTTCGCCGCTTTCTTCGCGGGAGCCTTCTTGGCGGCTGCCTTTTTCACGGGAGCCTTCTTGACGGCAGCTTTCTTCGCGGGGGCCTTCTTGGGAGCGACGGCCTTCTTCGCAGGAGCCTTCTTTGCGACGGCAACCTTCTTAGCAGGCGCCTTCTTGGCAACGGTCTTGGCAACGGTCTTGGCAGGAGTCTTCTTGGCAACGCTCTTAGCCGGGGCCATCTTGGCCGGGGCTTTCTTCGCTACGGGCTTCTTGGCAACAGGTTTCTTGGCGACTGCTTTCTTGGCGGCGACCTTCTTGGCGGGAGCCTTCTTAGCGGCAACCTTCTTGGCGGGAGCCTTCTTAGCGGCAACCTTCTTGGCGGGCTCTTTCTTGGCTGCAGCTTTTGCCGGAGCCTTCTTGGCGACGGGCTTCTTCGCAGGAGCTTTCTTCGCAACGGTCTTAGCCGGGGCCTTCTTGGTCGCGACTTTCTTTACCGCGGTTTTCTTCGCAGGAGCGGCTTTTTTCTCAGCCGGTTTCTCAGCGAGTGTCTCGGCCGCAACGGCCGTCGTCTCAGGAGCATTCGTCATTACTGTTTCCTTTGGTTGTGTAGCTACGGCTACGTTGGTTTTACGAGAAAAGAAGTCGAGAATTTCCGACAGTAGCGAAGTGGAAGCTTCGTACATTTCCTTGGCCACAGGTCCTGTGATTTGACGCGCTTCCGCTGTTAGTTCAGTACGAAAAGCGACGGCAGCCTTAAATAGTCTGTCGCTGGCTTCTTTGATGCGCGACTCATCGGTTTTTTTTGAGATGGGCATGTGGAATCTCCGAGGAGAAAATCTGACAATCGCAAGGTTATCACCTCTAGTAAAAAATAGGCAAACAAAACAGAGAAGATACCGTGAAATCCCTTAGAAAAACACGGGTGCACGCGAGGTGGATGTTCAATGAAAAAATCTCGATTACGCAAAATAGGACCGCCGATTGGTTTCTTTGTTTCTCGGAAGTTTGCTAAACTGCGGCCCGCTCGCGACGACAATGCCGTGTTTTGGAAGGGTGGCAGAGAGGTCGAATGCGCCGGACTCGAAATCCGGTATACGGTTATACCGTATCGTGGGTTCAAATCCCACCCCTTCCGCCAACACTTAAGAGGGCTGACACGCGGCTTTTCTCCCTGTAGTCGTTTTCCGCATCAATCAAGGACCTGAGTCGGTTTTTGTTTCCTTGACCGGAAAACGTATCGCGCGTGCATGCAACCGACAGTAACGTTTCAAGAAGAGTTTTTCGGTCGGATTGTTGCCGTGTTTCGCTCGATTTTCGATTCGGTCGGAATGTTTTCCGCTTAAAGTGCGTAATTTTTAGGTAGGCCGTTGTGGCACAGACCATTGAACCGTCGATTTTGATTGAGACAGCGCTCCTGACAAGCCCCGTAGCGTTAACGGTGGAAGATCTTTCGCGTCTTTTTGACGGACGCTTAGATAGCGATGCGATTACACACGAACTCGGGCGCTTGGCGTTCTTTTGGATGGACCGCGGACTGCGCCTGGAGCTGACACAAAGCGGCTGGCGCTTTCAGAGCGCACCGGAAATGGCTGCGGCATTAAGTAAACTCACGGAAGAAAAACCGGCGCGCTATTCGCGTGCCGTTCTCGAAACGCTTGCCATCATTGCGTATCGGCAGCCGGCCACGCGCGGCGATATCGAAGAAATTCGCGGCGTGACGGTCAATCCCAATGTCATCCGACAACTCGAGGAGCGCGGCTGGATCGAAGTCATCGGACACCGGGAAAGCCCGGGGCGTCCCGCACTTTTTGCCACGACCGGTTCATTTTTAGACGATTTGGGATTAAGAAGTTTGGCTGATCTCCCGCCCCTTGCCGGTAGCGAACCCAAAGGCGAAGAGTTCGAACTATTTGCCAATGAATTTAAGGACAAGGTTACGCCAGAGGTGCCTGAGAGCACCGAAGAGCCGGATCTTACGTCGACATCTCGTACGGATAGCCGAAAATAATGGACGAAGAAACACAAGAACAGGTGCAAAAAGCTGATGTTTGTGAAGCGGTGCCTGAAAAGAAAAAGCGCCAGGCACGCAAAAAAGTCGTGCGCCGGACATGGACATCGGGTAAAAAAGCCTCTTTGAAAACGAAAAGATCCGAATCGCTTGAGTCGGATTCCCAAGAAGAGATTCCGACTCCCGAGGTCGCTCAAGCCTCGGACACTCCCGAACCGGAAAAAGCCGAAACTCCGGTGAGTGACGTTCAAGAGGTGCCCGAAACAGAGCCGAGCGATGCGCTTGGCGGGCTGGAGGAAAGTTTTTCTTCTGACCGGGTTTTCGATCCCGTTGTTCAAAAACGCGGCAAGGTCGCTGTCAAGAAGGCACTTGTCGCTCAAAGCGAGAAACTTCATAAGGTACTCGCCGATGCCGGCATGGGCTCGCGCCGCGACATGGAGCAATTGATTCTAGAGGGGCGGATTTCCGTGAACGGGGAGCCCGCACACTTAGGGCAGCGCGTCCTTCCGACCGATGTCGTTCGCATGAACGGGCGCATCATCAAGCGCGAGGTCGCCGCCACCGGGACCAAACGAGTCCCCCGTGTTTTGGTCTACAACAAGCCGACCGGTCAAATTGTCAGCCAAGACGATCCCCAGGGGCGCCCGACCGTTTTCGAGCACCTGCCGAAAATCAGTCACGGACGCTGGATTGCCGTCGGGCGTCTGGACTTTAATACCGAAGGGCTCCTTTTATTTACGACGAGCGGCGACCTAGCCAACCGCCTGATGCATCCGCGTTACAGCATTGAGCGGCAGTACGCCGTTCGCGCCGTCGGACAGATGACAGATGAGGCGCGTAAGGCTCTGACGACCGGAATTGAGCTTGAGGACGGACCGGCTAGTTTCACAAGTGTTGTCGATAAGGGCGGGGAAGGCGCCAATCGCTGGTATCTCGTGACGATTAACGAGGGACGAAACCGCGAAGTAAGGCGTATGTTTGCGGCTGTGGGTCTCACGGTAAGCCGATTGATTCGTGTGCGGTACGGTGCCGTGCAACTCCCCAAAACACTGGAGCGCGGGAAAACCTTGGAACTAAAAGCCGATTGGGTGAGCGCCTGGATGGCCGATTTACACATGGATGCGAAGGAAACCTCGTTTAAATCGGCCTCTCACACACGAGGACCGCACGGAAAAAAACACGGGAAACCTGCGAACGGAAAACCGCGCAAACCCCAGAGAATCGACCCGATGACAAGCACGGTTCATTACCTGGCAAACGGTAGTCTCGGAGAGTCCTCCAAGCTCTTTGCCAAGCGCCTCACCGATTCGATTCCCAGGCCTACTCACCGGTCAAACGGACGGGGGCGTTCCGGAAAGAAACGCTTTTAGGGAAAAAGCGAAACTTTTCGGAAATTTTCCTTGTCTTACAGCGGATAGGGCCTTATAATTGCGCCCTAATGAGAAGGGGAGTTTCCGGTTAGAAAGCTTCGCTTTTCACATCGCTAATGTCTGCCCTAATCGGCAGACAGCTCCCGAATCGGGGAGGATTAGGGATGGGCTTGATGCCCATCTTTTTTTTGGTTTTTACGTTTTTTCAGCATGCAAAAAAGTAGCGTAGAAATTGCCCGAATCGTTGAGGAGACCGTGTTAGGTCTCGGCTACGAATTCGTCGAGTTCGAACGCCTGGCCCGGGGCCTGCTTCGTGTAACGATTGATTCGGAACACGAGGGCGGAGTCGGGGTCGACGATTGCGAACGTGTCAGCGACCAACTGATGCGTCTTTTTACGGTCGAAGACATTGATTTTGACCGTCTGGAAATTGCCAGTCCCGGTGTCGACCGCCCGTTAAAGCGCTTTGCCGATTACAAGCGTTTTGTCGGACAAGTGGCGCACGTCGAACTATTTGAGCCGCTTTATGCGCCGGGATTGCCTGCGGCCGGACGACGCAAGTTTGACGGAAAGATTCTTTCGGTTAACGAAGCAGACGAGACGATTGAATTTTCCATTGAGGAAGTTCCGTTTGCGCGAACACCGTCGGAAGCGGCGCGTGCGAAAAAACTTAAGGGGAAGGTCCCCGTTGCAGTACCGGTTTCGGTGCGGTTTCCCTTCGCGGATGTGGACCGTGCCAATTTGATTGCCCAACTTGACTTTAAAGGAAATAAACGATGAGCCGAGATATGCTCGAGATGGTCGATGTTCTGGCCCGGGAAAAAGAGGTCGATAAGAGTGCCGTTTTCGCTGTTCTGGAAATGGCTCTTGCCAGTGCGGTGAAGAAAGCCCGGTTTCCCGGAGAAGACGCCGATGTCGTTGTCAGCGTGAACACGGAAACGGGCGACTGGACGGCCAAGCGCCGCTGGCTCATCGTCGATGATGCCGCCGGTCTGCAGCAGCCCGATCGAGAGGAAATGTTCTCGGACATTACCGATGAGTACCCGACACTTAAGGTCGGCGATTACATCGAAAAGCCCGTAGAAAACATCAACACGTCGGGTCGTCGTTTTGCCCAGGATGCCAAGCAGGTGATTTTGCAACGCTTGCGCGATGCCGAACGTGAACAGGTCCTCAAGGAATTTTTGGAACGCGGCGAAAAGATTGTCAGCGGTCAGATTAAGCGCGTTGACAAGGAAGGCGCCATTGTGGAAGTCGGGCGCTTAGAGGCTCGCTTGCCGCGCTCGGAAATGATTCCGCGTGAAAATCTTCGCTCCACGGAGCGCGTGCGTGCTTATGTGCTTCGCATTGACGAAACGCCCAAGGGTAAGACCGTGATTTTGTCCCGTTCGTGCCCGGAATTTTTAATTAAGCTTTTCGAACTCGAAGTGCCCGAAATCGAAGAAGGCGTTGTGGAAATTAAGTCCGCGGCGCGCGATCCGGGTGTGCGCGCCAAGGTTTCCGTGATGAGCCACGATAAGCGTGTGGAGCCTGTGGGTACCTGCATCGGGATTCGCGGGTCGCGCGTGACTGCCGTTACTAATGAACTGGCCGGTGAGCGAATCGACGTCGTGCGCTATGACGACAACCCCGTGCAGTACATCGTCGAGGCGTTAAAGCCTGCGAAGGTCAGCAAGGTCGTGGCCGATGAAGAATCCAACTCCATGGATGTCATGGTCGATGAAGATAACCTCGCGATTGCCATCGGAACGCACGGACAGAACGTGCGCCTGGCAACGGAATTGACGGGCTGGCAGATCAACATCATGACGGCCGAAGAAGCCGACAAGAAACACGCCCAGGAAATTGCCGAGGCCAAGGAAGAGTTCATGACGGCTCTTGACATGGACGAAGAGGCGGCCGTTGCTCTGATCGATAGCGGCATTTACAGCTTGGAAGAATTGGCGTACGTGCCCGAGCAGGAAATCATTGATTTGGGCCTATTTGATAAAGAAACCGTTGCGGAACTACGCGATCGTGCCAGAAGCGCATTGCTTTCTCGTGCCTTAAAGCGCGAAGAGAATTTGCGTCAGGCCGATGCAACGCTTTTGGCCGTGCCCGGGATGGATCACGACTTGGCGGCCACGTTAGTCAGTAAAGGTGTCAAGACAGGGGATGATTTAGGGGATTTGGCCAGTGACGAACTCGTCGAAATGACGGGAATTCCGGAGGAACGTGCAAACGCCCTGATTATGGCGGCCCGTGCTTCTTGGGCTGACGGCAAGTAAGCCGATTAAGCAGACAGGAAGCCACAGACCCACGAAGGAGAAGGACAATTTATGGCAAATAGCACTGTGACCGATTTCGCCCGGGAATTGCATATCCCGGCTAAGGTCCTTGTCGAGCAACTGCGTTCGGCCGGTATTCCCGTTCAGAGCGAAACGTCGGCCGTGAGTGACGCCGATAAGGCCAAGCTTTTGGAAAAACTCCATACGGAGCGGACGCAAAACGCCAAGCCGCGCAAGATTACGATTATGCGTCGCGAAACGACCACCATTCGTCAGAATGACGGTCAGGGAGGAGCGCACACCATCGAGGTGGAAGTACGGCGCCGTCGTATTTTCGTGAAAAACACACAGGCCGCTCAAGCGGCTCGCGCCGAACTTGAGGCCAAAGCCAAGGCTCAGGTTCAGGCTGCGCTCGATCAAAAGAAGGCGGCGCAAGAAAAGAGTTCGGTCAAGACCGTGACCCCGCCCCCCGCGCCGGCACCTGTAGCGGTCAAGCCCGTGACTCCGGTCAAGGCGCCTCAAGAAAAACCGCAGGAAGTTAAAGCCGAGCCCAAAGTGAAGGCAGCACCTGTGGCGCCTGCGGCCCCCGAGGCACCGAAGGCGGCTTCCGAGGTTGTCAAGCCCGCTCAGAGCCAAAAGGTCGAACCTGTGGCACCCGTGAAGAAACCGGAAACCGCAGCTTCAGCTCAAGCGCCGCAAGGCAAGGTCGGCATCGCAGATAAGCCGCTTGTGAAAGAGGCGAGTAAAGCCCCTGTTAAGCCCGTCAAAGAAACAAAGGGCTCGGTCCCCAAAGCGATTAAACCGACAGCGCCTTCTGCGCAAAAGGTCAAGGAAGATGCCGAGCGCGATGCGGCTCGCCTTAAGGCGCAACAAGAAGCCGAAGCGATTCGTCAGATGCTCGCTCGCCCCAAGGTTGTCTTAAAAGCCAAACCGACGCCGGTTGCCAAACCCGTTGTCAAGGAAGAAAAGAAACCCGATCGTCGCAAGAGTGCCGATGCGCCGAAGTCCGAAGCTCCCAAAAAGGGCGGTTTTAAAAATCACGGTCGCTCCGAGCGCTCCGGTGAAAACGCCTGGGGAGAAGATTCCCGTACGCATCGTGCGCTTAAAACGCGCGGCGCAATTGACGGGGGCAGCGATGAGGATACAAGCTGGCGCTCTCGCTCTAAAAAGCCTAAGCGTGACCGCTCGAATGCGACGCCTGCCGGGCAGGCGCCGGCAGAGCCCATTGTGCGCGAGGTCAGTGTCCCCGAAACGATCTCGGTGGCCGACTTGGCACGCAAGATGGCCGTCAAGGCTACCGAAGTCATTAAGACTCTGATGAAGATGGGGCAGATGGTGACAATCAACCAGATGCTCGATCAGGATACGGCCATGATTGTCGTTGAGGAAATGGGCCACAAGGCTGTTCAGGCTAAGGCCGATGATCCGGAAGCGCTTTTAGGGGAACTGTCGGAGACGACAACAACGTATCCGGAAAAACCGCGTCCTCCGGTTGTGACCATCATGGGGCACGTCGACCACGGTAAGACATCCCTTTTGGACTACATCCGTCGCGCTAAGGTTGCAGCCGGTGAGGCCGGCGGCATCACACAGCACATCGGTGCGTATCACGTGAAAACGCCGCGCGGCATTGTGACATTTCTCGATACCCCGGGGCACGAGGCCTTTACGGCCATGCGTGCTCGCGGTGCGCAGGCCACCGATATCGTCATTTTGGTCGTTGCGGCCGATGACGGTGTCATGCCGCAAACCAAAGAAGCCATTGCTCACGCTAAGGCTGCGAAGGTTCCCTTGGTTGTGGCCATCAATAAGATGGATAAACCGGAAGCCAATCCCGAACGCGTGCGTAATGAGCTCGTGCAAAACGGCGTGATGCCCGAAGAGTTCGGCGGTGACGTGCCGTTTATTCCTGTTTCCGCCAAGACCGGGCTGGGCGTGGATGAATTGCTCGAGAACGTCCTGCTGCAGGCGGAAATGCTCGAACTGAAAGCGCCGGCCGAAGGTCCTGCGAAGGGTCTTGTGATTGAAAGCCGTTTGGATAAGGGCCGCGGTCCGGTTGCGTCCGTTTTGGTTCAGTCGGGCCTACTGAAGAAAGGCGACATTGTCCTTGTCGGTCAGGTCTACGGGCGCGTGCGCGCGATGAATAACGAAATGAGCAAAGCCGTTCAGCAGGCCGGCCCCTCCATTCCGGTGGAAATTCTCGGCTTGTCGGATGTTCCGCAAGCTGGCGACGTTCTCTTGACCGTGCCCGATGAGAAGAAGGCTCGCGAAGTGGCGCTTTTCCGCCAGAGTCGAAACCGCGATGTGCGATTGGCTAAGCAGCAAAGCGCACGCCTTGACAGTGCCTTTAACCAAAACGGTGACGTCAAGACGCTTTCCGTGATTATTAAAGCCGACGTTCAGGGCTCGCAAGAGGCTATTTCCGCCGCCTTGCAGAAGCTTTCGACCGATGAAGTGCGTGTTCAGGTTGTCTATAGCGCCGTCGGCGGTATTTCGGAAACGGATGTGAACCTGGCGGCTGCAAGCCACGCCATTATCATCGGATTTAACGTGCGTGCCGATGCCATGGCCAAGAAGACGGCCGAAACCGACGGCATTGAAATTCGTTACTACAACATCATTTACGATGCTATTGACGACGTGAAGGCGGCCATGAGCGGCATGCTCGCTCCCGAGAGAAAGGAAACCGGTATCGGACTCCTTGAAATTCGGCAGACGATTCATGTTCCGAAGGTCGGCCTTATTGCCGGGTGCCGCGTTCTCGAAGGCGTCGTGCGTCGCAACGCCAGTGCACGACAGCTTCGCAACAATGTGGTAATCTGGACCGGAGAACTTGCCAGTTTGAAGCACTTCAAGGATGATGTTCGTGAAGTACAAGCCGGCAACGAATGCGGTCTGTCTCTGAAGGGACACGATGATATTCAAGTCGGCGATCAACTGGAGATCTTCGAGGTGACGGAAGTCGCTCGTACTCTTTAACGGAGACGCCTATGAAAGAGACCAAACCCGGACGCAGTATCCGCATTGCCGATCAGATTGCCCGAGACTTGGCGGAAATCATTCCGCGCGAGTTGCGTGATCCCCGCATCGGTCTTGTGACGATTACCGGATGTGAAATCACACCGGACTATGCACATGCCCGTGTGTTCTTTACGGTCCTCGGGACGGACCCCGAAGTCAGTGAAGCCGGGCTCAATGCCGCTGCCGGACGTCTGAGAAATCTCATTTTCCGCAAGATGACGATTCACACGGTTCCGACCTTGCATTTCGTGCACGATGCTTCGGTTGCGCACGGCTTTGCCATGGACCGCGTCATCAAGGAAGCGATGGACGTGACGCGTGCCGGCGAACAAAAGGCCGGCGCCGATTCTGTAGATCATGGGAAGTAAAGGAGAGGCCGTCGACGGCGTGTTGCTCTTGGATAAGCCTGAATCGATGAGTTCGAACTGGGCTTTGCAGCTTTCACGCCGTCTTTTAAATGCACAAAAAGCCGGACATACCGGAACGCTCGATCCGATGGCAACCGGCCTGTTGCCGCTTGCCTTCGGGAACGCAACGAAGTTTTCGGCCGATTTGTTAAAGGCCGATAAAAGTTATATTGCGCGGATGAAGTTCGGTGAGCGAACCGATACGCTCGATAAAACCGGGGTTGTGACGCAAACAAGTGATGTGCGTCCGACCATGGGTGAAATTGAGGCGCTTATTCCTGAGTTTACGGGAGTCATTTCGCAACGACCTCCGATGTACTCGGCCATCAAGCGCGACGGGAAAAATTTGTATGAACTTGCGCGGCGAGGCATCGAAGTGACGCGCGAGGCGCGTCAGGTTTGCGTCAAACGCTTGGCTCTGATTTCGTATGAGAATGGGGAGCTGACCTTTGAGGCGGATGTCAGCAAGGGCACGTACATTCGCGTTCTTGCCGATGACTTGGCGACGCGACTTGGGACGTGTGCTCACTTAACGGCATTGCGGCGCACACGGGTCGGGGATTTAAGTATTGACGATGCCGTGCCTTTTTCCGAGCTCGACGACAAAACTAAGAGCATCGAGCAAAGGCGGCAACTATTAAAGGGGGCAGATTTTCTGTTGCAGAGTCTGCCCGCATTGAATTTAACGGAATTGCTGGCAAGGCGCCTGGAAAACGGCCAGAGGCTCGCAATTCGACAGGACCTGCGCGGTCAGGCGAGAGCCTACGGCCCGGGGAACCGTTTATTAGGGGTGGTCAGGGTTGATGAACACGGAGTGGTTCATCCTGTCCGCTTGATTACATTTTTGGGAAATACCGAGAACAATTCGGGAAAGAAGACACTATGACACGAGCGATTCGCAATATTGCAATCATTGCCCACGTAGACCACGGTAAGACAACGATGGTCGATAAGTTGCTCCAATGCGCCGGAACCTTCCGAGAAAATCAGCAGGTCGATGAGCGCGTGATGGATAGCGGAGATATCGAAAAGGAACGCGGGATTACGATTCTCGCTAAAAACTGTGCCGTCGAGTACGAGGGAATTCACATTAACATCATCGATACACCGGGGCATGCCGATTTCGGCGGCGAAGTCGAACGCGTCCTGTCGATGGTCGACGGTGTGTTGCTCCTAGTCGATGCGGTCGAAGGCCCGATGCCGCAGACGCGTTTTGTTACGCGTAAGGCCTTAGCTGCCGGCTTAAAGCCCATTGTCGTCATCAATAAGATCGATCGCGTCGGTGCTCGCCCCGAGTGGGTCGTCAACCAGACGTTCGATTTGTTCGACAAGCTCGGAGCGACCGAAGATCAGCTCGACTTCCCGGTCATTTACGCATCGGCCTTAGCCGGCTATGCCGGTTACACACCGGATGTGAAGGAACTTGAGAAGATCGGCAACATGAAGGCCATTTTCGACACCGTCATTAAATACGTCCCTGTGCGTGAAGACAATGCCGATGCACCGCTTCAGCTGCAGATTTGTTCCTTGGATTACAACAGTTATGTCGGCAAAATCGGTATCGGCCGCGTGCACCGCGGACGCATTAAGGCCGGTGAACCCGTGGCGTTAATGGACGGCCCGGGGAGCACGCCCCGACAGGTCAAAGTCGGACAGATCCTGCAATTTGAGGGTTTGGATCGCAAAGTTGTTAATGATGCACAAGCGGGCGACATTGTTCTTATCAACGGCATTGATGATTTGAATATCGGCACGACGATTACCGATATCGAGCATCCCGAAGCGCTTCCGATGCTCAAGGTCGATGAGCCGACACTTACGATGACCTTTATGGTCAACACGTCGCCTTTGGCCGGCAAGGAAGGTAAATATGTCACGAGCCGTCAGATTCGCGAACGCTTGGAGCGGGAACTTAAGAGTAACGTTGCCATGCGCATGCGCGAAACCGGCGATGAGACGATGTGGGAAGTGTGCGGACGCGGTGAGTTGCATTTGACGATTCTCATTGAGAACATGCGTCGCGAAGGCTATGAACTCGCTGTCGGTCGTCCGCGCGTGCTCCTTAAGGAAGTAAACGGCGTCAAACAGGAACCCTATGAGCAACTCTCGGTTGACGTGGAAGAAGTGCACCAGGGCGCCATTATGGAAGAACTCGGTCGCCGTAAGGGAGACCTTCTTGACATGCAATCGGATAGTCGCGGACGCGTGCGCCTGGAGTACCGCATTCCGGCTCGGGGCCTCATCGGCTTTCAGTCGATGTTCCTGACGATGTGCCGCGGAACGGGCATCATGAGCCACGTGTTCGATTCGTACGGACCGATTAAGCAGGGCGATGTCGGCGAGCGTCGGTCCGGAGCCATTATCAGTCAAGATAACGGCGCGGCCGTGGCCTATGCTTTGTGGAAGATTCAGGAACGCGGACGCCTCTTTGTCAGCCCGGGTGATCCCTTGTACGAGGGCATGATTATCGGCGAACACTCCCGCGAAAACGACATTGTCGTTAACCCGATTCGCTGTAAGCAGTTGACGAACATTCGCGCTTCCGGTACCGATGAGGCTATTCGCTTGGTGCCGCCCGTGACATTGACACTCGAAAGCGCCGTTGAGTTCATTAACGACGATGAGCTCGTGGAAATTACGCCCAAGTCGATTCGTTTGCGCAAGCGTTGGCTCAAGGAATTCGAGCGTCGCCGTGCGGCACGTGTCGAACGTGAGGAAAACGGCGAACAAGAGGCCTGATTTTCATGGCAAAGAAACTGCCCGCACTGTGCCCGTGCGGGTCCGGAAGGACTCTGGCGGCCTGTTGCGGGCGTTTTATTAATGAGGGAATGATTCCTCCGAGCGCCGTCGCCCTGATGCGAAGTCGCTACAGCGCCTTTGCTCTTAATCGTGAAGATTGGCTTCGCTTGACGTGGGCCAAGGAAACGTGCCCGGCTGAGGCTTTGATTGACCCTGCGGTCAAATGGATCGGTCTTACGGTCAAAAACGAAACGCTAATCGATGCGACGCATGCCACAGTTGAGTACATTGCCCGCGGTCGTGCGGGCTCGACCGGCGCTTTTCGACTGCATGCCGTCTCTCGGTTTGAAAAGCGCGAGGGACGCTGGTTTTATGTCGATGACAAGGAACACAGTCAATCGTGAGTAAGTTGCCCTACAGTAAATGGCGCTTTTGCGTGGCGCCGATGCTCGACTGGACGGACAAGCACTGTCGGTATTTTCATCGGACCCTGACGAAGTGTGCGCGCCTTTATACGGAAATGGTGACGGCGCCGGCCCTTATCTTCGGCGACCGGAATCGCTTTTTAAGTTTTAATGCAGCCGAACACCCCGTTGCCTGTCAGATCGGAGGCAGTGACCCGGCGCAATTAGCCCAAGTTGCCGCATGGATTGACCAGGCCGGGTACGATGAAATTAACCTGAATTGCGGGTGTCCTTCCGAGCGCGTCCAAAAAGGGAGTTTCGGCGCCTGTCTGATGCTCGATCCGACACTTGTCGCCGAGTGCTTTAAGGCCATGAAAGAGGCGACCGATATTGATGTCACAATCAAGCATCGTGTCGGCGTGGACGGTCGGGACGATTACGATTTCGTGCGCGATTTTGTCGGAACTCTCTTTGATGCCGGATGCCGAACCTTTATTGTCCACACACGCTCGGCGTGGCTTAAGGGCTTAAGTCCGAAAGAAAACCGCGAGGTTCCCCCATTACGACGCGAGTACGCCGCAACTCTTAAGAAAGACTTTCCCGAGGCACAGATTGTCATTAACGGGGGCATTCATGATTTGGGATTGGCCGAGGAGTTACTTGAGGGTGTTGACGGCGTCATGCTCGGACGCGAGGCTTACACCAATCCGTGGATTCTTTCCGATGTCGATGCCAGGCTTTTCGGGCGCAAAGATGAGCCGGTGACCCGCGAGACCGTCATTGAAGAAATGACCGCCTATCTAAAGGTACAGTACCCGAAAGATCCGCACGTGTTGCGCGGGACGGCGCGGCACATGCTCGGCCTATTAAACGGCCTTGCCGGCGCCAAAGCCTGGAGACGCTTTCTTTCCAATCCGCTTGCCTATGAGCGCTATAAAACCGAAGTTTTGCGCGAGGCGTTTGCCAGAGCCGGTTGGCGGGAAAGCTGCGATGAGAATTCCCGTTTCGATGACGACGAGTTTTCCGGTTTTTAAGCAGATGCTGACGGGTGCGATGCTCCCGCTAACATCCATTGCCAGGCCGGAATGACCGGGATTCGGATGCCGTTGATTTGCAGAGTTTCCCGGTCGCCCATGGTCAAAATGAGGCACTGCGTATTCGGCCGAAACGAGAGGAAGTGCTCCAAGGACGATGTTTCGCGCTGATAGGTCTTTTCGCTTTTTCTTAACTGCCAACACACCTGAACGGCCAGATTTTCACTCGGGACATAAAAGTCCACCTTGGCATGAGCGTCAGCGTAATAAAACACATTGGCTTGTCCGTAACGGCGCAGGAGTTCGAGTGCCACGGCGTTTTCCAAAAGTGCGGTGTCGTAGCGCTCCGGGTATGTAGCCAGAAGCCCGGTGTCCGAAAAGTAGTATTTCACGGCCTTAAGTCGCTCGGTGAGCTTTCCGTAGGCATTGGCAATCGGAAACAGTAAAAATGCTTCCTTCATAGAAATTCCGCGAGGAAACTTGCGACTTTAGTCGCGAGAGGAATCGCGGCAAAGCTTGATTTTGAAGGGCTCCCATAGTTTTTGCTGAACGTTGTCGGTATGATATGACACGTGAAGGGGACATTGTTGAACCCAGGGGAAGTACATTGAAAGGACTGAACACATCCAAGGACGTCGGTAAGCCGGTTAAGTTGATGAAACTTAACCGGACGGTTTGTGTTCGTCTGATAGTCAGCCCTGAAGATTCCGTCAAATTGTCAGAAACCCATGCGCTCTATCGGGATGCCTGCAATTTCGTCGTGCCCATCGTTTGCAAAAACAAAGAAAGCCGTTTGTGGCAGCGATTCGCCCTGCACCACGTAGCCTACTCGAAGATTCGCGAGACATTCCCTGCGTTGGGGGCACAGTTGGCATGCAACGTGATTCGATCGGTTTCGTCGGCCTACAAGACGGAGCTCGCCAATCACCCGCAGCAGTTGAAGCAACCTGAGCTGAAGGCAATCCGTTTTAAAAATCCTTCAGTGCACCTCGATAAGAACACCATCACCTACCGAGAGGACGGTACCGTCAGTCTCTACACCTTGAAAGGGCGTGTAGAAGCGACACCGGCACCGGGAGATCGCCAAACAGAGCTACTTACCTCCGGAAAACGCAAGGAAAGCAATCTCGTGTTGCACCGCGGCTACGGAAAGCGACCAGATTTTTGGGAACTGCACATTACCATCGAAAACGAAGTTCAACCCGTTTCTCCCTCAGAACTTCAGACGAAAGAAGTGATGATGGGGGTTGATGTAGGAGAAAATAATATGGCTGCCGCTTCCACGGGGAAACTGTGGAAAGCCGGAAAGCTAAAGCACAATCGCGATAAAAAACAAAGTCTACGTACGCGTCTTCAGCGCAACGGCTCACGAAGTGCCAAACAGCACCTTCGGAAGGCTTCTCGCCGGGAAAGACGCCATGTGGCACATGCCAACCATGTCGTGAGCCGTGAGATTGTCAATGAAGCGAAGGGAAAGAATAAGAAGTTGATTATTCTGGAAGACCTGACGCATATTCGTGACCGCATCAAAGCCAATCTTCGAGTCCGTGCCCGTCTGCATCGGTGGCCCTTCAGGGAACTGCAGCAGATGATTGTCTACAAGGCCGTTCAGGAAGGTATGGAAGTGATGTTTGTTGATCCTCACTACACGAGCCAGACCTGTGCCCATTGTGGGAAGATCGGTGTACGTAAAAAACACCACTTCCAGTGCTCTTGTGGTTACCGGGCGCACGCCGACTTAAATGCGAGTCGGAACCTGCTCGGTTTGGGATATCAGCTGATGTCTCAAGGGCTGCAGTAAGACCAGCCTTATGTTGAGCCGTCTACTTAAGACGGTAACAATAAAGCTTCTGATTTAATGACATGGACCACACACTTATACCCGGCGTAACCGTTAAGAGGTTCCGCGA
>OWIO01000041.1_pt1 | contig 93430 bp, 66 predicted proteins | sample 1733011 | NCBI WGS metagenome assembly OWIO01 (sample SAMN05065779, study PRJEB22554) | human gut metagenome | biome: ENVO:2100002; feature: ENVO:00000062; material: ENVO:00002003 | host: Homo sapiens | place: USA | reverse complement strand
GTTTTTATATTCGCATATTAAATTCACATTAAATATTGAAAAAAGATGGGAAAGAGCACATTTTTACAAGACTTTAAGGCGTTTGCCATGAAAGGGAACGTCATTGACATGGCTGTCGGTGTAGTTATCGGCGGCGCGTTTGGGAAGATCGTATCGTCACTGGTGGCGAATGTTATTATGCCCCCAATAGGCTTATTGGTTGGTGGTGTGAACTTTACAGATCTGAAATGGGTAATGAAAGCGGCTGAAGTTGGAGCAGACGGTAAGGAGATTGCTCCTGCCGTATCTCTGGATTACGGACAATTTCTGCAAGCAACTTTTGACTTTCTGATTATAGCTTTTGCTATATTCCTATTTATACGTCTGATCACTAAACTGACCACGAAGAAGGCGGCAGAGGAAGCCCCGGCTGCTCCTCCTGCACCACCTGCTCCTACTAAAGAAGAGGTGTTGCTGACTGAGATTCGTGACTTGCTGAAAGAGAAGAAATAAGTACTTGTATAATGAATAGGAGATTCTGTTTTGAGTCTCCTATTTATTATATATAAGTCTCTCTGACATCGTTTCCCTTTTCGGATTTTATGTTGTCCGATGATATATTTCTCTCGTAAATTTCGATTTTTCTGTTTATTCTTCTATCTTTTTGCCTACTTTTTTCTACTTTTGCAAATCATTTATTCAAAATCCAACCATTGATATGCAGGAGAAAATAATAATTCTTGATTTCGGTTCGCAGACAACACAGCTGATTGGTCGTCGCGTACGCGAACTGGACACGTATTGCGAAATTGTTCCTTATAACAAGTTTCCTAAAGAAGATCCGACAATTAAAGGAGTCATCCTTTCCGGAAGTCCTTTTTCGGTTTATGATAAAGATGCCTTCAAAGTAGACTTGAGTGAGATTCGTGGTAAATATCCTATTTTGGGTATCTGCTATGGTGCACAGTTTATGGCGTATACTAACAATGGAAAAGTAGAACCGGCTGGTACACGTGAATATGGCCGTGCACATCTGACTTCTTTCTGCAAGGATAATGTGCTGTTTAAAGGAGTTCGTGAGAATACGCAGGTATGGATGAGTCATGGTGATACAATCACTGCTATCCCTGATAATTTTAAGAAGATTGCTTCAACGGATAAAGTGGATATCGCTGCTTATCAGGTTGAGGGTGAGAAGGTATGGGGCGTTCAGTTCCATCCGGAAGTGTTCCATAGCGAAGACGGGACGCAGATATTGAGGAATTTCGTAGTTGATGTTTGCGGATGCAAGCAAGACTGGTCGCCGGCTTCTTTCATCGAGAGTACGGTTGCTGAGTTGAAAGCTCAGTTAGGTGATGATAAAGTGGTGCTGGGATTGAGCGGTGGTGTCGATTCATCGGTTGCTGCTGTTTTGCTGAATAGAGCTATCGGTAAGAATCTGACTTGTATCTTCGTAGACCACGGTATGCTCCGTAAGAATGAGTTCAAGAATGTGATGAACGATTACGAATGCCTCGGGCTGAATGTAATTGGCGTGGATGCCAGCGAAAAGTTCTTTGCAGAGCTTGCAGGTGTGACGGAACCGGAGCGTAAACGTAAGATTATCGGTAAGGGCTTTATCGATGTATTCGATGTGGAAGCTCACAAAATAAAAGATGTGAAATGGCTGGCTCAGGGCACTATTTATCCAGACTGCATCGAATCATTGTCTATAACAGGTACAGTGATCAAGAGTCATCATAACGTAGGTGGTCTGCCCGAAAAAATGCACTTGAAGTTGTGCGAGCCGCTTCGTCTGTTGTTTAAGGATGAAGTTCGTCGTGTAGGTCGCGAGTTGGGTATGCCGGAACATCTGATTACTCGTCATCCATTCCCTGGCCCGGGTTTGGCTGTACGTATTCTTGGAGACATCACCCGTGAGAAAGTGCGTATCCTGCAAGATGCTGATGATATTTACATTCAGGGATTGCGCGACTGGGGATTGTATGATCAAGTATGGCAGGCAGGCGTTATCTTGTTGCCGGTACAGTCTGTAGGTGTCATGGGAGATGAACGTACTTATGAAAGAGCGGTAGCATTGCGTGCCGTGACTTCTACTGATGCCATGACTGCCGACTGGGCGCATTTGCCATATGAATTCCTGGGTAAGATTTCGAATGATATTATTAATAAGGTGAAAGGTGTAAACCGCGTAACCTATGATATCAGTTCTAAGCCACCTGCAACTATTGAGTGGGAATAATTGTTCCTGTTGATATATAAATCCCAAGGCTGCAAACCGCTTTGGGATTTTTTTTTTGGAAAAAGTGAGAGAATCGGCTCAACCTAATAGATAAAATGTTATTTTTATAGTAGTTATAAAAATCCTGCAGTTATGAAGAATATGACGGAAGTTATGAATATACTCCGCAATTATAAGCAGAAGATGTCTTCTTATTATGGTATTTTACGATTGGGAATATTTGGTTCTGTGGCGAGAGGAGAACAGACGGAGGATAGTGATCTGGATGTATTTGTAGAGTTGCAAATTCCTAATCCTTATATCTTAGGTGATATTAAAGAAGATTTGGAACACATGACCGGATACAAAATTGATTTGATTCGTCTGTGTGATAATTTGAATAAGCTACTTTTGTAAAATATAGAAAGAGATGGAATATTCGCATAAAGATGAAATATTGCAAATACTGCGGAAAATAGAAGAGATTATTGATAAAATAGAATACAGAAATCAGTCTATACTGTAGATGACTATTTGTTGAGTAAGGCGGAAATGGAGAAACTGGATGTTATATGTGTGTAGGTATTATTTATTGTTGCTGATATGAAAAATAGTTCGTTAATTTTGTTGTATAATAATGCAGAATATTTGCCTTTTCACTTATCTTCAGGTTTCGAATCAAAAGGATGGGAGGTTACTCTAGATAAAAGACTGATTGGAAAGGCTGCTGTCGTTGTTTTCCACCTTCCTACGTTACTTGATGTATTATCGGAAGAATTAGAAAAAACAGAAGGACAGTTTTGGGTTGCTTGGAAACATTCGAGAGAACGAGAATGGAGATTCAACGCTAAACCAGTATGGGGAAATATATTTGACTTGTATTTATCTTATCCTCCTCAGTGCTATTGGAAATGCGCTACAACTTTTGGTCCTCAGCTACGTCCGTATAAACTAATGTATCCTTTATTGGACGAGATAACGAATTGGTTTAGAAAAATAGATTTTATGATAATTGGAACTCAAAAGGGAGGAAGTACTGCTTTGCATGACTACCTTCATCATCATCCTTCTTGTTGGGGATCATTTTTTAAAGAGCCCGGTTTTTTTCTTTACCCAACTGAATATGCGAAAGGATTTCCATTTTTTATGGAATATATGTGGAAGGAATATCCTCCTTTCCGTTATTCTTTATCCGATAGTCTTTTGTTTGAATCTACTACTTGGTATTCTTATTGGCATGAGGTTCCTGTAAGACTTTTTGAATACAATCCTCATTTGAAATTTATTTTTCTTGTTAGAAATCCCATTGATAGAGCTTATTCGCAATATAACATGTTGATAAATTGGAGGAAAAGTCAGCTTTTACATGAATATGAACTTTTCCCTGATAAAGAAAAATTGAATATTTTATTAAAGAAGCTACTTGATACTCAGAATTTTCCCTTTTCGTATTGGGTCAATCAGGAAATAGAAAAGATAAGAAATCAGGAGAATACGCCAATAGATTTTTTTCCTGATTTTCTACATCGTGGATTTTATTATGAACAATTAGAGCGTTATTATCAGTTTTTTCCTGTGGAGAATATTTTAGTTATTGAACATCGTGAATTAAAAAACAATCGCATATCTACACTCAGAAAGATTGAACAATTTCTAAATATTCCCTATGTGGACTGGAATACAATAAATTTAGATGATAAGTTTGTCTCACAATATAATGTAAAATTACCTAGTGATATTCGTAATAAGCTTAAGGCTTTTTTCAAGCCGTATAATGAGAAATTTTATAAACTCATAAAGAGGAACTTTGATTGGTAATAATTTATAGTTTGAGTTAGTATTTTCCATCTTAGCGAATCTTATCTGTGTTTGACTTCAGAAATAATTCTTTGGTATGTTGGACTGTATATTACTTTGGGAGACAAACTCCATTCGTTTATTCGCTTTTGCAAAATGCTCTCTTATTTTACCCTGCTGTTCCATATTACTTTGAGTAACATCCGAATACCCAAAATCCTTTTGTTCTGAGATAAAAGGATAGATAACCATTTTGTTTGTGGCTAGTTTGGATATAACTCCATCGGCTGTGTCAGTATCTTGAAATGAATAATCTAGCATCTTATCAAAAAAACGATTATAAACAACAATGAACTGCGTGCACCAAAACCAGTCTACTTTATAGCGATGATATCCTTCAGGAATCGCTTGTCCAAATCCTCCAATACCACCGGAAAGTACTTCCGCTCCTTGTATATAAGCTTCTGTAACTTCTTTGAATAGTAATTTGGGAGAATAATTTTCCGTGAAATAATGGTCGTCTTCGCAAATGACAATGATGTCATCTCCTTTCTCTTTTGCCATTTTTATGATTTTGATCATACTATTCCACAAACCTACTGCACCGATAGGATGGACCGAAGCCTCTACCCAATTTAACTCGAATTCTTCCTTGTTGTCGAACTCCTTAATAATATGTTGTTTACGTTCCACTCTTTCTTTCATATTGATAACATAAACCGGAAGATAAAAATCCGGTTGATGCTCGGATGCGAGTCGTTCTATAATCTTATTACTTTTATCGAGCCATATATTCCAGTTTAAACGTTCTTCAAAATCCTTTCGTGCTGTTTCCCTTAATTTAGAATATGTTATATGGTTATTGAATGTCTCTTCTATTTTATCAGCATATTCCAGCGAAGAAGCATCGATATTGAACAGAAACCCATTTTCTCCTTCTTTAATAACTTGTGATACACCTCCTACATTAGTGCCTAACGATGGAATACCATAGGCGCATGCTTCGCAGAAAGCTATTCCAAAACAATCAAAGCGAGTGGGCAGAATCAGAAAATGCGATCGTGTCAGGATCTCATGGAATTTTAACCTGTCATTGGAGTTTGTTTTGTCGATAAAAGGGTATATTTCAATATTCGGATCATTTGGTAAGCACATTGGAGGTTCACTTCCTATCATAGTGAGCGTACATTGAAATCCCCTTCCTTTTAGATTATGATAAATTTCAAGTACTTTGTTTCCACCTTTCATATTCCAATTTCTTCCGATAAATAAGAGGTTACATGGTGTATTTATCGGCGATACGTTATCTGGAACCGGGATGTTTTCTATGATATTCGCTCCAAATTCAACCACATCTATTTTCCCGGTATCAGCATTGTAATCCTGTATTGCGCTTCGTTTTGCCCATTCCGAACAATAAATAATTTTATCCGCCTTTTGTATAGCGAGTGATTCCAGTTGTTCGGCTAGTTTGGTAAGACTTTCGTCCTGCCAGTTCATGTATTGATTAAACAGATGAAATGTAGTATCTCCAATATAAATAAGTGGTATATCCGAAACGAGATATGCAGCAAAGAAATAATCTCGGCATATAATTACATCATAACATTCCTTTTTCAATAGGTCAGAAAACAATTTACCAAAAAGCAACGCATAATTTTCAGGAAAGAATGTTTCATTGTTTTTGAAATTGGCTTTGTGGAATTCCCAAACCTCAGCAAACACAGTTTCGCCTACCCATATCACCCTATGTTTCTTTTGAAGTGAAGTGTATAGAGAGTAAAGAGTGCCTGACCAGTTATTTTGATCATTAGGGTTTAATGAAGATAAAAAAGCGATATTCATGGTTGTTCTAGTTCTATCTAAAATAATTTATTAATTTTCAATTGAAAGATTAAACCATCGTATCGTGTTGCATTCTATTAAATAGATTCACAAAAAAACGAAATATGTCTTCATTAGACATCCATTTATTCTTTTCTAAATTTTCAAAGTCGGATAATAGGCTATTTAATGTTTTATTATTATATACAGAGAGAAGATAGAGAAGAATTTCCTTTCTCAAACGTATTGAACCTAAAGACATTTCTTCTTTTTTCGTTACGGTGACCTGCGTATCACTTCTTCTAAACATTAATAGTTCTTGTGGTTCTACAAATAATATTCCTCCAGCTTTCGCTATATCAAACCACAATTTATAATCTTCCACACAGGGGTAATTTTGATATTTAATATGGTGATTAAGCAGAAACTCTTTTTTAATCATCACACTAGGGTGAAGTATCATGTTGTATTTTAGTAATTCCAAGACAGGTTCGTGTATGATTCCATATCCAAGGTGGGAAACATTTCTTTCGTTACCCTTATCGCTGAAAATTTTAGCCCATGTTCCACAAACTGTAATATCCGGATTCTTTTTCATACGTTTTAATTGAATTCTTAATCGTTCTGTATGCATTATATCATCGGCATCCATGCGTGCAATATAAGAGCCGGAAGCCAACTCTAATCCTTCATTTAAGTTTTGAATAAATTGATGCTCCTTTCTGACTAAACGTATTCTTTTGTCTGTGTATCCTTGAATGATTTCTACTGTCCGATCTGTTGAACCATCATCTATAATAAGAAACTCAAAGTCGGTCAGTGTCTGATTCAAAACACTATCAATAGCTTCTTTTATGTACTGCTCGCCATTTCTGACAGGCATTAAAACTGTTATTTCAGGCATTGTCTTGTTCTATTAATTGTTCATACACGTTAATCGTATTCTCTATCATCTTTTCCAGCGTGAATCTCTCTTGGTAGTTTTTGATTACATTTGTACTCAGTTTTAGTCTTAAAGCCTTATCATTTATTAATCGAATGATAGCATTTGCTAGTTTTTCTTTGTCCAATTCCAAACCAAAATCCCCATCAAATGTTAAAGGTGTTTTCAAAACATTCATTTCATCTTCAAACATCTCGGAAAGAGCATCTATGTCTGATACAATTATAGGAACTCCAAACATAGACATTTCTAATGCCACATAACTACATTGTTCATACAGTGATGGGACTACTCCTATCATACAAGTAGTATAAAGATTATACAGTTCGTTTATATTCAACTGACCGAGTATTTGAATATCCAACATTCCAAAAATATTATAAATTCTATCTTTAATTCTTTTCATACAAGTACCTGCTATTATTAGTTTAAATTTGTACCCTTTATCATGTACAATTAGCAAAGCTTTGAGTAATTCAAAAATTCCTTTATCATCACTAACTTTACCTGCAAATAATATTTCTACAATGTTGTCGTTTACATTTCGTTCAATTATTTTTGTTGGTAATAGCCCGTTTTCAATGATTTCAATTTTTTCGTTTGGTATTTGCCGCATCATCATTAAATATTGTTTTGCAACTTGAGATAAACATATAATTTTATCTACGATTTCATATCTAATGCATTCATCTTCTAAGTTTCTGAAACCGACATAATCTTTTGCCAAAAATGCTGAGTATAATTTATTGAAATAGGCAGTATTGTTATTGTACTGATATTTCCATGGAAGACAATGAAGGTGATAAACAGTTTTTCCTCCAAATTGCTTTTTAAACAAATCTGCTAAATCAATTAAAAAAGTATTATGTGCGTGGAAAATTACATTCTCCATGCCCTTCAGGTAGGGAGTCATAATTTCAATGATAACCTTCCAATATTTTGTTTTCCAAAATGTCTCTTTTTTAAAAAACAACTTATCCTGCATCGGCATAGGAATTATTGCTTCTACGACCCCATTCTGAAAAGTAATATGAGAAAAAAGTTTTTTTTTGCTATCTGTTAAGAAGATGCAGTGTGTTTGTATTCTACTATTTTTCTGCATCCCTTTCTTATACATTTCGATATACCTATCTATACCTGTATAGTAATTGTTATATATAACATGTAAATGTATGATATTGATCTTTCTCATTTATATAAATAATCTGTTTGTTTTTTCTTGGAACGTACCCTTGTTAATGGACTCCCAATTTATATGAAGTAGTAAAATACGGCTTAACCCCATTTCAATACCAAATGTGGATTCGTCTTTTAAAAGGATTGTATTTAATAATATTTGTTCTTGCTTGTTTACATCATCATTCATCAATGACATTAGAACTTTTTTTGCAAAGTCACGGTAATCATATTTTTTGTTCAGTGAATATAATCTATATATATCATAGATTAAATCAATCTTTTCTTTTACATTTAAGTATTCAACTATAATGTCTGTTACTGGATTGTTATGCTGAGGAAATAGACTGGGGTTTAACTCATTATATATCATTTTTTTTAAAGGATACAAAGGATTCGTACATATAAAATCTTGTTTCTTAAATTTTTCTTCATTTTCTTGAATGTGTTGAACAAATGATCGTTTTATAGATTGAGGAATACAGATAATCGAGTTGCATATAGAGAAAAGTCTTGATGCAAACGAATAATAGGCACCTATCTCAAGCACATTAAAATTTTCATTTAAGAATGAATTTATATATTGAGATAGAATACCATTATAGTGATTTAATTCTTCTTTTGTGAAATGATTGGATAATGCATTTACAAAGAAGAAATAATCAATATATTTCAAGTAGTTTTTGGGGACATATTCAATTTGTTTTATATCTTCTAAAATAGATTGATGTTCAGTTTGATATAGCTCATTGTAATCAGCATCTAACAATTCATTATTAATAAGATAATCAATAGTAAATGCTACCCCGGCTTTGCCGTGTTTAAAGCTTGCATCGGCAATATCATACGATAATACTTCTTTCAGCAAGCTATATGCATGTTCTTCTAAATACTCGTTTTTAGTAAACTTTGTCAACTCAAATAAAATGAGAGAAATTCCAACTTTGCCATTAGCATAGCCAGCAGGCATTACTGCATGGGCATTAAGTAGCAACGCTTCAACCATTTTAGAAAATGATTCTTTTGTAAATAGAGACATAACAGAATTAATTGTATTGTTATTCGTTTGCTTTCAATTCTTTTATCAACTCCTTTATTCTAAGAAACTGTTTGAACATTGTTTCGAATTCTCCAGTCGTTACATTTTTGAGCGGTGTGCTCTCTTGTATAAAGACATAGGCATCACACCAATTTTTCACAGAATGAAATTGATATTGTCTCTGATAACGTGCCATTCTTGGAATAACTAATAACTCAACAACACCGTCATCCATATATTGGGACGGATAATAGAAATAGCTTTCTTTTGTGCTTAGAGCTAAATGTTCAAAACTATTATATGGTGGCTTGGATAATGGTAATGCTATCAGCTTGCTAAAATAACCGGCGGATTCCTGAGTAAATGTTCCTTTTCCAATTTGAAAACCAATGGAGTAATATTTATCTCCATAATATTTCTTTAAACGATTCCCTGCTGGCATTTCTTTATATGGAAAACTATCAAAACGTTCCAAATTAGAAAGATGGGCACTATGAGCGTGAATGATTAGCTTCTCATCTTCTTTTAAGAAATGATCAGCAAGTTGTTTGGTATAAGTAAACATATAGAAATCCCTATGATCTGGAGGAGGCAATTTGGAGCCAATCCCCAAATTGGTGCAAGTTTCTATATATTGGATAAAAAGCGAAAAGTTTTCTTCTCCTAACTTCGTTTTTAAATAAACATCCTCATGAGCATATTGCAATATATCTTTAAATTCATTATCATATAATTTTAATAAATAGTATCGACCTTTTTCTTTACCTAATAGATCTAATAGATAGTCATAAAAATAGGGACTTATGGTGTCTCTATAATCCATACCTGATAGGTGTACTTTACGAAGAGATGTCTTATTATACTCCTTTAGCCAATTCACAAAGCTCATAAGCTCGCTGTTGTTTGTAAAAAACATCTGCATGATTTCTTTTACTTGTTTTTCAATGTCGGGTGATGATATAATTCCTTGTATATACGCATCGACCAGTAGTAAGGCATCAACGGGAGCCTCCAACAGAACAAACCTGCAATCTCCATTTTGAATGAGATTCTTTGAAAATTGAATAACCGCAGTTTTTAATTCTTGCGAACCATGAGTACATTCTCCTAATCCTATGATTTTTTTATCTTTCAATTCGTCTATTCGTGCAAGTAAAGTACTATCATTGTCATGAGATAATTTTATAATCTTATTTTTGATAAGTTTTTTGTGAGTGTTTGTGTTAATGACAGTTTGATCTTCAATAGATTGTTTCCCCAGATCCTTTCCATCAATCTTGATTTGCAGGTCACTTAAACATATTTGTTGGTCCGGATTGCTATTACCGAAATAATAGATATTAATTCGCAATGCTTTGGCTTTATATTTCCCGTTCGTCAATTTTAATGATAGTACATTATCCGTCCATTCCGGATGTTCCATTTTTTTGTATTCAGATGCTACTGCTACTTCATTACAGTTGAGAGCTGTGGCCATAAACCAAGCATTAGCTATCGCTCTTGTTTTACTTTTTATAGATACTTGACAGCTATCTCCATTTATCTGTTCGGGTATGATGATAGTGCAAGATGCAATAAATATCATATTCTTATTTTTTGATGAAGGTGGAGTATATGATATTTTATAAACTATATTATCATCTTTCTTTATTTGCATTGATTCAATATAAGTAAAGCATCCGGTTTGGTTCTTTATCCAAGACCACTTTTGTTCTTCTCCTCCCTTAAAATTTAAATTATATTCTTCAGCGATAGTTTGAGCAATAGATGTGGCGGGAAATATCAGTACAAATAATAGTACAGATAATATTTGGCAAGTTCTTTCTTTCATGTTTTTTAGGTCTATATTTATTCTAAGAAGTTACCCGTTACAAAAAATACAACATATAATATACAAATAATAACTTGGTGAATCTGTTTATATATGAACAACTAAGATTACCAAGTTAATATTTGTATATTATAAAATGTAAGATTATCGAAAGGAATAGTTTATGGAATTATAATTAGCGGGTTCCAGAATTCCCTATATCACCACAACCCGCAACGTTTCCACAATCATAGAAGTCACGCCAGAAATTATCATCATTTCCTGTATTTCCGCAATTTCCTGCACTTCCACAATTATAAGTAGAATTTATTCTAGGGTCATTTTTGGAAATCGTTCCGCAAACTTTATTTTGAGGGTCATAATAATAATACTCCGTATCACTTGCTTCTCCAGTTATTACAACAGCATGCCCACATTCCCCTTCTTTAAAAATGCCAAGACCTGCATCTCCACATGTTGAATGATCGTAGTCTCCACAGGATGAATACCCTGGAGATAATCCATAATGTTGCATAGCCCAATCCATATCTTCACTATTGAATCCGTCACGATATACAGCAAAAGCAGCACCTGCCATATTTAAATTGTGTTTTTGTGCATAGTAACTAACATAATCATTGGTTACACTTTCGACGGATTGTCCTGTTAACATTGATATTGACTGAAAAAAACAATCAGTTCCATCACCTCCTGAAACCATTCTTTGTTCTTCTCTACTAAGTACTGGCATCTCTTTCCGAATCTCATCAATGAGTGCCCTTGTTAATTTTTGTTTCATAAGTATTGAATTTTATTTGTGTGATTCTGCAAATATAGAAATAAATTTCGCATCTTTGCAAGAAATATAAATCTTTTTTTATGCAAACAAGACAATTCCCCTGGGAGTACCAAATGGATGCAAAAGACTGTGGCCCAGCATGTATCAAAATGATAGCAAAATACTACGGCAAATACTATTCGTTGCAATATTTGAGGGATTTATGTGGGATAACCAGAGAAGGAGTTTCCTTTTTGGATATTAGCTATGCTGCCGAAAAAATAGGGTTAAGAACTGTAGCTGTAAAGGCGACTATGGAGAATCTGACCAACAGGATTCCACTGCCATGTATCATACACTGGGACCAGCACCACTTCATTGTTGTGTATAAAACAAAAAAGGGGAAGATATATGTGTCCGATCCTGCCAAAGGCTTGCTTTCCTACCCGGAAGAGGATTTCAAAGACAGATGGTATAAGGAAGGGGAAGAATTCGGGATGCTGATGGTACTGGAGCCTATGGCAAACTTCAAGCAAATAGAAGCACATGAGCGGATAGAAAGATTCAAGAGTTTCGAAAACCTTCTCAACTATTTTACACCATATAAAAAAGCATTCGGCATATTGTTTGCTATCATGCTGATAGCCACCGGACTGCAAGCAGTACTTCCGTTTATCTCAAAGTCTGTAATAGATATAGGTATATATACTCAGGATATATCTTTCATCTACATGATGCTAATCGGCAATATTGTTCTTTTACTTAGTATAACGCTGTCAAATGTATTAAGAGACTGGGTCTTGCTGCACGTTTCTACCCGTGTCAATATCTCCCTCATATCGGACTATCTGATCAAACTAATGAAATTACCGGTGACTTTCTTCGAAAACAAACTGGTCGGTGATATCCTTCAACGGGCGGGCGATCATGAAAGAATACGCAGCTTTGTGATGAACAACTCCTTGGGGATGTTCTTCTCTATCATTACATTCGTTGTATTCAGCATTATATTGTTGATTTATAATCCTATGATCTTTTTTATTTTCATAGCGGGTAGCGGGATTTATGTAGCATGGATTTTCACCTTTCTGAGCATACGTAAAAAGCTCGACTGGGAGTATTTCGAACTGAATGCCAAGAACCAAAGTTACTGGGTGGAAACCATCGAAAATGTTCAGGAGATTAAAATAAACAATTACGAAGACCTTAAACGCTGGAAATGGGAAGCTATACAGGCAAGGATATACCGGTTGAATCTGAAAGTGCTGAAAATCAATAATGCACAGTCGCTTGGGGCGCAATTTATCAATAGTATGATGAATATTGCCGTCACGTTCTACTGTGCCATCGCCGTTATCAATGGAGATATCACTTTCGGAGTCATGATCTCAACGCAATTTATTATAGGGATGCTGAACGGACCTGTGGCACAGTTGGTCAGTTTTATACAATCTGCCCAGTATGCTAAAATCAGCTTTATGCGTATCAATGAAATTCATCAGCTGAAAGATGAAGACGATTCTTCGCCTGTGGTAAGCAACAATCTGAGTTTGCCTGTAGACAAAAGTTTATATCTGAAGAACGTATCATTTCAGTATTCGAGAAATGCTCCGCTGGTTTTGAAAAACATCACCTTGCAGATTCCCAAAGGAAAAGTGACCGCTATTGTCGGAGACAGCGGATGCGGCAAATCTACTTTACTCAAACTGTTGTTGCGTCTATACATGCCTTCTTACGGAGAAATCTGTATGGGAGATATGAACGTGAATAATATCAGTCTTCGCAATTGGCGTGCTAAATGCGGCTGCGTGATGCAGGACGGGAAATTGTTTAATGACACCATACAGAACAATATTGTACTGGATGATGCCAATATTGATTATGAGGCATTGCAGAAGGCTGTTGAAGTAGCCAATATCAGCCACGAGATAGAAGCCATGCCGCAGGGATACCAGACAATGATCGGAGAAATGGGCAGAGGTTTGAGTGGAGGGCAACGGCAACGGGTATTGATAGCAAGAGCGCTCTACAAAGATCCGGACTATCTGTTTCTGGACGAAGCTACCAATGCACTTGATACGATTAATGAGCAAAAGATAGTAAGGGCATTAAATAACGTTTTCAAAAACAGGACAGTCATTGTGGTAGCTCATCGGCTAAGTACGATTCGCAGGGCAGACCAAATCATCGTATTAAAAGCGGGAATGATCATAGAGACAGGCAATCATCAAAGCCTGATGACAAACAAACAGTATTATTACAACTTAATTCAAAGCCAATATGAACCGGAAACAAACACCTTCTCCACAGAAGAAAGCGCAGACTAAATCATCCGGAAGAAGCGAAGAGCTGGATGAGATTATTGACCGGATGCCCATGGCTTTCGGAAAATGGGTGGCACTGGCGGTCATTGTATTTGCAGCATTATTTCTATTGTTCGGATGGATTATCAAATACCCGGATATGGTGACCGGGCAAATTAAAATTAATGCGCAGAACCCGACCGTAAGGCTTGTTGCCAACAGTACGGGTAACTTGCTGCTTCTTTCGCACAAAGCACAGGAGGAAGTGAAGAAGGGGGAATATATAGCTGTCGTGCAAAATCCTGCTTCTACAGAGGATGTACAGAAGATTGCGGATTTAATAGATCGGGTAGATTTCGACGGTACCCATCTGCTCACCCTCAAAGATACATTTCCCGACAAAGTGTATTTGGGAGAAATCAACCCCCAATACTATGCCTTTCTTGCAGCTCTGAAAGCTCAATGTGACTATCTGCAGCAGAATGTCTACGAAAAACAAAGGGAGAATATCACAACGGGCATTGAATGGAAAAAGAAGATTGTCCAAGAAGCGGAGGACTCGCGGAAAGCTGCAAAAGACAGAATGGAGGTAGCCCGGAAATGGCTTAAACGCTATGTCTCTCTTGATCAGCAGGAAATAGCGACTTATGAATATGAGACCGATCAGATTAAAAATAATTACCTGACAACGGTACAGGAGGTACAAAACATAAATAGGGAGATTGCCTCGACCCGTATGCAAATCACAGAAGCATACCATCGGCTGGAGCAACTGGAAGTGGAACAATTAGAAAAAGAACGGGAACTGAAAGTGGAACTTTTGTCCACTCATCAGAACTTGATAGCAAATATGGCCGCATGGGAACAGAAATATGTTTTCAAAGCTCCTTTTGATGGAAAAGTAGAGTTCCTGAAATTTATTTCAGATGGTCAATTCGTGCAGGCAGGAGAAGCGGTATTTGGAGTGATACCCAAGGAAAACCATATATATGGTCAGGTGTTGCTTCCGGCCAATGGAGCCGGAAAGGTAAAAGAAAACAGTAAAGTCGTTATTAAGTTAGAGAACTATCCCTACATGGAGTATGGATATATAGAAGGATATGTATCTTCTATCTCTTTGGTCACCCAAACGCAGAAAACAGGAGAAAAGACCATTGAAACATATTTGATTAACGTTGAATTGCCCAACGGATTAACAACTAATTATGAAGAGACTCTCGACTTTAAATATGAGTTGGGAGGAACCGCCGATATTATTGTAAAAGACAGACGGTTGATAGAACGCCTATTTGATAATTTAAGATATCGGACTAAATAAAGCTCATACTCAAATTTACGCTCCATAGGAATTCAACACGACTTTTGCCCTCACGCTCTAACAGTCTGTCTGTATCCCTTTATTCATAGTGGTTTCGGGTGTGGTAGCAAGTGTGGTGGCAAGTATGAGAGCAAACGGTTGCTCTCACTCAGTTTCGTCGAATTATATGTTGTTTTTTGCTGCTATTATTTGATTTACAGAGTATTAATGTCTGAAGTGTCAACTATTAACGATTGGCATTTCAGCCATTAATAACTGGGAAATCAGGTGTTAATAGCTGATAACTCACGTATTATTGACCGATATATGATTGAATGCTTCCTGAAAGATCAGGTTAATTGAAACATTTCATGCGGTCAAATCAATCCAATCATATAAGTCAAGCGCCAGTTTCCTGCTTGGGAAACTGGCATTCCCTTATAAGGGAACGGCAGTTCCAAGGCAGGAAACGAGCGTCTCCGATATAGGGAACGCTCGTTTCCAAAATAAGAAATTAAAGGAAACTGTAAGCCATTCAGATACAATGATATAGGGAAATCTTGGTAAGAAATGAAACATATACGTGTGATTGATGTCGTATTTTATTATAAGGTTAATGCGAGCAAAAAGTCTGTTTTAAACATTGGAAAAGTTTGTATGCCGTAATATAATATCGTACCTTTACAGGAATTAAGCGATAAACAATATTGGTAGATAAACAGACAAAAAAGAATGAAAATAACTTTAATCAGACAAGACAGCGAGAGTGGAAAAGAAGCTCTAAGCATATGTGAAGCAGGTACATTATTCAACAAAATGAAAACGGAGACAAAATCGGGACACATTACGGCTTTGCGAAACCTGATACCGATGCTGGAAGGTACGTACAGCCAGTACGAACATATAGACAAATTGCCATATATCTATTCTGCCGTAGAATATACCCGCACTAAAGAAGGTGAACGAAAAATGAAACAATATAACGGACTGGTACAGTTGGAAGTGAAACGGCTGGCAGGCCCGTCCGAAATGGAATATGTGAAACGGCAGGCGGCGCTTTTACCCCAGACTTTTGCCGCATTCTGCGGTTCCAGTGGCCGTAGCGTGAAGATATGGGTGCGTTTTGCCCTGCCGGATGACAGAGGACTGCCCGAAAAAGAAGCAGAAGCAGAATTATTTCATGCTCATGCCTACTGGCTGGCGGTAAAGTGCTACCAGCCGATGCTTCCTTACGATATTAATCTGCAAGCACCGGTGCTGACGCAGAAATGCCGCATGACATTGGACGAATCTCCTTATTATAATCCCGATGCTGTTCCGTTCTGTCTGGAACAACCGCTCACGATGCCCGGTGAAGAAACTTTCCGGCAGCGTAAACAGGGCGAGAAGAATCTCTTGTCGCGCCTGCAACCGGGATATGAGTCTGCGAAAACCTTCACGAAGATTTATGAAGCGGCGTTGAACAGGGCATTTCAGGAAATGGAAGACTGGAAGCGTGGAGATGATTTGCAACCTTTGCTTGTACACCTTGCCGAGCATTGTTTCAAAGCGGGTATCCCCGAAGAAGAAGCGGTGCGGCAGACACTCATTCATTACTATCGGGAAGAGGATGAACGGGTTATACGTTCGACGATTCATAATCTTTATCAGGAATGTAAGGGTTTTGGTAAGAAAAACAGTATCGGAAGGGAGCAGGAGACGGCTTTTCTGCTGGAAGAATTTATGAACCGTCGTTATGAATTTCGTTTTAACACCGTGTTGGATGATCTGGAATACCGCCAGCGTGATTCCATCCACTTTTACTTTAAGCCCGTGGACAAACGTGTGCGCAACAGTATCTCTATCTGTGCCTTGAAAGAAGGTATCAATGCCTGGGATCGTGATGTAGACCGTTTTCTGAATTCGGAATATGTTCCTTTGTACAATCCTGTAGAAGAATATCTTTATGATGTCGGCCGTTGGGACGGGAAAGACCGTATCCGTGCATTGGCAGGATTGGTTCCATGCACGAATCCGTACTGGCAGGAGTTGTTTTATCGTTGGTTTCTGAGCATGGTGGCGCATTGGAGAGGGGTGGATCGGCAGCATGGAAACAGTACGTCACCTTTGCTTGTCGGTCCGCAAGGGTATCGTAAGTCAACGTTTTGCCGGATTATCCTGCCGCCTGAATTGCGTTTCGGCTATACGGACAGTATCGATTTCAAGAGTAAGCAGGAAGCGGAGCGTTATTTAGGACGTTTTTTTCTGATCAACATTGATGAGTTTGATCAGATCAATGTCAGCCAGCAGGGGTTTCTGAAGCATTTGTTGCAAAAGCCTGTTGCTAACTTGCGCAAGCCTCATGGCAATACTATTCGTGAAATGCGTCGTTATGCCTCCTTTATCGGCACCAGCAATCAGAAAGATTTGCTTGCCGATCCCAGTGGCAGCCGTCGTTTTATCTGTATTGAGGTGATAGCTCCTATCAAAACCAATGCTACCATCAATTACAAACAGCTTTATGCTCAGGCGATGGAAGCCATTTATAAGGGTGAGCGTTACTGGCTGGATGATGAGGATGAAAAGATTTTGAAGCAGACGAACCGTGAATTTGAGCAGGCAAGTCCGTTGGAACAGTTGTTCCATTGTTATCTCCGTCCGGCGGAAGAAGAGGAGGGAGGTGAATGGATGACGTCCATGCAGATTCTGAATTATTTGCAGACGAAGACACGGGACAGGTTGGCTATCAATAAGGTAGCTGTGTTCGGCCGTGCGCTTCAGAAGCTGAATATTCCCTGCCGGAAGTCCGGTAAGGGGACACTTTATCATTTGCTGAAAATAGAATAATTGGTAGCAACGTGAGGGCAAACGGTTGCTCTCACGCTGCTACCATTGGATCTCTAATCGCTGTAACTCCGATGAATAGGGAGATTGAAGCGAAAATGAGAGCGTGAGGGCAAAAGTGCTGTCATTTTTCATTTGGAAAAAAGTTATTTCGCTACAGTCGCCTCAACGAGACTATCCATATCAAAATCAATATTATAATCCTTTTCTATTTGAATCCTTCTTATTTGATTGACCAGTGAATGCGGTTTCACCCTTCGGGTCATCTCTATTTCCAGCAACCTTTCGGGAAAGCGTTTACGGATTTCATCTATATTTCTCATGAAAAGTGAATCTTTATTTTCGTAGAGAGAATTGGCGGCTTCTGCCAGAATAAAAGCTCCCAAGCTGTCGGGATATTGTTTTAATACTGCTTGAAGGAAGACCTTGCTTTTTCCAAAACTTTCGTGGGCTTCGGTGTGCATATCTTTGGCAGCTTGAAGTAGTCCCAGTTGGAACAGATACTCACCGGTAATTGCGTTTTTCTCCATAGCAAGTGTTTGTATGTATAGGGCGGAGTCCAGTTCTCCCATTTCAGATAAAAGTTTGGCTTTCATACCGTAATAGTCGGGATTTAAACTGTCGATTGCCAAAGCTTTGTCCAGAAAGCGGATGCATTTTCGGGTGGAGTCTACATCATAGGAAGATTCCATCAGGGCTATTGCTTGCCGGTAGAGGCTGTCTGCCTGAAGATTGATACAATGAGGAGTGATGTCTGCTTTAGACTCTTGCCGGGAATGGCAACCTGTAGCTGCAATAATCATTGGCAAGATAGTTAATAAGAGGCTTAATTTCTTGGGTTTCATATTCATAATTCTTATCATCCAATTTTATAAAAAGTAAGACTGGCGAAGAACTCGATAAGAAAATGTATCTAATCTGATCTTATTTTGTTCTTCGTCAGTCTTTTCTTGTTTTACTTAAATGCCTAGCTGTTCTCTTGCCCAGGCTTCATCATGTCTTATTCTGTAAAGGTATATTTCGGACATATTCCACCATGCGCTGCCTGCGACAGTATAATCCAATGGATCTTTGTCACGGCGAGCCGTAGGAGTAAATCGGATATAGTTGTAAGCTTGCTTTCCACTCACATTGTTTTTAGCTGTGGCATGGCCACCGTTTGTTGTCGGCAGATTGAATTCTTCATTACCCATACTTTCAAAGAACTCACCGTTCATACTTCCATATATTGTTGCGGCTTTTACGTCACCTCCGTTATTCACTCCGCTTTGACGTGCATCATATTCAAAACAAAGGTCCTTTAATGGTTTGTTCAGTTTGATCTGGACATAATGTGCTTCTGTTGTAACAGGAGCATTCCACTTGGTATGATAATAAGTACTGACTTTGCCGTCAATCAATGCCGGTAAACCGCCTCCGTCTCCGACATGATTAGCATTGTCGGAAAGCATATCGATAGTAAGAGTAACACGTTCCATTTCGGAAGCTTCGCCGGAAATGCCTGTTATTGTTACCGGACTATCTGTCTCCATACCAGTCGGACCATAGGTGTTGATAGTAAATGAGTATTCACCTGCACATTGGTAAGTATCATCTATGATATAGGATGTTGTCTTATAGTCATTTATCACGATCTCTTTATTTTCTTTCGTGACTTTATCGTAATAGGTAATCTTTATCTTGTTGAAGTCTACATCTTCAGGTATCTCCCATTGCAGCTGAATACTTCCGGCTCCCGGAGTAGCAGTAGCATTGATCACATTTAAAGGAGGTGTCGCGATAAATCCGGCCTGTTTTACTGTGACTACGAACTGACTTGGTACTTTGTCGGTGCTATTGGTACTCTTGAAGGTTATCTTTCCTTCACGAGGTTGATTCTCAACTTCAGTGTTGGCTTTAATGATAAAGCTTTCGGAGACATCACGCAGTGCTCTTGAAGCGGGTAATGATACTGGAGTGATCCAGGATTGGGCGGATTCTTCGATTTCATAGGTATATGACACTTCACCGGCAGGAGAATTTACTTTGAAAGGAATAGTGATTGTTTCTCCCATTGCTTTCACTTCATAGATCTTCTTGTCTTCATCGATTTCGACTATATAACCTCTGGGTTGTTGCTTTATCAGGAAAGAAGCTGTATAGCTGTAATTCTGGGAAGACTGGAGGATAATCGTACAATAACGTACGTCAGTCTCGGTGCTTTTATCCAGCGTAAATTTCAGTTCCTGTTTGTTTACGTCTTCCGCTGCACGCGTCTTTGCATCAAATGTGGCAGGTTGCTCTGCCAGACGTATCCAGTCGCAAGTGTCTGGTATAATGATATTATCCAGATTCAGGTTGGTCGCTACAGGAATTGTCAATGTTTCTCTTTCTGCATCTATTATTTCTACATATCCTTCCTGTTGTAGCTTGTCACCTATCAGGATGGCCGGTTCTTTACCAAACTGCGAGACAGTGATGGAATAGCTTTGATGACCATAGGCTACAGTGATTTCCGCCCGGCGTTGTTTGTATATATTGTTTGCACTGGCAGATACGACTACTTTGCCCTCGTGTTGTACTACCTTGCACCATTCTGCATTGGACTGGGCACTCCATCTGTCGAGTGGTACATTGGTCTGCACTTCAATTTCATGTTCTCCTCCCAGAAGTGGGAAAGTGATAGGTGCCTGACTTTTATCAGGAACTACCAGCGTTTCTACTTTAAACTCGGTTTCGTAATCGGGCGAACAAGAGATAAGTCCGGAAGCAATTCCGAATATGCTTGCGAGCCCGATGATTAATATATTTTTTTTCATACTCATTTGATTTGATTACAAGTTATCTACTCTTGGGTTAAATTCATATCGTAGTTTGGCTTTCACTTCCCGGTAAGGGGCGGTGGATTCCAGGCGATATTTATAATGCAGACGGAACTCTTTGTAATAAGTGGCACGTCCGTCGGGAGTACGGATAGCGTTTAACAGGAATGTGTTGTCGTAATCATCGATTGGAGTAAGTTGTACTACATCGACCGGATCCACTTCCACATCATTAACTCTGTCATGCGCCCTGATGGTAAGTTCTCTGGCCTGAGGATTCTCCGGTTGCTGCTCGCCAATTTCCAGAATGATACTCTTAGATACAATTCTGCTTCTTGCTGTCTTATAATCGCCAAGATCTTCATCACCTGCCATCATGCGTACCGAATTGGCACCGATCGGGAATACTTGATTGGCATTTGTCGGTCTACGGACTTCGGGACTACCACTGGGGTTAGGAATTACAATCGTACTGCTTGTATAATTGTAGTAGGTAGAAATCTTTGTTGTTGCGTAATAGTTTTCTTTATAGATACGCAATAATACATGACTTTTATCCGGATTATAATTAGGTGTTTTTTCCGGATCTATCTTGTAATCCAGAAAATAAATGGAATCCGGTGAAATCCTTTCCAGATTTTTCAGATAGATCGGAAACATTACTTTGGAAGTGCCTGCCTGAATATCCAGTTCCTTATTGGGAAAATCATAGCATTCATCGGGAAGCAGTTTGGCAAATTTTTCTTTTTCTATATCAAAGTTGGATTTGTTGTATGCTTTCAGCAAAGAGTCCGATTCCAGAAGAGCTACATGGTGTGTGTTAGGGCTTATTTGTGAGCCGCTAACCGTGGCAACCAGATAGATCGTATCTTTTTCTTGTCCTACATTAGCCACCTGCCGGTCGTAGATCAGACTCGAATTACTGAGTAAGCCTACTTCGTTCCGGTATTGTTCCTGGTCGAAATCGTATTCATTGCAAGCACTCAATACACCTATAAGGGTGCAGAGCATTATATTAAATTTCTTTTTCATATTCAGTCTGTTATTCATGTTTTGATATTATCTGTCCCATCCGAAATTCTGGTCGGCATTGGGAACCTTCAGCAATTCATCATGGCGGATCGGTAAGAATACCATTTTAGGCAGTGCAATGCGGTCTCGCACATTTTGTGTATTGATCGTCACAATATTCCAGAATCCTTCATTACCGTTGGCATTTGTACGGTCTTTTGTCACATCCAGTCCCCGCCAGTTGGAGCTGTTGGCATCTTCGTCCAGATAGGTTCCCCATCTGCGCGTATCGAAATATCGGTATCCTTCGTTAAAGAGCTCTACCTGACGTTCATTGCGGATGATTTTTTCAAAATTGTCTGCTTCTGCCATGTCGTTGGCATCTACTCCCGGCAAGCCGACGCGATAACGTATCATGTTGAAATATTTAGCCATTTCTGCCGGATCACGGCTAACGGTTTCCTCAATAAGTGTACCTGTATTGTCGGATACTTCTACGGTCACTGTACCTTCTACACGGTTCAATGCTTCTACATATTCCAGTAGCACTTCACCATAACGAATGATAGGGAACGGTTTAGGGCTGGTGACGAATGCGCCTTTTACACTCCCTTTGCCGTTAGCCCATGAGTCGTCCGGATGAATGTATTTGACGGGAACATAACCGCTGACACTGTAGTCGTTTACGTTATTTCCGGCACCGGCAATTCCGGCATTGGTATCATCGTGAGAATACCAGAATTGCTGATTGACGTAGGAGGCGTCGGTAGAAGCTGAACTCATCGGCCAGTAGCGACCCGGAAAACCTATCGAGGCATAGAAGCGTGCCGAACGATTGGCGTACATCATAGGTACGTTTTCCCTCAGTAGGTATGTTCCCAGTTTTTTGGATTCGCCGGTGAGTCTGCTGAAGTCCGGTTCATATGGATATTCTGCCGATGAATTATGAATAGTCCGCCCATCTGCCATCAGATAGCAATCAATTACCCTCTGCGGCACAGACATTGAACCCCATCCGCCAAACTTGACAGGGAATGAGTGATGGGTATAGTTAGTGACGTTACTGGATTCCATCGCCCAGATGAATTCTTTATTAGTCTGTATGATACCTTCTCCTGTGAACATGTCGGAGTAAGAGTGATAAGGATCGATATTGCCTGCTCCGTCAGGGAAGTTAGCAGTAGGGACATTGGAGGCCAGAGGATATGGGTTCTGGGCATCTGCTTCCACTGTATGTAGCTCGTATCCCATTTTGGTCAGCTGTTTGGCGGCAGCTGCTGCAACGGCCCAGCGTCTCGGGTCATACTCTTGATTGACATAGTAGGCTCCGTCGCTTTTACGTTTCCAGGTCCCGAAACATTTACGGGCTGCAGCTCCGCCATTGAAAAGCGGTGAAGCCTGGAAGAGGCGCAAACGGGCGATGAGTGCCATGGCTGCTCCTTTGGTCGGACGTTGATAATAGTTGACGCTTTGCTCATCCGCTGAATAGATGCCTTGAGTTGCCAGTCGGAATTCATCGCATATATAATCTACAGACTCATCATAGGTAGCCCGTTCGCGATTATAATATTCGGCAGGTTCGGAGGTGCTCAGTTCTTCATCGCCCACGATAATCAACGGTCCCCAGTTCATCAAAAGATGATAATAAGCGTACCCACGCATAAAGTGAACATATCCGATATAACGTCTTCTGTCCATTTCGTTCATATCAGGTACATTGTAGACTTCTTTAAGCATTTTGTTACATCTTGCTACAATGACATACATGTCGTACCATTGGTTTTGGATAGGCAGATTTCTGCTGTTGATGGTACCTACGGAAAATTGTAGTCCCCAAAATTCATTTGTCTGATATTTAAGTGTTATTTCGTCCGAAGCAGATTCCCCCGGATTCCAGGAATTTCCCCAGATAGCCCCTGCGTCGGGAAAACCTTTCGGAGTGTTCCAGAGATAACCTTCAGCATTTTTCTTGCTGTGAAAGATGGAGTCTTCTTTGAAAGTAGCTTCGAAGTATGGGTCTACATCCAGAAAATTGCAGGAACTGAGTAGTAGTGTACTTCCTACTGTTGCTCCCAATATTATTTTGAATAACTTTTTCATGAGTGTTCTATATTATTTTTAGAATTTAAGATAAACCTGAAACGTGTAAGTTGCCGGTATCGGATAAGCGGCCCCGTTTGCAGATGCCTGTTCCGGATCAAAATACTTCACTTTGTCGATAGTAAAAAGGTTGTTGGCAACAAACTCCAGATCGACAGAAGATAGTCCTGTCTTTTTTATCCATGGAGTCTTCAGGTTGTACTTCAGACTGAGTTCCTGAAAGCGCAGGAAAGAACCGTTCCGCTTCCAGAAAGAGGAAAGCTGGGAGTTGTTCGTATTGCCTCCGTAGGAGAGACGTGGGAATTCTGCATGGGGATTTTCCGTAGCGGTGGTGCCTGAATACCATGCGGGCGTCCATCTGTTCTTGGGATTGTTGGCCAGCTTGATAACGTTGCCGAGTTCTCCGTTATAGAAGGGAATCCATCCTGCGTCATTACCGAGTCCCGAACGGTAGTAGTCTACTTTTGCCGAACCTTTGAAAAGGAAACTGAGGGTTAAGTCTTTCCAATGAAAATCGGCTCCGAACCCATACATTACCCGGGGGAGTTGGTTGGAATAGGACAAAGGTACTTTGTCATCGTCATTGATAATACCGTCTCCATTTACGTCACGATATTTGATATCTCCCGGACGAATGCGGCCGAATCCGCTTTGGTCGGCACTTGTGTTGATTTCTTCTTTACTGGAGAAGAGACCTTCTGCAATATATCCGCGAAGGATGTTAAAGGGTTTTCCGGTTACACTCAGATAATCATAAGGTAACTTGTTTTCTTCATAGTAATCAATAATATTCTGAGAGAAAGTGTAATTGCCGCGTACAGTGAAGCTCATGTCTTTATTGATCTGGTGGAAGAATTCGAAGTTTCCGTCAGAACCATAGCTATGCATTTTTCCTACATTTGATTTCGGGACGGTAACCATACCTACAAACTTAGGCAGCGTCACACGATCCTGGAAGATGTGATCACGTGTATCGCGGAAAAAGTCAACAGTGACAGAGAGCTTGTCGTGGAAGAACTTGGCATCGATACCAAAGTTGAGTTTCTTTGCTACTTCCCATTGAAGGTTGTCGGCTCCTTTCACAGTTTCTGTAATACCCCGTTCACGATATCCCCAGTAAGAGGCGGCATTGTCATTGATTAATGTCAAATAAGGGAACCGGTCACCACTGATCTGGTCATTACCTACCTGACCGTAGGAGCCGCGGAACTTGAGGAAGCTTAACCAGGGAATGGCCTCATTGACCCAGTTATAGGATGTCGGTACCCAGCCTACAGCAATGGAAGGGAAGAAACCGAATCTTTTTCCTTTTTCGAATTGCGCAGAACCTGTGTAACCGAAGTTTGCATCAATGAAATAGCAATTGTTATAGCCATAGGAAACACGTCCTGATAAGTTTTGACGCCGTTGAGGAATGGCATTAATACCCATTGCGTCATAGTCCCATTGGGTGTTATGAACATCTTCCATGTAATATAAAGCCAATGCTCCTAGTGAGTGCAAACCAAATGTACGGTCCCAGTTGGCTTTGGCTTCCATGTAGTATTTTCTGTATCTGTTGTTATTTTGTGTATATTTCATGTTCTCTTTGGCAGTACGCAATGTTTTGATGAGTACCCCTTGTGAACTTCTTCCTGTAGCGCGGTAGAGGTCAGGCCATATGTAACGTCCTTCATTGAAATAATTGATATTTTCGCTCATCGCTTGTACCGACGCTGTCATTCCTTTCAGGAATCCTCCGAATTCCTGTTCAAGTTTGAGTGTAAGCATATTACGCTGAGTTTCATCTTGCGTGTATCCGGTGTTATTTAGCATGACATACGGAGAAGCAAGGTCATGTTTTCCATAAGAAGGGAAGGTGCCGTCTGAATAGGTTTTAGGAAACATCAGTGGAGTTAGCTGACGGACTGCTGACCATACCGTATTGGTGTTTTGTCCACCCGGGCTGGTATAGTTGGAAATATATCCGTCCAGACCAAAATAAACTTTGGTTGTTTTGGTCAGATTCATGTCAATATTGGCACGATAGGTTATTTTTTTATATGACAAAGGCTTTTTGAACAGGTTGTCTTCCTGCCGGTAGGCCGCTCCTTCATCCTGATACCCTAATGAAAGATAATATCTGGCTATGTCGCCTCCTCCTTGTGCATTGATGTAATAGTTCTGCTGGATAGATGTGCGTTTCATTATTTCATCTATCCAGTTAACATCCGGGTAGAGGTCTTTATCCAAATTGTATTTTATCAGATCCAGTTCCAGACGGGAGTAAAGGTCGTCTTCACCCGACATGGCACGTGCCTCATTGGCAAGGAGAGCGTAGTCATAAGCTCCCAGGTATTCGGGCAGACGTTTGATGTGCGATACTTTTAATGTTGCTCGTCCTGTGATGGTAAGTTTGCCTGTTTCTCCACGTTTAGTGGTAACCAAGACCACGCCATTGGCACCTCGGGTACCATACACTGCGGTGGCGGAGGCGTCTTTCAGGATACTGAACGATTTTACATCATCAGGATCAATGTCTTCAAGGCGGCCTTCGATACCGTCAATCAGCACTAATGCACCGGAGCTGGCTCCGAAAGTACTGATACCACGAATCCAGAAGTTGGAGATGTTTTTTCCCGGTTCGCCCGAACTCTGCATGGTGATGACACCAGCCAACCGTCCGCCGATCATGTTGTTGAGGGAAGTACCGGGAGTACTGAGCTGGGCTACATCAATGGTACTGATTGCACCTACTACTGATATCTTTTTTTGTGAAGTCATACCTGTGACCACTACTTCGTCAAGCTTGGTGTCATCTTCTTCCAATGTAACTTTGAGTGTCATTTCATCTTTAGTCACCAGTTTCTCGATAGATTTCATTCCAATAGCCTGAATGACTAATATTTGGTTGGCATCTACTTTGATACTGAATTTACCATCCATATCTGCTGAGGTTCCCACTCCCGGTGCATTCTTAACATAAATGGTAGTACCCGGTAGCGGTTCACCGGTTTTGTCTATTACGACCCCCGCTACAGTAAACTGTTTTTTCTTATTGTCTTGACTGTAACTCGTCAGCGGTATAAGCGCCATGATCAGTACAATCAGTAGAAAATTATTTCTCATATTGTATTTTGTATAAGGTTATTCAATGGATAATTTACGAATCACTTTGTTCTGTGTGTCGGCTACATATACAATAGTTCCATCACTGTTGACTGCTACTCCGCAAGGGAAGTGGAATTTGGCAATTTCCGGACCTCCATCCTTATAACCTTCCGCTCCCGGCAGACCGATAGGTGTGGTTACGGCTGCTCTTTCTTTCGGCATAGTAGTATCTATTACGCGGATGCAGGAATTACCACTGTCAGCAATGTACATTTTTCCGTCGTCGGTGAAACAAATCTGGCGCGGGTGTCTGAATTTGGCGTTCTTCAGCAAGCCGTCTTCCCAGCCCTTCCCGTTCATAACTCCTTCGTAGATTGCTTTTCCTGCGTATGATTCTCCGTTATAAGTGTCTTTATCTTCCGGAGTGATCTTGGATACGTCCACTCTCCAAATCTGGTGAAAATCTGCAAGAGATACATAGAGTACGTTTTCTTCTCCTTTAATAGGGCTGAATGCGATATAGGAGTCACTTCCTGCTTTGCCGCCGTCGCCTGTTGCTACATTAGATATTTTCTTTAGCAAAATTTCTGCTGTACGGTTTTTAGGATTGATTCGAACCAATTGCCCTTTCCACATGACCGTATAGATCATATGATCCAGCTTGTTGATTACAAAGCAATGCTTCCAGTTGTTTTCGTCTACGGTGCTGAGTTCTTCTGATTTCAAGACTGTTCTATATCGGGGAACATAATTTAGAAGTTTTTGCATATCATAATATTTCATGCCGGCATCATCCGGAATGTAAACAGCTTCAGCATCTTTTTCATCAGAATAAGCCGGTGCATTAATATATGCAGTTCCATATTTTAATACAATGGAAGAATTGCTGGCGATGGAAATCATTGAAATGTTTCCGTTTACGCCTTCACCTTTTTCATTACGGCAGGTTGTGTTTGGTTGTTTGTCTTTTCCACTGTCTCCTTTACGGTCTACCACAAATATATTGTCTTCACCGTCTATACAGAGATAGAAAGGAGAGGAGAAAGTACATGTGGCAAGGTCACCACCAACGGTGTTTATATTATTGTCCGGTGATGCAAGTCCTGCTACCGTACTAACACTGGTTTGTGTCTTGTATAGGAATTGGTCTGGTGCTTTGCCTATGTATTCTTGACCGTCGGGCGTTCTTCTTTCTACAAGAATATTCATCTCTCTTTTGAAGGTGAGTCCTTTGGGAACAAATGCATAGATTCTGCTACCGTTACTGCTGACTAATCCGGCAGGATGTCTGATCCCGTCTACATCTTCAAAATAGACTTTCATGCCAGTGGTGTCTGTACCGAAGTTGCGGCCTTCGATGATCATCGGAGTGGCTATACCTCCGGAATCAGGATAAAATTCTGTAATCTCAATAGGCTGGTTTGGGTTGAACCCGCTGCTTCCATTGATGTCGTCATCTGAACAGGAAGCTAACCACGCGAAAGCTGTAATGAACAGCGTCCAATAAACTCTTCTTTTTCGCATTGTTTTTCTGTGATAAAAGGTTAATAATTAGATTGGTTAAAAAAAAGTGATAGGGAAACCTACTCTTGTGTGTCTACTATGTGGGTAGAACTAGGGTATGCATACAAGGGGTATACGTTTGTTTTTGTATGTATGAGTAAGTTTGAAAATATATGGGTGTGTTTGACTGCTATTATTCATCTTCTTAAATTGGGGGTATTGAAGTTGATAATGAATTCAGAATACATATCATACCTATTCTGATCTGTGCTGAAATAAAAGTAAAAAATGAGATCGAATTCTCCGATTTTGAAAGGCGGAGGGCTGTTGCTAAGAGTTTTCATAAATGTTAATTTAAGGTTATAATCATATTGATTAATTGGGGCTAAGTCGTAATAGGACTTGGTATGTGTGTGTATAAGTTCCTTATATATAATTGATTAATTGGTTGATGAATGTTTGGGATGACAATTTATGAACTATATAGTAGAATTGAGATTATAAAAAAATGGTGTTTGTTGATAATTAAAATAAAAAAGATATTGTATTTTTCAATTTTATTAATAACTTTACACCGTCTTAGAATAGTACATGTGCTTAATAACCTTTGAATAGCCTATGGAAACAGTAGAAAATATACTTTGGGGTGTAAAAATACCAAGTTCTATTACGACTTCTTCAAAATTATTCAATTTGGCATAAGGTCTTTATTGCTCTCCAAGATGAAAAGTAATGCAATTAATTTAAATAATTAGGTCGATTTTTCCTTTGAAAATAATTAGAAGACTGTTCTTTTGAGTTTTTTCTACCTTATATATATTAGATTGTTCTACCCAAACAGTCAATCTCTTAAAGTAGTTTTTGAGCATCCGGAATCAGGATCTCTTTTCTGTGCAACTCGATTAAACCATTATCCTGTAGTTCATTCAGTGTTTTAGAAATATTTAATCGAGTATCATCCAGACAACGCGCCAAATCGTCCATCTTTACTTTGAAAGTCTTTTCCCCTTGCGGTTTTTCGCAATGTGACAGAAAGAAACGGATAATTTTGCTTTTTAAATCCAGCGTGGGTTCATCCCATAAACGGGAATAGAGATTTTGCGCCCGGTTGCTGACGATATTCATATAGTTGAGGCGGAAGATGTCATATTTGAACAGATCACTGAGTACGAATGCTTTGCTGATGCAAACAGTATGCACTTCCGTATGTGCCACATAAGAAGAGGCATAGTTGGTATTCATACCGAATAAAGACTGAGGTTCTATCAGATAGGGAGCTTCGATTTGTTCGATGACCGTATAAATGTTTTCTTTTGCATTGGTGACAATAGAAATCTCACCTTTCAACAGAAAACAAAGCTGGGTACAGGGATTACCACTCTTTATGATGGTTTCCCCAGCTTTATGTTTGATAAAGTGCAGCTTGACTTTATCTAGAATACTAGTGAAATCTTCATGACAAAGCCCCTGAAATAAAGGTAATTGGAGCAAAGTATCGAACATTGTTTCCATACGTTGTAATCTCTTATTAATCGTACAAATTTACTCATAATACAACACTGCTATCCACATATCCCCTTTCTTTTTGTTTTTTTTATTGTTTGAATGCATAAAAATAGAGTATATTTGCAAAAAAAAGGAGGAATTATGTTCACGGGTTTTAATTGGCAGCAAATGGTCAGTGCGTTTATCGTACTTTTTGCAGTAATAGATATTATCGGTTCTATACCTATTATTATTAACCTGAAGGAAAAGGGGAAAGATGTGAATGCAACAAAGGCTACTGTCATCTCCTTTGCTTTACTGATAGGCTTCTTCTACGCGGGTGATATGATGCTGAAACTTTTTCATGTAGATATCGAATCATTCGCCGTGGCGGGCGCATTCGTTATTTTTCTTATGTCTCTGGAAATGATTCTGGATATAGAAATCTTCAAAAATCAGGGGCCGATAAAGGAAGCGACACTCGTTCCGCTTGTCTTCCCGCTGCTGGCAGGGGCCGGAGCTTTTACTACGCTTCTTTCGCTTCGTGCCGAATATGCCAGTGTTAACATAATCATTGCCTTGATACTGAATATGCTATGGGTCTACTTTGTAGTAAGCATGACCGGACGTGTGGAACGTTTCCTCGGGAAAGGGGGGATCTATATCATCCGTAAGTTTTTCGGTATCATCCTGCTCGCTATCTCAGTAAGGTTGTTTACTGCTAATATCACTTTATTGATTGAGGCATTGCATAAGTCGTAACCGGGATTTATGAGGTAATATCCGTAGAGTCGGTTGTATTGCGATCGTTGATATCTTCTTCCGGAGATTCTTCTTCTTCATCCGTTTCGTCCGCAAAAGGTTCTGGTCGTTGAGGCCCGTGGTTCAAGAAACCGAATGCACAGAGTGTTCCCATGATACCCCCGCTGAGATGTCCTTCCCACGACATATTGGCGGGAGAGAAGTAGGGGAACATATGCCAGATGATTCCTCCATACAAAAAGGTGACAAGCAGTGAGATGGCAATCAGAGGAACATATTTCCGCAGGATACCACTGAAAAAAAGAAAGAAGGCAAGTCCGTAAATCAGTCCGCTGGCACCGATGTGCCATCCCGGTTTGCCGATAATGAAGGTCAGCAGTCCGGCTCCGATCCAGATGATCATAAAAATACGTCCGGCTATCCCCCTGTAGAAATAGAACAAGCACCACGATAAAAAAAATAGCGGCAACGTATTGGCCAGCAAATGGCTGAACCCGCTGTGTATCAGCGGATGAGTCAGAATACCCGTTATTCCTCGCTTTTCCAGAGGGTATATCCCCATGTGAGAGAAGTCCCAGCCCATGCCGACTTCAACGATCTTTAGCAGAAATAGGATAAAAATTAGGAACAACGGCACCGCTGTAGCCAGCATGATACGCTGAATATCTCGCTTCATTACTTTCTTTTCTTTAGATATTTTACGCAATACTACGAATATTTGCACAAAAACTGAAAATAAAAAGCCTTTTTATTTTTGTTTTTATCTAGAATTTGTACATTTGGGCATTATACCTATATATACAATGCTCAGGCTGGTATATATACAGAACAGCAATAGATATATATAAGGAATATAGTGACCAATAATTAACCTTTAAATAATGCACAACTATGAGTTATTTACGATTTGACAAGACCCTCATGACGAATCTGGAAGAAAGTCTCCAAAGGGAGATTCTCCGGACGAACAAAGCAGGAGCTTATCATTGTACAACGATTGTTGATTGTAACACACGCAAATATCACGGACTGTTGGTAATTCCTGTTCCCAATATCGACGATGAAAATCATGTGCTGCTATCTTCTCTTGATGAAACGGTAATTCAACATGGTGCTGAGTTTAACTTGGGGTTGCATAAATATCAGGGAAACAACTTTAGTCCGAATGGACATAAGTATATCCGTGAATTCGATTGTGAGCATATCCCGGCGACAACTTACCGTGTTGGAGGAGTAGTGTTACGCAAAGAAAAAATCTTTGTACATCATGAAAACAGAATCCTGATTCGTTATACTTTGTTGGACGCACACTCGGCGACGACGTTGCGCTTCCGACCGTTCCTCGCTTTCCGGAGCGTACGAGAGTACACTCACGAGAATGCGCAGGCAAGCCGCGATTATCAACTTGTGGAAAATGGTATCAAGACTTGTATGTATCCCGGTTATCCGGAACTGTTCATGCAGTTGAACAAGGCTTGTGAGTTCCATTTCCAGCCCGACTGGTATCGTGGATTCGAATATCCGAAAGAACAAGAGCGAGGCCACGACTTCAATGAAGACCTATATGTTCCGGGATATTTTGAAGTGGATATAAAGAAAGGAGAAAGCATCGTTTTTTCTGCGGGTACTTCCGAAGTGACTCCGCGCAGACTGAAGCAGACGTTCGAAGCCGAAGTGGCTGACCGTACGCCTCGCGATAGCTTCTATCACTGTCTGAAAAACTCAGCACATCAGTTCCATAATCAGCAGGAGGGAGAACATTATATCCTTGCCGGTTATCCGTGGTTCAAGTGCCGTGCCCGCGATATGTTTATATCCCTGCCGGGACTGACACTTGCGCTGGACGAGGTGGATCAGTTTGAAGATGTGATGAAGACAGCGGAAAAAGCGATTCGAAGCTTCATCAATGATGAGCCGGCAGGATACAAGATTTACGAGATGGAACATCCGGATGTATTGCTTTGGGCCGTATGGGCTTTGCAACAGTATGCCAAGGAGACCTCCCGCGAACAATGCCGTCAGAAATATGGCGAACTGCTGAAAGATATCATCGAATTTATCCGTCAGCGGAAACATGAGAACCTCTTCCTGCATGAAAACGGACTGCTTTATGCAAATGGCACCGATAAGGCGATTACGTGGATGAACTCCACCGTAAACGGACATCCGGTGATTCCCCGTACGGGATATATCGTAGAGTTTAATGCTTTGTGGTATAATGCGCTTCGTTTCGTTGCCGATCTGGTTCGTGAAGATGGAAACGTTCTTCTGGCCGATGCGCTTGACGCACAGGCGGAAGTGACGGGAAAATCATTTATCGAAGTGTTCCGCAACGAATATGGATATTTACTTGACTATGTAGACGGAAATATGATGGACTGGAGCGTACGCCCCAACATGATATTTGCCGTAGCATTCGATTATTCTCCGTTGGACCGGGCGCAAAAGAAGCAAGTGCTCGACATCGCAACCAAAGAGTTGCTCACCCCCAAGGGACTCCGTACCTTGAGCCCGAAGAGCGGGGGCTATAACCCTAACTATGTTGGTCCTCAGATACAGCGTGACTACGCTTACCACCAAGGCACAGCCTGGCCTTGGCTGATGGGATTCTATATGGAAGCCTATCTGCGAATTTATAAGATGAGTGGTCTGTCGTTCATTGAACGCCAGCTTATTGGTCTCGAAGATGAACTGACAATTCATTGTATCAGTTCGTTGCCTGAACTTTTCGATGGTAATCCGCCTTTTAAAGGACGCGGAGCTGTATCGTTTGCCATGAATGTCGCCGAAGTACTGCGTATTCTAAAGCTACTGTCTAAGTATTATTAAAAAGAGGAGGAACGAAAATGAAAGTTTTAATGTTTGGATGGGAGTTCCCCCCGCATATCTTAGGAGGGTTAGGGACTGCCAGTTATGGTCTGACAAAAGGAATGTCTCAGCAGGATGATCTGGAGATTACATTCTGTATTCCCAAACCATGGGGAGACGAAGATCAGAGCTTTTTAAGAATTATCGGCATGAACAGCACGCCGGTAGTGTGGAAAAATGTCGGTTGGGACTATGTGAAAGGACGCGTAGGCAGTTATATGGATCCGCAATTGTTCTATGACTTGCGCGATCATATCTATGCCGACTTCAACTATCTCAATACGAATGATCTGGGATGCATCGAGTTCTCCGGACGTTATCCGGACAACCTGCACGAAGAGATCAATAACTATTCAATCGTTGCCGGGGTGGTAGCACGTCAGCAGGAGTTTGATATCATTCATTCTCATGACTGGCTGACTTATCCGGCAGGGATACATGCCAAGCAAGTATCTGGTAAGCCATTGGTGATCCATGTGCATGCTACTGATTTCGACCGTAGTCGCGGCAATGTCAATCCGACAGTGTATGCCATTGAGAAGAATGGTATGGACAATGCCGACCACATCATGTGTGTGAGCGAACTGACCCGTCAGACTGTGATCCATAAGTATTTCCAGGACCCGAAGAAGGTGTCTACTGTGCATAATGCCGTTTCTCCTTTGTCACAAGAGATACAGGATATTGTTCCTCAAAAGAATCCGAGCGAAAAGGTCGTTACTTTCCTGGGACGTATTACCATGCAGAAAGGACCGGAATACTTTGTAGAGGCTGCAGCAATGGTATTGCACCGTACGCGCAATGTCCGTTTCGTAATGGCCGGTAGTGGTGATATGATGGATCAGATGATTCGTCTGGTAGCCGAACGCGGTATTGCGGACCGTTTCCATTTCCCCGGTTTTATGAAGGGAAAGCAGGTGTACGAAGTGCTGAAAGCCAGTGATGTATACATTATGCCTTCTGTATCTGAGCCATTCGGTATCTCTCCGTTGGAGGCTATGCAATGCAGTGTACCTTCCATTATATCCAAGCAATCCGGCTGTGCCGAAATTTTGGATAAATGTATTAAAACGGACTACTGGGATATTCACGCTATGGCGGATGCCATTTATTCTATCTGTACTTACCCGGCTATGTACGAGTACCTAAAAGAAGAGGGTAAGAAAGAAGTGGATGAGATTAAATGGGAGAACGTGGGATATAAAGTTCGCGGTATCTATGATGAGGTTATTAAAAATTATGGTAAACAATAAAATGATATAGACTATGAGAACGATCTGTCTTTATTTCGAAATACATCAGATTATACACTTGAAACGCTACCGTTTTTTCGATATCGGCACCGATCATTATTACTATGATGACTATGCAAATGAAACCGGTATGAATGAGGTTGCCGAACGATCTTATATACCTGCTCTCAGCACGTTGATCGAGATGGTGAAAAACTCGGGAGGAGCTTTCAAAGTGGCGCTTTCTATTTCCGGTGTGGCATTGGAGCAACTTGAAATTCATGCTCCGGCGGTGATTGACTTGCTGCATCAGTTGAATGATACCGGTTGTTGTGAGTTCCTTTGCGAACCTTATTCACATGGCTTGTCATCTCTGGCTAATGAAGACTGCTTCCGTGAAGAAGTGCTTCGCCAGCGTGATAAAATGAAACAGATGTTTGGCAAAGAACCGAAGGTGTTCCGCAATTCCAGCTTGATTTATTCGGATGAAATCGGTGGACTGGTAGCTTCTATGGGCTTTAAGGGAATGCTGACGGAAGGTGCAAAACATGTATTGGGATGGAAGAGCCCGCACTATGTATATCACTGCAATCAGGCTCCGAGTCTCAAATTGCTCTTGAGAGACTTTAAACTTTCTGATGATATAGGATTGCGTTTCTCCAATTCGGAATGGCCGGAATATCCATTATTTGCTGATAAGTATATTAACTGGATTGATGCGTTGCCACAAGAAGAGCAAGTGATTAATATCTTTATGGAATTAAGTGCATTGGGTATGGCTCAGCCGCTTTCTTCCAATATCCTGGAATTCCTGAAAGCATTGCCCGAATGTGCTAAATCAAAGGGTATCACGTTCTCTACTCCGACAGAGATTGTATCTAAATTGAAATCTGTATCTCAACTGGATGTTCCTTATCCAATGTCATGGGTGGACGAAGAAAGAGATACAAGCAGTTGGCTGGGTAATATCTTGCAGCGTGAGGCTTTCAACAAGTTGTATAGCGTAGCAGAACGTGTTCACCTGTGTGACGACCGTCGTATCAAGCAGGACTGGGATTATCTGCAAGCCAGCAACAACTTCCGTTTCATGACTACCAAGAATACAGGTATCTGGCTGAACCGTGGTATCTATGACTCTCCTTACGATGCCTTTACTAACTACATGAATATCTTGGGCGACTTTATCAAACGAGTAGATTCACTGTATCCTGTTGATGTAGATAATGAAGAGCTTAACTCTCTGCTGACTACTATTAAGAATCAGGGTGAGGAGATAGCCGAACTGCAAAAGGAAGTAACCAAATGGCAGGCAAAAGCTGAAAAAGGAGCTGCAAAAGCTACCAAGAAAGTCGCTGCGAAAAAGGAACCGGTAGCTAAGGAACCAGCAAAGAAGCCGGTTGCAAAGAAGGCTGCTGAACCGAAGAAAGCCGCTGAACCGAAAGCTAAAGCTACTCGCAAGAAAGTTACTGCAAAGAAAGAAGAATAAGATAATAATAAATTAACTGGTTGTAACCGTGGGGAGATGGGAATCACCTCACGGTTGTTTTTTTATATTGCGATGTTATATTGGAATGTTATATAGGAATGGGATTGTCCGAAAAGGGCTTGTTTGCTATTAATTCCAGTGACAGGTACATATAAAAAACAGCGCGAATTACCGAAGTAACCCGCGCTGTTTATTTTATATATCTTTTTAGTTTGACTTAGTTGTTAATCCGAAGTCTGTAGAAATAACTTCAAGTTTCAACTTGTAATTCTCACCACCTGGATTTTCTCCAGCTTCTCCACCTTTCAGACGTACATAACCAGGTTTTAAGTCATGTTGTATTCTAATAATATTAGCCTGACCGGTTGTAGTGTTTGAAGAGTCATAAGTCACAAGTACAGGTATAAGTACTACCTTATTCCAATCTGGATTTTTTTGTAACCAGTCAGCTTCATTCCATTCACTACCCTTTGCTTTCTTAGCCTCTTCCTTTTCTGCAATGCAGGCATTTACCAATTTGGTGATGTTGCTGAATACATATTGATTTGTACTACTTGTATGTGAAGTTAGATAAGAAGATACACCATCGCTCAACTTATTGTCTTTAAAGAAGCTATCCTGGAATTTCTTGCGTACAAGCATTACAGTAGATGGTATAGACATACCAAACTTCTTGTCACTTGATTGATTGTAATTAGTGAATGTCAGTTTTACTGCATTTAAGGTATCGCCAGTTAATTCGTTCTCTATGTCAGAAATTGGTAATGTAGCTTCAGTGAATATACCTGCCGGACTTTTTAAATAAGTACAGGTTTTTTCATTTATTCTTTCATTAATGGCTTGTTCGTCATTACTTAATTGATTAGCCTGAATAATTTCTCTGGTAGAAGCAAATTGACGCCAAGTATAATAGGTTGAATCGTTAACTCCATCTTGCTTTTTTAATTTAATGCCTGTGATGGAATCTGTAGCATAACATTTGTATACTACTCTCATTTGTACTTGATCTACATAAAGTACTGTTCCGTCACCATAATCGCTTTTTACGTAAATCCCTGGAAAGGCTTTTCCAAATAACTGATTATTAAATTTTTTTCCAGCTGCTCTTGATGCTTCTAGAATATTTTTGCCCACTTCTTTAGCTCTGTCTTCTTTAAAAGCAACGTGAATATAGGGTACGTATGTACTTGAATTACGGTCTTCTTCAGATAGGGAGTAGTCTACGGCTGTATAAGCTTTTGTTCCTAAAAGATTCTGGCTATCATAGAATTCTTCAGGAATAATATTTGTATAATACGCATTATCTGTGTTTAGTGTTTCTTTATTATCTCCACCTAATTCATAAACACTCAATCTACAAGCAGTCAGTGAGTCACCGAAATAGTTATCATACAATAAGAAAAGTTCGGTAGTACGTATGTTGCCAATAGGATTACCTTGGTCATCCTTAATGATTTCAATCGTTTCGTCATCTTCATTAGTTATAACCATTTTTCCTGTAGCTGAGATAACTTTACCGCTAGCATCTTTCTTTTCTGTATATACTTCAGGAAAAGTTAAGCCATCCGGACAATTCAGTTGAGCAAGGAAGCCTGCCTGATAAGTACCGAATGTTTCATCAGTGAACTTTCCAACATATCCGATGTTGGTTTTGGCATAGATCTTTCCAGTAGGAATTGATTTAGTAGTTACATCAAACGTGGATAACTTTCCTTTGATATTTTGGTCATTGCCCGGGAACATTCCTAATCCCAGTCCGCCTGTATTATCATCGCATCCGAAAAATGTGATTGCCAGTAAAGCTATCAAGGCATATTTTGCTTTCATGATTGTCGTATCTAGATTTTTATTCTTCTTCTTTATTTGTAGTGGTTTCCCATACCTGATCGTAGAATTCGTTGCAAGCGTTTGCGTAGTTTTCCGGATCCTGATAATCAAGTACCAGTTTGCCTGATTGACGGGCGTACTCAATGATTGATTCGTCTACCTTTGCGCTGTTTTGTATGATTCCGTCAGAATAATCAACGGCAAGTTTACAAAGTGCCGCATAGTCTACCGGTTCCTTCAAACCAGCCAAATCCTTCTTGGTGATGCCTTTCAACATCAGTTTGGTTGCAAAATCTTCACTGAGCGTATTCTTGAAATCATCTTCATATACCGAGAATACAACTTTAGCATCACGGAACGATGGTTCGTCCTTGTAGGCCTTCTTAATATAAAGAGGAGCCAATGCCGTCATCCATCCATGACAGTGGATTACGTCAGGACACCAGCGAAGTTTCTTCACTGTTTCCAGCACACCGCGTGCATAAAAGATAGCACGACTGTCGTTGTCATCGTATTCCACACCATTTTCATCCGCTGTCTGCAAGCGATTCTGGAAATAATCATCATTATCGATGAAATATACCTGCATACGTGCGGATTGAATAGAAGCAACTTTTATAATAAGGGGGTGATCAGTATCGTCGATGATCAGGTTCATACCGGAGAGGCGAATTACTTCATGCAGTTGATTTCTGCGTTCGTTAATGTTTCCCCATTTAGGCATAAATGTCCTGATTTCACGGCCTTTTTCTTGTATTGCCTGTGGAAGGTTTCTACCTATATTGGCCATTTCGGATTCTGAAACGTAAGGTGTAATCTCTTGAGTAATAAATAAAACTTTATTCGCCTTTGTCATAATAACAATAGTTCTCTATAATATTCTGCAAAGATACGAAAAAAAAGACACATTAAATAAGATATTCTTTCTTTATGTGGCAAATATTAGTTTATTTTGCAGAGTTTTTGCAAACGACCAAAACATAAACCAATTAACAAAAATGAAAGTAATACACACTATCAAGGACTTACAGGCCGAATTGACGGCACTGAGAGCCCAGGGTAAGAAGGTAGGACTGGTACCCACAATGGGTGCTTTACATGCAGGACACGCATCACTGGTAAAGCGCAGCGTAAGTGAGAATGGTGTAACAGTAGTGAGTGTTTTTGTAAATCCCACTCAGTTTAACGATAAAAACGATTTAGCAAAGTATCCGCGTACACTGGATGCTGACTGCCGCTTGTTGGAAGATTGCGGTGCAGCATTTGCCTTTGCTCCTTCAGTAGAAGAGATGTATCCGCAGCCGGATACGCGTGAATTCAGCTATGCTCCGTTGGATACGGTGATGGAAGGGGCTTTCCGTCCGGGGCATTTCAACGGAGTTTGCCAGATTGTCAGCAAGTTGTTTGACGCGGTGCAACCGGATCGTGCTTATTTCGGAGAGAAAGATTTCCAGCAACTGGCGATTATTCGGGAGATGGTTCGTCAGATGGATTATAAACTGGAAATTGTAGGTTGTCCTATCGTTCGTGAGGAAGACGGACTGGCTCTGAGCAGTCGGAATAAACGTTTATTGGCACAAGAACGTGAAAATGCTTTAAATATTTCTCAGACATTATTTAAAAGTCGTACCTTTGCAGCATCTCACACAGTGAGTGAGACGCAGAAGATGGTAGAAGAGGCGATAGAGGCTGCTCCGGGATTGCGTTTGGAGTATTTTGAAATCGTTGACGGAAACACGCTGCAAAAGGTAAGCAGTTGGGAGGATTCTCAGTATGTAGTAGGCTGTATCACAGTGTTCTGCGGAGAGGTCAGACTGATTGATAATATCAAGTATAAAGAAATCTAAATTAAAAAAAGACGAAACCTTATGATGATTGAAGTGTTGAAGTCGAAAATTCATTGTGCACGTGTCACAGAGGCAAACTTGAACTACATGGGTAGTATCACGATTGACGAAGACCTGCTGGATGCTGCCAACATGATTCCGGGAGAAAAAGTGTACATCGCTGATAACAACAATGGCGAACGCTTTGAAACCTACATTATCAAAGGTGAACGCGGTTCCGGTAAGATTTGTCTGAACGGTGCTGCCGCCCGCAAGGTGCAACCGGATGATATTGTGATTATCATGTCGTACGCATTGATGGATTTTGAGGAAGCGAAGTCGTTTAAACCGACCGTGATTTTCCCGGACCCTGCGACGAATAGCGTAGTGAAGTAAGAAGTATCTTGTGATAAGAAAGCCCCGTTTGCATTCAGCAGACGGGGCTTTCTGTTATAATAAGGTGGTCCTTTTTACTTGCTTTGCAGTTGTTCATTCATGGCAGCAGCGGCTTTACGGCCATCTCCCATGGCAAGGATTACGGTAGCTCCTCCACGCACAATGTCTCCGCCGGCATAGATCATCGGAATAGATGATTCCATGTTGTCATCTACGGCAATGGTTCCTTTGCGTCCTAATTCCAGTCCTTTAATGGAACTCGGAACAATCGGGTTCGGAGATACACCGACACTGACGATGGCCAGATCGATATCGATTGTTTCCGTAGCTCCCGGAATGGCTACAGGGCTGCGACGTCCGGAAGCATCCGGCTCTCCCAATTCCATCTTCTGGAGAATGACCTGTTTCACGCAACCTTGTTCGTCGGCAATATATTCAATCGGATTGTGCAATGTCAGGAATTCGACTCCTTCTTCTTTGGCATGCTTCACTTCCTCGATACGTGCAGGCATTTCTTCTTCCGAACGGCGGTAGATGATCATAGCACGTTCAGCACCCAGGCGTTTGGCTGTACGGACAGAGTCCATAGCAGTATTACCACCACCGATGACAGCCACATTCTTGCCGAAAGCTACCGGAGTGTCAGAGTCTTCGCTCGCAGCATCCATTAGGTTGACACGGGTGAGGTATTCGTTGGAAGACATGATATTGATCGAGTTTTCGCCCGGTATATTCATAAAGTTAGGCAGACCGGCACCGGAAGCGACAAATATTCCTTTAAAACCTTCTTCCTTCAAATCTTCCACACTGATTGTTTTTCCTACGATGCAGTCTTTGATGAAAGTAACGCCCATTTGAACGAGATTGTCTATTTCTACATCTACAATCTTGTTTGGCAGACGGAATTCCGGAATACCATATTTTAATACACCACCGATTTCGTGGAGTGCCTCGAATACTGTTACATCATAACCGTATTTTGCCATGTCACCTGCGAATGATAATCCGGCAGGACCCGAACCGATCACCGCTACTTTGATACCGTTCTTTTCGGCAATGACAGGTACTGAAATCTGTCCGCTTTCACGTTCGAAGTCAGCAGCGAAGCGTTCCAGATAACCGATAGCTACCGGTTTTTCATTCATCTTCAAGTGTATACATTTAGATTCACATTGCTTTTCCTGTGGGCAGACACGGCCGCATACAGCCGGAAGCGCACTTGTTTCTTTCAGTGTTTTGGCTGCTTCGAGGAATTCGCCACGTTCGATGTTCTTAATGAAGCGCGGAATGTCGATACCTACCGGACACCCTTCCATACATCCAGGGTTAGCACAGTCCAGACAACGCTTGGCTTCTGTAACTGCTTGTTCGGCGGTCAGACCCTGGTTTACTTCTTCCTTGCGGCTATGTGAACGGTATTCGGCATCGAGTTCATTCATTTCGACACGTGGAATAGCTGTACGTTCTTTCGGTTTCATCGATTTGCGCAGTTCCTGTCTCCAGGCTGCGTTGCGGCTTTTCTCATCTATCTCTTTCGTTGCTTCACATTCGGGCTGGAGTTTGTTCATCTCTTCACGCTCAATCTTTTTGAACGCACCCATACGTTTCAACATTTCATCAAAGTCCACCTGATGGCCGTCGAATTCGGGACCGTCGACACAAACGAACTTCGTTTTTCCTCCTACCGTGATACGGCAAGCACCACACATACCGGTTCCGTCTACCATGATGGTATTTAATGAAACGTCGGTAGGAATCTCATATTTCTTTGTCAGCAGACAAACGAACTTCATCATGATAGCAGGGCCGATGGCGAAGCATTTATCCACCTTTTCACGTTTGATGACTTCTTCCACGCCTTCAGTTACCAGACCTTTACGTCCGTAAGAGCCGTCGTCCGTCATGATAATCACTTCGTCGGAGCTTTCGCGCATTTCTTTTTCCAGAATGATAAGGTCTTTGTTACGTCCTGCCAATACAGTGATCACTTTATTTCCGGCAGCTTTCAAAGCCTGCACGATAGGAAGCATCGGAGCAACACCTACACCACCACCAGCACAAACAACTGTTCCGAAATTCTCAATATGAGTAGCTTGTCCGAGCGGACCTACTACGTCAGTGATATAATCACCTTCGTTCAATTCACAAAGACGGGTAGAGGAGAGCCCGACTTCCTGTATCACCAGAGTGATGGTGCCTTTCTTCAAATCAGAACCGGCAATCGTCAGAGGCATACGTTCTCCCTTGTCGCCTACACGTACAATGACGAAGTGTCCGGCTTTGCGGGATTTAGCAATTAAAGGAGCTTCAATTTCAAGTTTAAACACTTTCTCAGAAAAGCGTTCTTTGCTAATGATTTTGTTCATTATCTAATTAATTTGTTGGTATTATTACGTAACTGCTATCAGAATGTTATAAATTTTGGCAAAGATACGGCTTATTTACGAAATATAAAAAGAAAAGTCACTCTTTTGATGAGTGACTTTCCATATCCATGTGAATATCTTTATTTATTTCGTTCTGATTTTATATCCGGCTACCCCATAATATAGAATAAACAGGAAGCAGGGAAGGCAAATCCAATATGCTTTCTGAATATCGGAAATGTCTTTCAAATAGCCGAATAAGGTAGGAATAACAGCACCGCCTGCCATTGCCATGATCAGAAGAGATGAACCGGATTTGGTGAACTTTCCTAAATCTGCCATAGCCAAAGGCCACAGGGCAGGCCACATTAAAGAACATCCCAATGCCATAAATGAGATGAAATAGATGGATATATCAGCAGGTGTAAGTACTACCAGTACGGAACCGATGATAGCCAGAACCGAACAAATCTTCAGTGCTGTAGCCTGGCTCATATATTTAGGGATGAAGATGATGCCGCAGATGTAACCGATCACAATGCCTATCGGAGCAATCCAGGCATACATTGCTGCATTTTCCAAATGAAGGCTGGTGGCATAATCTACTAATGTACCCAGTGATACGGTTTCTACACCTACATATAAGAAGAGAGCAAGACAGCCTAATAATAAATGCGGGAATTGCCAGATGGAAGTTTTCTTTGCAGCGTAAGGACAGGCTTCGGCTGCCTCTTCGCTGTCGTCTTCGCCGACGGCTTTGACTTCCGGTAGCGGGGCTATATATGCGATAATTCCTAATGCGATGAATGCGGCGATAATAACGTAGAACGGCAGAAACAGGTCAGCTACCGTAATGTCGGTCACTTCTTTTCCGATAAGGAAAGCCAGGAATAAAGGTGGAATCGGCCATGCGAGTTTATTGCATATACCCATAATGCTGATACGTTTGGCGGCGCTGTCTATCGGTCCCAGAATTGTGATATACGGGTTTACGGCAGCTTGCAGATAAGCGTTGGCAGTTCCGCTGATAAAGGAAGCCAATAAAAACAGAGGAAAACTTTCATAGCTTGCCGATGGTATGAAAAGTCCGAAGGCTATGGCAAACATAAGGAATGACAGAACCATCGTCCGTTTGTATCCGATCTTTTTAATCGTAAGTCCTGCCGGATAACCAAAAATAAGAAACGGGATGAAAGTGGCAGCGATAATCAGATATGATTCCGCCGAACTGATTTCCAGCGATCCCTTCAATACGGGGACTAATACTGAGTTGATACCAAGGGCGAAGCCCAGTGAAAAGAACATGACGCCAATGAATGCCAATGGCAATGCAAAACTTTTTGTGTTTTTTGTCATGGGGGTAAATGTGTTAAAGGTTAATAAAGGAAACTCCTGTAAGGGGCAGAGATGTCTCATTCTTACAGGAGTAGAAAGTTTCTTAGTCTATCATTTCGAAACCGCAGTATGGAACCAATGCTTTAGGAATTCTAATTCCTTCGGGGGTTTGATTGTTTTCCAATAAAGCGGCGACGATACGTGGTAGTGCCAGTGCTGATCCATTCAACGTATGGCAGAGTTCTGTTTTCTTTTCTGCGCTACGGTAACGGCATTTCAGTCGGTTGGCCTGGTAAGTGTCAAAGTTGGATACGGAACTTACTTCCAGCCAGCGTTTCTGTGCTTCGGAGTATACTTCGAAGTCGAAACAAAGTGCAGCGGTAAAGCTCATATCACCACCACACAGGCGGAGTATGCGGTATGGAAGTTCCAGTTTCTGCAACAGGCCTTCTACGTGGTCAAGCATTTGCTGGTGAGATTCTTTGGAATGTTCCGGTTTGTCGATACGTACCAATTCTACTTTGGAGAATTCATGCAGGCGGTTCAGACCGCGTACGTCTTTACCATAAGAACCGGCTTCGCGACGGAAACATTGTGTGTATGCGCAGTTCATGATCGGCAACTGCTTCTCTTCCAGGATAACATCACGGTAGATGTTAGTGACAGGTACTTCGGCTGTCGGGATCAGATAGAGATCATCTACTTCGCAATGATACATCTGTCCTTCTTTGTCGGGAAGCTGGCCTGTACCATAACCTGAAGCGGCATTGACTACTGTCGGCGGCATGATTTCAGTATATCCGGATTTGCGTGCTTCGTCCAGGAAGAAGTTGATCAGGGCACGTTGCAGTTGGGCACCTTTTCCTTTGTATACGGGGAAGCCTGCACCTGTAATCTTTACACCTAGGTCGAAATCGATTAAATCGTATTTTTTAGCCAGTTCCCAGTGAGGCAGTGCATCTTTGGGAAGTTCTGTTTCCATGCCTCCCATCTTTTCTACGACATTGTCTTCGGCACCTACGCCTTCGGGTACGCTGTCATAAGGAATGTTGGGGATCGTATAAAGTACATTCTGCATGTCTGTAGCAGCCTGTGTCATGGTAGCGTCCAGCGCTTTGTTGCTTTCTTTCAGTTCGGCAACACGTGCACGTGCAGCTTCGGCTTCTTCTTTCTTTCCTTCTTTCATCAGCTGACCGATCGTGCGGGAAAGTGAATTAACCTCTGCCAGGTTCTTATCTAATAGGTTTTGCGTAGTACGTCTCTTGTCGTTGAGGGCGATGACTTCGTCAATCGTCTCTTTTGCATTCTTGAAATGCTTCTTTTCCAGTCCGCGGAGTACCGCTTCTGTATTTTCTGTAATTTGTTTAATGGTAAGCATATCTATACTTTTTATGAACTTTCTTTATTAAGGCTACAAAGATAAAGAAAAAACGAATAAGCGAGCAATGAAAATCTGCATAAAAAAAGAAAGGAGATGCAATCCTTTGGATTACATCTCCTTTTCTTGAATATTTTCAGTTGTACAGGTTATGCTTCTGTTGCTTCAGCAGGGATGATAGAAACATATCTTCTGTCTTCTCTACCTACTTTAAATTTAACTGTACCATCTACTAAAGCGAAAAGAGTGTGGTCTTTACCCATTCCGATGTTTTCACCCGGATGGAATTCAGTACCTCTTTGACGAATGATAATATTACCTGCTTTGCAAGCTTCACCACCAAATATCTTAACGCCTAATCTTTTGCTATGTGATTCGCGGCCGTTCTTAGAACTACCGACACCTTTTTTATGTGCCATTTCTTCTTACTTTTTAAATGATTAAGCTACTACTTCTGTGATTGTTAACTCTGTGAACTGCTGACGGTGACCGTTCAGTTTTCTGTAACCTTTTCTTCTTTTCTTGTGGAATACAAGAACTTTGTCACCTTTAACCAAGTTTGAAATAACCTGGCAAATAACTTTAGCACCTTCTACAGTCGGAGCACCTACAGTTACGTTTCCGTCTTTGTCTACCAAAAGAACTTTTTCAAATTCTACAGTTGAACCGTTTTCTGCACCTTCAATGTGGTGAACGAACAGTTTCTGACCAGCTTCTGCTTTAAATTGCTGACCGTTAATTTCTACAATTGCGTACATCTTATATATAATGTATAAGTTAGCTCCGGCGGGTGGTCTTTAATCACTTAAAGAGCTCTTTATCGAACCCGTTGCGGAATAATCGGGCACAAAAGTACTTCTTTTATTTGTTTCAGACAAATATTTCCTTTATTTTTTTGCTGTTGTAACAGAAGATAATCAGATATATAGCAAACCGGATAAATTCTCCATAATAAACCGGTGGGGATATGCTCTGAGTTCGTCAGCGGTAGTCATTCCATTAAGGACACCTGCAAAATCTACTCCCGCATTTTGTGCTGTTTCGGCATCCACAGTACTGTCTCCGATGTATAAGGTTTCTTGCGGAGTACTGCCCAAGTGTTCGAGAGCGAATTTTACTCCTTCCGGTGAAGGCTTGGCAGCTTGTACATCTTCTCCGCCTACCACTATGTCGAGAAAGTTTTCCGGCAGATACTCATCCAGAAAACTAAGTATACGGAAACGGTATTTAGTAGAGATAATGCCGATGCGGGCACCTCGCTTTTTTAGTTCTTTCAGAGTAGAGAGTGTATCAGGAAAAAGGCGGGTATTCACGTTCATGTGAACATCCGCTTCCAGTCTGTATTCTTGTCGAAAAGCGGTGAGCTGTTCCCAGTCGGTGACTCCGGTCAGTATGCTGAAAGATTCTTCCAGTGTTTTACCAATGGTACGTTTGATCGCTTCGTCGGTGACATTCGTATATTGGTGACGATTAAGTACATTTCTGAAACAAGTAACGATACCCCGTGATGAATCGGCTAGTGTATAGTCGAAATCGAATAAATAAGTTTTATAATTCATCATTTTACTGCTTCTACTGTATATCCCTGTTTTTTCAGTAAGTTTAATAAGCCTTTATCACCCGGCAAGTGTAAAGCGCCGACTGCAACAAAGGTAGGAGCGGCTTTCATGATAGCCGCTAGTTTCTGTACCCATGTTTTATTGCGGTCGTAAATTAGGGCGTTTTCTTCTGCGGGAAGTGCATCACATTGATTTCCTTTGCGCTCTTCGTTGATTTTCAGCATGGTTTCCAAATCCTGTTTCATGTAGGCATCTGTCAGTCTTTTGAGGCTTTCCACCTCTTTGTCGATGTTATTGAGGGTACACATGAGCAGTTGGGCCTGACGTTGCAGGGAAATTCCATTGTATAGCAGGTTAAACTGGAAATCCGGAGTTTCCAGTCCATCCACTTTTTTCCCTTTCTGCGTTGCCTGAGTCTGGAAATAAGTATCGAGCTGTTCTTGCGGATTATAGTTTCCGATGTGCTTGATGTACGCCACTACTGCTATGTTGTTCAGTAAGAAAGCCGGTTTGATTTTGGGTGCCATGTTGAGGTCCATCATCAGGTTCTCCTTGCAGAATTTATTAGCAGTTTCGTAATCTTCCGGTGAGAGGAGGGTAGTCAGAGTCGTATCGCTTTCGATCATCATCATTTTCTGCATCTTCTGGATGGTGGCCGGAGACTGGATATCCGACATTTTCAGTTCTCCATATACCTGTTGTGTCTCATCCATCGCTTTCTGTAGTCCGGCGATGCCGTCTTTGACACTCAACGGAGCGAGATGGTGAGTCCCCATAATGTATGAAGGGCTGCTAAGTCCGTTACCAGATACTTTCCATAAAAGCTGTGCGTTTGCGCTTAACGCTACGCAGATAAATATGACTGCTCCAATAAACGATTTCATGATTCTATATGCTTTTAAGTTGATAATCAGCGAATTCTTCCTCCGGATATCCAGTGTCTGGTGTAATAGTCTTCGCTCAGTCGACTGACAATCACTCCTTTGCTGGTACTGGCATGAATGAATTTCCCATTTTTGAGATAGATACCTACGTGAGCTACCTTTTTTCGGGAACGGCTACTGCTGAAGAATACCAGATCGCCTTCTCGCAAATTCCGTTTGGCGACTTTGGTACTTTCTTTTCTCAGGTTTTCGGTATTTCGCGGAACCTGAGTACGGTATACTTTCCGGTATATCTGGTAGGTGAGTCCCGAACAGTCGGTACCGCGTTTTGAATCGCCGCCTCCACGATAAGGAACACCAATCCATTCGGCTGATTCCAGATAGAGCTTGTGGTTATCTTCCATATTGATGTCCACGCCCAGCAGGATGGAGGCGCGTGCCAGTGCCTGGTAATCCAGACGGGGAGCAGACGTGCGGCAGGAACTAAGGACAAGGGTCAGTCCTGTCAGTATGAAGATAAGTTTGAAGTTCACTCTCATCGGCTATCTTTCTTTTCGTATATCGTAAAATTATAAGTAACTTTATTCTTCTACATTGAAGTAGTCTTCCAGTTCTTTTTCAGCAGAATTATTCTCATTCATAATATCCCGGATGATGACGCCATTCTCCAGCAGGGCAATACGCGGACATACATCTATCGTATGATTCAGATTGTGGCTGGAAATGATTACAGTTGCATTATGCTCTTCGCTATACTTTTTGAGCATATGTTTGATAATGGATTGCGAACTGGGATCGAGGAAGTTGAACGGTTCGTCGAGTATCAGCAACTGAGGATAATGAAGCATGGCGGAGATGATGCCGATTTTCTGTTTATTACCGGCTGAGTAGTTACGGATCAGTTTCTTTTGTCCGATCACTTCTCCGCTCATCAGACGTTCGAACGGCAGAAGGCGTTCGTCCACCTCTTCTTTTTTCAGTCCGTACATTTTCCCGATAAAGTAGAAATACTCTTCCGGGGTAAGGTAGTCTATCAGAAATCCATCGTCAATGAAAGCACCTGTGAAGTTTTTCCAGTCTTCACTTTGACTGACGTCAATGTCATTGATAACGACATTCCCATTATCCGCTTTCAGTAAGTCGAGCATCAACCGGAAAAGTGTTGTTTTACCGGCACCGTTGTTTCCTACCAATCCGAGCATATCGCCTTGATTGATTTCATAGTGATCTATGTTTACGGCTATCTTTTCGCCGAATTTCTTTTGAAGATTATTGATGCTTATCATTGTCTTGGTATTTTTATCGTAAATGACTAATCGGTTCAATCGTAAATCTCTTATTGGCGGCTGTCTTTGAAGCCTTCCATATTCTCGTATCTCCGTTTCATGAAACGATTATAGACGTTTCTGATCCAAAGCGGAGAAGTCAGTGTGAATCCAAGCCCGATGGCGAGCAGGATAGAGTAGGCGACCGTTTCACCCAGAAACGCATTCAACACAGAATACAGGATCAATGGGATACCGAAAGCTCCGAAGTTGACAACCATTTGTATGGCACTGTTGGTCTGGCGGCTTGTCACTTTCTCGTTCAGTGCTACGGTCTGCTTATTGTAAACAGCCAGTTGGAAGAAACAAAAATAGATAAAACCGGTGGTATAGAAGAACCAGGCAAAGATACCCAGTAAGGGAACTTTATCCATTATAATGGCGGGAATCATCAGGACAAATGGGACGATCTCGCCGATAGTATAGATATAATATTTTGCTTTCAGCAGACTCATGATGGATTCTTTGCGGGACATTAGTCCGTCAATGTAATTGCCTTCAAAAGACATGAGCTGCGAAAGGATGATCATGCCGAATACGGCAAAGTTGTAAACACAGATAAAGGTAGTCATGGTGCTCGTGTCATAAAGGCTTGAAAAGCTAAGTATGCAGGAGAAGGCGATGACTACAAGGAGAACATTGCGCAATGCACCTTTGCAACGCCGGTTGCGCAAAAGCATTTTTAATTCCAACCGCATATATTCACCAACTTCTCCGTATCGCTCGAAGAATTTGTATTCTGAAACATGCTTGATGCGGGTGTCATCTACTTTTGCCAATTCAGCGTAGATGAGGCCGGACATGATTTTGCGGTTAATCAGCCATAAAATGGCTATGACAAGGATGGTACCGAGGAAACAGAGAATATTCCCGTTGATATATCCGTCTCCCAGGTCCATAAAGAAGTAGAACAGGGGACTGTCTTCGGGAATAAAGGCAAGGCAGCCCAGCCCACCGTAGAAAGCGACAGGGAGCAGCACCCACCAAATACGTTCATTGATTAGTGTGCGACATAACAGGTACCAGTAATTGTTGGCAACGATCAAAAGCCAGATGCCTATGAGATAGGTGAGTACACCTGAAATACCGAAATATTTGGTAATGGTAATGAAGGAAAAGGGGACGAACATAAACAACCAGAACAGGTTGAACAGACTAAGTCCCGAACGGATAAGCAGGAAATCGATGATCCGATTTCGTTTAACCGGTAACAGGAGGTAAGGTTTTACCTCCTGCGTCGGTGTTTTTTGGAACGGAATACGCAAGAGGAAGTCAAGTGCCAGAATAAATATCAGGGCAACGGCATTCATTACATGATATGGTTCCCGGTTGGGAACCATATCTGCAAAACCGAATGCAAACGTTGTACCGAAGAATATCAGGTATCCTGCCCAGAAAGCAACCCCGATATATCCGAATATTTTGGCAACTTTGTTCTTTTCATACATCGGATGCCGTTTGGAGGCGAGCCGTCCATGTTTGCGTAATTCGTTAAATATCATCATACTGTTGGTATGCTATAAAAGTTTATTTAGCTTCTTCTTCAGGTACGGTCATGATGACTTGGATTTCGTTGTTCTGTTTCATCAGCTTGGCAAGGAATTCCTGTACATCTTTTGCTGTGATGCTGTTGACCAACGTTTCATAGTCTTTTGTATAATCAATACCTGTGTAGAAATACTCATCCAGATTGCCCAGCCAGTAGCCGTTTTCCTTTTGAGCGTCTTTGTATTTTTTCAGCATATACTCTTTGATCTTCTGCATGTGTTCGGCAGACGGACCTTCTTTGGCCATTTTTTCCAACTGTTCGATGACGATGCCCGACAGTTTGTCTTTCTTGGCCGGATCGGTCTGGAATACAATCTGAAGCACGAGTTGTTCTTTCGGATATTTGGTGAGGCTTCCGCTGCAGCTTACGCCATAAGTACCGCCTTCTTTTTCACGGATTTCTGCGGTGTAAACCATATCCAATGCCTGATCGAGGATGCTGAGAGTAAGGTTGTTGCGTAAATCATATTTGCAAGTACCGTTGAACAGGAACATGATGGTTGCCATCGGTGTTTCTTGTTTCTTGGCAAACTCGTTCTTGTATTGACCCTTACGGATTTCCATCTTCGTATCTTTGAAAGTCTCTTTGCGATTGATAGATGGCAGACCACCCAGATATTTGGCGATCATCGGTTTCATTTTCTCAACATCAATGTTTCCTACAAAGTAGAATGTAAAGTCGCTCGCATCTTTGAAACGGTCTTTGTACATTTCCATTACACGGTCATAGTCGATCTTGTCCACCATGTTTTCTTTCATGCTGAAAGAACGTGGGTGATTGCCATACAATGCATAAGAGACTGTATCACTGAATGCGGTCATCGGATTAGCGTCAGCATTTTGCAATTCGGCTTTCATGCGGTTCTTGTATGATTCGAATGCTTCGTTGTCTTTGCGGGGAGCAGTGAAAGTCAGATAAGTCAGCTGCATCATTGTTTCAAAGTCCTTCGGAGAACAACTGCCGGAAACCGTTTCTGTTGTCGCGCTCACACCGGCTCCTACAGAAGCACGTTTGCCTGCAAGTGCTTTACTCAGGTCTACTTTGCTGAAGTTACCGATACCACCAACCATTGCTACGCTGTTGATTTGAGAGATATTCAGAATCTCTTTGTCGGGGAACTGGCTGCTACCACCAAGGCTGGTACCTTTCATCAGAATCTGGTCAGCTTTGTAGTCAGTTGTTTTGATATATACTTTCACACCGTTGGACAGAACAAGTTTTGTTGTTCCGTAAATATCTCCGGTTTTTTCAGAAACTATCTTTCCGCCTTTCGGCTCTTCTTTCAGCAATGGTTCGTTAGAAACCTTGTCTTCGTAAGGCTTCAGATCGAAAGATTTCATTTGTTTCAGCAAAGCAGCGATTTCTTCTTTCGTCGGGTATTTTACACCTTCCTTCTCCGGACCTGCCAACAGTACTACCTGATTGTTGTCAGTGATCAGCTGTTGCATCACTTGATTGATAGCCGCTACCGGAATGTTCGGAGCCAGCTGATTCATCATAGCGTATTCGTATTCAATGCCCGGCATCGGTTCGTTGTCAAGGAAGTTGCTGATGTATTCGTTGACATAAGTGTCGTTTTTCATCTTTTCGCGTTCATTGTAAGCAGATTCTACGCGTTGAAGATAGTTGGCACGGGCACGGTCATATTCAGTTTCGGTGAATCCGAAGCGGCGTGCGCGTTCAGTTTCTTCGAGAATCGTTTTCATGGCCAGTTCGATACCATCGATTTTGCTGCTGGCGTCTACTCCGAAAGCATTTTTGGTCTTGGCTACGAAGAAGTCGCCATAACCTGCACTTGCACCTGTAAAAGGAGGATTCGCTTGCTGACGGATTTCTGCCAAACGGCTGTTCAGCATTGTAACTCCCATGCTAATCATGTATTGAATGCCGTAATAGTTGATTGTATTCTTCAGTGAATCCGGGAAGGCTTCGCTCTTGAAGAAGAAGCTGATGGAAGGAGTTTCGATTTCTTTGTCCGTACCGATGAAGATTTGCGGTTCCTGATTGTTTGCTACCGGATAGTAGATACGTTCAGCCGGATTCACCGGAGCTTTTACGTCTGCAAATACCTTTTTCAGCTTTGCTTCCATTTCATCTACATTGATGTCGCCGACAATCATGATACCTTGCAGGTCCGGACGGTACCATTTCGCATAGTAGTCACGGATGTCCTGATAAGGGAAATTGTTGATTACATCGAGGCTTCCGATTGGCATACAGTCTGCATATTTGGAATCCGGATACATGACAGGCAGGGCATTGGTCATGATGCGCTGCATACCACTGTTACGGCTTCTCCATTCTTCACGGATCACACCACGTTCTTTGTCGATTTCCTTGTCGGCAAGGTTGATGGCGCTTGACCAGTCGTGCAGGATCAGCAGACAAGAGTCTACTACACTGACGTTGTCGGTAGGTACATTGCTGATTCGGTATACTGTTTTGTCGATACTGGTGTATGCATTCAGGTTTGTTCCGAACTTGATACCTTTAGTCTCACACCAAGGCACGATGCCCAGTCCGGTTTCATCACCCGGGAAGTTTTTTGTTCCGTTGAAAGCCATGTGTTCAAGGAAGTGAGCCAGACCGCGCTGTTGCGGCTCTTCAAGGATGGAACCCACTTTCTGTGCAATGTGAAATTCGACGCGTTTTTCTGGGAGTGCGTTGTGTCGGATGTAATAAGTAAGCCCGTTGTCAAGTTTACCTATGCGGACATTTTTGTCCACGGGTAGTGTTTGCATAGGTTGTGCAAGCACGAGTTGGAAGTTGCAGCATATAAAGAGAACTGCAATAAAAAATCCACGTAATAAATGTTTCATGTTCTATTTAGTTTATAAAAAAGTTGTTTGAAATATCTGTCGTTGGTACCTTTGTTAAATCACAAGTTATACCTTTATTATAATTAATAAACATATTTATTCGGTTTTATCTTCTTTCTGACTGACCATTGAAACCTCCACTCTGTTTTTTTGCTCTATCAGTGTTTTAATGAAGTTGGATACATCTTTTGTTGTGAAGCTGTTTATGACAGCTTCGTAGTTGTCGAGCGGATTGAGACCGGTACGTAGATATTCATCCATCCATATTATCCAATATTCATTATCTTTTAAATCTTTAGCTCGTTTATTCAACATGTATTTTTTCACTTTGTCCAAGCTTTCCTTCGTTGGACCCACTTCAGCGATATGTTTTATTTCATCATCTATAATTTTTATCATTTCTTCCCGTTTAGCCGGGGCGGTATCGAATACTATTTGCAAACTGATTTCTTCCGGGTATTTGTCGCTGTCTGCCCCGACATAGATTGAATATGTTGCTCCTGCTTGTTCACGCACTTTGTCTGTATAGATTTCATTTAGGACTTGACAGGATATATCGAACAAGGTAATGTTTCTTAAGTTGTATGGACATGATCCGGTGAAGGATATGAAATTAGATGCTTTGTCGACTTTCAGCTTTTGGTAGAATATATTTTTGTAGATTCCTCTGCGCCTTTTTATCTGGTTATCTTTGAACGTTTCTTTTTGTTGAGTCGATGGAAGAGTTCCTAGATAGTTAACTATCAGTGGTTCCAGCTGTTCCATATCAATATTGCCAACAAAGACGAATGTGAAATTTCCGGCGTTTTTAAAACAATCATGATATATTTCTAATAATCTATCATAGTCCACGTGATCTAGCATTTGAGATGTAAGACGTTTCCTACGAGCATGTCCCATGTATACGGCATTGTTTATACTGTCTTTGAATACGATTTCAGGATCTTTTGCTTGATTGCACAATTCTTGATAGCACAAATCCTTTGTGACGTTAAAGCTTAATTTATCTCGTCGAGGTGATGTGAAAAGTAGGTGTGTGAGTTGTAGCATTGTTTCGAAGTCTTTCGGTGTACAATTACCGTCAACTGTATTTGCCAGTTCTGTGAGACTATAACCAACAGATACTTGTTTATCTTCTAACATTCTCTTTAGTTCACTAAAGGTAAAATTCCCTAATCCAGTTGTTATCACCTTTCCCAGAAAATTGATATTGGGAATATCTGAATCTGGGAATAAAGATCCCCCTCCTAAGCTGACTCCTTTCATCAATATCTGATTATTTCTGAAATCAGTTTTTTTAACCATCACTTTTACCCCATTGGAAAGAGTTAGTAATGTGGTTCCGAATAAAGAATCTGTGACCTCTGAAATGATTTTACCACCTTGAGGAATGTCTTCGATTAATGACTGGTTGGTGTAGTCATCTACATAGCGTGTGAGTTCTTTTCCTTTTACTTCTTTCAGTATGTTTCTGATCGCTTCTTCTGTTGGTAATTTTAAGTCTTTCTTTTCCGGTGCGAAAAGTGCGATGAACTTATTATTGTCTGTAATAAGCTGATGTATAACATCGTTTAGCATATTTGCAGTGGTTGTTGCTGCGATTTCATAGAGTATTTTATACTTGTATTCTATGCTTGGTATGGGTTCGTTATCAAGGAAATGAAGAATGTATTGATTAGTGAGTTCCTCATTTTTCAGATTATTGCGTTCGTTGTATCTGCTCTCCAAGTATTGAAGATAGCTACGTCTTGTACGGTTGTATTCAGTTTCGGTGAAACCAAAACGGCAGACACGTTCTATTTCTTCGAATAAGGTGGTAATTCCTTTTTCTATAGAGTCTTCAATACAAGTTATGTTGCTTGTGAAAGCTTTTTTGGTTTTGGCGATGAAGAAGTTACCATCATATACAGAACAACTACTGTATGGGGGATGCGCAGTTTGCGAACGTTCGTACAACCGTTGTTCGAGCATGCGACTGATTACCTGCGTTGCGTAGTCCTTTCTCAGATAGTCGGAATAGTTTTTAAGACTGTCAGGAGTGGCGTCATGTTTATTAAATACAACGAATTCAATGTCTGTCTTTTCTTTATCTTGCGCGATGAATATGATAGGGTCCTTATGATCGTAAACAGGGAAATATTCTCGTTTGGCGGCATTGGGCTGGGCGGGAATATCGGCAAACATTTTTTTTATTTGTGCCTCTATACTATCTACGTCGATATCTCCTACAACAATAATAGCTTGCAGGTCTGGACGATACCACTTTTCATAATAATCTCTTAGTGTTTGCGGTTCGAAATTCATTATTATATCCATCTTTCCAATCGGAAGGCTGACTCCGTATTTGCTTCCGGCATACATGATGGGTAACATCTGCTCTTGAAAACGTAGCATGGCAGTCATTCGTGTGCGCCATTCTTCATGGACAACTCCGCGTTCCTTGTCTATTTCTACCGGATCTAAAGTCAGGTCATTACTCCAGTCATGCAGAATCAGCAGGCAGGTATCGATAGCACCGGGAATATCGACCGGCACATCACACATATGATAAACCGTTTCATCCATTGCGGTGGAAGCATTTGGGGAAACACCTATCCGTTTGAGATATTGTTCAAGGGAATTACCTGGGAAATGTGCAGTACCATTGAAACACATGTGTTCCAGAAAATGAGCTAGGCCAAGCTGGTTGCTTTCTTCTTGTATAGACCCCACTTTTTGTGCGAAATAAAAGTCTGCTCGGTTTTCCGGCAGAGCATTTTTACGGATGTAATAGGTAAGACCATTGTCTAGTTTACCTATGCGTACTTTAGGATCGATCGGAAGTATAGACTCTTGTGCCATAGTCTTTTGAAGACTGTAGCTTATCATTGCTAGTAGAACTAATAGTAAATGTTTCATGGTCGTGTTGTTATTAATTGATGCGTGTACTTCCTGTTTTAGTAGGCTATTTGATAGCTTCCCGTATTCTGACTAATTTCGTTAATAGTCCTTCCAGAAGGTCCAGCTTCAACATGTTTGCTCCGTCGCTCTTGGCTACGGCGGGGTTTTCGTGTGTTTCGATAAAGATACCGTCGGCTCCTACGGCGATGCCGGCTTTGGCTACGGTTTCGATCAGTTGGGGCATACCACCGGTCACTCCGCTGGTCTGGTTGGGTTGCTGCAATGAATGGGTGACATCCAGTATGACCGGATAACCGAACGTTTGCATTTCCGGAATCCCCCGGTAGTCTACTACAAGGTCCTGATAACCGAAGGTTGTTCCGCGTTCGGTCAGCATCACGTTCTTGTTGCCTGCTTCCACCACTTTGTCAGCGGCAAACTGCATGGCGAGCGGAGAGAGGAACTGTCCTTTCTTGATGTTAATCGTCTTACCCGTTTTAGCAGCAGCAACCAGTAAATCCGTCTGACGGCAAAGGAAAGCCGGAATCTGGAGAATGTCTACGTATTCGGCAGCCATCTCAGCCTCGTCGGCCGAATGGATATCCGTCACTGTGGGCACTCCGAAAGTATCATGTACCTTTTTCAGCACTTTGAGTGCCTTCTCGTCACCGATACCTGTGAATGAATCAAGACGCGAACGGTTTGCCTTGCGGTAAGAACCTTTGAATACATAAGGAATCTGTAATTTTTCAGTGACTCCGACCACACGCTCAGCGATGCGCATTGCCATCTCTTCACCTTCTATTACACATGGACCGGCCAGCAGAAAGAAGTTACCGGCAGGATTGTTCTTAAGTTCGATCATTTTATTAATTACAAGTTACTAATTACTTATTTATAGTTTCATGAGTGAAGGGCTGTTTTTCGCCAGAAGCCCGGTTCTGTTGGCTAATTTGGAATAATCAGGGTCGTCTTTTCTGATAATACGCCTATTTCCAGTGGGAAATGTCTTGCCAGCAGGCGACCGTCCAGATCGACGGAAGCATTTTGTGCGCGGAGCACTTTTACTTTTCTTGTCCGATAGCTTTTCACCATCTTATGGTTCAGGATTCTTCCCTGAATCAGCATCCACAATCCCGAAATGATTTGCAGGAATTCCGGACGGTAGATGACGGATACATCCAGCCAGCCGTTGTAGGGTACGGCACTCGGAGTCTGTCCCCAGCCCCAGGCGCTTCCTACACATACGGTCATGATGCGCCCGCGGATGTGCTCGTCATTGATACGAAGGTGCATCCGGTATAGTTTGCGTTCGAATATCAGCGAGAAGAGGGCGGCAACGTACGACAGGAATTTCACCCCCCAGAAACGTTTGGTCTGGTCGGTGATTTTCACAATCCTTGCGCCTAGCCCGATGTTGACTGCATTGAGGAAATAACGGCGTTGGTGTTCCTTGCCGTCGTAGAAGTTGCAGAAGCCTACGTCTATTTTCTTGAGACGGTGGTTGATGATACAGTCTACGGCAGGTTTGTATTCGGTACTGAGTCCCCAGTATTTGGCAAAGTCATTTCCTATACCGTTCGGGATCATGCCAAGGGCGATGTTCTCCTTGTCTTCGGCATCAGAGAGCATGATACCGTTGATGGCATCGTTCAGCGCACCGTCGCCACCTACGATGACAATGGTACGATAGCCGTTGTTCGCCAGAATTTTGGCAAGACGTTCTACAGAACCGAAACCTTCGGATTGTACATAGTCATAGTTGACACCTTTGCTGTCCATGTACTCCTTGATTTCTTTCCATCGTTTCTGTACCTTTCGGGTACCTGCTTTGGGGTTGTAGATCACTCCCCATTTTCCAGGTTCTACACTCATAACCGTATTTCTATCCTAACTGTATTAACAATCGCATTTTTTATCTTTCACAGACCATTCGTAAATGACTGGCAAAGATACTAATTCCCTCGCAGTTTTTCTATCACAAAGGCTATCTTTTCTTCCATAGGCAGCTCTGCACTGACCCAGTGGATGGTAAATCCCCGACGTTCCATGCCGCGGAACCAAGTCATCTGACGTTTGGCGAACTGATGGATGGCCGTCTCCAGCTCAGTGAACATCTCTTCGTAAGTCAGTTTGCCTATGACGTATAACGTCAGGAATTTGTATTCCAGTCCGTAATAAATCAAGTCGTCCGGTGAAATGCCTTGTTCTGTCAATCGCCTTACTTCATCCACCATTCCTTCGTCCAGCCGTTGTTTCAACCGTCGGGTGATCTTCTCGCGACGCAGTTCCCGATCGATATCTACCCCGATGATGAGGCTGTTCAACTTCGGAAACTCCCGTTCGGGAACCGGATGCACGGCATAATACTCCTCAATTTCTATCGCGCGGATTGCACGTTTCACAGTATCCACATCCGTAGAGTTGTGCAATGTTTTATATTGCTTCAGGATTTCGGTCAGTTCTTCGAGAGAGTGATTAGCCAGACGGGCACGTAACTCCGGATTTTCCGGTACCGGCATCAGCTTATAGCCTTTCAGTACCGATTCCAGATACATACCTGTCCCTCCACATAAAACGGGCAGACAGCCTTTTTGTTTGATGGATTCGTAAGAAATCAGGAAATCCCGCTGATATTCGAAAACATTGTATTTATATCCGGGATTGGCGATATCAATCAAGTGATAAGGAATTGGATGTCCGTCGACTGTATAATCTGCCAAGTCCTTGCCCGTACCGAGGTCCATTCCCCGATAGATCTGACGAGAGTCGGCACTGATAATTTCTGTATTCAGTTCATGGGCTAATGCTGCAGCAAAAGGAGTTTTCCCTGAGGCTGTTGGCCCTAATATGGTGATTAAATCATAGTCCGGCATAGCTTTATTCTTTAATGACGGCAAAAATACAAAATAATTTTGACCCAGTGGGTTATTTGGATGCTTTTATCTGATTATTTAATAGGAAGCAGAACTCAAATTTGAACTACATAAAAGTTTGAAGAAGCGTTGAGAAAAGCTACTTATTAATGGTCTGTAGGATACGACATACCTTTCCATTCTTGTCCACGCCCTCAATAATGATATCTTCGGGAGCTGTGCTGTCCGGTGTATAGTATTCTATGGTCGCTTTGCCTTCGGCGTCTAACCGTAATTCCGGATTCCAGTAAACGGTACTCCGGAAGTCCGAACGCTGAGCGTTCTTTTTCTCGGGAGTATCATAGGTGGGGTGATAGAATTCTACGGACTCACTGTATCCCAGCGGCGTGTAAGTGATAATTCCTTGCGCTGGTCTGGCCGGAAGATTTCTAGGGTCTTTCAGAGTGATGACAACGGCACCTCCGGAAGCACGGGGACCCAGTATGACGGCATCTGCTCCTCGAAGCAGACTGATACTGGACATGTCACTGACTTGGATATCCTTCAAAATATCGGAAGCATCTTCATACACAATATCATCGATAACAATGATTGCCGGTTCGGAATTGTTACGGATATGTATCTCACTTCCGTTCGTGATTGTAACGCTGGGTAGTCTGCTGGCTGCATCAAAAGCTGTCTGACCGTATCCTTGCAGTCTGTCTTCTTCTACAGTATAGGTGTTGATACCCCCCGTATAGATACTTTTTGAGCTCGGACGTTCCCGCTTCGCTGTAACTGTTACTTCTTTCAGATTGTACACACGCATTCCCCCTTCCATGTAATACTGGTCACGGGTATTCATCAGATAATCTTCCATAAAGGTAGTTGCTCCGTTAAAATAAGGGGCTTTATGCGTAGCGACCGGGTACTGGGGAGGATCCATTAGAATATCTACACCGGCAAATCCTTTCTTGGTGCGTGCCTGAACAAGGAATGTCGTGCTGTCTCTGAATGAGGTATTGACGATGAACTGGCCTTTCTCGTCTGTCTCGGTGGTGGCTATGATATTGTATTTGGGAGCCAGTACACAGATGGGACCTTTCTTTACGTTTGCTCCGAAGAATCCCATGATTCGTCCGCTGATGGTTTGTCCTTTTTCTATATAATTTGTGAAATTCAGCGAAGGAGTGCGGAGAACATTTTCCATTTTATGCCTGCGCCAGCCATGTGTCATCATCAGATAGTCGATGGAACGGAGCGTCCGGGCGTCCTGATTCAGAAAATAGAATGCGGGGTCTTCCACATATCCTTTCAGATCCGAAGTCAGCAGGAGATTGGACAGGATATTATCGGCGAGAGAGTCGGGCTGAATACTTTTTCGGTCGGTGATGCTGACAGAGAAAGTACCTTCTACCGGGTTGCCCTCGCTGTCTTTGGCAGTGATCTGTAAAGATACCTTCTCTCTTTTTCCATACGTCGGTTGGTCTGTAGTGATTTGCCATTGATTCGGCTTATGGTCCGGAACGAAAATCAACCGTTCACTAAGTGCATTTCCTTGTTCATCAATCAGCATGAAGTGAGTGATCCCTTCCGTAAACAGGCTGTCATTCATCTTTCCGAAAGTTCTTTTCGGATTGATGGGTTGTAAAATGGCCAGTTTGCCACGGGTATGTGCAAGCAGAAATAGTTTCTGAGGCCATTCGGTCGCTTCTGTCTTTTGGATTTCGTAACGAATCTCCTGTTTATAGTGCGACATGGCGATGGAGATTCCTTTCGGTTCTATGGCAGGAAGGTCAAATCGCTTGGTAATACTGTCATTAGTTCTTACCGTAACATAATAAGTCTCATTGTTGACGGGATTCATCGTGAAGATGCCCATGCCGTTGTGTTCCGAACGGAAATTGGTAAGTGTGTCTCCTTTAGAGTTGAACAAGAAACCTTCGATCTCTTTAGAGAAGCCATCTGCTCCCTGTGCTTTGAAAGCGACATTCTGATGAGGAATGTTGATCAAGGCACCGCCTTCGGGGAAAAACTTCACATCGAAATCATTGGTAAACACAGGAAGATGGAAAGTCCGTTTGTAGATATATTGCGGATCGTCAAATTCTACTTCTATTCTGCGCGCTACCGGAGATTTTAAATCGGGTAGGGAAATGGAAATCCAGCCGTTTTCGTCCGTCTTTTTTTTGCCTTTGTTTTTTATCTTACCATTCTCAAGGTATAGGTATTTGATTGTTGTATTTTCAAAAACAGCCTGTACGTTGCTTGTAAATTTGATCTTGGCAGTGTAATGTGTATCATCTTCTTGCTGATACTCGATGCTCGAAACGATGGTATTGTCAATAGAGTTTCCTATCTTGATGTTGCGCGAAAAGAAAAAGTCGGGGTCTTCATTCAGCATCCAGTTGCTGTATCCCCGCAGGTAATAATCGCCTGCCGGAAGGGTGGCAGGGAGGGTGAAGGCGTTGTGGAATCCGAGAGAATCTCTGCGGATTTTCTTTCGTTCCACAATGGAGTCGGAACGGTTGATCAGTTCCGTAATGATAAAATTACTTTGTGCGTTGTCCTGATGGGTGATGGCGTTCACCAGATAGCCTTTGAACCATATCTTTTCTCCGGCTCCGTAGAAAGGCTTGTCCAGATGGAGGTACAACTTTTCTTTAGGAATTCTTTCCATCAGACTGAAGTTGGCGATAATCGTATCTTGCATGGTCTGTGCAGATAGCGATGAGAAATATAGAAGGACTCCCAAGAGTACTGTGATACTTCTTTTACTTTGAAGAGTAGTGGTGTTTTTCATATATTGTGTTTTTAACTTTTATGCATCCAGATTGAAAGAACTTTTCGCTTCACAGCCAGTATATTAATGACTGATACGATGAGGAATAAAAGAATACCCATACTGACAGCTACCCATAACGAACCGGTTTCCAGTTGCGGGAAGAGGAGTCTGATACTCTCTATGTAATAGCTGCGCAGCCAGCATACCAATCCGACAGATAAAATCAGTACGATGATGTTCAGTCCTACGGTCAGTATCTGATAAGGCAGCGCTACCCTGTTGGGGCTGTAGCCTATCAGAAGCAGACTTTCGAGCTTGGTTGTATTCTTTTGGAGCAGTAAGAATATGCTGAGCATCAGGATATAGAATGACAGGATACTGATGAATAAACCTACTCCCAGCACAATACCTACGATAAGGCGAAGGAAATAAGTGGTCTTTCCGGCATCCAGTTTTCCGTCTTCCGTCTCGTAGCCTTTTTTCTGAAAGTAGCTGGCAATAGAAGAGTCGGCGGGATTGCTGACCTCGATGATCAGTCGGGCAGGTTGTGCCTCCGCGTCGGGGGCGAAGTTCTTGTTTGCCCAGTTCATGAAAGACTGCGGAACGAGAATCGTATTCAGACGGTTGGAAAAACCGACGATGTTTCCCTTGTATTGTTCTACCCGTCCGTTGCCCCGCATCATGATGTCCATCTGAATAAGTCCCATTAATCCTTCTGACAACTTAGGCAGACTGCGGCTTTGAGCGAAACCGAAGTTATACAGATTCAGATAATTGCGTGGGATAATGATGGGAATGGTATGTGTTTCTTCGTCAAAGTGCCATTTGTCGAGTTTGATATCTACAAATTCATCGGGAACTGACTCGAAGAACATATCCGTAGAGAGATGAATACCCGCTTTCTGCATCCCCAATCCCGCCGAAACTTTGAATTGAGAAGGAGTGAAAGCTCCTATCGTTTTGGTAAACGACTGTTTTTTCAGATCGGCGATATCTTCGGGAGAGAACGTATTGCTTTTTCCGGCAAAAGACCCGAGCGTACTGATTTTCTTGGTTGCTATGATGAAGTCTTTTTTCATAAAGCTGTCTCCTTCGGTGAATACGGGAATGACATCTTTGTAAAACTGTACGCTGAGCAATACAATCATCATGCCGAACAAGTTGGCTAAAAAGAAACCGGCTAACTGACCGATACTGATATGTTGGCGGAGAAGTTTCCAGACAAGGGTATTCATTATTTTGTATTTTTATATTTTTAGGCGCGAATGACGCAGATTTTATTATAGTTGAAGCACCTTCTTGTATGGCAGTTCGATATGTTTGCCAATGGACGTGGCGATGACTCCGGCACCTTGTTTTCCGGCTTCGTCAATGATGATTTCTCCCATGATGCGGCTGTTCTCATCATCCAAATGGCTGATAGGCTCATCCAGAAACAGGAAGTCGAACGGCTGGCAGAATGCACGGATAAAAGCGACCCGTTGTTGTTGGCCGAAAGAAAGTTTTCCGGCTTTCACGTTCAGTTTATCTGAGATACCCAGCTTCTCGAATAATGAAAGAATCTCTTTTTTCTTCTTGTGTCCGGTAAGGTTATTCTTCAGTTGTACGTTTTCTATCGCTGTAAGTTCGGTGAAGATACGCAAGTCTTGAAAAAGCATACTCAGTGAATGCTTTCTCAGGTCTACCCATTGCTTCACGGAATATGCTTTGATATTGGTTTCATCGAAATTGATAATTCCTTGATAATCGTTGCGATAGCCGTAAAGATAGCTGCACAACGATGATTTTCCGGTGCCTGAGGCGGCTTCTATCAGATACATTTCTCCTTTCCGGAAGATAAGGTCCTGATGCCATACATCAGAGGTCACCGAATTACGGTCAGCAAACACTTGGGGAAGTGTTTGCTGTAAGTGAATACTATTCATGCCGTTCATTGACGAATTACATGCCGGCGAATTGCTTGGCAAAATCTACGATTTGTTTGAGGGCATTGACATCTTTGTCTTTCAGGCAAAGGTCTGTTTCGCTTGTTTCTCCTTCCGAACTAACGGATAAATAAGAAACTTTGGAAGCGAGATCAGAATAAGTCTTGAACTCCTTGCCTCCGAAGCCTACCAGCATCTTTACGACCGGTAAATCCAGTATGGCTTCTGCATTGATGGCCATAAATACGGTCTTGCCTTTCATGTCTGCTGCGTAAGGAGCGTCTTTGATCGATTTGTCAACCGTTTTGCCAATGCTCTTGTAGAGCAGTTCGTCATTGGTAGCATACATCTGTTTGTCCTTGATGCCGAAAAATATATTCATGCCTCTTGTTTTGTAGACATACTCGTCTTTGCCCAGTTCCATGATATCTTCTCCTTTTCTCATGCCCAGTGACTGCTTGTTCTTGTAAAGAGCTTCAAGAGCATTTCCATTCTTTACATCAGCATAAGCAAGAAAAGTAGGGGCACTGTTCATGGTTACATTGATCAGCCCGGCAGAGATATCGCCGTTGAATGAACTGAACAGTTCTTTTGCTTCATCCGCTTTGGCGATAGACACAGTGCTGCGGAATTCTTTATTCTCACTCAACAGATTGTAAAGTCCGTCTCCTTTTACGCCCATATTGATGAACATCAGCGTAGATGCCGGAAAGTATTTCACGAATGTGCCATTTGTCTTTCCAAATGATTCCATTTGTTTTTTCAGAAGCGCTTTGACGGCGTCGTTCTCCGTGTAGTTTTCTGTTTTAAGGGCGATCTTGCCTTTTTCGAAGTTCAGTCCGCCTAGGATGGTAATGTCTTCCGGTTTGATCTCAGAAGGAAATCCCATGCTGATCTGGCTTCTGTAAGTAGAAGGGATTGCTGACATGGAGGCGAAGAAGTTGATATCACTCTTTTGCTTGGCTATTTTCTGGAAGGCTCCGGATTTCGCAATGCTGTTGTCGGCAGTCTGTTTCATTAGTTTGGTGATGGCTTCTTTGGCTGCTTCTGTCTGAGAAGTTCTGCTGGCAGAGATAATGATTGCAGTGGTTTCATTGAAAGCAAGCAAGTTTCCGTTCAGGGTAGTGAAGCTATATCCGTCCGCTTCGCTGACCGGCTGGCAGATTTGTTCTTTTGCCATCACATCGAGGGAAGCGTGCAAATCGTCTTCATTGCTGACTTTGGCAACGAATGCACCACCGGAAATTTGGGGAGAGCTAAAGATATAGATCGGTGCTTCCGGATCCAGACCGGATGCTCCCGGATTGTTGATCACCTTCTCCAACTGTTGGAAAGTGGCAGCATTCATCCCGCTTTTCATTGCTTCCAGCAGTTTCTGTTTAGCAGCTTCATTTTCTTTGTCGTTCATTCCGGCTTTGTTGGCCAGTGATTTCAAATCAATAGAGGCAACAGCCGTAGCGTCTGCCGGTATTACGTTCGTATATTCCGTTTGTTTGGAACATGCTGCCAGAAACACAATCAGTACTGCCAGTACCGAGAGCCGTGAGATCATTTTCTTTGCCATACTCATACTATTTAAAAGTTATTATTGGTTCAATAAGTTCATTGTGTGGCAAGCCACGAGTGCCGCTGTCTCTGTCCGAAGCCGTGATTTACCCAAGCTGATGGGAGTGAATCCGCATTCGATGGCTTTCTTCACTTCCTCTTCGCTGAAGTCTCCTTCGGGACCGATCAGAACGAGAGCATCTTCTCCTGCTTTCAGTACATTTTTCAGCTGAGGCTTTTCGCCTTCGTAACAGTGAGCAATAAATTTCTGACCTTGAAACTCTTGTGCAATGAACTTGTCGAAGTCCGTCATTTCGTTGAGTTTCGGCAGGCGAGCCTTAAGAGATTGCTTGATGGCTGATATCAGAATCTTTTCGATCCGTTCGGTTTTAATCACCTTGCGTTCGGAAAAACGGCAGTTGAGAAAAGTCAGTTCGTCAAATCCGATTTCCGTAGCTTTCTCGGCAAGCCATTCATTGCGGTCCATATTTTTGGTCGGCGCCATGGCAATGTGCAGATGACACGGCCAGAGCGGTTCCTGAAAGATTGTTTCTTTGATGGCTACAAGGCAACGCTTGTTGGTTGCAACCGTGATTTCTGCTTTATAGAAATGTCCCTTACCGTTCGTAAGAGTGATTTCGTCTCCGATACCCAACCGCAGGACGCGGGTACAATGTTGTGCTTCCTCTTCCGGAAGTTCATAGTTTTTCTGTATATCGGGAGTATAAAATACGTGCATAATTGGTTAGTGGTTTTGATTTCTTGAATTGATCCGGTCGCGTATCTTGGCAGCCAGTTCGTAATTCTCGTCTTTGATTGCTTGCTCCAATGCTTCTTCGAGTGACATTGAAGTAACGTTGCGAGGCAGATCCCGCTTCTTTTCGTCTTCCGCTTCTTCATCAGACTCTTCAGGATGTCTTCTTTCCTCGTTCGATATCCGAAGGCATTCCTGTTCCAGAATGGATTCATAAATGAGGATCGGACATTCAGCACGGATTGCCATACCGACAGCATCCGAGGTACGTGTATCGATACGTATAATTTCTTCGTCTTTTTTAAGGTAAATGTAGGAATAGAAAATACCGTCCTTCGCCTTGTAGATCAATACGCGGAGCAAACTAGCTCCTAATACGCCGATAATGGTCATGAACAGGTCGTGTGTCAGAGGGCGGGGAGTTTTGACCCCCTTCATATACAGGGCGGTTGCCTGAGCTTCAGCGGGACCTATGATGATAGGCAGTTGCCGTTCACCGTTCACTTCACCCAACAGTAGGGCAAAAGCGCCTACTTGCGCTTGGCTATTTGTGATATTTAAAACTTGTAATTCTACTTTTTTGTCCATTGTTCTTTTTTACTTAATTTACTTTATTCTCTCGTTGGTGTTTGTACTTGAATACCAGAGCAAACAGGATGCCGATCACCAGTGCATACGCCGCAAAGATAAACCAGATGTCCGGCCATTCACGGCTCACTAGTTTGCCATCAGCATATACTGAGAATGCGTCTACGACAGCACCGCTGGCATATCCTCCGATGATGGCACCCAACCCGTTGGTCATCATAAAGAACAACCCCTGGGCACTGGCACGGATGGAGGAACTGGTTTCTTGTTCAACAAACAACGAACCTGAAATGTTGAAGAAGTCGAATGCCATACCATACACGATCATGGAAAGAATCAGCATCCACAGACCGGAACCCGGATCTCCGAAGCCAAACAGCCCGAACCGGAATACCCAGGCGAACATACTGATCAGCATCACTTGCTTGATGCCGAAATGTCTCAGGAAGAATGGTATAGCGAGAATAAATAATGTTTCAGACATTTGAGAAATAGACAGCAGGATCACCGAATGTTTTACTCCGAAAGAATCTGCAAACTCCGGAATACTGGCGAAGCTCCCGAGGAAAAGGTCACCATACGTGTTGGTGATCTGCAATGCTGCTCCTAAAAGCATGGAGAACAGGAAGAAAATAGCCATTTTCTTTCTTTTGAATAATACGAATGCATCCAGTCCGAAGGAAGAAAGTAATGTTTTCTTTTCTGTCTTGGCCGGTTTGCATGCCGGCAGGGTGAAAGAGTATAAACCCAGCAAGAGTGCGGATGCACCGCCTACATAAAGTTGTGCGCTGGAGTTCTTGAATCCGGTAAGGTCTACTGCCCACATGGCGCAGATAAAACCAATCGTTCCCCATACACGGATAGGAGGGAAGTCCTTGATCAGGTCGCATTTATATTGTTCCAGTGCATTGTATGAAACGGTATTGGCCAGTGACAGGGTAGGCATATATACCAATAAATTGAGTAGCATAGCCCAATACATCTGGTCATAATTCGTAACGGTAGAGGCATAGAAAAGACAAGCTGCCCCTGCGATGTGGCAAAGTCCGTATAAACGTTCGGCATTGAACCATTTATCGGCGATAATACCAATGATGCCGGGCATGACTAAAGAGGCAATACCCATGGTGGCGAAGATGGCACCGATCTGTCCTCCTTCGAAGTGGAGTTCTCTGCCCATGTAACCCCCTAGTGAAATTAACCATGACCCCCATACAAAGAATTGCAGGAAGTTCATAATGATCAAACGAACTTTTATACTCATGACTTTTCTAATTTGTGTTTCTCTTTTTACGTTAATAATAGATGCAAATATAATATTTTCGTTGATTGGGTGGACAAGTTAATCGATAAAAAGGGGATAAAAAAGCCATAAATGCGAAGAATAGTGAAGAATTGCTGTTAAAAAGAGGGTGGATAGGCATATAAAAAAAGAAGGCTATCTATCCCAGACAGCCAATCTTTATTAACCTTAAATCTAATACCATGAAAAACACAGTGCAAATATAAAGGGTTTTATGTTATAGAACATAATGATTTGCCGAAAAACTTTTATTTGTTAACTCTAATTAACTTTGAAACTATTATTTTTCTTTTATTCACCCCTTGTTTATGCAAGTTCATGGTGTTTATGACATATATTACTCTACATAGAGTACCAGCCCTTTCAGGTATTCTCCTTCGGGATGGTATATATTTACCGGGTGGTCGGCAGGCTGGGTTAGTTGGTGCAGGATACGTACACTACGTCCTGACATAGCAGCAGCGGTAAACACAGCTGTGCGGAAATTATCCTTGGTTACCACCTGAGAGCAGGAGAAAGTAAACAGGATGCCGCCCGGTTTGATCTTTTCGAATGCTTTGGCATTCAGTTTCCGGTAACCTTGCAAGGCATTCCGCAAAGCATCCTTATGCTTGGCAAATGCAGGCGGGTCGAGGATTATCAAATCGTATTGGTCGCCCATGCGGTCAAGGTATTTGAAAGCATCTTCGGCGAAAGCTTCGTGACGCGCATCGCCGGGGAAATTCAGTTCTACGTTTTTGTTAGTCAGATCGATTGCTTTGGCAGAACTGTCAACGGAATGTACCAGCTTTGCACCTCCACGCATAGCGTAGAAGGAGAAACCGCCGGTGTAGCAGAACATATTCAGTACCGAACGGTCTTTAGAATAATGCTCCAGCAGTGAACGGTTTTCGCGTTGGTCTACGAAGAATCCTGTCTTTTGGCCTTTCAGCCAGTCTACATGGAACTTCAGGCCGTATTCTCGTGCGATATTATCGCTGCTTCCTCCTTTAAGGAAACCGTTTTCGGGGAAAAGATCTGCCTTAAAAGGCAGTGTAGTCTCCGATTTATAATAGATATTTTCGATCTTGTCACCCATTACTTCCGACAGGGCTTCGGCGATAGTCATGCGGTCTACATGCATTCCTGCGGAGTGCGCCTGCATGACGGCAGTCCGGGCATAAATGTCAATGACCAGCCCAGGCAGATTGTCTCCCTCACCGTGTACAAGACGGTAGGTGTCATTGGTGGGATTGACTGCGATACCGATTCCACAACGCATATCATAGGCAATTTGCAGTTTACGTTTCCAGAAATCGTGGTCGATGGGTTCCTGACGGAAAGAGAGCACACGTACGGCGATACTTCCGATCTGGAAATGTCCTTCGGCTATAAATTCCTTCTTCGAAGTGTATACTTCTACAACTTCACCTTCTTCGGGTTCTCCATCGAAACGAGCGATTGCTCCGGAGAAAATCCAGGGATGAAATCTTTTTAAAGACTCTTCTTTGCCGGGTTTGAGGTATACTTTATGCATGTTGTTTAAAATGCTATTTTATCAGTTATTAATTAGTCTTTTATCGGTCATTTGTCAGCGATTGGCGGGAGCATTTGCGTCAACCTCTTCTTCTACAGGGAGGCTTTCGACCTCGTAGTTGCCGGTTCGTTTCAGTTCCTGCAACAGGTTGTAGATGTTGAGGCAAGCCCAGGCATCGGTAGCGGCATATTGTTTCTGTCCGTCGCTCAGTACGTCCGCTTCCCAGTTGGACAGCCGTTGTGATTTGGAAATCTTTTCTTTGAACAGGATTGCATAAATCTTTTGCAGACTTTTGTCCTGTATGCCGAACTGGCGTACATAGTCTTGCAGTTCGATGCAGCTCTGTTGGGTAAAAGGTGCACGTTTGTGCAGCATCATAAAGTCGTCTTTGAGCGACAGTCCTACTTTGATAACAGCCGGATTTTCCAGCAGGTCGACCAAAGGTTGGGTGAGTCCGGTCATATTGAGGCGGAACAGGAAACAGCATTCGTCTGAAGAAATCTGCAGAAGTGCTACTTTATGACTTTGTCCTTTGGTGAAGGATGGGCGCGTTTCGCTATCGATACCCAGTATCGGCTGAGATTGCAGGTAAGCTACTGCTTTTTCTGTTTCCGCTTCCGACTGGATCACATGGATTCGTCCCGGAAATACAGTTTTCGGGAGTTCCTTTAGTTCGTCTTTATTTATACTTCTTCTTACTATCATTTTTGTTTATTCGTCATTACGACAATGGCAACCGTCCTCATGACAATGACATTCGTCGTCGTGGCAGTGACAACCGTCTTCTTCACAACAATAGTCGTCATCGCTTAGTTCGTTATTCTCTTCCTCGTTGTCTTCTTCGTCATTCTCATTCTGCTGGTTATACTTCACATCGTGAAGGGCACGCAGAGTGTTTACCAACTTCTGTCCCCACAGCAGACCGAAGTTTTCCTGACAGATGGCCAGCGAGTCGTTCATGGTTTCGTTTAGTCCCAGCTGGAAAACGAAAATAAAATCTTTGATATCCTGATAGATATCTGCCAAATCTTCCGAGATGGACTTCTTGATAGGCTGGTCACTGTACACCATATCCTGTACGAAAACGTCCAGATAATCATCCTTTTCACCCATCAGCCCTGCCAGATTGATGCGCAGAATCTCGTAGATTTCCTCTGTTACATACGTTTCGGGTGCCTCGTCTCCAATCGTTTCACACTTCGGAAGCAAGGATGCTTTGAGATAGAGCAGGGGAAGTATTTTTAAGGACGTGTCGACAAAAGCTTTGCGCTTCATGTGTTCAGCACGTTCGAGGAATGCGCAAAATTCGGCGGCTACCGTTACGAACTCGATCACATTCTTTTCAAATATCGTTTGGCTTTCTTTTTCCATAATCAGATTGATTTGAATCGCAAAGGTAAGAAAAAGGATTGAATGAGAGTACTGCTCGTTATTTTTTTATTATTTTTGCGGCTTATAATACGGATTCCAATTTATTTAAAGAATAAAGACTCATGGCAAAAAAGAAAATAGATAAGGAGGCTGAACGCACTCCGTCTTCTCCTGGAAGGATTGTATCAATTTTTAAGAATGAAACCGTTCATTTTGTGATCGGATTGATGCTGGTAATCTTTTCTGTTTATCTTTTGTTGGCTTTTTCTTCCTTCTTCTTTACGGGGGCAGCCGACCAAAGTATTATCGACAGCGGCAACTCGGCAGACCTTGCGGCGGTTAATAACAATGTAAAAAACTATGCCGGATCTCGCGGAGCACAGTTGGCTAGTTATCTGATAAATGACTGTTTCGGAATATCTTCTTTCTTTATCCTTGTCTTTTTGGCGGTGGCAGGATTGAAGCTGATGCGGGTGCGCATTGTCCGTCTGTGGAAATGGTTTATCGGTTGTACATTATTATTAATTTGGTTCTCCGTATTCTTCGGTTTCGCTTTGATGGATCATTATCAGGATTCTTTCATTTATCTGGGAGGTATGCACGGTTACAATGTAAGCCGCTGGCTGGTTTCGCAGGTGGGAGTTCCCGGAGTATGGATGATCCTGCTGATAACGGCAGTCTGTTTCTTTATCTACATAAGTGCACGGACGATAATCTGGTTGCGCAAACTTTTTGCTCTGAGTTTCCTCAAACGTCAGAAGAAAGAAGAGGAAAAAGAGACAGCAGAAGAAGGAACACAGGAGTTCACGACCTCGCAACCGCAGGAAGTGGAGTTCAATCTGAAACGTACTTATAAGCAAACACCTCCTCCTGCTCCCGTGATGGATATACAGGCAGAAGAACCGAAAGAAGAATCTCCGGTCAACGCACCGGAACCGGACGACGAACTTCCTTCTGCTGATGAGGCGGAAGGGGTGACTATGGTCTTTGAACCGACCGTAAGCGATGTGGTTCCTCCTGCTGCTCAGGATGAATTGCTGGGTGAGGATGAACCCGGGTTCCAGGTAGAGACAGCTACGTCCGAAGAAGAATATCAGGGTCCCGAGCAAGAACCTTATAATCCGATGAAGGATCTGGAAAATTACCGTTTCCCGACAATCGACTTGATGAAGCATTTTGAGAATGACGATCCGACGATTGACATGGACGAGCAGAATGCGAATAAAGACCGTATCATTAATACATTGCGCAGCTTTGGCATTGAAATCAGTACGATCAAAGCTACGGTAGGTCCTACGGTGACTCTTTATGAAATTACCCCTGAACAGGGTGTGCGTATCTCGAAGATCCGGGGCCTGGAGGATGATATCGCCCTGAGTTTGTCAGCGGATGGTATCCGTATTATTGCTCCGATACCGGGTAAGGGAACCATCGGTATTGAAGTTCCGAATAAGAATCCGAAGATTGTATCCGGTCAGAGCGTGATTGGAAGCAAGAAGTTCCAGGAGTCTAAGTTTGACTTACCGATTGTACTGGGTAAGACGATCACGAACGAAGTGTTCATGTTCGACCTTTGCAAGATGCCGCACGTGTTGGTGGCAGGTGCTACCGGGCAGGGTAAGTCTGTCGGCTTGAATGCAATCATTACTTCCTTATTATATAAGAAGCATCCGGCTGAATTGAAATTTGTACTGGTTGACCCGAAGAAGGTGGAGTTCAGCATTTACTCCGTCATTGAAAACCATTTTCTGGCCAAACTTCCCGACGGAGGCGAACCGATTATTACGGACGTGACCAAGGTAGTGCAAACGCTGAATTCTGTTTGTGTGGAAATGGATACACGCTATGACCTTTTGAAGATGGCTCATGTACGTAATGTCAAGGAGTATAATGAGAAGTTTATCAACCGCCGCCTCAATCCGGAGAAAGGACATAAGTTTATGCCGTATATCGTGGTGGTAATCGACGAGTTCGGAGATTTGATCATGACTGCCGGTAAGGAAGTGGAACTTCCTATTGCCCGTATTGCGCAGTTGGCACGTGCGGTCGGTATTCACATGATTATCGCTACGCAGCGTCCGACAACGAATATCATTACAGGTACGATCAAGGCGAACTTCCCGGCACGTATTGCGTTCCGTGTATCTGCTATGATGGACTCCCGTACGATTCTTGACCGTCCGGGGGCAAACCGCCTGATTGGTAAGGGAGATATGCTCTTCCTGCAAGGTGCTGATCCGGTACGTGTGCAGTGTGCCTTTATCGATACGCCGGAAGTGGAGGAAATCACGAAGTTTATTGCCCGTCAGCAGAGTTATCCAACTCCGTTCTTCCTGCCCGAGTATGTGAGCGAAGACAGCGGTAGTGAAGTGGGCGACATTGATATGGGACGTCTCGACCCGTTATTTGAAGATGCGGCACGCTTGGTGGTCATCCATCAGCAAGGTTCCACTTCGTTAATTCAACGTAAATTTGCTATTGGTTACAATCGTGCCGGACGTATCATGGACCAGCTTGAAAAGGCGGGAATCGTCGGACCTACACAGGGAAGCAAGGCTCGTGATGTACTCTGCATCGACGATAATGATCTTGAAATGCGTTTGAACAATTTACAATAACAGATCGTTTATTAATCAAATGAGAAAATACATTTTTAGTGTTTTAATAGCTTTACTGTCACTGCCTGTGATTGCTCAACAACAGCAGTCGCAGGCTAAAGCTGTTCTGGAGAAGACAGCCGAAGCATTTAAGAAGGCAGGTGGTGTAAGGGCTGATTTTACCTTGAAGGCTGTCAATGATGGTCATCTGGAAGGACGTGAGAATGGTATCATCCAGTTGAAAGGCGAGAAGTTTATGCTGAAGACCTCCGAGACAACCACTTGGTTTGACGGGAAAACACAGTGGAGTTACATGGTGAGAAATGATGAAGTGAATGTCAGCAATCCTACTCAGGAAGAGTTGCAGCAAATCAATCCGTATACCTTTCTTTATATGTATCAGAAAGGATTCTCTTATAAGCTGGGAACTGTGAAGACATATCAGGGTAAAGCTGTTTGGGAAGTGATTCTGACTGCTAATGATAAAAAGCAAGAGTTGGAAAGCATTACGCTTTATGTGACAAAGAGTACGTATGAACCGGTTTACATTCAGTTTCAGCAACGTGGTCAGAAAACGCGTAATGAGATTACCGTGACAGCTTATCAGACCGGACTGGATTATGCGGATCATGTTTTCACTTTCGACCGGAAGGCATACCCCACTGCGGAAGTGATAGACTTACGATAGGATGTTCTTTTGAGTAAGAGATGAGATAGTTGGAATATAAAACAATAATATAACAATAAAATGGCAGAAATAGAAAAAGTAAAATGCCTGATTATAGGCTCAGGGCCTGCCGGATATACGGCAGCGATCTATGCAGGACGTGCTAACCTTTGTCCGGTGCTTTATGAAGGATTGCAACCCGGTGGTCAGTTGACGACTACTACGGATGTGGAGAACTTCCCCGGTTATCCGGAAGGAATCAGTGGTCCGCAGTTGATGGAAGATTTGCGTGCGCAAGCCAGCCGTTTCGGAACAGACGTCCGTTTCGGTATTGCTACAGCGGCAGATTTGAGCAAAGCTCCTTATAAAATAACGATTGACGGTGATAAGGTGATTGAAACGGAAGCATTGATCATTTCTACCGGTGCTACGGCCAAATACCTGGGACTGGAAGACGAAAAGAAATACGCCGGAATGGGAGTTAGCGCTTGTGCTACTTGTGACGGTTTCTTCTACCGGAAGAAAGTCGTTGCAGTGGTGGGCGGTGGAGATACCGCCTGTGAGGAAGCGATCTATCTGGCTGGTCTGGCATCCAAAGTATATCTGGTGGTTCGCAAACCTTACCTGCGTGCATCGAAGATTATGCAGGAACGTGTGCAGAAGCATGAGAAGATTGAAGTACTTTTCGAACACAATGTAGTTGGCTTGTTTGGCGACAACGGCGTAGAAGGTATGAATGTCGTGAAGCGTTGGGGCGAATCGGACGAAGAACGTTACAGCCTGCCGATCGACGGTTTCTTCTTGGCTATCGGTCACAAACCGAATTCGGATATCTTCAAGGAGTATATCGATACTGACGAAGTGGGTTACATTATTACAGATGGTGACAGCCCCCGTACGAAAGTTCCCGGAGTATTCGCAGCGGGAGATGTGGCTGATCCGCATTACCGTCAGGCTATTACAGCAGCGGGAAGTGGCTGTAAGGCTGCTATCGAGGCGGAACGTTATCTTTCTGCAAAGGGAATTATTTAAAGATGAAGCAAGGCGGAATGCTTTGCATGGAATAAATAAGAACTGAATCAATAAAAAAAACGGTGGACATGAGCAACAAGCTGCATGTCCACCGTTTTTGTTATGTCACAGGCATTAATATGCCTCGATTTCGTCTATCCACAATTCGGCAGGAATGACTTCCGGACCGTTGTTCTTTTCGAAATTGACGCCATTACGCAAGGTACCGCCATTCTTGATTTTTACTTTCAGGAAAGTGGCTTGTGTCGGTTCGAATTCGATAGAGTCGGTGAATGCGATTCTTCCCGTTTCCGGACAATCATGCTTCAATACTTTTTCGGCTATCTGAGTATATTGCTGACCGTCAGCAGATACTTCTACGGCAACTCCTCCGGCGGGGAGCATTCTCATGGCAGGATTGAACAAGGAGCCGAAGACCACTTTTCTTACTTCTGTCGGTTTGTCCAGATGGACGATGAATTCCAGGTCTTTACCCTCTACGATTGCGAAACTGGACCACGGAGTGTAAGAAGCATTGTTACCTCTCTTACCATTCGTCAGACCGAAAGTTGTTTTGTCAGCTCCCAGTACATCATTGTCGCCGAAAATATCCCCTGTCCATCCCATTGTATAATTGACGGTAAATGGTTTTCCCGCCAGCAGATTGCCATACAATGGCTTGTTGGTGACTTTGCCCAGCATCTTGCCGTCTTTGAAGGCGGCAGCTTTCAGGTCGATGTTTCCTTCAAGTGCGAAAGGCTGTTCATATAGCGTAGAACCGTAAGTCGGTTCGCTGCCGTCTGTGGTGTATCTGATTTCCGCATTCGGGTAGAATGTTTCCAGCAATACCATCAACGGACCGTTTTCATCCGCATGAGTATTGATGTTTACGTCGAAGAAGTTGAGGCAGGGTTTGGTATCCATGACTTCCAGGCGCTCAAATTCCGTAACCATGCGTTCGCAGAAACTCTTCCAGTTTTTGTTGGCATCCAGCGTCCATCCCGTTTCCGCGATTGCCATTGCACGTGGGAAGGCCTGATAATCTACTCGGTCGGAAGTTTTCATATATTCTCTCCAGAGGTTGCCTTGCATACCGATAATATGCTTTTTCACTAGTTCATCGGCATCATCCGGAACAGGATTGTAGCTATAAGTCTTCTTCAGCGTTGTGTATCCGCCGATGGTAGTCGGGGCGATTTCCGGATCTTCCTGATAGAAGTCCAGATAAGCATAAGGCATGGGAGCCATGATTGCGTTGTGTCCTGCTTTAGCTGCATTCAATCCGCCTTCAACGCCACGCCATGATAAGACAGTAGCGTTCGGAGCCAGACCGCCTTCCAAAATCTCGTCCCAGCCGATGATATTGCGTCCTTTGCCGTTCAGGTATTTTTCCATGCGGGTAACGAAGTAACTTTGCAGTTTATCTTCCTTGCTATGCTTCATTCCGTCCACTTTGCTGGGAGTCACGTCATCCTTCAAGCCTAACTGACGAATCAACTGCTGACAGAAAGCACTGTTCTTCCAAGCTGTTTTGGGGCATTCGTCCCCTCCGATATGAATGTATTCGCTGGGAAATAATTCGACTACCTCATCCATGACTCCTTCAAAGAACTTGAAAGTGGTCTCGCTCGGGCAGAATACCTGTTCGAATACGCCCCACGTAGGTGATACTTTATATGTCTGTGTAGAATCACAAGACAATTCGGGGTAAGCAGCCAGGGCCGCCAATGCATGCCCCGGCATTTCTATTTCGGGGATTACATTGATATATTTGCTTGCAGCATAAGCTACTACTTCTTTTATCTGTTCTTGTGTGTAATATCCTCCGTGTTCTATTCCGTCGAATACTTGCGGATAGTTCACATAATAATAGTCTACCAGCGTCTTTTCACGTTTGGAACCTATCTCTGTCAGTTTCGGATATTTCTTGATTTCGATTCTCCATCCCTGATCGTCCGTCAGATGCCAGTGGAAAACGTTCATCTTGTTCATTGCCAACAGGTCGATAAACTTGTAGATATACTCTATCGGGGCGTAATGGCGGCAAACGTCCAGCATCAGTCCGCGATGTACAAAGCGGGGAGCGTCTTCGATCTCTACAGCCGGAACAGACCAGTCGGCTTTCTTCTTCAGTTCTTTTCCGTAAACAGCGGGAGGAAGAAGTTGATAAATAGTCTGTACACCATAGAAAAATCCGTTCGGCTGGGAAGCTGTAACTGTAATAAGGGTAGGGGTGACAGACAGTTTGTAGCCTTCTTTAGGCATACCTTCTTGTAGTACGAAACTGATAGCAGGCTTTCCATCCACGCTTTCGGCTTCTTTCAGAGAGATTCCGGCAGTCTGTTTCAGTTGTTCGGCAAAGCCGTCGGCTACCTTTTTAACTTCCGGAGCATCGGACGGAACTACCAGCCGGACTTTGTTACTCAGTTCGAAGCGGCCTTCTTTGGGAACAAGCTGGTTGGGTTGCGGAACGATATTGTACTCGTTCGTCACTTCTTTTGGCTTCTGACAACTGGGGGTAATCATAAGTAAGGACAAAAGAAGAAGGGAAATACTTTTCTTCATGGTCTGAAATTGTGTTAAGTTATTAATATATTGACAGGACAAATGTACTTGTTTAATTGATAAGTTCCAATAGTATAGAAATAAAAAAGCCGATGTGACGAACATCGGCTTCCAGTTAAAGTTTCAGATCACTTTTTATGATCGTATAAGGTCTGTATTATCCTATCTTGCTTATTTTCTTGAGTTTTTCTTCTTCAATGATTTTGATCTTTCTTCCGTCGATGGTGATCAGGCGTTCCGTAGCGAACTGTGATAAGGTACGGATGGCGTTCGAGGTGGTCATGTTCGACAGATTTGCCAGGTCTTCACGGGAAAGATAAATACTCAATGTCGACCCGTCTTCTTCCAGACCGTAGCTTTCTTTGAGGAAAATTAGCGATTCTGCCAGACGTCCGCGGATATGTTTCTGTGTCAGGCTGACGGTACGTTCGTCGGAAATGCCGAGATCGATAGAAAGCTGGCGGATGAAGAACATGGCTAAATCATTGTTTTGAGCAATAAGCGTGGTAATGGCAGTCATGGGGATGAGACAGATAACAGAAGGTTCAAAAGCAGCGGCAGCAGTTACGAAGTCTTCCTTTGCGAAGTATGCACGGTACGCAAAGTATTCCCGCTGTTTAATCATGCGGATAATCTGACTTCTACCTCCTACACCATCTTTGAAGATTTTGACCTTGCCGGTAATGAGACACATCAAATGAGAGGGAGTCTCCCCTTCGCAGTAGATGGTTTCGTTTTTTTTGTAGGTCTGTATTGTATAATTGTTCATCAGAAACTCCCTTTGTTCGTTATTCAAAGGAGCTAACAAATCGGATAATGGTTCCGAAATATCGATGTCTGACATGTTCATTTTTACCATGGGTGCTACAAAACTGTGTTATACAGCACAAAAGTAGAAAGAAAAAATGAGAAAATGAACGAATCTATAAAAAGATTGCACAAAAGCAGGTTCTTTCGTGCAATCTTCAGGAGCTTTTTATTTGGTGAACAAGAGTTCCCTGTACTTGGGTAGCGGCCATATTTCGTCGTCTACCTCCATCTCCAGATGATCGATATGATCGCGGATTTTATCAAGATAAGGACGTACTTTTTCTTCGTATTCGAATGCTCTCTCTTTGTAGTTGTCTTTGTGATTGGCAACTTTTCGGGCTTCGGTCATTTCGCGTACCAATACTTTGATGGAAGTCACCCGGTGTGAGATTTCGCGAATCAGCTCTTTGCGGTCGGCGCTCAATACTTCGTATTCTTCGGGAGAGAAGATTTCTTTCATTTTGCAAAGATTCTCCAATAGCCGATTCTGGTAGGTGACAGCCGTCGGCACGATGTGGTTGATGGCAAGGTCGCCCAATACGCGTCCCTCGATCTGTACCTTCATGGTGTATTTTTCCAGTTCTACTTCGAGACGGCTGTTCAGTTCGGTTTCGTTGAAGATGCGCTCACCGATCAGTACCGATTTCGACTGGTTGTCTACGTAGTGCATCAGTGCTTCCGGCACGTGGCAGATGTTGGTCAGTCCGCGGCGGGCAGCTTCCTGTCTCCATTCTTCTGAGTAACCGTCGCCTTCAAAGCGGATGGCTTCGGAAGCGATGATGGTTTCTTTCAGCAGGCGGAAGATAGCTTCGTCTTTGCCCACTCCTTCTTCCATCAGTTTCTCCACAGATGCGCGGAATTCGTTCAACTGGTTGGCCATGGCGGCGTTGATGGCGATCATGGCGGCGGCACAGTTGGAAGAAGAACCGGCGGCACGGAACTCAAAGCGGTTTCCGGTGAAGGCGAAAGGAGAAGTACGGTTGCGGTCGGTGGTATCGAGCAAGATTTCCGGGATACGTCCGATTCCCAGTTTCAGCGTAGTCTTTTCTTCCGGTGTCATCTTTTCGTTTCCTACTTGGCGTACGATTTCGTCGAGGGTTGCCGAGAGTTGTGAACCGAGGAAGCAGGAGAGGATGGCGGGAGGAGCTTCGTTCGCTCCCAGACGGTAGCTGTTGCTGGCACTCATGATGGAAGCACGCAGCAGGTCCTGGTTCTTGTATACCATCATCAGTACGTTTACCAGGAAAGTAAGGAACAGCATATTGCCTTTCGGGTTCTTTCCGGGGGCAAACAGGTTGATGCCGGTATCGGTGCAGAGCGACCAGTTATTGTGTTTGCCGGAGCCATTTACGCTGCTATATGGTTTTTCGTGCAGCAATACATTGAAGTGATGCTTGCGTGCGATACGCTTCATCAAGTCCATGACAAGCTGGTTGTGGTCGTTTGCCAGGTTGCAGTTTTCGAAGATGGGAGCCAGCTCGAACTGGTTGGGAGCTACTTCGTTGTGACGGGTCTTGGCAGGGATGCCCAGTTTGTGACATTCGATTTCGAGTTCCTTCATAAATGCGGTGACACGTGGAGGAATGGAGCCGAAATAGTGATCTTCCAGCTGTTGGTCTTTGGCGGAAGAGTGTCCCATCAAGGTACGTCCTGTCAGACAAAGGTCGGGACGTGCATTATATAAGGAGGAGTCTACGAGGAAATATTCCTGTTCCCATCCTAAGTTGGTAAAGACGCGTGTTACGTTCTTGTCGAATAGCTGGCAAACATCCGTGGCAGCCTTGTCTACGGCGGCAAGTGCTTTCAGAAGCGGAGTCTTGTAATCCAGCGCTTCGCCTGTGTAAGAGATAAAAATCGTAGGGATACAGAGCGTGGTATCTACTACGAATGCTGGAGAAGAAACGTCCCATGCGGTATATCCGCGAGCTTCGAATGTATTACGGATACCGCCATTGGGGAAAGAAGAAGCGTCCGGTTCTTGCTGAATCAGCAGTTTTCCGGAGAATCGTTCAATGACTCCGCCGTCTTCGCCAAATTCGATAAAGCCGTCATGCTTTTCGGCGGTTCCGTCTGTCAGAGGCTGAAACCAGTGTGTGTAGTGGGTGACGTTGAGCGACTTGGCCCAGCTCTTCATGCCGTTGGCAATCAGGTCGGCTATTTCACGGCTGATCGGTGTACCTTTTTCGATTGCATCGGTAACAGCCTTATAGGCTTCCTTCGGAAGATACTCCTGCATCTTCTTGCGGTCGAATACGTGGCTACCATAATAATCAGAGAGTTTGTTGGAAGGGGCAGTAACTTCCAGCGGCTTCCGGTTGGAAAGTTCTTGTAATGCGTAAAATCTCATTTTTGACATAAATCGTCTTCTTTTTATCGGTTGATGGCGCAAAATTATATGTTTTTTCTGAAAGTACCCCTATTTAAAAGGGGGTATTTTCAGAAAATGATATATTTTTCTGAGGAACACCCCCTCTTTAAAGGACTGATTCGTCTCTGAATTACCTTTTGCCCGTCATGGCGCTTTTTGATTATAACCGATTAAGAGATGGATGCCAGTATTTCCTGCTGTCCGTCCTTGTTTTTCTGCCGGTCGATTTCCGCAGCCATCTGTTTGACTAACATTTCTACCTGCATATAATGCTTGTTCATGTTTCTGTATAGCAGCTTCATTGTAGGACTGTCCATAGCCATTTGGGTGAGGAACTGTAGATGCTTCCCCATCGATGCGTTCATTTGCATACGCGTTTTTTTGTTTAAGTCGTCCTGTATGGAGTAGGCACCGCAGGAGAGCAGGATTTCTGCCATGCCATCATCCCAAGCGTGCATGGTGAGATGGGTGAGTGCTCCCACAATTTTCTTCAGGTCTTTCAGCAGAATGTTTAGCATTTCGAATTCAGTGCGGTTTACGGAGCAGGAATCTGGGTTCAGGAAGAGGGCGAATTTGAGGTAGAAGTCCTTTAATTCTCTGTCATTAACAATAAATACATTTTTGGGAGCTTGTGTGATACCTCCCACCGTTGGTTGAACGGCAACTTGTTCTGTTTCCATAATAAGTGATTATGAGTGTGTGGTAGGCGAAGATTTTCTAAAATAATAAGAGCGGTTCCGCCTTTCCCGTTGCATTTCACCAGAAGGCAGTAGATGCATTAACATTCTACACGGGGGTACGGAACCGCCATATAGATATGAACGTGGACAGGCATAAAAATGCCTGCCACGAGGATTGGCAGGTTTCCCCGCCTTCTGGTATGAAATGCATAACAAAGATACAACATTTTTCTTTTTCGTCAAGAATAAAGTGGAAAATAAAAGGCAGGTGAGGATAACTTTAACACGGATATGCAGGGATGCCTTATACTGATGCTGTTACTTTTACTTTCGTTTAGTTGGAAGGGACTCATTCTTTATTTAAACCCTGTTCGTGCCTAAAAGGAATGATAAGCATTTTAGTTCATTTCCGTACGTTCATGAACTAATCATTCGTCTTCTTTATTAAGATTTAATTCTGTATCTGCAAAGAGCTAGTCCCCATTATACTTAAATCTATTCGTCTGACAGTTGTTGAACTTTCGTCTGACAACTGTTACTCTTTCGTCTAACAGCTGTCAGACGAAAAAATAACAGCTGTCAGACGAATAGTTTTATGTATAGTCGAAGATAGATTTATTAAAGATAAGAGGTAAAAAACGTGTTAATCAGGATTAGTTCATAGCCTGCCTCAAGATGACTCATAACTGTGCAGAAGTGATTTAAATCATGCAAGAATGAATCACTTTTTACATAGAAATGTGAATGTAGCATAAGTAGAAAAATGTCCATGAAAACTGATATGATGCGTGGCGTGGGGAAAGGATTTTCCTTGCTAACGCTTTTTTGCAGCTTAATTCCCTTGCTTTTCGATATTCTTTTTTATATTTGCCTACAATAAACAAGGAGATACGACGATTGAAATATAAGATATTGATAGGATGTATGTTGTGCTTGTTCTCTTTTATTCCGAAGGGGGCAGCCAATCTTGTTCTTAATCCTTATACAAGTCAGGAGATATCTGCTGATTCCATCATTGAGCGTGTCATGACTTTTGCTCCCTCTTATGAAAGTATAGTGAGCGACTATCGCGCGAACCTATATATAAAGGGTAAGATGAATATTCAGAAGAAGAATTTTATCCTCCGGTACGTTCCTTCGATGTTTCGCTTGCAGAAAGGGGTACGTGAATACTTGCTCGAAACGTACAGTGACCTGCATTATACAGCTCCCAATATCTATGACCAAAAAGTAAAGGCATCACAAGGCACTGTGAGAGGAAACAGGGGACTGCCGGGGCTGCTTGAATATTTTAGTGTCAATATCTACTCATCTTCTCTTCTGAATGACGAACGCTTGCTGTCTCCGCTTGCCAAGAACGGGCAGAAATACTACAAATACCGGATAGACAGTGTGATGGGCGATCCCAATAATCTCGACTACCGGATACGTTTCATTCCCCGTACCAAGAGCGACCAGCTGGTGGGCGGCTATATGATTGTCAGCAGCAATGTATGGAGCGTGCGTGAAATACGTTTTTCGGGACGGTCGGAACTGATTACGTTTACTTGCTGGATCAAGATGGGGGAAGTTGGAAAGAAAGATGAGTTTCTCCCGGTGCGTTATGATGTGGAGGCCCTTTTTAAGTTCCTGGGCAATAAGGTGGACGGCAATTATACCGCTTCGTTGGACTATAAATCAATAGAACTGAAAGAAAGAAAGGTTCGGAAGAAGGAGAAGAAAAAGTATAATTTGTCGGAATCATTCTCCTTGCAGTGTGATACGAATGCCTATAAAACAGATGCTTCCACGTTTGGCGTATTACGTCCCATTCCTTTGAGTGACAGGGAAAAACAACTTTATAAGGATTACGCATACAGACGGGATACCGTGTCGGTGCAACGAAAATCCAAGAGTCAGGCTTTCTGGGGAACGATGGGCGACCTGATGGTGGAAGATTATAAATTCAATCTGTCCAATATCGGAAGTGTCCGCTTCTCGCCGTTTATCAATCCGCTTTTGTTCAGTTATAGCGGAAGCAACGGATTATCATACCGGCAGGATTTCCGTTACAACCGGATTTTCAGAGGCGACAAGTGGCTCCGCATCGTACCCAAACTGGGTTATAACTTTACACGGAAAGAGTTCTACTGGTCGCTGAATGCCGACTTTGAGTACTGGCCGCAGAAACGGGGCTTTTTCCGGTTGAGTGTGGGTAATGGTAACCGTATCTATAGCAGCAAGATGCTGGACGAACTGAAAGCGATGCCGGACAGTATCTTTAATTTCGACCTCATCCATCTGGATTATTTCAAGGACTTGTATTTCAACTTCCGTCATAGTTTTGAAATTACCAACGGACTGGATATCAGCCTCGGTTTCTCGGCACACAAGAGAACAGCTGTCGAGAAATCCCGTTTTGTGATTACGGGTGACTATCCGATGCCTCCGCCGGAATTTATGGAACGCTTCAGAAATACCTATATCAGCTTTGCCCCGCGCATCCGGGTGGAATGGACTCCGGCGCTTTATTATTATATGAACGGAAAGCGTAAGATCAATCTCCGCTCTGACTATCCGACATTTTCGGTGGACTATGAACGGGGAATAGAAGGAGTATTTAAAAGTACCGGAGAATATGAACGGATAGAATTCGACCTTCAACATAAGATTCAGCTGGGGCTGATGCGAAATATTTATTATCGTTTCGGCTTCGGGGCGTTTACCAATCAGGATGAACTGTACTTTGTGGACTTTGCCAATTTTGCCCGTCATAATCTGCCGGTAGGGTGGAATGATGAAATCGGTGGTGTGTTTCAGGTGCTCGACGGACGTTGGTACAACTCCTCCCGCCGCTATGTACGCGGACATTTCACTTACGAGGCTCCTTTCCTTATTCTCCGGCATTTGATGAAATATACCCGCTATGTGCAGAACGAACGTCTTTATATCAGTGCACTCTCTATGCCGCATCTCCAGCCATATCTGGAAGTGGGTTATGGTATCGGTACGCATGTCTTTGATGTGGGAGTATTCGTCAGCAGTGAGAACTGGAAGTTCAGCGGGATCGGATGTAAATTTACTTTCGAGTTGTTTAACCGGTAGTTTTTTCTTCATAACAGTTGCATAATGTATAGAAAATACATATCTTTGTGAGGAAGAGGATGAGGAAAAATTTAGCAGAAAAGAGGTGTAGTCGCCTCGCAGGCACAGGTATTTTCCTGGAAAATAAATCTCTGGTATAAATACCTCTATTTATTTTAGTAAAATCTCATCCTCTTCTTCTCCTTTTTATATATGTAACAACAAGATGGACGGAATTTTAATTACGATACTTATTGTTACCGGTTTTCTGATTTATAAATTGATTTCTTCGAGCCGGAAACAGGAAGGATATAAGAGATGGAAAGCAACAGGCAGCGGTAATACTACTAACGAAGAGACTTCCAAAAACAAATGGGAACATGGAACCTGGCTCAGGCATGCTTTAGGAGTAGTCACTCCTAAAATGAGAACATGTCCTGTATTTGATGAAGAGGCGGTGGTGTGGTGTGCCAATCTGTTGGGAATAGAGGTGATGAGGTTGAAAGAGATACTGCAGGATGTCTCTTCGCATTATCGGGAGTTCTGGATCAGAAAGCGGAGAGGAGGATACCGTATGATCTCTGCTCCGGACAAGGAACTGAAAGCCATTCAGGATACTATTTATCATCGTATATTACTGTCTGTAAATGTGCATCCTGCCGCTACGGGATTCCGGCGTCAGCATTCCATCGTCGATAACGTCCGTCCTCATCTGGGAAAACGCTGTGTCTTGAAGACGGATATCCATGATTTCTTTATTTCCATACGTAGTCCGAGGGTGAAAAAGACTTTCGAAAAGATCGGCTATCCGAAGAATATATCGAAAGTGCTGGGCGAGTTGTGTTGTATGCGTCGGCATTTGCCGCAAGGAGCGTCTACCAGTCCGGTACTGAGTAACATCATCGCTTATGAGATGGACCGGAAACTGACGGTGATGGCGGAAGAATTCGGGCTGACTTATAGTCGTTATGCCGACGACCTCACCTTTTCGGGCGATGTCTTTCCGAAAGAGCAGGTGCTTGCGCGGGTAAAGGAAATCATCAGGGAAGAGAAGTTTGAACCGAATCATCAGAAAACCCGTTTTCTGAATGAGAATGACAGGAAGATAATCACGGGAGTATCTGTCAGTTCCGGTGTGAAGCTGACCATTCCTAAAGCCCGAAAGAGAGAGATTCGCAAGAATGTCTATTTCATTTTGACAAAGGGGCTGGCGGAACATCAACGCAGAATCGGCTCCCATGATCCTGCCTATCTGAAACGGTTGATAGGGTCGCTTTGTTATTGGCGTTCCATAGAACCGGATAATACGTATGTAGCTGATTCTATTGCTGCTCTGAAACGTTTGCAGAAGGGGTATTGACGGGTGGCGGCTGTTTGTGTCTGCCTTACCGTGTTAATCGATGATCGTTGCCCTTCCGTTTTCAACTTTGGCATAATTCCTTTTTACCGCTTCCTGAATCCCTCTGAGCATGGATGCTTCGATGTTTGACCCCATGTGTGTGAAGCCGAATACTTGTGCGCATGCTTTTGCCAAATCGGGTAAAGGCAGGCTGATGGAATTGATTAATATTTGTTGGATGGCATTGGCTATTTCTTCGGGTGGCAGATCCGCTGCATCTCGGTCGGAATCGGGACGGTACTCTGAATAAGAACGGTATTGCGCTTCATCTTTCCAGCAGAAGATAAGCCCGTCATGTTCTATGCGGTAAAGATGTAATGTGTCGAATATTATTTCCAATTGAGCATCTATTCGTGGTCCTACACGGTTGACTCCCCATTCGGATATGATTTTCTTTCCAAGTAAGGTTTTGCTGATCGGGGCTTCATTTTCTATTATCTTTTGGACTTGGGAGACAATAATAGGATTATTTCTTTTAGCGAAGATGTCGTCGGCAGCGTACAGGAACGGACGTATTTTAGTACTATTATAATTTTGTACGGAGATAAAAGAAAAGTTTGTGTATGCGCATGCAGATTTTAGCTGCATCGGCGTTTCCTGCACATTCTTTTCTCTTTTTTCTTGTTCCTTTTTTACTATAACCGGTTTCTCCGCTTTCATATCCTGAGCAATCGCTGCTTGTATAGACGCCATCACTTCATCCGGCTTTTCCCACCAGTCCATCGTCCATATACGGCAGATATTCCATCCCAGTGCTTTGAGTACATTGTTTTGAACAATTTCTCGGTCACGGACAGTCTTGGTACGTCTGTAGTTCTTTCCGTCACAGATAATACCTAATTGGTAGTTGGACGGGGTTTGAGTATCGACAATGCCAATATCGATCTTATATCCGGAACAGCCTATATCAGTATGTACGGTATATCCCAAAGAACGTAACTTGTCGGCAATAATCTTTTCGATAGAAGTTTCTTCTTCCGAGGTCCGGATATTAGTCGAAGTATTCAGTATGCGCTTGGTTCCTTTCTCCGCATATTCAAGGAAGCGTTTCAGCCCGGCTACTCCGATAGAAGAAGTTCGGTTCAGATCAATCATGTCCGATCTCAGCGTAGAAAAGATGATCATTTCGTATCGGGCACGGGAGACGGCTACGTTTAACCGTCTTTCACCTCCCGCACGGTTCAACGGACCGAAGTTCATGCTGACGCGCCCTTCGGCATCGGGACCATAGCCGACGGAGAACAGTATCACATCCCGTTCGTCTCCTTGCACATTTTCAAGGTTTTTGATGAACAGGGGTTCTTCACATTCCAGCGCAAAGGTTTCCAGTTCAGGATGAAAGGCGAAGAGATCGGATAGCAAATCTTCTATCAACGCCTGCTGAACCACGTTGAAAGTAACTACCCCCATACTTTTTCTCCTTAATTTTTCGCTCCTCAGCCTTCTCGCTATTTCGTCTACTATGGCTTGCGCTTCCGCTTGGTTCTGACGGGATTTTCCTTTGTCATAATAACCGTCTACGGCGACCATTCTGACTTTCGATTCAATATTGTCCGGTGACGGGAAAGTCATCAGCTTATTATCGTAATATTCGGAGTTACTGAAAGCGATAAGACTTTCGTGTTTGCTTCGGTAATGCCACAGCAGGTATTTGGAAGGGATAGAGAGAGCGAGGCAATCGTCAAGGATACTTTCCAGATCTTCCATCTCGATGTTGTCTTCGTCAATGGTATTAACGGAGAAGAAGCTGGTAGGCGGCATCTGTTTGGGGTCGCCTACGATAACTACATTCTTGCCTCGGGCGATGGCACCTACCGCTTCGTAAGTCGGCATCTGTGAAGCTTCGTCGAAGACGATCAAGTCAAATTTCTCTGCATCGGCATCGATATATTGGGCAACCGATATAGGACTCATCAACATACACGGACACATACGGGACAGCAGGATAGGTATTTGATCGAATAGCTTGCGGATGGATATTCCGCGTGCATTATTGCGTATATTCTTTTGTAATATTCCGACTTCTGAACTTTGAATGGCTTCGTGGGTGAAGGACGGAATGTTGGAAGCCAGTCTGGCGAACAGTTCCTTTTTGGTAATGTCCTCGAAGTTGGCGGATACCTGCTTGTATTTGGTTATAATATCATTGAATATCTTGCCGTTGAATAATTCCAGCGTCGGTTCTTTGGCGATGATATAGTGAATAACGGCTTGGTAGAAACTCTTGCGGAAGCTGCTGGTGAGTAAATCCGTAGGAATATTCTTTTCCTTATATTCTTCTGCGATAAATCCGAGACCCAGCTCGTTCAGTTTGTTGTAGGATTGAAGCCATTGATACCAGTCTTTGAGTTTGTCCAGATTTTCTTTCCATATTCCGGCTTGCTGTAGGGCGATGCCGATCCAGTCGGCGGAGTTTGTATAAAGCGTCTCTACGGTTATGCCCAGAGTGGTGGAAAGCCGTTGCTCGGTTGCCGTAAGCGTGTCGACCAGCTGATACAATTCATTCAGAGAATGAGAATGGATATCTCTGAATGTCCGGATACCTTCTGTCAGTTGTAACGCTAAGTTCTGTTTGATTCGGGATGTTTTCGCCACATCTTTTGAATAACTCAGTAACAGGGAATGAAGCGAAGATACCTCATGGATGATCTGATCGATGATGTCCCACTCTTCGTCTCTTCCGAATCTTCCGAATAAAGAAGGCAGCTTGGCGGCGTATCTGTCTGTAAAATCAAGCTCTTCCTGATACCGGATGACCTGATGGAGCAAAGGCTGGACTGTCTCTGGCTTTACCGGTTGCAGAGCGTAAGGACGAATCACCTTTTTTATTTTTCTTTGTCCGAAATATCGTGGGAGAAACCATTGGGCGGATACCCGATTCCATTCGGCCAGCATGGGGCCGGCGTTTATCTTCAGTACCTCTTTGGTGAATCCGTTTTCTATTTCTGCTTTGATTTCATCGCGTTTCCTGCCGTGTTCCGTCACTTTCCGGTACTCTTCCAGCGTTTCATTTAATAAAGGAGTGGTCAGCAGTTCGGGCGTCAGTTCCGGAATATCGAGTATTTTTCGGATAATGGCGCTGATTATATTGAAATCCTTGCGGGTGGGATGAATGTCCGTATTTTCCAGTAAAGCGGAAAAGACAGGCAGTTTCGATTGTATGGCAGTCAATAAGCCGATGAAAGTGGCGAGCGTTTGTAAGGCTTCCTCTTTGATGGCGGACGAATATTCCCGAATGAAAATCCCTGTCAATGGGTGAAGATACGGGTGGCCGCAAGCATTGGCGGTACTGACCAAAGATTCGATGGCATCTTCCCAATGTGAGAATCGGTCTTTGTCCAGATTGTCCAGATAAGATGACGGGATATCGAAGCAGGGTTCAACGTCTGTTAACTGGTAGTGGATGATCGCATCATAGAGGGAAAGTCCGAAAGGATATTCCTTGTGTAAGGCTTCGATGTATTTGTTTAGTTCCGTTCGTAACTTCAGCAGGCGTTCGGCTTCCTTCCTGAACTCTTCGGGAGGAGTTCGTCTGATGATTTCGGTTGTCTCCTTTAGTTGCGAGATGACAGTGGATTTCTTTGTCTTGTTGGAGTGAATCTCCAGACAGAACGGGGCAAGCCCTATGGCCGCCAGTCTGTTTTGGACGACGGAGAGGGCTGCCATCTTCTCGGCAACAAATAAGACTCGTTTACCTTTATAAAGCGCGTTGGCGATGATATTCGTTATCGTTTGGGACTTTCCGGTTCCCGGAGGGCCGTGCAGGATAAAAGTCTTGTCGTGCACCGCTTCATAAATCGCTTCCAGCTGAGATGAATCGGCAATGATAGGCAGTACAATATCTGCCGGAGATAACTGCCTGTCCATGTAGGCGGCATCCACTTCTTCCGCAGTTACGTCCCATTCGATCTTTCCGTTGATGAGGCTGGAGACCACCTTGTTTTGAGTCAGTTTGTGAGCATTGTTGTGGATGTCGTTCCACATGATAAACTTGTTGAAGGAGAAGATACCTAGAATAGCCTGTTCCTCCACATCCCATTTGCGCTGATTCTTGATGCAGTGCCGGATGATGGAATAAATCAGTTTTACGTTGATTCCGCTTTCGTCCGTCGGAAGCGGATCAAGTCCCGGTACGGAAATGCCGAAATTCTGACGAAGCATTTCTAATAAGGTGATATTCATCATCGTTTCTTCTTCCCGCGAACGAATCACATACCCCTTGGCGGCTGACTTGCGGATGATTTCGACCGGCAGCAGCAATATCGGTGCATAACGGGGACGCTCGCTGGAAGGCGTTTCGTACCATTTCAGAAGTCCGAGAGCCAGATAAAGCGTGTTCGCTCCGTTCTCTTCGATAGAAGTACGGGACGAACGGTACAGGTGAGTCAGTGCTTTGCCCAAGTCATTCTCCGGCAAGTAAAAACGTAACCTTTTCTGTGAAAGCTCCGAATTAACGAAGTCGGCTATCGGATCCGATTCCGGTATGGAAGAATAAATGCCAAATTCCATCGCCGGATTCTCCCATTCGGCGGGACGGTGGAGGATGCGAAACTCATCTCCTTCCGCCAAGGCGTCTTCCAGACAGGCAAGGTTTGCCGTAATCAGCTGAAGAGTATTCTTTGTAATCCGGATATTCAGCAAGTTGTTGCGCAGACTCAAATCCAGCAGTCTTCTTTCCCAAAGCAACTGTTTGGTGAGGACTGTCTGAGTTTCGCTGCCCGACAAATCATATGGATTCACGCTTTGCGGAGTGGCGTGCGTGGTATTTCTGTTCATATCCTCATCTTCCTTTATTTCCCATACTTGTCCGTTCAGTACGCGCTGCGGGATCGGGCGGACTCCCGAATGCCTGGCCCTTCTGACGTCGATGGCGAGGATGAAACTGCCCGGATCGCTCAGTTTGCCGTTAGCGCTTTTCACGGCGTTGTCGAAGTCGGCATTATGTCCCATATTCATGCAGGTGGTTTCTACCAGCGTGATGTCGTAGATTCCTTCGGCGGTTCGTTTGGTCAGTAAGGATACATCGTCGATGGCAGGGTCCGGAAAGGTTTCCGGCACCAGCCAGCCGCCTGCGAAAGCATGCCCTTTGGTGATGACGATGAGGGCATTCAGTCCGATGGATTCGAGGCAGGAAGCATAAAGCAGTGCCATATCCAGACAAGTTCCGAGCTTTTGTGCCAGTACGGAATCTGTCAGACGGACACGCTGCCCGTGCTCTTCGAAGCTGGCGGGAATGGTGCTGTAAATAATCTGCTGTTCGGTGAGGGCGGTGTAGATAGCTGCCATCTGCTTTCTCACACGGTCCGGATTGCGGCTTTGGTATTCGTCCAGTGAAGGAGTACCGGTCCACTGTTCCAGAATGGCGGCGGCTCTCTTGATAATAGGAGTGAGCACGGCATGATTCGGGGTGATGAATGCTGCCAGCATCTCGGGGAATATATTGATTCCGCCCCATTGGTCGTATGCCAGAATGTCGATGGGGTAGGTCCGGGTAAAGATCGTTTCCGCCTCGGAGCGGATTTCTATTTTCAGACTTCCCGACATACGCTCGGTCAGCTGGGCGAAATAATTGGCGGACAAGACCAGGCTGAACGATTGCAGACACACGGAATCATTGGCGGGAATCGCTTCCATCATCACAGGAGTGATACTGCCGAAGTCGGGCTCGGCCGTGATTTGTACCTGAATGTTTCTGAAGGGTTCGGACGTCATATTTTCAATCGAAAGCTGATGGATGACCGATACTTTGTTTTGCTGCATCGCGAAATTAATAAGTGGCAGATAATCAAACTGCACCCTGATTTTGTCTAATGTTCCGTTCATGTTGAAAGTCGTATAATATTAGATTTGCAATATTACAAAAAATACGGATATTACCATCTTTTCTTTGGGTATTCTTTTGTCGGTCAAGAAAATATTCCTACCTTTGCGCCCGATTTATAGATAATATAATGTCTTATTCAATTAAAGTATTAAACAATTTATTTATTAATGGAAAACTTAAAGAACGTAGCTCCTATTGAGGACTTCAACTGGGATGCTTATGAAAACGGCGAAGCTGTAACAAGCGCAAGCCACGAAGAACTAGAAAAAGCTTACGACGGTACGCTTAACAAAGTGAACGACCGTGAGGTTGTTGACGGAACCGTAATCGCAATGAACAAGCGTGAAGTAGTTGTGAACATCGGTTACAAATCAGACGGTATCATTCCTTTGAATGAGTTCCGTTACAATCCGGACCTGAAGGTAGGTGATACTGTAGAAGTATACATCGAAAACCAGGAAGACAAAAAAGGACAACTCGTTCTGTCACACAGAAAAGCCCGCGCTACTCGTTCTTGGGATCGCGTTAACGCTGCTCTGGAAAATGAAGAAATTATCAAGGGTTACATCAAGTGCCGCACTAAGGGTGGTATGATCGTTGACGTATTCGGAATCGAAGCATTCTTGCCGGGTTCTCAGATCGACGTTAAACCGATCCGTGACTATGATGTATTCGTTGGCAAAACAATGGAATTCAAAGTGGTTAAGATTAACCAGGAATTCAAAAACGTTGTTGTATCTCACAAGGCTCTTATCGAAGCTGAACTGGAACAACAGAAGAAAGAAATTATCGGCAAGCTCGAAAAAGGACAGGTTCTTGAAGGAACTGTTAAGAATATCACCTCTTACGGTGTGTTCATCGACTTGGGTGGCGTAGACGGTTTGATCCACATCACAGACCTTTCTTGGGGCCGCGTTAGCGATCCGAAAGAAGTGGTTGAACTGGATCAGAAGCTCAACGTTGTTATCCTTGACTTCGATGACGAAAAGAAACGTATCGCTCTTGGCTTGAAGCAACTGACTCCGCACCCATGGGATGCTCTTGATACTGACTTGAAGGTAGGTGACAAGGTGAAAGGTAAAGTTGTCGTTATGGCTGACTACGGTGCATTCATCGAAATCGCTACAGGTGTAGAAGGTCTGATCCACGTATCAGAAATGTCTTGGAGCCAGCACCTGCGTTCTGCTCAGGACTTCATGAAGGTGGGCGACGAAGTAGAAGCTGTAGTTCTGACTTTGGACCGCGAAGAACGTAAGATGTCTTTGGGTATCAAACAACTGAAACAAGATCCATGGGAAACTATCGAAGAAAAGTATCCTGTAGGTTCCAAGC